>VFQN01005377.1_pt1 | contig 15745 bp, 14 predicted proteins | sample 3512371 | NCBI WGS metagenome assembly VFQN01 (sample SAMN10412370, study PRJNA504923) | tailings metagenome | isolation source: Replicate 2 from Balatoc abandoned mine | place: Philippines: Itogon, Benguet | collected 2017-08-28
GCCGACGACTCCGGGAAGAAGAAGGCCCACACGCTCAAGAGTCAGGTCGGGGTGGGCGAGGAATCCGGTCGATTCGTGGACGCGTCCGACTCGGTCCCGGGGCCGTGGGCGGACATCAAGCTGCTGAGGAAGTCCCGGCTGCTGAAGCGCCTGCCGGAGGGCGTCGGCGGGATCGGGGGCCTGGCCTACGTGGGGGTCGCCGACCTCCACCCCGCGGGGCTGGGGGCCGCCCCTCGGCGGAAGCCCCGGGGGCCAGGAGCGCCCGCCCGAGGGTCGGCGGTACAACCGGGCCTTCCGCCGGCGGCGGATCGTGGTCGAGCATGCCATCGGCCGGCTCCGGCGGTTCCGGTCGGTGGCCCACGTCAACCGCCACCGCCGCACCGGGTGCGAGCGGTCGCCGGGTTGGTTAACCGGATGCTCCCAACGTCCACCACCTGACCTCGACAGCCGAGCCGGGCGGACTACGTCCCATAGTTACCGTGAAGAAGCCCTAATGACTATCGCTCCGTGCGGGGGCGGGCGAACGGCCGGCGTGAGCCGTCTGGTGGTTGGTCGTTGGTCCTGGTACCTGGACGAACCACCAGACGGCTCACGCCGGCCGTTCGCCCGGGGAGGGCTTGTACCCGAGACCGGTAGACGCACCACGACGAAGACCCGAGCTAACAGCCCGCGGTCAGGGCCGGGCGTAGGTCAGCTCGTTGGAGATGCGGCCGACGCCGGGGGTGAGGCGGACCAGCCCCTCGACCAGCCGGGCCTCGTCGCCGTCCGCGACGGCGCCGCGGAGGACGACCGCGTTGCCGTCCACCAGTACCTGCACGCCGGCGGGGTTGGCCGTCAACCGGGCGCGGTCGATCACCCCACGTAGGTCGGCCTGGAGGCGCGGGGCGGGCATCGGCGGCACCGCGAACTTCAGCTGCGCCGTGTACGCGATCTGCCGCGGCAGTTGCACGAGCTGGCCGCCCGGGTCGGTCGTCTGGCCGGTGGCCGTGGTGCCGCCCGCGCGGCCGGTGGTGGTCGTCGCCGTGGCGCCGGTGGCGGTGCCGAACGTCGGTGCGCCGAGGTAGCCCGGGCTGTAGTTGGCGTCGCGGGCGTTCGCAAGTACCCCCTGGGCCAGCGGGTTGGCGTAGGACGGGCCGAGGAAGTTCGATGCCTGAACCTTGTTCGTTTTCGAGTTAGCGTAGTACGACGGCCGGTAGATGATGGGGGCCTTCTCGACCGACTGCTCGAGCGTGGGCTGCGAGAACGCGCCAGAGTCGGTGCTGCCGGACGTGCCGTTCGTACCAGTCTGCGCGGTAGTCGTGGGCGCGGTCTGGAAGTTCCCCAGGTTCCCCCCGCCCCCGTTACCCCCGCCGCCTCCACCGCCACCATTGCCCCCCCCGCCGCCCATCTGGGCCGCCGCGGGGCTCGCGGTCGCCGCCGCCACCGCCGCCGCCCAGGCCAGCCGACGCACGCAACGCATGGGTGGTCCCTCCGCCGCGCCCGTATGCTGACCGGCACCGGGCGGAACGTCTTCCGCCAGTATCGGCCGTGCCGGTCCGGCAATCCAGCCCGATCGGCGGGAGAAATCCATGAGAGCGCGGGGCGTGGCGGTGGCGGGGACGGGGTTCATCGGCCCGGTTCACGTCGAGGCGGTGCGGCGGCTCGGGCACCGGGTCGTCGGCGTACTCGGCTCGTCCCCCGCGAAGGCCCGCGCCGCCGCCGATGTGCTCGGCGTGCCGGCCGCCTACGACGACTTCACAGCACTCCTCGCCGACCCGGCCGTCGAGGTCGTCCACCTGGCGACGCCGAACCGCCACCACTTCGCACAGGCGAAGGCGGTGCTGGAGGCAGGCCGGCACGTAATCGTCGAAAAACCACTAGCGATGACGGGCGCCGAGACGGCGGAACTCGTGCGCCTCGCGGCGGCGCGGCCGGGGCAGGTGGCGGCGGTGAACTACAACGTCCGCTTCTACCCGCTCTGCCTCGACGCCCGCGCGCGCGTCCGCGCCGACGAGATCGGCGACGTGCTCCACGTCACCGGGTCGTACCTCCAGGACTGGCTGCTGTACCCGACCGACTTCAACTGGCGCGTCCTGGCTGAGCACGGCGGTGCCCTCCGCGCCGTCGCCGACATCGGCACGCACTGGCTCGACCTGGTGTGCTTCATCACAGGCCTGGAAATCGAGGCTGTGTGCGCCGACCTGCGGACAGTCTACCCGGTGCGGCAGAAGCCGGCCGGCGGGAGCGAGACGTTCACCGGCTCGGCGGGTGCGGGCGGCGAACCGGTGGCGGTGACGACCGAGGACTACGGCTCCATTCTGCTGCGCTTCGTGGGCGGCGCCCGCGGGTGCGTGACGGTGTCGCAGGTGACGGCGGGGCGGAAGAACTGCCTGCGCTTCGACCTGGCGGGGAGCACGGCCGCGCTCGCCTGGGACAGCGAGAAGCCGAACGTGCTGCACGTCGGGCACCGCGGGCGGGCGAACGAGCGGGCGGACCGCGACCCGGCACAGCTCGCCCCCGCGGCGCGGCGGTTCAGCGACTACCCGGGCGGCCACGCCGAGGGCTTCCCCGACTCGCACAAGCAGCTGTTCCGCGCCGTGTACGCGGCGATCGACGGCGACCCGGACCCGGGGCCGTACCCGACGTTCGCCGACGGCCACCGCGAGGTGCGGGTGTGCGAGGCGGTGCTGCGCAGCCACCGATCCGAGCGGTGGGAGCGCGTGACGGATGAGTGACCTCCGAAAACCGGCCACGGATGAGCCCCCGGCGAACGGCCGGCGTGAGCCGGCTGGTCGTTGGTACAGGCACCTGACACGGCAACTGATCACCCGCGTTGTCCGCACGGGCACCCGTACCAACGACCAGCCGGCTCACGCCGGCCGTTCGCCGGGGGCTCATCCGTGACCGGGCCGATCCGTGGCGAGCCCTGGGTGAGCGGGCGGTGAAATCGCGGCGCGTCGGCGGCGTCGGTTCCTATGATGGGGCAGGCTCCCGTCACCCATGTCAGCCGGTTCCCCGGTCGGTGTCCCATGCCCTCCCGCCCGATCACGGTGGCGATCGTCCTGTTCTGGCTCGCGGCCGTCGGCTGGGTCGGCTACCGCGACGTGTGGCCGCGCCTCACCGCGTCCGGTCCGCCGCCCATCGCCGTGGACCTCGGCGACGAGGCCAGCCAGCTCGTCCCCGTCCGGTGGCAGGTGTACCGCGGCGACCAGAAGGTCGGCCGGCTCACCACCCGCATGACCTACCTCGACGCCGACGACACGTTCCGCCTCACCCACCAGTACTCGAACCTGACGTTCGACGCCGGCCGCGCCCGCGTCGTCTTCCCGGAGGTGACGCTCACCACCCGCATCACCCGCGGCGGGGCGCTCCGCGAGCAGGGGATGAAGGGGAGCATGGTCGTGCAGTTGCAGGTCGGCGGCACGTTCACCGAGGTCGCGGCGGCGAAGGCGGCGGTGGACGGCGAGGTGCGCGACGGCGTGTTCCGCGGCCGGTGCGACCTCGACGCCCCCGTCCTCAACCTGAAGGTGAAGCGCGACCTCGACCCGGTACCGGTGCCGGACGGCCAGGCACTCACGCCGATGCAGCCGGTGAACCGGGTCGCCAACGTCCGCGGCGGGCAGCGGTGGCTCGTCCACGAGATCAACCCGATGCGCGACACCATGAGTTCGCTCATGAAGGGGTTCGTCGGCCAGCAGGGGTTCGGCCTCCCCGAGGAGAAGCGCGAGGCGTTCGTCGCCACCGTCGGCGACCGGCCGGAGCGGCTGGTGTGGGGGAAGGACGGGGCCGAGGTGCCGTGCTGGGTGATCGAGTACCGCGGCGGCGACGCCCGGGTGCGGACGTGGGTGCGGACCGACGACGGCCGGGTACTCCGCCAGGAGGCGACGCGCGAGGGGGAGTCGATCGCGCTCGAGCGCGACGAGTAGGTTGGCACACGCGAATCCCGACGACCGACCGGAGCCGCCATGATCGAAATCACGAACGTCACCAAGCGGTACGGCCCGAAGGTGGCGGTTAAGGATCTGTCGCTGAGCGTCCCGGCGGGTGAACTCTTCGCCTTCCTCGGGCCGAACGGCGCCGGCAAGACGACCACCATCAAGATGCTGTGCGGGCTCCTGTTCCCGACCAGCGGCACGGTCGCGGTCGGCGGGTTCGACCTGGCGACCGACGGCGACCGGGCGCGGGCGCTCGTCAGCTACGTGCCGGACCAGCCGTTCCTCTACGACAAGCTGACCGGGCGCGAGTTCCTCCAGTTCACCGCCGACCTGTACGGGATGCCGCCCGAGAAGGCGCGGGACAAGACGGCCGAGGTGATCGACCTGTTCCACCTCGACGACTTCGTGGACGACCTGACCGAGCGGTACTCGCACGGGATGCGGCAGCGCACGGTGTTCGCCGCGGCGCTGGTCCACGAGCCGAAGCTGCTCATCGCCGACGAGCCCACGGTCGGACTCGACCCGAAGAGCGTCCGCGAGCTGAAGACGCTGCTGCGCCAGCTCGCCGCGGGCGGAACGACGGTGTTCCTCTCGACGCACACGCTCGACATCGCGGAAGAACTCGCCGACCGCATCGGCATCATCGACCACGGGCGACTCCTGGGCTGCGGCACGCTGGCCGACCTACGCAAGCACGCGGCGGTGGACGGGAACCTGGAGGATCTGTTCCTGGCGATCACGGAAGAGGCCGGGCGCGAGGCGCGTGCCGCGGCCGCGGCGGAGGGCGTGTCGTGAGCACCGCCGCCCACCAGCCCGCCGCCTTCCGCCGGCTGCGCGTCCGGCTCGCGCGAAACGGACTCCGCGTCGCGCTCGAGGCCGGGCGCGTCCGGTTCTTCAGCGTCATCCTCACCACGCTCATCGTGAGCGGGTTCACGTTCGGGTTCAGCCGATACCTGTTCGGGCAACTCGCCGCCAACAACATCCCCTTCAAGGGCGCCATCGTCGGCTCACTCTTCGACCTCCTCTTCTTCACCCTCGGCGGGATGCTGATCTTCTCGACCGGCATCATCCTCTACGCCAGCCTCTACACCAGCCCCGAGGCGCGCTACCTGCTTACCACGCCCGCCCGCGCCGACCACCTGTTCGCCACGCGGTTCCAGGGTGCGGTCGCGTTCAGCTCGTGGGCGTTCGTCGCGCTCGGCGTCCCCATCTTCGTCGCCTACGGGCTCAGCGCCGGCGTGCCGTGGTGGTTCTACGCGCTGCTCCCGGTGTTCCTCCTCGGCTACGTCCTCCTCCCGGGGTCGGTGTCGGCGCTCGGGTGCCTGCTGCTCGTCCGCTTCATGCCGCGGAACCGGAAGCAGTTTCTCGTCGTCGTCGGGCTGGTGGCGCTGACCCTGCTGGCGGCGTGGGGCGTGCGGATCGCCCGCGCCGCGAACCGGTCGATCGTCTCGCAGGGGCGCGAGCTCGACGACCTGATCGGCCAGTTCGACCTCGTCCGCAGCGGCGCCGCGCCGAGCCACTGGATGACGCGCGGCGTCCTCGCCGCCGCTCGCGGCGACGTCGAAGAAACACTCACGCCGCTGGCACTGGTGTGGAGCAACGGGTTGCTCCTGTACGTGGTCGCGGCGGCGACGGCGCGGCACCTCTACCGCCCCGGCTACGACCACCTCGCCGGCCTCGGGCGCGGCAAGAAGGTGTTCCGCGAGAGCGTGCTCGACCGGCTCATGGGGGCGCTCGTCTTCTACCTCGACCGGCCGACGCGGGTGCTCGTCGTGAAAGACTTCCGTACCTTCCGCCGCGACCCGTCGCAGTGGGCGCTGCTCGTCGTGTTCGGCGCACTGATGCTGTTCGGCGCCGGAAACTACCGGAACTACATGAGCGCCGACCTGGCGGTGATGGACAAGTACGCCATCAGCTTGATGAACCTCGGCGGCACGGCGGTACTCTTGTGCGCCGGGCTCAGCCGGTTCGTGTTCCCGCTCATCTCGCTCGAAGGGCGTAAGTTCTGGATCCTGGGTCTCACGCCGGTCTCGCGCGACACCATCCTGCGCGGCAAGTTCGCGTTCGCCGCCACCGGCTCGGTGCTGATCGCGGAGGTGCTCATCCTGGTCAGCGACGTGCTGCTCGGCCTGCCGCCGGAAGTGGTCGCGGTCCACGCGGCGGCGGTGGCGGTGGTCGCGCTCGGGCTGAGCGCGCTGAACGTCGGGCTGGGCGCCGTGCTGCCGAACTTCCGCGAGACGGACCCCTCGAAGGTGGTGGTCGGGTTCGGCGGCACGGTGAACATGGTGGTCGGGCTCGGCTACCTACTCGCCGTGATCGCGCTGATGGTGGTGCCGTACCACACCGCACAGCTGGCCCGCGCGGCGCGGGGCGTGGACGCGGCCGTGAGCCCGCTCGTGTACGCCGGAATTCCGATCGGGCTGGCTCTCGGGATTGTAGCGGTAGTTCTGCCGCTCCGTGCCGGGGCGCGGGCGCTAAGAGGGGTTGAGTTCTGACGACCGTTCGGGGTACGGTGCAAGGAGACCTCTCCCAGCCCGCAGGGACGCGGGGCCGGTCACGGCAGACGCCGCCCCACGTCCCTCCACTTCCACCGGAGGGCACCATATGCCCGTCACCACCGCGGCCCGTTGGGCCGCCCCGTTGCTTCCTCTCGTCGCGTTCGCCGCCGCCGCCCCGGTGTTCGCCACCCCCGTTACCACGCAATCGCCTTCGAGCCTGAAGGCCGGTCCGCTGCCCGACGCCGAGGTCCGTTGCGCCGACGACAGCGTGCTGAAGGTCAAGCTCCTCGACGACACCCTCGAACTCGTCACGAAGTACGGCACGCTGAAGATTCCGGTCGCCGACGTGCGCCGGATCGACTTCGCCACCCGCACTCCGCCGGAGGTGGCCGACCGCGTGGCAGCTCTCGTCGCGCAGCTGAACCACCCCGACTACGCGACCCGCGAGCGGGCCAGCGCCCAGCTCCGCGACTACCGCGAGCGCGCCTACCACCCGCTCGTGCGGGCGGCGAAGAACCCGGACCCCGAGGTGAGCCGCCGGGCCGAGGAGAGTGTGCGGTTCATCCAGCAGAAGCTCCCCGCCGGCGCACTGGAGCCGCGCGAGTGCGACGTGGTCCACACCGACGATGCGAAGCTGACCGGCCTCATCTCGGCGGCAGCGCTGAAGGTGCAGACCGGCCCGTTCGGCGAGCAGGTGCTGCGGCTGGCGGACGTGCGTGCGCTGAAGGTCGGCGGCGCGGCGCCGGAGGACGGGGCGACCGCCGCGCCGGCGCCGGCGAACATGATGGCGTTCCAGCACCAGTTCGGGAAGGAACTTGTTGGCACGATCACCGCGCCGCAGCCGACCGTGCAGGGGAGCGGGGTGTGGGGGACGGACGTTTACACGCTCGACTCGAACATCGCCGTCGCGGCGGTCCACGCCGGGGTGGCGCAGCCCGGTCAGACGGTGGTGGTGCGGGTGCGGGTGGTGGCGTCGCCGGCGCAGTTCGTACCGAGCACGCGCAACGGCGTGAACTCGATCGGCTACGGCAACTACCCCGCAGGCGGGTACGAGTTCGTGCGACGGTGAGGGTGAGGTGACACCGCGGGCGGGGTTCTCCGGGTGTTCAACGGATTGCAAACGTTCTTTGGCCGCATTCGAGAGTCCGGATCGGATAACGAGTCTGGTCACCCTCAGACTGGCGGACGTGGGATACTCGCCCAAAGACGTCGAGAAACGATCGCCGGTCCGATGGGATCAGGGCTTACGACAATAGCCTCCGGATGTTTGCAATTCGTTGAACATCCCGGGTGGCCTGCCGCAGAGTGCGCGGGAACGACGCCCCGTGAGACGGCGGACGCCGCCCGGAGTGGCAGCCCCGGGCGGCGTCCGCCGTCTCACGGGCATGACTATTTCGGACCCCCACGCCCCGAAGTCAGAAGTCGCGGGTGTAGCCGGCGGTCCAGCCGCCGTCCACGGTGATGACGTGGCCGTTCATGTAGCTGTTCTCGGGGTCGGCCAGGAACAGCGCCGCCACCGCGATTTCGTCCACCGTGCCGGGCCGCCCGAGCGGGACGTGGTCGAGCATCCGCTTCACCGACTCCTTGAACAGCCCGTTGTCGCCGTAGAAGAGCTGGCGGGTGCCGTCTGTCAGCGTCGAGCCGGGGGCGATGGCGTTCGTGAGGACGCCGTGCGGGCCGAGCTCCAGGGCGGTCGCCTTCGTCAGGTTCACCACGCCGGCCTTCGCCGCCACGAACGCGCACTGCAACCGCAGCGGCACCAGCCCGGCGATCGAGGCGATGTTGATGATGCGGCCGCCCTTCTGTCGGCGCATCACCGCCGCGACGGCGCGGCTCATCTCGTACAGGCCGGTCAGGTCCACGGCGAGGATGCGGTCCCACTCGGCGCGCGGGAACTCGTCGATGGTGACGCGGTGCGCCATCGTGTTGACGCCGGCGTTGTTCACCAGGACGTCGAGCCGGCCGCCCTCGGCCACGACCTGTTGAACGGCCGCGGCGATGTCGGCGGGGTTGGTGACGTCGAGCTTGAGCGCGCGCCCGTTCGGGGCGCGCGAGGCCGCGGCGCGGGCCTCGTCGAGCGCGAGGTCGGTGTAGTAGACGACCGCGCCGTTCTTGGCGAAGCGGTCGGCGATGGCCTGGCCGATGCCGCGGGCCGCGCCGGTCACGAGTGCCACCTGGCCCGTCAGGTCGCTGGTCATGGTCTGCTCCGGTCAGCCCGTGAGCCACGGGGCGGGGTTCTCGATGCACGCGGCGAGGGTCTGGAGGAACCGCGCCGCCGGGGCGCCGTCCGCGACCCGATGGTCGAAGGTCAGGCTGAGGGTCATCAGCTCGCGGCCGACGACGCGCCGGCCGTCCATCACCGGCTTGCGGGCGATCCGCCCGATGCCGAGGACGGCGCTCTCCGGCGGGTTGATGATCGGGGTGAAGGCGTCGACGCCGAACGCGCCGAGGTTGGTGACGGTGAAGCACCCGCCGCGCAGGTCGGCGGCGGCGAGCGTGCCGGCCCGCGCCTTCTGGATGAGTTCGCGGGTGCGCGCCGCGAGCGCCGACAGCGGCAGCGCCGGCACGTCGCGCACGACGGGGACGAGCAGCCCGGCGTCGGTGTCCACGGCGACGCCGATGTCGATGCGCTCGGCGTGGGCGAGCCCCGCGTCGGTCCAGCGCGCGGCCATGACGGGGTGCTTCTGGAGCGCGACCGCGGCGAGCTTCAAGACGATGTCGGTGACGGACGGTACCGTGGCGCTGGCGGCCTTGAACTGGCCGCGGAAGTTGACGAGGTTGGTGGCATCGACGGCGGACGTGAGCGTGACCGGCGCGGCGGTGCGCAGGCTCTCGACCATCCGCGCGGCGGTGGCCCTGCGGACCGGCGACTGCGGCTCGACGCGGACGGGGGACGGCGGCGCCTGCGTCCCGCCGGTCTTGGTCCAGACGTCGCGCTCGCGGACGCGGCCGTTGCGGCCCGTGCCGGGGACCGTGGCGGGGTCGATGCCGAGGCGCTTGGCCAGCCGGCGGGCGCGGGGCGTGACCGCTGCCGCGGCTGCGGTCGGTACGTCCGCGGGAAGAATCCGCCCGCCCTTCCCGCTGCCGCTCACCGCGCGCAGGTCGACGCCGCGCTCGCGGGCCAGCCGGCGCACCGCCGGGCTCGCCGCGGGCTCGGGCGTGGGTTTGGGTTTGGGCTTCGGCAGGGGGACCGTCTCACCGGCCGGGACGAGCTGCGCGATGACGGCGCCGACCTTCACCTGGTCGCCGGGACGCGGACCGTCCGGCGCGAGCCGCAGCACGCCGACGTCGAGGCTCTCGACCTCCTCGACCGCCTTGTCCCCTTCGAGGCGGAACAGCACGTCGCCGGGCTTCACGGCGACGCCGTCGGCCGCCACCCACTCGACGAACGTGCCCTCCTCCATGTTCCAGCCGAGGCGCGGCACGGTCACGGGAATCGGCATCGCGCGTCACTCCGGCGACAGTATCGCCTGGTCCTGAGCCCCGAAGGGGCGGCAGTGAATAGCCCAGGGCGCAAGCCCTGGGTGGCCTGCGGCGGAGTTCGGTCGGGTCACGCCCCGGTGACACCGCCCTCGCCACCCGGGGTTACCACCCCGGGCTATTGGCTGCCGCCCCTTCGGGGCTCAAGACCAAGCCCCGAGCCCAAACCCGGCGACCCGCCGGCTACTCCGCGAGCAAATCATGGATCGCGCCGACGAGATCCGCCGCGCTCGGCACCACGGCGGCCTCCAGCGGCGGACTGTACGGGGTCGGCGTGTGCCGGCCGTTCAGCCGGCGGATCGGGGCGTCGAGCTCGTCGAAGTAGCGGTCGGCCACTTGGGCGGCGACCTCGGCGCCGACGCCGAACGGCCCAAACCCCTCGTCGGCGATCAGCAACCGACCCGTCTTCGCCACCGAGCGGCCGATCGTGTCGGCGTCGAGCGGCGCCACCGTGCGCGGGTCGATCAGCTCGATCGAGACGCCGGCTTTCTCCCGCTCCGCGCAGACGTCGAGCGCGGTCCGCACCATGCGCCCGAGCGCGACCACGGTCACGTCGGTGCCCTCGCGCACGACCGCCGCCTGGCCGAAGGGGATCTCGTAGGCGGCTTCGGGCACCGGCCCCTTGAGCGCCAGCAACTCGCGCGGCTCCAGGAAGATCACCGGGTCGTCGCACCGCAGCGCGTGGTGGAGCAACCCCTTCGCGTCGTAGGGCGTGGACGGGACCACGACGCGGAGGCCGGGGAACTGCGCGAACAGCGTGGCGTAGTTGCCGCTGTGGTGCGTCGCCGCCGAGTGGCCGATGCCGACGCAGCCGCGGAGCAGGATCGGCATCTTCAGCCGACCGCTGCTCATGTACTGCATCTTGGCGATCTGGTTGCCGATCTCGCCGACCCCGTCGAGCACGAAGTCGGCGAACATGAAGTCGATCACCGGGCGCGTGCCGGTCATGGCCGCGCCGCAGCCGAGGCCGACGAACCCGCGCTCGGCGATGGGCGTGTCGCGGAGCCGCTGGGCGCCGTGCTTCTCGAACAGCCCGGCCGTCGTCTTGAAGTTCCCGCCGCGGGCGCCGATCCCCTCTCCCAGCACGAAGATGCCGGGGTTCGCCTCCATCTCGGTGCTGAGTGCTTCGAGCGTGGCCTGCGAGTAGGTGACGACGCGCTCGCCGGGCGGCGGTGGTGCCAGCACACGCCGCGGCTCGGCGTAGACGTGCGTCGCGGCCGTCGCCGGGTCGGGCCACGGGCTCGCTTCCGCAGTGGTGTGCGCCTTCTCGACCTCGGCTTGAATCTCGGCGTCGATGGCGTCGAGCTCGCGCTCGGCGACGCCGGTCTGGTCGAGGATCACGTCGCGGAGCGTGCGGATGGGGCACTTCGCCTTCCACGCCTCCACCTCGTCGCGGGTGCGGTAGGTGAAGTCGCCCATCCCCTCGGCATGCGGGCGGGTGCGGTACGTCTTGCACTCCAACAGCATCGGCCCCTCGCCGGCGCGGGCGCGGCGGACAGCCCACTCCGCCGCGGCGCGGACGGCGAGCACGTCGTTCCCGTCGACTTCGACGCCGGGCATCCCGTAGGCCGCGCCGCGGGCGGCCACGCTCGGGTTCCCGGCCGCGTAGCGGAACGGCACCTCGGTGGCGAACTCGTTGTTCTCGCACACGAACAGCACCGGCAGCTTCCAGATAGACGCGAGGTTCAGCCCCTCGTGGAAGGCCGCGTTGTTCACCGCCCCGTCGCCGAAGAACGCCACGCCGACGTTGTCGCTCTTGAGCAGACTGAAGCTGTACCCCGCGCCGGCGGCCTGGAGGATGCACGGGCCGACGATGCCGCTGGTGCCCATGAGGCCGACTTCGGGCGCGAACAGGTGCATGCTCCCGCCACGGCCCTGCGAGCACCCGGCGGCGCGACCGTACAGCTCGGCGGCGAGCTGGAGTGGCGGCACGCCCTTCGCCAGCGCGTGCCCGTGGCCGCGGTGGGTGCTGAACACCACGTCGTCGCGGCGGAGGTGGGCGCACACGCCGGTCGCCACCGCCTCCTGGCCGACGTAGGTGTGGCAGGCGCCGTGGACGAGGCCGCGCTGGTGGGCGCGGGCGAGCTGCTCCTCGCAGCGGCGGATGAGCACCATCGTCCGGTACAGCCGGAGGAGCGCGTCGCGCGGCGGGATCGGTGCGGGTTCGGTCACGGTCAGTTGCCCGGTGGTGGTGGGGTTGTACGGACCGGCACGGCGGCCACGAACGCGGCGCCGACCGCGAAGCCGGCGGCGAGGACGAGGAGGCAGCCGCGGTCGTCGAGGCCGGCGTCGCGCAGCGCGCCGACCACCGGCGAGCCGACGGCGCCGGCCAGGTTCGCCCACATGTTGATGAAGCCGATGGCCACCGCCGCCGCCGACAGCGTCAGGCTGAGCGTCGGCAGCACCCAGAACGGCGTGTACCAGAAGTGGGCGAAAAACCCGGCGAGGCACAGCCACCCGAACACCACCGCCCACGGCTGCCCCGGCAGCGTGCTGAGCACGAGGAACAGCGCCGTGCCCGCCTGCCCCGCGAACGTGTGCCACTTGCGGTCGCCGGTGCGGTCCGACCGCCAGCCCGACGTGACCACGCCGGCCAGCCCGCACAGGTACACGACCGACGACCACGCCAGCACCGCCGCGTCGTCCGACGCGCGGTCCATGCCGGCGAGCAGCCCCTTCACCGCCGTCGGCAGCCAGAATACGAAGGCGTACCCGCCCACGTTCGTGGCGAAGATGCCGAGCGCGAGGAGCCACACCGTCGGCAGCTTCAGCGCGTCGCGCACCCGCATCGCGGCCGTCGCCGTCTCGAGCCGCTCGGCGTCCAGCGTAGTTTCGAGCCATTCACGCTCGTCGGCGGTCAGCCAGTGCGCTTGCGCCGGGCGGTCGGTGAGGAGGAACGGGACGGCGATCCCGAGGAGTACCGCGGGCGCGCCTTCGGCGAGGAACACCCACTGCCAGCCGGCGTATCCGAGCCAGTCTTGCGCGAGGAGCCAGCGCGACACGACCGCGCCGAGCGACAGGCTGATCGGGATGCCGACGAGCATGCCGGTGAGCGCCCGCGCCCGGTCGGCGCGCGGGAACCAGTGCGTGAAGTACACGATCACGCCCGGAAAGAACCCCGCCTCCGTGAGGCCGAGCAGGAAGCGGAGGGTGTAGAACTCGGCGGGCGTGCGGACGAACGCCATCCCCATCGAGCACAGCCCCCAGGTGACGAGGATGCGCGCGAACCACTTCCGCGCGCTCCACCGCTCGACGAGCAGCGCCCCGGGGATTTCGAGGAACAGGTAGCCGACGAAGAACAGGCCGATGCCCCAGCCGAACACGGTGTCGGAGAACCCGAGCGTGTCCTGCATCCGCAGCTTGGCGAACGAGATGTTGGCGCGGTCGAGGTACGCCACCACGTACAGCGCGAACAGGAGCGGCAGCGCCCGGCGGGCGACTTTCCGCCGGGTGCGGCGCGCGACGTCGGGGGCGGGGTCGGGCATCGGCCGCGGGTCCGGGGAGAGACGGCGCAGACCCGATAGGATACCAGCCCGCGCGCCGGGCGCCGCGCGAAAACCGGACATCGGGTGTCCCTGTAGATTTTGGCACCTCGTTCAAGCCGCGGTCCAGAAGGCGTGCCAGTCGGGGGTGTCGGCCAGTGCGATCAACTCCACCAGCGGGCCGACGTGTTCCGCCCGCCATCGTGCCCCGGTCCGCTTCAACCGGAGGTTCACCAACTGCTTGATGCTCCCCTCCACCAACCCGCTCCCGATGCTCCGGCCGTTCGCCAGGCGCTCGGCATAACCCAGCCGGGTCGGGTGCTTGGCCGGGTAGCCGGCCAAGTCCAGCAGCGGGTCCGCCGGGACGCCGGCCGGCACGCGACCGAACGCCCCTCCCAACCACCGCTCGACGCCCGACTTCCCGCCCGACAGCAGTGCCACCCGGCCCGCCGCCAGTTCGGCCGCCGCCGCGCCCGTCCCCTCACCTCACACCGCCCGGGCCGCGCCGCCGATGTGCTCAGCCGCGTGGTAGATGTCGAGTACCCCGGCCGCCTGCGGGAGGACGTCGGCCGCCAGGTTCCAGATCCACTCCACCCCGTCGGCCAGGACCGTCACGTCCGCCACCGCCGTCACCCCCAGCCGGTCCGCCTCGGCCCGCACCCGCACCGCGAAGGCCTCGCACTCCTCGACGGCGGCGACCACGGCCCGGCACGTCGGGGCCGGCAGTTCCCGCTCGTCCCACAGGCCCGGGGCCGCCGGCTCGCCCGCCTCCCGCTTGGCGAACACGGCCACCTTCACATCCCGCCACCCGCCCGTCGTGTTCACCTTCCCGGCGTCCGCCGGAACCTCGACCGATCCGGCCGCCGCCCCGAACCGCTCGGCGTCGGCCCGACCGGCGCGGGTGGCGGTGGCCTGGGCGCGCGGCCGCGTGGGTCAACTGCCGGATGACCTCGTCGTCCAACTCCCACCCGCCCAACTCGGCCAGCAACGGCTCGGCCCGGGCGAACGACTGCCGCACCCCGGCCAGCACCGCCATCCGCCGGGCCGCCCCGGTGAGGTAGCCGTCGACCCCCAGCACCGCGTCGGCCGGGAAATGCCCGCCCTCGGCATCGACCCGGTATTGCCGGGGCACCCGGACCCGGCCGACGGCCGTCAGAACCCAGCGGGCCCGCCGCCCCTTGGTGCGGGTGCCGACTTTTTGGGGGCGTCGGCCGCGTCGGCGCGGGCCTGGACGGCCGACGCCAGGGTGTCGCGGAGGAGGTCCCGGCCGTCCGCACGTGCCACCCGCTCGCAGGCGGCCAGAACCGTGCCGCCGGGGGTGGTCGCCGCCACCCGGTGCATCTGGGTGACGAACGCGATGGCCTGTTCCAAGGCGAGGCGCTCGGCCTCGGTCGCGTACGTGAGCTCGACGGTGACGGTCGGCATCCGTGCCTCCAACCTGCGCGCGGAACAGACCCCTACTGCTATGACTGCCCGCTGCCAAAATCTATAGGCACACCCCCCGGACATCGGTACGGCCTCGGCTCGGTGGGGCCGGCGTCCCGCCGGCCTTGAACGCTCGGCCGGCGGGACGCCGGCCCCACCGGCCCGGAATCTCGCCGCGCCCCGCACGGTCTCGCGGCGGCAGTCCGTTTGCACACTCGCGGCCGCCCGCACTCCGCCAAGAGTCGTCGTGAAGTCCTACGCGATCATCGAAGCCCCCTCCATGCTCGGCACCTCGCCGCAGTTTGGCGGGGTGCGGCACGCGCCCGAGGCACTCCTCAAGACCGGCCTGGCCGACGCCATCGGGGCACGGCCGGCCGGGCGGGTCGAGCCGCCGCCGTACGTCGAGGGCCGCGACCCGGTCACGCAGGTGACCAACGCGCACGGGCTGCGGGACTACGCCCTCCAGCTCGCCGCGGCGGTGGGGGACGTACTCTCCCGCGGCGAGTTCCCGCTGGTCCTCGGCGGGGACTGCTCGATCCTGCTCGGCACGCTCCTCGGGTCCGCCCGCCGCGGGCGGACCGGGCTCGCATTCGTCGACGGGCACATCGACTTCTACCCGCCGGAGAACACCCAGTGGAACGGGGTCGGGGCGGCGAGCGAGCTGGCGTTCGCCTCCGGGCGCGGCCCGGCCCTGCTCACCGACCTCGGCATCGGCCGACCGCTCGTGCGGGACGACGACATCGCCGCGGTCGGGTTCCGGGACCAGGAGAAGTACGGCCGGTCGCTCCCGGCGGCCGCGCTCGCGGCCTCCCGACAGACCGTGCGGGCGGAGGGGGCCGCGGCGGTGGCGGTGCGGGTGGTCGAGAAGCTAGTGTCGGTTCGGTAGGGGTCTAGTACTCCGTCATTCTTGCTCTGTCGGGTAACTTCGGCGATCCTGTCCTGCGGC
>VFQN01005378.1_pt1 | contig 15744 bp, 14 predicted proteins | sample 3512371 | NCBI WGS metagenome assembly VFQN01 (sample SAMN10412370, study PRJNA504923) | tailings metagenome | isolation source: Replicate 2 from Balatoc abandoned mine | place: Philippines: Itogon, Benguet | collected 2017-08-28
CAATAACATCCTCTTCTATGAATCATATAGTTATAGTTATACAATGTAACTTAATTTAATATACTTATTTTTTTAAAAACAGATTCTTTTATACATTAGTCTGATTGGATTTCTTTGATTTGGATGATTTCTTATGTCGTATTTGTTTCATTCGTTTTTCAAGTTTTTCCATCTTTGGTAATTCAAACTCTATCTCATCCGCTTTCGTACCAAAGTGTTGAAGCACCTATCGCAATACACAAAAGAAAGTGTCAGTCTACGCAATGATTTTAAATCAACACTTACTGTTTGCTGCAAAAGCTTTTGTGTTTCAATAACAGTATCAAGAACAAGAACATCTTCTTGTTGACGTACTTCCGCTTCTTCCAATGATATATGCTGCAGATGAACTGTATTCTCGATACAAAAATCGTTCAATGCAAGATGTGCTCTCGCCGATCGTCTTTCATACTCAATGATATCATCTTGTAATTGATGGAAACAGGAAGAAAGGAAAGCATCCTCATCTTCAAACTTTTGGGCAGTTTTCTGAATATGCTTGCTTGCTCGATTGACAAGCTTTGTTTCTCTGCAATTGAGAGGTAAAACTATGGTTAGATGGAGAGGTATTAGAAGGGAAAGGGGTTAGTTTACCTCTTTTCTTCTTTCTTTTTCTCAATATCAAATGTTTCATAAGCACGCTTTAATTGTCTACTCACTTCACCACTTTGTTTTTCAATCGTTTGTGGTACAGTTTCTTTAATAAAATAATCTAAATTCTTCTCAATCACATCAATTCTTTCACTTTCTTTTGGTAAGATCTCTTTATCTACTTTATCAAAGATCGAATGAATTTCACTTTTAATTGATGTAATAAAATTATTTAAATGATTCTCATAAGAATCTTTTAAATTTAAGATTGTTTCAACTGCTTCTTTGGATTCTGTCTTGAGTTTCGCTTCCCAAGTGGATGTATGTGACCAGATCTCATCGAGTCGCTCTTGGAAGGCACGATTTCTTGCACGTGTTCCTTGATCTAATTCATGTAAATTATGATCTAAACTAACATCCTATCGATGATGTTGAAAATAGAAGAGAGAATGATCATTGGAAAGAAAGTAACAGGCAAAGAGCAAATGGACGAACCTCTTGATCAATTAGTGGTTTTCTTTTACTTTTCATTGGTTCTATATCAGGTGCAACTTCCACTTCCTGATTACGGAAACCTGGAGCATTGAAAAATAATGTTCTTTTAGATTCTTCCATGTTTCTTGAACTTCTATCAGCTATCTAAATCAAACAAAATGTTTTGAAACGGATCACCACTGTTCGATCGTCTTTATAGTATACGATCCGTACATCGGTTGTGGCAATCAACAGCAATCAGAAGGGATTAACTGATCATTATGATAGAAATGGAGGATAGTCATGTAACTCAAGGTAAATGTCAAGGATGTAGTACTCTCATCAGTAAGAGGGCTTTTGCAAAGCATTTGGAGACTTGTCCAATGATTCAGAGTTATAAAAATGATCAAAACTTTTTATTTCAAATCTTTGATCGATTCCGACCCGATCTTTATTGGATGGTTGTCGCCGCTCCTCCGAAACTAACATTAAAGGAGCTTGATTCTTTCCTTCGTTCTATTTGGCTTGGTTGCTGCCAACATATGAGTTGTTTCTCACTTCCTTCAAACGAGAAGGAGTTTTATCCCTATTGCTTCTGGAACCGCTCCTTCATGGACAGACAACGTTATGATCTAATGAACAACTATTATCTTCAAGATATATTTCCTGAATATTCATATCTTGATTATGATTTTGATTTTGGTAATTTATCTGCTTTAAAAATTGAATTTCTTCCCAACCATGATAATACTTCCTCAGACCATAGTAACACCCTCGTAAATGATTTTCAGCTATTAATTCTGAACTATCCCCCTCATTATATTTGCGACCAATGTTGTAAATTACCCTTAGAAGTGAATTGTAGTATTTGCATGAGATCATTCTGCTTAAAGTGTCTTCAGTCTCGTCAGGCTCATAATTGTGATATCTTCGATACTGAAGACATTCTCCCTATTATCAACTCACCTCGGGTAGGAAAGTGCGGTTATACAGGTCCTCGAGTAGACTCACCATATCATCATCTCATCTGCTCAGAAGAAGCGAAGACAGCAAGAGAGACAGCTCAAGCGATCTATTCGAATCGAGCACCAATCACAACACCCAATCTATACTGTCAAGGTACCATAATAGCTCCAAAGTCAAAGAAGGAAAAGACTTAGTATTGGTGTTTTAAAGGTTCATTTTATATCATTCACATCATAATCATAAGAGCTTCTATAGTGCATGTATTATATATATTTATATATATTTGATTCAATTGAGTGTATTTCATTCATATCAATATCCTATCCTAAAATAATATATCCTATCATATATATATCCTTACATGTTATGCTATTCTTTTATTCATACATTGTTTTTCTTTGTTTTTCTTTTCTTTTATGGCATCAAACTTGCATTCTCTCATCATGTTCTACGTAGTAGTAGAGGAGTGGTTGTGAACTAACTAGGTCCACTCTCACCTTCTCTACACCAATTACAATAAGAAAATGAATCACCACACAATCACTGACATGCAGCACAATTTAAAATCCACGAGACACATATAATAAATACAATACAATCATCAAAACTGCGACAAAATAAAAAGAAAAAAAAACAAATGAAAAACGAATCAAACAAACAAACAAAAAGAAAGAAAGAAACATCAACAGACACGTGAAAAGGATTGATAGTGCTACAGTGATGATAGAATATCACATGATGATAATATCTCTTTTCTTCCATTAGTTATATATGAATAAATAGTGTAATCTCCAAACAAATAAATTGAACGATCATAGTAATAATATTTGATCATTCTTAATCTTTGGAGGTCGAGCCAAGTTCTAAATCCTTACTATGATGTAAGCGAGGTAAAGTACTAGTGGTAGTCGTAGTTTGATTATGTGGTGATTTACCACTCGCCTTCCCCTTTCGACCACTATGACGTGGGGTCTTCTCACTAAGGCGAGGTGCAACACCGTCATAACTATAAGCTGTGATGTCATCCTCCTCTGGGTATTGACGATAGGTGGAACCAAGCGTGGCATCATCAATAACAAACTGAGTTAAAGCTGACACCTCATCTTCATCCACATCATCATTACTGGCGAAGACAACAACATTCTCTTTAGTCTTCTTGGTTTGATCAGTCTTAAGAGAGGATTTCAAACTATTCGCAGTGCTTGGAGGACGTGAATCACCTCCTAACTTAGGAGGAGTGAGTAACTCAATACCATCTGTGGGAGTACTTGGACGAGATCGTTCTTGTTTCTTTGCACTCTTTGCAGAGGTATGGTTTGAAGGAGGTGGAGTACGCTCATTCGCAGTAGATTTCTTTGACGAACCAACTTTCTGTGACGTGACAGCAGTGGGTGTAGTGGTAATAGGTGCATGTAAAGCTTCATAAAATGATTTATTCTTTGCGATGGATTGTTCCTTTGGTAAAGGAGGTTTATTTGCTCGTCTAGGTGATTTCTTACGCGGAGTTCCTGCGTCTTTTTCTTCAGAGGTTTTCCCTTCACCAGTACGAGGAGAAGTAGCAGCAGTCTTATGACTACGACCACCAGCACTACTACCTGAATCACGACGACCGCGATTATGAATCTCCATATTCTCAATACGATCTTCTTCAGCAGGATTTAGTGCCTTCAACTAATGAAAGAGGTGAATAAGATGTATGTCACGAAGAAATAGATAAGGAAATACCTTTAATTCTCTCACAGAACGAACACGTGAATGATCAACAGCAAATTTCCATGTAATACCAAATGCTTCTTTATATTTTGGATTTTGTAACACGTTATAAGTTGCTAATCCTTTAATTAAATTTCTTTGAATCGCACGAGAATAAGTCACCAGATAACGAGTTGGTTCAACGTTCTTCTTGGTGGTTGAAGACCAGAAGATACCTTGTTCGATATCTCCTCCACCACCCTTACCATTCTTGCCAACTCTTCCTGCTGCTTTCTGATTGGATTGATTGTTTGGTCTAGTCTTACTATCATGGGGACTTGGAAGATGACGTGGATGGAAACAAGTGCACCAGAAAGCAAAAATCTATTACAGAAGCAACGATGAGTATATTATGAACAAGGAATGTTATCGTCTCTTCTTACCCTCCCAGCTGCTACACGGAAGTATCTAAATCCAATTAAACTAATCCATATAAACAACACAGCAGCAAAGCAAATTAATAAAGGTAAAGTTGCTCGTTGTATGACACGTTTTCTCGTATAACCAGTAAAATCACGATGGGAAGCTAAATTATTCGCAGAATAATAATAAGTTTGTAATGATGTATTTCCAGCTAAGTGATCATCATCAAAGGCTGTTGGTGCATCAGAGAATAACTTATGATTCGATAACATCCATATTGACATCCCAAGATGAATCCCTAATGCTATCGGTATAAACATAGTAACTCTTTTCCCGACCGTAGTATTAAAATGAGGTGGTATTTTATACATATTAATAAAGAAAAATTTCTCAGTAAAGTAATAAATAAAGAAATTCACGGTAGCAATCGGATATAATAGAGGTATACCAGTAGCAAAGGTTAATGATACAAAGATGGTTGTTAATAACTCGGCATAGTTATAGGCTAAATCAAATTTAGGTCCTATGAACTTCTTATTTAATTCATCTTGTGTTAATGATTTCTCCGGATGTAATAGAGCATCATCCTTTGTCTTATTATAGAAGTAATACCGGTAAATGGAATCAGCATGACAGTTAATAATACTACCTAACTGCACGAGGATAATCGTCACACCAACACTATTATACCATGATGCAGTAAACTCTGGTGCAGCAGTCACTTCAATACCGAATAAAGATCGTAAAATAACATTATTATTATTAATTAAAAAGATTGCACCACAATTAATATATTTTAATAAAAATAATCTTAAAAAAATAGAATTACTAATCCCATCATTGGTATGATGCTTTTCCCATTTAATATAATATTTTAATACTTTTTCCATTAAATAATTCACTAAAAGAATAATAAAAGATGCAAAATAAATTAATACTTGGGCTGATACATTCTCTTGTAAGTAATGACGACATAAAGAATCCCTTGCTTGCGCTAAGGTATCTTTTTGTTCACAGTAACAGTATAATGCATCAGGATTATCTTCGACGTATTGTTCTTGATCAGCTGTTGTCCAGGACTGGAAGTTATCAGGACAATAGACAGTTTGATTATAACCGTTATTGGATGCTTTCTCTTCGAGGTATTTTGATGCAAAGATCATAATTAATGATAATACGATAAGTAATAAAGTAAAGAATGTCGTAATCAATCGTCTTTTCACACGATCCCGTCTTTGGAACATTAAATTTTCCCATATGATTACTGATGGATCAGGTGCTTCATGTACTGAAATCCATTTATCACGTAATTTTAATATATTTGAATAACAACAATAATGCCAGAATGTTAAATTTTCATATAAGGATAAAATATAATCACGATCTTTAGCTTTATCAAAGGTAATAAAAGCAGTAATGACTTCGTTATTGTTATTATCTTTACTATCCTTTGTCGCGATGACTTCTAATGCTTTCTCTTTTAATGATAACTCATTATTAATATCTTTCATTTTCTTTAACATTTTATCTTTTTCTTTCTGTAAACCTTCTTCCATTTTATCGTTATAATCCTTGGATGAACGGACTGTAGTACAATGATGACGATATTGGTGGACTAATAATACTTTTTGTTTCATTAATTCACCACGTTGAAAACATAAATCAATTTCAATAGAATTGTTATAAGCAATGGAGATATTCGCAATAGAGGTTGGATCACGTGTATCTAATAGTTTCATGAAATGACCTGTCAACTCTTCATCAGTTGTGTCTTTAGGAAGATGAGTCACTGCAATGGAATACATTGAAGGCTTGACTAAGAGATAAAAGAGAAGAGAAATATGTTAAGAAAATTACTCAAAAAGAGAAAATGAATTTCCTCTTACCTAATGTTTGACTTAATTCTTGTTCTTCAAACTGCTGAAAATAATTTAACCATAAGAAAGCAACCATCACAACAATACTAATCACAATATCTAATATAGCATACAACAACGCCAGATCACTACCATTCAATTCACAGTTAGAATCAACTAATACTGATCTACTACAACCAGGTATTGTAATCGAGAAAGTTTCATTCACTGATGTTAATGCTAAATTACCAAGAGTTGTTTTCGCTAATGCACGTAAACCAGAATTACGATTATTCACTGATGATGCATTATAGTTTAATACCATCATTGGTAATGCAATAACAGATAATAAGAGGAATAACCATCCTGCCCATTTCATAAACTTGAAATAATTCGTTACACCTGATCCATATTGAGCAAATTCACTGACTTGTCCTTCTTCCCATAGATCAAACTGTTCACCTAATCCATCTAAACAACAATACCTACCCGTGGTAGTTTTATGGAAATCATACATTAATCCTTTACGACGATGTTTACGTGGTTGAACATAATTAGAATAGTTTTTCGCTAATGTGACCTCAGGTGGTGACCATGGGATGTCAAAAACATTAATGCGAAATCCTTTACCATCGCTACTTGGCACACGACGGAATGATGGGGTTACTGCTAATACCTTACCTCTTGCTTGAACGACGTCAGGTGTAAGACCATCTGTCTTGGATTCACCAGCAACTTTCGGTTTACGGTGGAGTGAACTAGCGTCATAGGAAGGTTGATGGGTAATAATCTGTTGTAGGGAGGCTGGTTCACCTGGTGCAACACCGTCCTTTAATTGACGTTGTTCCATCGTATGTTCATCTTCTTGTTGTTGGAAATATGTTTCAATTTCCATAATTTCTTCATTTGATAATACTTTACCAATTTCTATATCTTCATCAGCAATAATCTCTTCTTGTGATCTTTGGCGAAGTAAATACATTGGTAAATCATCTTCACCACCTCGGATGAGATCACCTTTACCAACAACTTCTTCATCAAATTCAATTGATGATCTTAATCGTGTTAAATGTTTTCTTTCATTCATTTCACGATGTAATTGTGCTTCTTCACGTTGATAAATGACATAATTTACCCATGCATCTTGTATTCTTCGCGCCATGACGTTGAATAATGTTATTTCATACTCTGTAGGAAGATCAGGGCGTGGAGGAAGACTATTCTGCCATAAACTATCTGCGACATCTCGAAGTGCTGTAATCGCAATATGAAGTTCATTACGGATCTCATAATGGAATGGAGGTCCGACTAATAGTTCTATTAACTCTTCTCTACTCCAATCATGGAAACGAGATCGCGCTGTCTCTTTCAACGTCCCTAAATAAGCCGCGGTCATCTTTCTGGTAAATGATTTTGCTTTTCCTAAAGTCGCAGATGGAGTTCGTTTCATGGTGCGGGGACGGTCTTCATCGCCCGCATCGTTTGAGCCGCTTCTGCTGGTTGAAATTGCGCGAGGATTCCTCGAATTTCGCTGGCTACGAGCAGGTGAGCGATCATGCGGATCGTGTGAACGTGATAAAGAAAAAGAGAAAGTGGGCAGGAAGCTAAATGTTCTGTGTGCAGTTCGAGGTCTTCCTTCTTCCGAGCGTCTCGAATTAGAAGGAGAAGAATGAGAAGGTCTTTCATTTAAACCAGGTGGTGGAATCGGCAAAGGTGATAAATTCTTTTGTGGAACGTGATCATTTGCATCCAGACTACCCGAAATGAACTCAGAATGGATGCTTGGTTCAGGGGATCGGATTGAAGGATGGTGAGAGCTCTCACTATCCTTGGACAGAGATGTCACAGGAGGGATTACTTCAACATTTTCTTCATAAATCCTATCATACTGGATAGATACAGAATCACGATTCGGGTTTCTTTCAGTCATTTCAAACTCTTGGTTGGTCCGTTTCGGTTTCCGAATAATAGAGAGAAAAAAGGCAACAAGGCTTAATTCAAAGACTTCAAATCAGATAAAAACTGCAAAATTAAAAGGTAATAGGGGAAATGTGATCTTTATTCGCCAGTTATTTCACTGCAAAGAGGCTGCAAGACAAAGAGAAGGTCTCAACTGTGGAATAGCCGCTATCAATATAGAAACAGATTCGTTAGAATTCAAATTTACCGCACACCTCCATAGTGAGGAGTAGCGTAGTGTTAAAATAACTGTATTCAAGAAAATCTCATTTTTCGATCAGTTCGACGAGCGGTAACCAATCAACAAGTTTTGTTCCCTCTCGTAACTAATTCATGATTGCATTTGGTTGTTTTCTAAAGACATTAGAGATCTGATAAGTATGTGGACTGTACCCAATTACATTTATGTACTTTTTGGAACTTTCTTGAATTCCTAGGGTTTTTCAGGAAAACGGGTTCAAGCAAGCGCACGCATCATTCTAAAAGTTCTGATCGTCAATCGTTTGAGGACAGCCTATTAGCTCGAGGTTGAAGTTATTGAAAGAGAAAGAAGTTAGCCGAAGATAGCATTTAATACTGTGGACGAAGATGAAAGCGGTATACTCTTCGAAGATACGATTATTGATGCAAAATGGAATAGTTTCACACGTCCATTCTCCTTCCCCTATCTTTACACATAAATCCTTCTTAAGCTCGACAAGACCATTTCCATCCTCTTCAAACATATCATCCTCTCCAATTGACTCATCCAAGCAAACTGTTCCTCTTGCTCCACCTCTTTCAAAAGAGAAAATCGCAGAATGCTTCCACTGTTCCATCAGCCAAAATATTCATGAATTATCGAAGAAATGTAGTCTCATTAAAACGATACAACAACAATTAAATGAAAAATATAATTTATTTGAAATCTTTCATATTCCTATCTCTTATTTTATTGACGAGAAAGCATTAGATATGAAGTATAAACAACTGCAGAAGAATCTTCATCCTGATCATTATATTGGACGAGGAAATTCACCTGAAGTTGTGAAAAATGCTACTGATCTATCATCTGCTATTAATTATGCCTTTCAGGTGAGTTTATTGATGCTATTTGGTCCTTCTTTTTTCAACCATTGCTTCTTATGATAGACCTTGAAATCACCTGTACTGAGAGCAGAGTACCTGGTAATACTATTCTCTTCAACCTCTTGCTTCTTTTTCTGATTTTTTTCACGTAGTATTGGTTATTGTTTAAGAAGAATGTCTTTGAAGAGGGTAAAACAATTAAAAATCCTCAACTTATGGTAAGCTCTTAACCTGAGCTGTCGATCAATCTTATCGTTGAATATAGATGGAAATGTTTGAATGGAGAGAGAAAATATCTGATGCTACATCTGTTGAGGAAAAGAAGAAATTAATTCAATCAATAGAAGATATTATTGTGGATGTTCAAAAGTCTTTTGAACAAGCCTTACAAAAGCGAGATGCTGTTAGTGGTATGGAACTCGCTGTACGTTTAAATTACTATCATAAGGTATGCCTCTTCTCACTTCATCGTTCTTCCTCTCAGTTAATTCTTTTCTTTGGTAGATGTTGGAGGAACTCGATCATTAGTCAATTATCTTTATCTTTTGTTAGTGTTTAGAGTGCATCGTTCTTTTCTATTCTGCTTAATTGTGATAATTGTACTTATTGCTCTTGAATACCATATCTCTTCGAAAGAGAATTAACGTGACATTGAATGTTAATGATGATTGTTCCCGTTAATATTACATGAACGGGAGAATAAGAAAAAAAAGGAAAAATTTCATGAAAAACAGAGCATTCAAGGTAGAGAAAGTTATATTATTGTTTCAATATGTCGGACAATTCAAAATAAACCTTGACTTACACAATCAGCCAAGGTGGTAAACAAATGACGAGACACGAAAATAGTTCTATTTTTCCTCATCCTCCCCTTCACCACTTTCTTCGTCACCTTCCTCTTCTTCTTCCTCGTCGTCCTCCTCACCTTCTTCCTCAGCTTCTTGTAACCACTTGATGAAAGGTGAGGCTGCTGCATGCAAGGCCTCTAACACCTCAAATTCAATCAAGGAAACGTCAGCTGTAAACTCATTACGAGTAGTATCAGCGGCCCAGGCTAGGAAGGTATCTTCTTCCACAACCTCAGCCTCATATAACTGTAATAAGAGCTTTGGATAGAATCGAGTCAAACTTGGGAAACGAGTACCACAAAACCATTCGGTAGCGGCTAAAAGGTGACGCTGTTGAATCTCAGAAGCAGCAAGAGTAGATAACATTTCTTTGAACTTCTCAGACTCATTCTTAGTAATAGCTTGCTCGGTAAAAACAGCACCTAAATAAATAATGCAACGATCTGCAGGACGTAAAGAGGCCATAGTTTGTAAATTCTTCAATTCCTCTGCTTGGTCTTTCACTGCAGCAGTTGGATTGTTAGAAATGTAAGTACGGAATCGCTCGATGCAATCATCTAAAGGATAGACAGTAATTAGTGATTTATATAAAAGAAAGAAAGAAAGGAGAAAACTAAAAAGGAATTCAGACAGCAAGAACAAAAAGTTTGCATTTTCTCATCACTGTGAACACTTGCTTCCGAGAGGGTTCAGTTCCCAGAACAAAAGTGTCACATGAATCGGACGTGAAGAGAGTCATCATTATATTTCCTTTAACATTCATAAATACATCGTTCAAGAAATCAACTTACCAACAACTTTGCTCTCACTTTCCTCTTCAAGAGCGGCTGCAACACCGGTAAACACAGACTCCGGAACAACTTCAGAATTAGAGCTCTTAGACTTCGAAGATTTCTTCTTCTCAACAACAACTTCACCATCTTCACCCGTTGTAACTTCTTTCGAAGAAGATTTTGATGGTTTTTCATCACCACCTGATTTTTCTTTCTTTTCTTTTTTCTCTTTTTTACCATCTTTACCTTCTTTTTCTTTCTCTTTTTCTGCTGCTTTTTTCACTTCTTTATTACGTTTATGTTGTGCAAGAATAAAAGTTGTTAATTTATGTGTCATATCAACAGTATCCTTGGAACCACATGCTAAACATTTTTGTGAAATTAAACCATCTTTTACTTTATAATGTGTTTCTGGTAAACGACAATTTTTACATAATACAAAATTTTCAATATATTTTGATAAATGTGATTGTAAATCATTATCACGATGTGCACCATTGACAACTGCACGATTATCAGCAGAATAAGTTGTTTGTGCACCTAATTCACAACCAAAAAATTTGGTAATTTCTGGTGCTTCACGTTTCAACGCATCAGCAACGTCAGTAATATTCATTAAAACGGTTTTAATACCATTACCACGTCCTTCAACTTTACCTGTGATACGAGGCATTTTGTAACGATATGCAGGATCGTTAACAGGGGTTAAACCAGCAATATTAATAATAGCAGCCATCTTTTCTCTTCTTCTTTTTACTTCTTTTCTATCTCCTTTCTTTGTATCTTCTTCTAAAACTTTTGTAAGTCCGGTATTTTTCTTGAAATTATTTCTTCAAATTTAGTGTCAATGCGTCCGAGCAAGTCAATTCCTTTTGTGTTCCTGTGTAATTCCTTTCGGGTGGTGGTGAATTTCGTCTAAGACAATTATTTTTGTAAAATGAATATTAGTGTATAAATTCTTCTGAAGACAAATTTTTTCTTTCTTTCGGTTTCTTATAACACTGATAAGAAGTAATGACAATCTCGTAATTCGTAGATAAACTCATAAAAAAATATTCCTGAAGCCTTTTTTCGAAAAGAAAAAAAATCAATTGAGGAAAAAAGCTCAAGTAAGTACCTAATAAGAGGAGGACAAAATCTATCTTCCGCTTTGTTAAAACTTTGTAAGCAAATATATGCCGAAGGATTGTTTGTTTGAGTCAAACAAATGATTTGATTTGATTGAATAATGTGTAGGAAATGAATGAATGTGAAATCATTTCATACATATATGACGACAGAAATCTGTGGATTCGACGAAAACTCAAAAACGCGGAATTACGAATACCGAGAATCTACCAAAAGAATTGACTTCTCATCAGGTTATTAATATACAACAGTGAGAATGGTGAAGTTGAGTTTATTGACCGCATTGTTAGCATTTGTACTTACTGTGCTTGTTCATTGCAAAGTTAAAGTTGGAGTGGATGTTTTGAAGTCAAATGGTTACCAAGCGATTGATGGATGCTCTTTAGCAGTACTTGCAAACCCAACTTCACTTCTTCAAGATTTTACTCATGTCGTCGATGATCTCGCGAAAACTCGCCCTCAAGAGATGAAAGTTATCTTGGGACCTGAGCACGGTTTTCGTGGGAATCTCCAAGCTGAAACAGGTAGGGATGAATCTTCTTTTTTCGTCGTTGGTGGAAAGTCTAATTGGTATTATCATCTAGGGGACCCACCGTTTTACATCGATGACTACACTGGTCTCCCTGTCATTAGTGCGTACAGTTTATCTACTGATCAATTAGTTGAATATTTCCGTGAATATAGAATTACCTGTGTCTTAGTTGATATGCAAGATATTGGCGTTAGACTTTATACCTTTATTTGGACAATGTATAAAGTCATGACAGCTTTCGCAACGTATGGAAAAGAAGATAATTTTCAACCAAAACTTATTGTCGCTGATCGCCCGAACCCTAATGGAGGTGTACTCGTTGATGGTCCGATGTTAAATATGAGTTTTGCATCAGGTTATGCTCGTGTTCCAATCCCATTTATTCATGGCATGACAATTGCTGAGCTTAGTTTATACTTCAATACATTTATAGAACCACGATTTGAAAATATTGAAGTGATCAAAATGGAAAATTGGCGTCGTTCAATGCTCTTTTATGAGACTGGATTGAACTGGGTTCCGCCCTCTCCAAACCTACCTACCATCTTCTCTGCAATCGTTTACGGTGCAACTGTTTTTATTGAAGGTACCACTGTCTCTGAGGGTCGTGGAACGTGCACTCCTTTCACAATATTTGGTGCTCCTTTCTACTCTGCTCATACAATAGCCAACTACTTCAATACTTTGTTTGGATGTTCTTCACATTTACCTTGCTTTCGCGCTGCATATTATCAACCTACTTTCCAAAAGTATAATAATACAATGATTGAAGGTATTCACTATGTTGAAAGACCTGAATGGATTGAAAGATCAGAGTTTGTATTGCGTAATTTCACTTCTGCTGTTGCTGTTCTAAAAGCCTTGAAGGACCTATCAGAGGAAGAAGGTGCGTTTCAATGGGATGGTTCATGGTTTGGTCATCCAGGTACGGAGTTGGTTGATCAGTATGCTGGTACCGATCAGCTTCACCTAATGATTGATGCTGGATCATCCGTGAAGGAGATAGTTGATTATTTCACACCAGAAAGAGAACAATTTAATCAAAATATTCGACAGAAGTATTTGTTGTATGTGTAAAACATCATTCATCATTTGATCTAGCACATGGTGAGAGTGTTTGTTTTAACGTATTGTTGTTTAATCTTTATATTTGTAAGTATTATATTTTTCTTCTCTTCTCCTCTCGCCAGAGTTGTAGACATCATACTAAGATGACTCACAACTTCCATTTCGTTTTTAAGAATGAAGATTGATATGCTGGCGTGTTCTGCCACTCATTCACAATTTTATTTTACAATTTTGATGAAGTTGACATGATTTCATGGTGACGATCAAATGAAAGGGAAAGATATGCAGAGAAGTAAGGAAAAGAATTGAACATGAACAAACAAAATCATATAGGAACGATAGAGTACACTCCGAACCAAATTTCAATCAAAATGCGATGATAAGAAAAGCATGGACAAATATCACTGACCAGCGATCACGACGACTATTCATTGCTTTTACCATCCAGGAGGTTTAAAATGGTCTGGATTCGGTTCCCCGTAAAAGCGATTATTTGGTGGTCGAGGTTGACCACGAGGTGGACCACGTGGACCTCTTGGTGGGAATCTTGGATCATATCCTTCGTTACCGAAGTCAAAGTCTGAGTTCGGTCCCGGTACTGGACCAAAAGGATCAAATCTTGGTCTTGGGATTTGATAATGAGGGTATCCAGGTTGTGGCACATTCCCAGGGAAGAAAGGGTTGAAATCTTGGTTATAGTTTGGATCTTGTCCAGTTGGATTGAACATGGGATGGTTCGGGCCAACAAGATTTCCACCACCTACAGGAGGAGGATGTGCTATGCGAGGGATATTTACTTCAGTGCCAAAAGGATCTAAGTCGGATCTACCACTATTGTACGGAGACATAGAAGGAGGTGGGCGAACAAAAGATGAAGAGGGAAGTGGAATTGTAGTTGGGAAAGCCAAGGGGGCTGCTGGAGGTACAGAAGGTGGCTTAGCATCAGAAGGAACAGCTTCTGGAATAATTTGGCGAATCAATTCAATAATCTTTCGATTTAAAGCCTTTAAGAAAATCTCGTCAAAATCTTTCAAGTATGGCAGAACACTCAGGACATACCTCAGGATTTTGTAAGACTTCCGAAAAATCTCTTCCCGGTGCAATAGTACTTTCGTCAGGGATAAATTCAGGCAAAGATATTTCAACGTTGTAAGATTCACCACCATGAAGAAGGATGGAGATATGAACACTGCTATCCATCACAACGAACTACAACAATGAGTCAGTAATCAACGTAATACTCTAAAGAGAAAACTTACAACAACCGCATAAATGTTTTCAGGTTTCTTTTTGTGTTTGTAAAGTATCGTTGTGGATGTCGGATCCTCATTCCAAGCTTTAGGAAGAAATTCAGTGTTTGATAATTCTATTGTAGAAGGTGTATTTAGCAGTCTTTCATCGTGAACAGAAACAAAGGCACCTCTTATGGTAGGAGAGAATCCAGGTACATCAGATTGTTGCTCTAAAACACACTGAAAAGATAATTCTAGGAGCAAAGCATGGACATATCCGATAATCAGTTCAAATCCATTTTTAGGTTGAAATTGTGAAGTGAATCGACGCAATCTTTGAAAAACATTGACTGAAAGACTTGACATACTTGACACACTTGATAAAACAGTCAGATTGGTCGAAAGCAAGTTTGTTCCTTGGTTCTTTCTTCTCTTCAAGTTATTGATATTCTTACCTCGCCGATATGTTACCGACAGATTATCAGTATTTTCACAATAATACGTTTCCAGTAAAAGTCGAATCGAAACTAAATTTAAATATTGAGAGGAAAGATTGACCATCTACTATCTTAAATGAAATATTATCTAAAAGCTACTGTAAAATCAAGCGAGTAGGTGAATGAACAGATACACCGATCTTAGTCTCCTTATTAACCTATTAAAGTATAACGTGATAACCTAACAAACTTTATTTTCTTGCTTTCTTTGAAGGTCTTCTGATTGCAGTAGCTTCCTCATAAGCGTGATCATACATAGCTTTATAGCGAGAATTCATAGTTTTCGACTCATATCCTTGAGATTTCTCATACGCTCTTCCTTCATCAAATTTCAATTCTGTCGCCTTCAACGATTCTTTATCATCACGTCTTAACAAATAATCACGGAAAAGCTTCAACCGTTTCATCAGAGTTAATAATTCTCTATCAGGGTTCTCATATTGCCAGAAACTCTGATTTTCGATATCAAATTGTAAGATCACTCCTCCTGTCCTCATATCTAAGATCTCCCAACAAAAGTCATAATCTATATCATAGTAAGGAATCCAACGATTCATACGATAGATCTTCGGAAGATAAGAGTTGTAGAAGAATTGTT
>VFQN01005379.1_pt1 | contig 15744 bp, 14 predicted proteins | sample 3512371 | NCBI WGS metagenome assembly VFQN01 (sample SAMN10412370, study PRJNA504923) | tailings metagenome | isolation source: Replicate 2 from Balatoc abandoned mine | place: Philippines: Itogon, Benguet | collected 2017-08-28
CGATGTTGTCGTAGATCGACATCGGGAACGGCGTGGGCTTCTGGAACACCATGCCCACCCGGGCGCGCAGGATGTTCACGTCCTGGTCGGGCGCCAGGATGTTGCTGCCGTCCAGCAGGATCTCCCCCGTCGCATGCTGCTTGGGGTAGAGGTCGTACATCCGGTTGAAGATGCGCAGGAGGGTGGACTTGCCGCAGCCGGACGGCCCGATCAGCGCGGTGACGTGGCGGTCGTAGAGCGGCAGGCTCACGCTCTTGATGGCTTGGTGGTCGCCATAGAAGAAGTCGACGTTGCGCGCCGAGATCTTCTCCTTGAGGGCATTCTGCGGTGCCACGGCCGCCGCGGCCGGCACGTCCTGAACGCGAGACATCATGTCAGCGGCCTTTCTGGTTCAGCGCGGCCAGGGTGCGGGCGCAAATGTTGAGGAGGAGGACCGTCACGGTGATCAAAAGCGCTCCTGCCCAGGCCAGGCGCTGCCAGTCCTCGTAGGGGCTGAGCGCGAACTGGAAGATCACGACCGGCAGGTTCGCCATGGGCGCCCCCAGGTCTGTGCTCCAGAACTGGTTGTTGAGCGCGGTGAACAGCAGCGGCGCCGTCTCGCCGGCCACACGCGCCACCGCCAGCAGGATCCCGGTGATCATCCCGTTGCGGGCGGCGCGATAGCAGACCTGGGTGATCACCATGCGCCGGGACGCGCCGAGCCCGGCCGCCGCCTCGCGCAGGCCGGCCGGCACCAGCTTCAGCATGTCCTCAGTCGTGCGCACCACCACCGGCAGGGCGATCACCGACAGGGCGACCGAACCCGCCCAGGCGGAGAAGTGACCGAAGGGCAGGACCAGCACCATGTAGATGAACAGGCCGATGACGATCGAGGGTGCGCTCAGGAGGATGTCGTTGATGAAGCGGATCACCTCGCCCAGCAGGCTGTTGCGGGCATATTCGGCCAGATAGGTGCCGGCCATGATGCCCAGCGGAGCGCCAATTAGCGTGCCGATCACGGTCATGACCAGGCTGCCGAAGATCGCGTTGGCGAGGCCGCCCTCGCTGCCCGGGGCCGGCGTGTTCTCCAAGAACAGGTAAAGGCCGAAGGAGCTGGCGCCCTCGTAGAGGAGCTTGCCGAGGATAAGCGCCAGCACGATCAGGCCGATCGCGGCGGCACTTGCCGAGAGGATCATCGCGACGCGGTTGGCGTGGCGCCGCCGGTTGTAGATCGCCTGGTTCTTCATGGCGTCAGCCTCCCGCCCGCTTCTGCATGCGGATCAGCATGGTCTTGGCGACCGCGAGCACGCAGAAGGAGATGACGAACAGGATCAGGCCGAGTGCTATCAGCGAGCCTGTATAGATGTCGCCCACCGCCTCGGTGAACTCGTTGGCGATGGCGGCGGAGATGGTCGTGCCCGGCGCCAGCAGCGAGGCGGAGATCCGGTGCGCATTGCCGATCACGAAGGTCACGGCCATCGTCTCGCCCAGCGCCCGGCCCAGGCCCAGCATGACGCCGCCGGTGACGCCGACGCGGCTGTAGGGCAGCACGACCTTCCAGATCACCTCCCAGGTGGTGCATCCCAGGCCGTAGGCGCTCTCGCGCAGCACGGGCGGCACGGTCTCGAACACGTCGCGCATGATCGCGGAGATGAACGGCAGGATCATCACCGCCAGGATCAGCCCGGCGGTCAGCATGCCGATGCCGTAGGGCGGCCCCTTGAACAGCAGGCCAAGGCCCGGCACCTGGCCCAGCGTGCCGATCAGGAAGGGCTGGACGTAGTGCTGCATGAACGGCGCCAGCACGAACAGGCCCCAGATGCCGTAGATGATGCTGGGGATGCCGGCGAGCAGCTCGATGGCGATGCTCAAGGGGCGTTTGAGGACCACCGGGCAGAGCTCGGTGATGAAGATCGCCACGCCGAAGCTGAGCGGCACGCCGATCAGCATGGCGATCAGCGAGGTGATCAGGGTGCCGTAGATCGGGGCCAGGCCACCGAAATTCTCTTTGACCGGGTTCCAGACCTCGGTCCACAGGAACGCCAGGCCGAACTGCTGGAAGACCGGGATCGCCCCGTTGATCAGGGCGATGATCACGCCGCCCAGCAGGGCCAGGACGACCAGGGCGCAGACGAGCGTGACCAGCTGGAACCAGCGGTCGTACATGCTCTGTCGGCGTCCCGCCGCCGCCATGCCCAGGCCGCGCACCTGCAGGGCCGAAGGCGGGGGAAGAGTATCAGCGGCGCGTGCCATGCTTGCCCCGGGTAATGGGGGCGGACCGCCCGGGAACGGTTTCCCTGCCGGTCCGCCGGATCAAAGCGCAGCGGCGGGAATTGCCCCGCCGACGCCTCACTTCGCGACGAAGAGCTGCTCGCCGCCCTCGGACTTGATCTGCTCGGCCCAGGTCTTCTTGGCGAGCTCGACCACCGAGTCGGGCATGGGCACGTAGTCCAGCTGCTCGGCCATCTCGTCGCCCTTGGCGTAGGCCCAGTCGAAGAAGGCGAGCGCCGCCTTGCTCGCCTCGGGATCGGCAGCGGTCTTGTGCATCAGGATGAAGCTGGCGCCGGTGATCGGCCAGCTCTGGTCGCCCGGCTCGTTGGTCAGCACCACGCCATAGCCCGGCGTGCCGGCCCAGTCGGCGTTGGCGGCAGCGGCCTGGAAGCTTTCGGCGGTGGGCTCCACGACCTTGCCGGCCTGGTTCACCAGCTTGGCGAAGGTCATCTGGTTCTGCTTGACGGAGGCATACTCGATGTAGCCGATGGCGCCCGCCGTCTGCTTCACCATGTTGGCGACGCCTTCGTTGCCCTTGGCGCCGATGCCGACCGGCCACTGCACCGAGGTGGCGGCGCCGATGTTCTCGTCGAAGGACGGATCAGCCTTGGAGAGATAGTCGGTGAACAGGAAGTTGGTGCCCGACCCGTCCGAGCGATAGACCGGGGCGATCGCGGTGTCCGGCAGCTCGACGCCCTGGTTCAGTGCCGCGATCTGCGGATCGTTCCACTCCGTGATCTCGCCCTGGTAGATCTTGGAGATCAGCTCGCCGCTCAAGGTGAGCTGGCCGGGCGCGATGCCTTCCAGGTTCATGGCCGGCACCACGCCGCCCATGATCTGCGGCCACTGGACCAGCCCGGCCGCCTCCAGGTCTTCCGCCTTCAGCGGGCTGTCGGAAGCTCCGAAGGTCACGGTGCCGGCCTTGATCTGCTTGATGCCGCCACCGGAACCGATCGACTGGTAGTTCATGCCGATGCCGGTCTCGTTCTTGTAGGCTTCCGCCCACTTTGCATAGACCGGGTAGGGGAAGGTCGCACCGGCGCCCGAAATGTCGGCCGCGGACGCCGCGGTGACGGAGGCGCCGAGGGCGAGCGCCGCCACGGCTGCTGCGATACGGTTCATCGAGATCATGATTTCCTCGAGGCTGCGTCGGGTGGTTCGACCGAGCGGACCCTTGAAAAGGGGTGGCCGGCGGCAGCGTGCCGTCGTCCTGCGGCGTCTGTGCGACCTCAACGCCCACAGCATTATGCGCGTTCTGCGACAGCTTCGTGACAGGAACCTCCAGGCCCCCGCGCGGCCTAGACCGGCAGGTAGACCTGGAAATTGGAGCCCTGGCCAGGCACGCTCTGGATCGCCAGATGGCCGCCGTGGCGCCGGACGATGTGCTTGCAGATGGCAAGCCCGAGCCCGGTCCCCCCGGCCCGGCGCGAGCGACTCTTGTCGGCGCGGTAGAACCGCTCCGTCAGGCGCGGCAGGTGCTCCGCCGCGATCCCCTCGCCCTGGTCGATGACGCTCAGGCGGATGGCGGGGCGGCCGGCCAGCGGCCCGGCGCCATCGCCCGCCGGCGACAGGAGCTCCGCCTCGATCCGCACCGGCGTGCCGGGCCTGCCGTACTTGATCGCGTTGTCGACCAGGTTGGCGACCAGCTGCTGGAGCTGGTCGGCGTCGCCGCGGACCTGGGGCAGGTCCGGCGGCATCGACAGCTCCAGCTTCATGCCGCCCTTCTCGATCTGCGGCTCCAGCCCGGAAAGGGCCGCGGCCACCACCTCGTCCAGCGCAACCGGATCCTGCGGCGCGCGATGCGCGTCGGCTTCCAGGCGCGACAGCGACAGGAGGTCGTCGATCAGCCGCACCATCCGCGCCGATTCGGTGGCCATGATGTCCAAGAACATCATGCGCGCGGCCTCGTCGTCCCTGGCCGGCCCTTTCAGCGTTTCCACGAAGCCGGCGATCGCGGTGAGCGGCGTGCGCAGCTCATGGCTGGCATTGGCGATGAAGTCCGAGCGCATCCGCTCGATCGCGACCTGCTCGGAGGTTTCGCGCAAGGACAGGACGGCATGGGGCGAGCCGTCGGCGGTCACGATCGGGTGGATCCGCGAGGTGTAGCGGCGGGTGCGGTCGAGCAGCGGGGTGAAGTTCACCGTCGAGGACACGTCGGCGCGGATCGCCGAATCGATCGCCGCCAGGATGCCCGGGTCGCGCAGGAACCGGCCGATCGGATTGCCGACCAGTTCCTGGCCGAAATGCTGCTGGGCACTGGGGTTGGCCATGCGCACATAGGCGCGGGCGTCCAGGATCAGCAGCGGGTCGGCCACGGCGTCGACCAGGCTGCGCTGGAGCTGGTCGGCGCTGGCGACCTGGCGGCGCAGGGCCTGGATGTCGCGCTCGAGCGCATGCAGGCCCTGCAGCGCCTCCTCGTGGAGGACGATGTCGGGGACCGTCTGCCCCTTCTGCTCGCGCAGCTGCTCGACCGCGGCCTGCAGCGACCTGCGCTGGCGGCGGCGCCACCAGGCGGCCGCCAGGGCCAGCATGGCGCTCGCCAGCGCCCCGGACAGCAGGGCGCCCGCACCCAGCTGCCCGCCCGCCCACAGCATGGCCAGCGGCAGCCAGCCCACCAGCGCGCCCAGCAGGGCGTCGATCCAGTCGGCGCGGCTGGCGAGAAACGGTGCGCCCGGGCTCACCTGCGCAGGTCGTCCAGGTCGCGGTAGAGATCGAGGGCCTGCGGGTTGGCCAGCGCCTCGGTGTTCTTGACCGGGCGGCCATGGATGATGTCGCGCACGGCGATCTCCGTGATCTTGCCGCTCATGGTCCGCGGGATGTCGGCCACCTGCACGATCCTGGCCGGCACGTGGCGCGGCGTGGCGTTGGCGCGGACCTGCTTCCTGATCCGCTCGCGCAGGGCCTCGTCCAGCTCGATGCCGGACCGGAGCTTGACGAACAGCACGACCCGCACGTCGCCCTGCCAGTCCTGGCCGACGCAGATCGCTTCCAGCACCTCCTCGACCTGCTCGACCTGGCGGTAGATCTCGGCGGTGCCGATCCGCACCCCGCCCGGGTTCAGGACCGCGTCGGAGCGGCCATGGATGACCATGCCGCCGCTCTCGGTGATCTCGGCATAGTCGCCATGATGCCAGACCCCGGGAAAGCGCTCGAAATAGGCGGCGCGGTAGCGGCTGCCGTCCGGGTCGTTCCAGAACGAGACCGGCATGCAGGGGAACGGCCGGGTGCAGACCAGCTCGCCCTTCTCGCCGCGCACCGGGCGGCCGTCATCGTTCCACACGTCGACCGCCAGGCCCAGGCCCGGTCCCTGGATCTCGCCGATGCGGACCGGCAGGGTCGGGTAGCCCAGCACGAAGCAGGACACGATGTCGGTGCCGCCCGAGATCGAGGCGACCTGCAGGTCCTTCTTCACCGTGTCGTAGATCCAGGCGAAGCTTTCGGGCAGGAGCGGCGAGCCGGTCGAGAACAGGGTGCGCAGCGGCGACAGGTCGAACTCGCCGGGGCGGACGCCGGCCTTCTTGCAGGCGTCGATATATTTCGCCGAGGTGCCGAACTGGGTCAGGCGCTCCTCCTGGGCGATCCGCCACAGCACCGACGGGTCCGGGTGGAAGGGCGAGCCTTCCCACAGGACCAGGGTCGCGTTGCAGGCGAGCCCGCTGACCAGCCAGTTCCACATCATCCAGGACGTGGTGGTGAAGTAGAACAGCCGGTCGCCGTCCTTCAGGTCGCCGTGCAGCCGGTGCTCCTTCAGGTGCTGGAACAGGGTGCCGCCCTGGCCGTGCACGATCGCCTTGGGCTTGCCGGTGGTGCCGGAGCTGTAGAGGACCATGAGCGGATGGTCGAAGGGCAGGCGCAGGAAGTCCGGCCGGTCAGGACCGCCGGCCACGGCGTCGGCGTAAGGGACGGCCCTGGGGACCGGCGCCAGGTCGGGCGCGTCCTCCAGATAGGGGACCACCACGACCGCGCGCAGCGAGGGGATCGCGTTCGCAATGTCGGCCACCTTGGCGCGCACGTCGAACGGCTTGCCGCCATAGGCATAGCCGTCGACGGTGAGCAGCACGGCGGGCTCGATCTGGCCGAAGCGGTCCAGCACGCCCTGCAGGCCGAAATCCGGCGAGCAGGACGACCAGATGGCGCCGATGCTGTTGGCGGCGAGCAATCCGACGATCGCTTCCGGCACGTTCGGCAGCATGCCGGCGACCCGGTCGCCCACCCCTACCCCCAGCTTGCGGAGGAAGGCGGCGAAGCCGGCGACCTGCCGGTTCAGCTCGGCATGGCTGGCCTCGCGGCGGCGGCCGCGCTCGTCGCACGCCACCAGCGCCGTCGCATCGTCGGAACGGCGCAGCAGGTTCTCGGCGAACGACAGGCGCAGGTTGGGGAACCAGCAGGCACCCGGCATGGCATCGCCCTGCAGGGCCGGCTCGGGCGAGCCCTCGTCGATCACGCCGGCAAAGCGGCGCAGCTCCTGCCAGAAGGCCGGCGCCTGCTCGACCGTATAGCGCCAAAGATCCCGCGCCTCGCCGGGAACCGCCGGGTCGCGGGCCGCCCAGCCATCCCGGAACGCGGTCCAGTTGCTCGCCGCGATCCGCGCCGCTGACGGCTCGAATAGGATCGCGTTCATATCATCGCCTCCGGAACCTCTGCCACCTGACTGCCCCCTGGATACGCGGCGTACCGGCGCTCCGCTACGGTCTCTCGACATCCGGGCGACAGGCGCGGGTTCGTTCGGGCAACCGGCGCCGGTCGCGCGTGGAGGCTGCCCCGGCCTCCCGCCTGGCAGCGGGACCGATGAACCCTGCCGGATCGTCGGGTTCGTTCGTGCAGAATCGCCGGTCGGTTCGCCGCCGGGTTCGTTTGTGCGGTTTGGCCGGCCAGCCGCGGTCGGGTTCGTTCGGGCAATATGGATGATGCCGGAGCGGGGAGGTCGATGGGGGCAGCGGGCGGATTCTCGGGTTCGTTCGTGCAGATTCGATGTTGCGCGAACGGACGGGAGGACGGCCGGGAGCCAGCCTCGACAGGATCGGGAGCGACCTCACGGTCCCGGGTTCGTTTGGTCGCAGGGAAGCGTGCCGCCGGCCGGCCGGCATCGCTGTTGTGCCGGGACGGAGCGGGGAAGACCATGACGGGCGGAGGGACGGGCATCGGCAGGCTCCGGCGCGCGGCGGCCGGGCGAGGATAGCAGAGCCTAGGCCTGCTGTCCTGTCAGCGTCCCGGCTGGGTGGCGGCACCGCGCAGGACGGCGGGGCCGGGGCGGGACAAAGCCGGCATGAAGCCGTCGCCGGCGAGGTAGTCGATGCCCGAGCGCAGGGCGCGCTGGCAGGCAGCCGGCGAGGACACGCCAAAAAGGAAGCTGCGCAGGCCGTGGCGGCGCGCGGACGCGGCGAAGTCGGGACCATGGGAGCCGTCGGGGTCGAGCAGGGTCACCCCGGCAATGCCGGTCTCGGCCAGATGGCCGGCGTCCGGCAGGGACAGCCGCATCAGGATCCCGGCACAGAACGGACGCAGATAGGCCATCAGCTCGCGCAGCCGCGCCTGGACGATGCCGGCCGGCAGGTCCTGGACCTCGAACAGGAGGCGGCGCGCCGAACTCCTGGGCAATTGCCGGCAGGACCGGCAATAGGGCTCACGCAGCCGGATCGCCGCGAGCGTGGCATAATGGACCGGCACCACCAGGAGCACCTTGCGGCCGCGCGCGGCGGTGGCGGGCAGCGCCGCGGCGGCGGTCCCGACCGCCCAGTGGTCCACCTCCGTGTCGAACATCTCGCAGGCGCCGGCCAGCCGGCGCCGGTCCAGGCCCCCGTCCGGCGGCACCGGCTCCAGGCGGTAGGCGCCGACCATGCCGCGCGCCGGCGCCAGCACCGGCTGCCATGCCGCCGCCATCGCCGCGCGCACCGTGCCCAGGCTTTCCAGCTCCAGGCGCTCCGCATCACGGAGCGCCGCCTCGATCCGCTCCTCGAGGAGGCCAGGGCCGGTCTCGCCCGCGAGCAGCGCGTCCAGCCCGCCCGGCAAGGTGCGCACCCGCACCGCCACGCCGCCCGGCGCCGCACCGCACAGGCGCTCGGTCACCTCGGCGGCGATCAGCCGGGCGCGCAGCTCGGCCTCCTCGCGCGGCAGCCCGGTGCACAGGAGGTAGATCCGGTCCTCCGAGGCCACGAGATAAAGGTCGTGCTCGCCAAGGCCGCGGGCCAGCGCGTGCTCGACATATTGGAACGCCTTCTCCCGCAGCTCCGTCCAGCGCCGGCCGAAGCGCAGGCGGATCTGCTCCAGGTCGACGAGCTGCAGGCAGCCTTCCGCCGCCTGCCCAGGCCGCGGGCGGACCCTGTGGCGCAGTTCCTCCAGCCGCTCGCCGAACAGGTCGCACCGGGTGGGATCGAGCCCGCGCCCGGTGCGCGGGGGGTGGAGCGCGAAACCACCGCCCTGCATGGGTGCGACAGCCGCAGGGACCATGATGGCGCCCGCCTCGACCCCGCCCGACATTGCTCCGAACTGCATGGCACCCACCGTCCCCGTTGCCGGCCGCCGCCGCGGCTGTCGTTTCCGCACACCGCCCGTGACCGGTTCACACTGGCACGATAAGGTTGAACAAAGGTAAACGCGCTTTGCCCGCCGCGGCCCGTTCCCGGGCCCGGCCATCCATCGCCCGGAGAGTGCGCCCTTGTTCCCGCCCATCCTCATTCTCCCCCAGGTGGTGGCGATCGCCGACCGCGCCGGGGAAGCTGTCATGCACCACTATGCAAAGGGGACCACGGCCACCGCCAAGGGCGACGGCTCGCCGGTGACCGCGGCCGACCAGGATGCCGAGGCGCTGATCCTGGCCGCCCTGAAGGAGCTGACCCCGTCGATCCCGGTGGTGGCCGAGGAGGCGGTGGCGGCCGGGAATATCCCGGAGGTGGGTACGGGACAGTTCTGGCTGGTCGACCCGCTGGACGGGACCCGCGAGTTCATCGCGCGCAATGGCGAGTTCACGGTCAACATCGCGCTGATCGATGGAGGCCGGCCGATTTTGGGCGTGGTGCTGGCGCCGGCGATCGCGACCGCCTGGTGGGGTGCCATCGGGCACGGCGCCACCGTGCGCGACAAGGATGGCACCCGGACGATCCAGGCGCGGCCGGTGCCGGACGCCCCGGTGGCGGTGGCCAGCCGCTCGCACCGAGACGCGCGCACCAATGCCTGGCTGGCCGAGCACAAGGTGGCCGACATCGTCTCGGCCGGCAGCTCGCTCAAGTTCTGCCGGGTGGCCGAGGCCAAGGCCGACCTTTACCCGCGCTTCGGCCGGACCATGGAATGGGACACCGCGGCGGGCCAGGGCGTGCTGGAAGCGGCGGGCGGCCGGGTGCTGCGGCTGGACGGGACGCCGCTGCGCTACGCCAAACCGGGCTTCGAGAACCCCGAGTTCATCGCGCGCGGCGCCTGAGCCGCGACCATGCTCCACCACCTGCTCGGCCTGCTCGCCCCGGAAACCGCGCATCGCGCGGCGGTGCGCGGCACGGCGCTGCTGCCGGCCGGCCGGCCGATCCCCGACCCGCTGCTGCGCACGGAGCTGGCCGGGCTCGACCTGCCGGTGCCGATCGGGCTGGCGGCAGGATTCGACAAGAACGCGGAAGCGTTCGACGGCTTTGGCCGGATGGGGTTCGGCTTCGTCGAGATCGGCTCGGTGACGCCGCGGCCCCAGACCGGCAACCCGAAGCCCCGCCTGTTCCGGCTGACCGAAGACCATGCAGTGATCAACCGGATGGGCTTCAACAATGACGGGCTGGATGCGGTGGCGGCGCGGCTGGAGCGGCGCTCGCCGAAAGGGCCAGTGCTGGGCGCCAATGTCGGGGCCAACAAGGATTCGCCCGACCCGGTCGCCGACTACCGGACCTGCGTGCGCCGGCTGCACGACCTGGTGGACTATCTCGTGCTGAACGTCAGCTCGCCGAACACGCCGGGCCTGCGCCTCCTCCAGAAGCAGGACGCGCTGACCCGGCTGGTGGCGGAGGTGCGCGCCGCGCGCGACCAAGTGGCCTCGCATGGCCGGGCCCGGCCGTTCTTCGTCAAGGTGGCGCCGGATCTCGGCGAGGAGGACGAGGCGGCGATCGCCGCGGTGCTGGTCGCCGAAGGGGCGGACGGCCTAATCGTGTCGAACACCACGGTGGCGCGGCCGCCAAGCCTGCGCTCGCCCCATCGCGGCGAGGCGGGCGGGCTGTCCGGGGACCCGCTGTTCACGCCCTCGACGGCGCTCCTGCGCCGCTTCCGGGAGCGCCTGCCTGCCATGCCGATCATCGGCGTGGGCGGGATCGATTCGGTGGAGCGCGCCTGGCAGAAGCTGCGCGCCGGCGCCGACGCGATCCAGCTCTATACCGGGATGGTCCATGCCGGCGCCGGCCTGGCGCGCCAGCTGCGCCGCGGCCTGCACGCCAAGCTGGAGGCGGAGGGGATCGCCCATCTTAGCCAGGTGTCCGGGCGCCGCCGGCTGGTGCCGGAGCCGAGCGCGCCATTGACGCCGACCCCGCTGCAAGCGCATCCAGGCGGCCGGTTTCCTGCCAGCCCAGCGGAGTCGTGAGCTTGGCCGAGAAATTGCGCCGCGCCACCGCGATGATCCATCGCCCGCGGATCCGCAGCGGGTTCGGCGAAACGTCGGACGCCCTCTTCCTGACCGCGAGCTTTTCCTATGCGAGCGGCGAGGAAGCGGAGCCCGGCTTCAGCGAGCCGGGCGGCCGCTATGCCTACAGCCGGGTCGGCAACCCTACCGTGCACGCGCTGGAAGAGCGCTGGGCGATCCTGCAGGGCACCGAGGCCGCGATCTCGGCGGCGACCGGCATGGCGGCGGTGCAGGGGGTGCTGCTGGCCTTCCTGCGCTCGGGCGCCCGGCTGGTCGCGTCCAGGCCCCTGTTCGGCTCGTGCATGTGGGTCTGCACCGACCTTTTGCCGCGCTACGGCGTGCGGGTCGACTTCGTCGACGCGGCGGACCCCGACGGCTTCCGCAGGGCGCTGGCCGAGCCTGCCGACCTCGTGCTGGTCGAGACGCCGGCCAACCCGACCCTCGACCTGGTCGACATCCGCATGGTCGCCGACCTGGCCCATGCCGCCGGCGCCCGGCTGGTGGTGGACGACGCGCTGGCTAGCCCGATCGTGCAGCGCTCGGCCGAGCACGGGGCCGACATCGTGGTGACCTCGGCGACCAAGCATGCCGACGGCCAGGGCCGCGTGCTGGGCGGGCTGATCGCCTGCGACCGCCGGACCCGCGACGATATCCTGCACCCGTTCCTCAAGCATACCGGGCCGACCCTCTCGCCGTTCAATGCCTGGGTGATCCTGAAGAGCCTGGAAACGCTGGAGCTGCGGGTGCAGCGCATGGCCGGGACGGCCGGCAGGCTCGCCATGTTCCTGCACGACCGGCTCGGCGCAGACCGGCTGCGCTATCCCGGGCTTGCGAGCGATCCCCACCACGCGATCGCGACCAGGCAGATGACGGGCGGCGGCACCATGGTCGCGTTCCGGACCGGGGGCGGCAAGCAGGGCGCGTTCGACTTCCTGCGCCGCCTGGAGGTGATCGAGATCACCAACAACCTGGGCGACAGCCGCACCATCGCGACCCACCCGGCCACCACCACCCATGGCCGCCTCTCGGTCGCGGAGCGCGCCGCGATCGGCATCCACGAGGACCTGATCCGCCTGTCGGTGGGGCTGGAGGATCCGGAGGACCTGATCTCGGACCTGGACCGGGCGCTGATGCGCTGACGGCCGGCGCCGGCACCCCCCGACCGTTCTGCTCCGACAATCCCGCACGATCGTTCCGTGCCGCTGCGGTGACCGATTCCGATCTATGATTACACGAACCGGATGGTAAAAATTCCGGAACAATGGCGCTTGCCAAGCCGGATTGACTATGTCAGTTTAATACATTCACATTTTTCCTGGACCATCATCTTTGTTTTTCAAGTATAGTGTACTGGAAATGCCCCAAAAGAAGGGCGAATTTATCTGAAAGCCACAAAGCAACATGAGGCTAGATGATAATGACAATCGGTAATTTCTCCGCTTCAACGGGCAAGCATCGTCTGATTTCCGAACGTCTTGGGCAATCGCGCGAAGAAGATGCACATTGCCACAGGCGTGGATGTTCCATGCCTGACATCCCGGCAACTCCATCCAGTGCGGAAAACAGCAAGCCCTACCTCCAGCGCCCGGGATAACAGCACTCGGGCCCGTACGGGCAACCCGACACCATTGATCAACTGGGCGGCTTCGCGGATGGAAGCCGGATGCTGGCGCGTGGGCAGTTGCAGCAGGAGATCGAGCAGACAGCTCGCTGAGAATTCCTGATCCAGCATATGTCATGCATGCGACAGTTCCCGGCCAAGTAGATGCTCAGTAATGTTAGAATCCGACTGTCCACTCCGGGCAGATGCGGGAGCATTGTTTGTTTTCAAAGTAAGTATCCAGAAAAAATATTGAAAATCAGGGTTGAATTATTTTGCGGTAATGCTAGTCCCATTCGTATCCCGTCGAATGTCTCAGATTTTTCGGATCAAATCCTCGACGGGCTGATAGGAGTATAGAGATACGTGCCATGAAGATCGTGTTCTGCTCGGCTGCAATCCTCGGCCTGGTCTCGTTCGGCGCCATGGCCAGCGGCAATGGCAATGGCAATGGCAACGGCAATGGCAACATTGGCAGCTACAACGGCAACGACAACGGCAATTACAACAAGGGATCCTATAACGGCAACGAGAACGGCAATTACAACAAGGGATCCTACAACGGTAACTCGAACGGCAACTACAACAAGGGCTACAGCAACGGCAACAAGAACGGCAACGGCAACAAGGGCAGCGAGAACGGCAACGAGAACGGCAACGGCAACTACGGCAGCCAGAACGGCAACTACAACGGCAACGCCAATCGTGGCCGCGGGTGGTGACCCTGAAGTATTGTCAGTGATTCTCGGCTGACATCGTGCGGACGTCTTTCCGGGCATTTGCCGGGAAGACGTCTGCCGCGCCAAAGACAAACAGGACTTCTGCCATGGAAAGCACTGTCTGGGCCGCCGCTGCCGTGCTGGCCATCCTGGCCGCAGCGCCGGTGGAAGCCGCCGCGGCCAAGAAGAACGAGAGCAGCGTGACGTCGTTCGCTGGCGGCATGTTCGCCAACGGCAATGTCGGCCGGAACAACACCGGGTCGAACAATGTCGGCAACAACAATTCCGGCAACGGCAACACCGGTAACCGGAACGGGGGCAACGGCAACATCGGCAACGACAACGGCAACCAGAATACCGGCAAGAACAACGGCAACGGCAATATCGGGATCGGCAACGGCAACAACAACGCCGGCGATGGCAACGGCAATCGCAACATCGGCAACCGCAACGGCAACAACAACGGCGGCAGCCGCAACGGCAACTTCAATATCGGCAACAACAACGGCAACAACAACGGCAACCGCTGAACCGGCCCGCAGGCACCATCAGGGAGAAGCGCCAGTGAATCTCATCTTCCTTTCGGCGATGGTCGTACTGGGGACCATGCCGTCAACGAACCAGGCTTCGGCGCAGCACGAGGCCGGGACCTTCCAGCTCGTTGCGGAGGATCAGTACCTGACTGACTTCCTGGACAGCTGGTTGGGCGACGGCACCTCGAACGCCGGCCAGTCCGATCAGGGCGACGGCCAGGGCCCGGACCTGCGCGGGGCACTCGACCACGGCCAGGGCAGCTGGTCGGGCGACGACGATGGTGCCGGTACCGGATATGGCTGGGGCGATGGGGAGTCGCTGGCCGGAGGCGAGGACAGCGACGACGGCCGCGGCAACAACAACGGCAACGGCAATGTCGGCAACGGGAACGGCAACGACAACCAGGGCAGCAACCGCGGCAACGATCATGTCGGCGACTTCCGTGGCAACGAAGGCCGTGGCCTGGCCAGCGAAGGCGGCAACGGCAGCGGGAATGGCAACGGCAATGGCAACGGCAATGTCGGCAACGGGAACGGCAACGGGAACGGCAACGGTCCGTGACGCCAGGCAGGGCCGGCAGCCTCGGGCGAACCTGCTCAGCCGCTGACGCCGCGACCGGGAAGCAGCCGGTACTTTCCAGGGCCGACCGTGTCTTCAGGAACGGACGATCGTGCAGGCAACATCATGCTGGGAGTGAGTTTCGATGACGATCATCATCGGCGGAACCGGCGGCCATGCCGGCAGGAACAACGTCATCCACGGCAGCCGCGACGGCGACTACATCTTCGGCGACCCCTACACGAGCGGCAATCCGGATGGCGTGCGCTCGATCGGCGGTGCGCTTTCCGCCGGACAGGGCGGCCATGACCTGATCTTCGGCGGCCGGGGCCAGGACAACATCCTGGGCGACGCCTGGAAGATGACCGGCACCGGAAGCGGCGGCAGGGACGGGATCTTCGGCGGCGACGGCCAGGACAACCTCTTCGGCGATGCCTTCGAGATGCACGGGCAGGCCAGGGGCGGCCATGACGGCCTGTCGGGCGGCCAGGGCAAGGACAACATCTTCGGCGACGCCTTCGAGATGCATGACCGGACGCAGGGCGGCCTCGACCTGATCAGCGGCGACGGCGGCGACGACGTCCTGTTCGGCGACGCGTTCGAGCTCGGCGACCGGGCCCGCGGCGGCAGCGACAACGTGCAGGGCGGCGCGGGTGACGACCGGATCTTCGGCGACGGGTTCTCCATGACCGACGCGACCTGCGGCGGCCATGACCAGCTCGCCGGCAGTGTCGGCAGCGACCAGATCTACGGCGACGCCTTCGAGTTGTCCGGCACGGCCCGCGGCGGCAACGACAAGCTTGTCGGCGGAGCCGGCAACGACGAGCTCTTTGGCGACGGCTTCGAATCCGGCATTTCCGCCAGCGGGGTGGGCGTGCAGGGCGGCGACGACGTCGTGGTCGGCGGCGGTGGCCATGACGTGATGTGGGGCGATGTCGCCAACTGGCAGGGCGGCTTCACGGGCGGCGACGACCGCTTCGTCTTCCAGAAGAACAGCGGCAGCGACCTGATCATGGATTTCGAGAGCGGCAAGGACGTGATCGACCTGAGGGCCCTGAACGTCGACTCGTTCACCGACCTCACCTTGATCGACAACGGCTCCACGGCCGTCACGGTCGTCCTGGGCCGGCACGCCGACGTGACGGTGATGACCTCGGCGCAGTCGCCTTTGGTGCTGACCTCCAACGACTTCCTGTTCGGCTGATCCGCCGGCCCTCAGCCCGAAGGGATGAACCTCACCATGAACAAGTCCGTGCAAGCACATCGCGAGCGGCTGGCCGCAGGGGGCCTGAAGCGGCTCGAGATCTGCGTGAGGCAGGCCGATGTCGACCTGATCCGGCGGCTGGCCCGCACCCTGACCGCGGACAACCAGGCCTCGGCCCAGCTGCGCGCGGCGATCAACCAGGCCGTCCCGCAGCCGAACAAGCTGACCTTCAAGGAGTGGCTGGCGCTCGGGCCGGAGATGGAAGGCAACTAGCGCTCGCCAGCCCCAGCGCCAG
>VFQN01005380.1_pt1 | contig 15743 bp, 19 predicted proteins | sample 3512371 | NCBI WGS metagenome assembly VFQN01 (sample SAMN10412370, study PRJNA504923) | tailings metagenome | isolation source: Replicate 2 from Balatoc abandoned mine | place: Philippines: Itogon, Benguet | collected 2017-08-28
CCTGGTTGGGCTTGTTCTGCCTGCCCGCCTACATTCGTCTCCTTGCCTGTCCTGGTCTGTCAGTGTCCTGCGCAAGGCCCTAAGGCCTCCGCCTGCATTCTTCTCTTTGCCTGTTGCTATCCTGTGCAATCCCACATGCTGAGCCTCTTGAAGTCAGATGAAAGGTGTGGCGTACACAAACAAGACAAGGACGTTTGGGGTGTCATTACACCCACCACCCTAAGCAGGGGTAGGGCAAGGCGACAGCCCAATTAAAGCAAGAAGCTACCCAGGTATAGTCGTAGCCGTGGCTGCACATCGAATAGCCCCTAGCACAAGCACGTGGAAGTTGTCTGCCACGGAACAGACACACTTGTAGCAAAATGGAGTCGGAGGGCATCGATCCCCCTACCTCCCGCATATTGCAGGCGCCCAGCGATGCTAAGCGGGCGCTCTACCAATTGAGCTACGACCCCAAGCGAATGCCCCCATCCGGGATCGAACCGGAGACCTTCTGTGTCCTACGGATCGACAAGCGAAGCTTGCCTATCTGTTAGACAGATGTGATAACCAACTACACCATGGTCGCTCGATGACATCAATGCAAAAATGGCTGTTTCAGTAGTGCGTCATAATTTTTGTGTTGTAATCTGAAACGAGCGAACGGACGAACTTCGACTAGCCGCAATCGAACTTGCCGTACGACATACCCCAGCTCCTATTCGCCTGCATGGAAGGGGACCTTCGGTTGGGGACAGCATGGGGCTAGGTCAACAAACCCACAAAGAGGTAACCAGGTGGGAGGTGGACCTGGTGGGCTACAGTAAGGACTTGTGTCTTGGCCAGCATGGCAAACCCCGCCAAACTGGGCAACAAGGACCAAGGCTGCCGAAGGAATGCCTCTCACCACTTGCTTGGCTACAAAACTCTGGCTCAGTCGTGCATGTACGCCGTGGTCAGGATGCCACTACGATGTCAGTCGCTGAGACGAAGATGTGAAGAGCTCCAGGTGCACCTCTACACTGGTCTACGCCAGGACGAAGCTGGCTTGCTGAAAGTCGTGCTGACGACGCTGCACGGAGGGAGGACATGGGAGGGTGGGCGGTTGAGTCACAAGTAAAACACCGTGGCATGCAGATACCCTGGTACGCTGCTCCTAGCCATTGCCAAGGCATGGGAGTGCATGCTGAAGTACGCAACAGCTGGTCAGGACAGCCCCGTGCATCTTGCGGCAGCTATCCCAGGGTAGACACGACTATGTACTGGCCACTGGTAGTCCAAGAATTTACTGTCCAGCGGGCCCATCGTGCGTCGTTCTGGCTTACCACCACAGCTCTGAGCGGCCGGGACGGAACGCGCCATGCCACGGTCCAGAAGCCTGCGCCAGCCTTGCCGCCCCGTTGCCAAAGTCGTCACATTCTTGCTTGCTGAGATGCATAAGCTGGAGAAAGGCGCGACGCAGTCAACAAGACGGGAGTGCATCGCATCATCTTGTCCTCGTCCCTGTCCTTATGGTCCGTCAGCACTGCAGCGAAAGTATGGGGCGCATTAGAAGTAAATGGATCAGTGATGATCCAAAGCACTGTATCAGCTATGACGCCGTTTCTCAGGTGTAAACTGAACTTCGCCAGGTGCGTTGTAGGGCCTCACACGTATGAGGTAAGCTTTCGCAGATAACTAGGTCAAAGACGAATTAGTATTGCAGATAGTACCATGGAGGACGTGCGTCCAGATCCGTGCCTTCCGTTTCCCGCCATTGGCCCATTGCGCCTGGTCGTGCGGCCGTTGGCGCTGCCACGCCTACCGCTCTGCATCCTTCCAGCATGCAGAGGCAGAGCGATACGCGACTCCTTGGGACGGCAGAGGCAGGTCTAAAAGTGGCATTCACGTTAAGTGGACCAGATACATAGTAACATTGTCGTTAAATGTGCTGTCTTAAGGCTGCAGTGCGGCCGAAGGACACACGTGGCAGGAAGACCGCCTCAGGCCTCACTCCCATCTGACGGCCAGAACGGTACCTCCATCGGCCACCCTCAGGCTGGCCCCATACCGGTAACGTCGGCCTTTGCCCCAGGGCTAACATGCATGGACGAGCAGGGCCCCTCCGTCCCTCCTCTCAAGCAGAGGCGCTAAGGGAGGGCCGCCAACCACCCGGTGGGTGGTTGGAGGGGTGGGTGGCGGATTGGGTGGGTTATGGAAAGCGGCAGCCCCTGGGTCCTGTGCGTGCTTTGCTCCTCCTGCAACCGGATGCGTTCCACCCGCCGGCCCCTACCATGCGTGTACCGGTATCGGTCCCCCGCCGACAAGGCAGCCCCCATGATCAACCCACAGCTCCGTCCAACAGCTGTTCACGAGTGACATGCACTGCGCCATGCTGACGCCTGCCTCATGAACTAACCGGGCTGCATAAAAAGTGCCTCACTGCACTCCCAGTTGAAGGCACTAAGCAGCCGTGCGTATGATGAAGGGTGAGTCAGGGCCCACCGGCGTAGGACCTGTCAGCCGTTCCCTCAGTGGATGGGGGCCACCGGGGCTCGTCCCTGGTGCAACACACCCCACCTCCTTAACACACGCCGCTGGCGATACGCAGCGTGTGTAACTATCATGACTGGGCTCCCTACATACAGGTGAACCCATACAGGTTAGACTGGCCAGTATACAGGTGACCCCAGCTGGCTGCAGAAGGCTTCTGGCTAGCTGCGCGGCACCCACCTTCCTGCACCTTCCCATCACCAGTACCCCCACACCCCTACCCCCTTTTGCATATGAGGCAGCTCCCGTCCCGTCCCTGCACAGCTGAAACCGCTGTGAGCGTTCGAATGCCTGCCCACGCGCGGTTAAGACACGTCCCCAGTTCAGGCGCTGCGGGCGCGGTGGTTGCGGCGGACAATAATGTGGAACTGCGACGCTTTGATCTACCCTGATCTACCGTACTCCAGCGATAGACAGTAGACGGCCATCGTGATTCCCGGGTTGAAGGCGCCGAGCGGCAGCCCCTGCTGGCTCCTTGCGTACGACTCCCGCTGGCTGCACGCACCGCTGCGTGTGCGGCACCAGGTGGCCATGGGTGGAGGGTCCACCGGGTCCTTGATTGCAAGCATGGCGTCGGCCTGGGAGCAACACATCAGCAGCCATGTGAATTAGCAGTGTGTTTTAACGCGCGTGTGGTGTGGGTCGGTCTGTAGCGTGTAGGCACCAGGTGGCCAGGGGATTGCCAGCACTGAATCGGCCAGAATCGGCAGCCACGTGCGTTAGTTGGCTAGAATGCGTATTAGAGGTTGCGCTTGTAAGAGCTAGCATTTGTCATTACCCGTGTTCACATAGATGCACGCCAGCTGGTACAGGCCAGGATATAGCAGCCGTGTGAAAGGATTTCCTCGATTCGCCAGAGGTAACCGCCAACCGATGCAGTGCGGCTGCTTTGCACATGCACCAACATGCCGTATGCTCGTTATACAATAATATTGCAATCAATAAGTCTATTGGGACAGCAGCACCAAGGAACCTCGTGCGTGCAAGTAATGCTAAGCAAGGAACCCAGGTTGGCAGCGTGAGGCTTCGCTGGTCAAGCCGACGATGCGCAGCTCGGCACGCCAGCCAGTGTCCTTGGCAACCGTTCGGGATCAGGCGTCTGTTGGGTTAGACGGCGTCGACCAAGCTCCATGCGCTGCTCATGTCCAACGGGCACAGCCTGAGGACAGCAACTCGTCGCTACCAACTGCACCACAACGCTCGAACATCACGCTGAACAGTCTTGGGAATGGTTTACCCAACCGCGAAGTGGCCTCTACGCTCGAGCCTGTTGAGGCGCTGAGCGCAGCGAGCAGCATACTTTGCGCGCGCTCATCGGCCTTCCAGTCACATCACATGCCTCCATCATATGCAATTGAGGAGGACCAGCTCATAGGGCCCTCGTCCTCGCCGTCGCGGAGGGAATGCATGGACTTCCATGCCCGCCACAACCCTGCGCGGTCGGTACAGCAACAAAATGACCAGCTGGTAAACCTAAGGCAGTATCTGGAAGAGCAACAAAAGTGCCTTCCCCAGCGCCCCGACCGGACGGACACGCTACGACCCCACATCGGCGCCCCCTACTGCCGCGCAGTCAACGCAGCACAACGGCAACCCACCAACGCCGGTCCAAGCCTACCAGCACCTGGCCTAGCACCGACAGCATCGGGAACTGGACCAGCGCACATACCCGGGCTCCCCGCACAGTCCGAGCCGTTCGCGGGGCCTCCACCGGCTCCAGCCAATGGCCCCTGGCCCCTGGCCCACCCCCAGCCAAGGGCCCCCACCCCCACCGAGCGCCTCAGCGGCTTTGGCTCGAGGCTCACAACCCCCAGCACAGGCACCAGCCGTGACCACCTGCACCCCTTCCCGGCAAGCCTGCCATCGCTCACAGCGACAAGGTCACCGCTAACCTCGAGCCCCGTGCAGCCCACAGCCCCGCCCCCTGGCCCCGCACCCCCCACTGCCCCGCACGCACCGCCCACTGCCACGCTCGTCCCACCTCAAACCACCCGCGTACCAGCCCGCTCCGGCAACACCACCACCGCCCCGCCTGCCTCGCTTACATCACCCCCGGCAACGCTGCAGTCCCAGCCGACGGACCCACGGGCCAGTGCCGAGGCCAGCGGCCGCAGTGAGAGCGCGGACGCTCGCGGCACGGCTGTCGGCGCTGCCGCCACCACCGCCACAGGCTCAGCCGCCGGCGGCAGCGGCGGATTTCGTGAGATCCTGGTAACCAAGGTCCTGACTAAGACTGATGTCCTCAAGCGGTACATCATCCTGCCCAAGGTCGTGGTGGAGGCCAGTATGCCGGAGGTGGGCACTGTCCTGGCAATCCCTCTGTTGCATTTTAGTGGGTACGGGGTGGGGTGGGCGGTGGGCCGGGGTCTGCAGTGGAGGCCAATGTGCCAGAGGTTGACCGTTGGGCTGGTCGAGTAGACCTGGCGCCGGTACGGTCTTGCGGCAGTGTATCACCAGTGTGTCACCTTATCCAGAGCGTGCAGGGCCAGCAGCGCACAAGGTAACACAACAGCCCTCTGCAGTGTTGCTCACTGGATTCCTCACCCTCCCGTCAGGGCCAACCACCGCTGCTGCCACGGCTCTGCCACCTGTGTATTGCCACTTGTCCCCGTGTGCCCCCATGTGCAGGTGGTGGCCCGCCAGGCGCATAGGCTAATTGCGCACGATCCCAACGGGGCGTGCTGGCTGCTGGTCATCCGTAAGTGGGTCAATGGCAGGACCACTCCCACCTACGTGCTGGAGGTGCGTGGCTGGCGACATTGTAAATCCTATTCCTTTGTTCATCCCAAATGTCTGCCTTGGGGTGTGGCCCAATGGTGGCAACCCCAAGCCCATGCATGAACTGGATCTTGTGCCCCTACGCTCCCTGCCTGTGCCTTTCTCTCCCAACTGCTGCGACACATATCTTACCTGGGCCTACCTCGCTGCCCTACACTTGCTTTCCTTCCCCACCTGCCGCAGCACATCCGACCCTATGCCTACCTCGCTACCCTGTACTGCTGTACCCCACCCTTGCATTTCCTCCCCCAAACTGCCGCAGCACATCTCCGAGTTCGTCAAGGCCTACAACGTCACAGTGGGCGACGTGGTGGGCATTGCCCGCAACCCTGACGGTAGCCACAGCATTGAGGTCAACACCCAGGACATGATACAGCACGCGTTACGCAACGCACCGAGCCTTGGGAGGCTGCGGCACCACCTAAGGGAGAAGCCAGATGCTGCGGCTGCCGCCGAGGCGGAGGACGCGGAGGAAGGAGAGGGCAGGCCCCCGCCCCCAGCCCACCCCCTTCCCCAGCCCGGGCCGAGGGGTCTTACCCACACCGAGCACCTCAGCGGCTTTGGCTCGGGGCTCGCACCCCTCACCACAGGCACCGGCCGCGGCCCCCTTCGCCCTTCCCCTGCAAGCCCGTCTTTGGTCACAGCCACAAGGTCACCGCTACCCTTGTGCCCCGCGCCACACACGGCCCGGCCCCCTGGCCCCACGCCCTCCACTGCGCCGCACTCGCGGCCTACTGCAGCACCCAGCCCCCCTCGAACCACCCGCACACCAGCCCGCTCCATCTCCGCCCCACCTGCCTCACCTACATCGCTCCCGGCAATGCGGCAGCCGCAGCCAACAGACCCACGGGCCGGCGCCGAGGCCAGCGGCGGCGTCGCTGGCCGCACCGCTGGCGGCGCCGCCGCTGGCCGCGCCGGCACAGGCTCAGCCGCCGGCGGCAGCGGCGGCGTTCGCAAGATCCTGGTTGCCAAGGCCCTGACTCAGAGCGATGCCCTCTATCGGCGCATCACCCTGCCCAGGCGCTTGGTGGAGGTCAACATGCCGGAGGTGGGCACCATCTTGGGAATAGCAACTACAGAACTAAAGAACTGCCTTGTTGCATTTAATGGGTGCGCATGCGACGGGTGGCGGGTCGGAGTTTTGCAGCGGTGGCTGGGCTCGTCGGGGGGACCTGGCGCCGGTACGAAGTTACAGAACTGTACCAGCACTGTTACTTATACAGCGAATGCAGGTCCAGCACGGCGCACGGAAACCCAACACCACTGCACCACTGTTTTGTTTAGTTGATTGCCCTCCCGTCTGGGCCACGCACCGCAGCTGCCGCGGCTCGCTCTGCCACCTGCCTGTTGCCACCTGTCCCCGTGCACGTGTGCCTCGTGTGCCCCACAGGTGGTAGCCCGCCGCACATGCTGTGTGCGCACGACGCCAACGGGATGGCGCTTGCCATGCGCTTTGACACGGGCCTGATGACGCGTGTCCCCGCGTGCCCATACATCGTATGCCCCGCAGGTAGTGGGCCGCCAGACGTACCCACTGTGGATGCACGACGCCAAGGGGGTGTGCTGGCGGCCGGTCATCCGGACGTGGACCCACAAGAGCAAACCCATCTACGTGCTTGAGGTACGTGGTTGGCAGTACTGTAAACTCAGTTACCGTTTAGTATCTCAGGTTTCTTAAGTTCGGGTGTGGCCCAATGGTGGCAACCCAGTGACCTCTGCTGCTGGGGATGCGTCCGCGTTAGGGCTTGTCATGTTGAAATGCATCTATAACTCTTCGACTAGCCACCTGTGTACATGCCAGTGTCTACAAACGCTGATTGGGAATCAACGTGCCCTGGAGAAATACGGCGCGTCCATGAAACACTGCGCTGCGCCCAGCATGCGTGTCCGGATTTGTTTGCGCGCCCTGCCGCCTCGTCACTGCAAGTGGTTTGTACAGTTGTAAAAAAATCTGCTAAGTAGTGCTAAGTACGAGCCCAGCATATTAGATCCGGTACATGCTGCCACCAGCTGCCATTCTACAAACCGTGTGCAGGGCCTTCCCATTGGTGTGCCTTTCTCGCATGTTGCCCTGTCGAAAACGTTTGCCAAGGCAGCTCAAACATGCAGCCCTGTTCTTGAGACACCTGCGTGCTCACAGCGTTCCGATCTTCATTGGTTCGTTTGAAGCAGGCGCGTTATGGGCTGGTTTTCTCTGAAAGTTAACAGGTCCCACTTCCGAAAGGCTCCGGCCTGTGAGGGGGGCCGTTGGGGGAAACAGGGGGGGTTTTGCGCCCCTTCCCCCCCACCAAAAAGAAATTAGGACTCCTAATTCGAAAGTTGGGTCCCCCAGAGGCATCTGTTTCGGCATGTCATTGGAAAGCCCCCACAGAAGATTGGAACAATGGTGCTGCAGCCGTCCAGGCGCACCCCTGCATGATACTAATATACCACCCGTCCAGGCGCACCCTAGGCATATGCCGCCTTCCTGCCAATCCCATGGCTTGCCTTACCCGCGGCAATCCTTGCACCATGATCTGCGCTGCCTCAAGACTTTGTGCCCCCCCACCTGCCGCCTGACGCCTGACGCCTGACGCCTTTCGTATGCTGCCGCGCCCGCGGCAATCCGGGCTCTGTGACCACCACATCCTCAAGGTCTTGCGCCGCTCCGCTGCCAGCCTGTGTCTTCCTCGCCCATCTGCCACAGAACATCTCCGACCCTCACCGTAAGTAGCTGCCCTACCCTTGCCTTCCCTCCCAAACTGCCGCAGCACATCTCCGAGTTCTTCAAGGCCCACAACGTCAGAGAGGGCGATGTGGTTGGCATTGCCCGCTGCCCCGATGGCAGCCACAGCATCGAGGTCAATGCCCGGGACTTGATACAGCACATGCGCAACACACTGGGCTTCAAGGGTCCGCGGTGCCACCGCTGGCAGGGGCCAGATGCCGCCGCCACCGCCGCCGCTGCAGTGGACCGGGAGGCAGAGGACGAGGAGGCGGGCGAGGGGCCAGTGGAGGCAGCGGCTGCGGAAGGTACTGTGGTGGTGGGGGGCGAGAAGGCACAAGGGCCGGTGAGAAGGGGCTTGGAGCAGCTGCAGGGAGGGTGTGGCGGCATTGCAGTCGCGCGGGAGGACAAATTCGCCCTTCCGGAGCCTATCCAGCAGAGGGAGCAGCAGCAGCAGCATGAGCCAACGCCGCAGCAGCAAGGCACTCATGGCGACACACACCGCCAGCCCACAGCACCATCCGTGCTGCGCACAGACGAGCCTGCAGCCTCGCCAGCTGGCGTTGGACGGCCACCTGCCGATGCGGACCCGTGGATTGGTCCCCGCGGTACTGGACCCACAGCTGATCCGTGGATCATTAACCGGGGCATGATGCCCGCAGCAGACCCGCGGGTCACTAACCGCGGCGATGTGCTCGCAGCTGGCCCGCGGGTCAGCCTCCGCGGCGCCATGCTGCCTGGCCCTGCGGGGCTAACGTCCGTGCCCCGCTGCCGGCGGGGTGGGGAGGAGTGGGTGGAAAAGCAGGGGGGCGGCCTGAGTGGGGAGGGGCCGGAGGATGAGCAGAGGGGCCGGAGCTGGCGCCGGAGCGGGGAGGTGTGGGAGGGCGAGCGGGGGGACGAGCGGCGACTCGCTGTGGGTGACAGGGCGGAGGCGGGGGTGCTCCATGGCGGCGAGCAGCAGGCACAGGACAAGGTGGGTACACTGCGAGTGCCAGGACTGTGGCGTTGGAAGTTCACTGGCCAAATAGCCACAATCCCAGGTGCTTTTGTGCTTCCTCGAGAGGGACGCTATGCACTAGTGTTAATCTGACCTAGGTGCATCCCAGCACACATGCAAACCAACTACAGCGGCTAAGGCTTCCATGCCCTCACCAAATAAAAGTAGTATCAGCGGCGCATTGCATTCCATTTCCTCTCATTTCCCCCGCAAATGCGGCACATGCTGCAGGCGTTTGACGGCCGCATGGCCAAGCGGCCACGCGTGGGAGCATGGGCGGACCTGGAGCCCGCCCCCGCTGACCCGCGGGTCGGTCCCCGCGGCGCTGGGCCCGCAGCTGACCCACGGGTCACCCCCCGCGGCACTTGGCCCACAGGTGACCCGCGTGTGGGAGGAGGGGTGGACCTGGAGCCCACCTCTGGCCCCGTCCTCGCGTCCGGTTCTGAGTATGTGCCAACCGACTACAGACAGGACATGGATGCAGTCCGCTGGGACAGAGGCGGTGGCAGCGCCAGCGGCACAGGTGCTGACGTTTCAGCCCTGAGTGGTGTTGCAGGTGAACGGCTGTGCCTGAACATGCAGGCGGCTGGAGGGCTGTCGGTGGGCGGTGGGGCGGTGGTGGAGGGTGGGTGGGACGAGGACGAGGACGCGGTGGCTGTGGCGGCGGCGTTCCGGCGGCACCTACACAAAAGCGCACGGTCACCCCAGCAGCAGCAGCAGCAGGGTGATCGAATTGCTGTGAGGGGGCAGCCACCGGAGCAGCGGCAGGAGCAGCAGCAGCAGCAGCAGCATGCCCCAGAGGACTGCAGCGGCTTTCCTGCTGCTCAGAACGTTGGTGGACACATCGACAGGGCGTTGTCAGCAGGCGGAGGCGGCAGCGATGGTGGTGACAGCGCTGGCGGCGGGGTTGCGGACATGTTGGGCCACGATAGTGCTGCAGGTGGCATTGCGAGTGGTGCCTCAGGTGCACGCGTGTGCCCGAAGCTGAAGGCGACTGGAGGGCTGTCAGTGGGTGATGTGACGGTGGCAGAGGATGGATGGGACGAGGATGCGGCCGCTGTGGCTGCAGCATTCCGGCAGCAGCTGCGTAAGCGAGCGCGGTCACCCCAGCAGCAGCAGCCGCAGCAGCAGCAGGATGTTCGGCTTGCAGTGAAGGTGCAGCCACTGCAGCAGCCACCGGAGCAGCAGCAGGAGCCGCAAGTGCGAAGTATGCAGCTGCAGCAGCAAGGGCGGGAGCAGTGGCGTTTGATGCAGCAGCAAGGGGTTGAAGAGGCGGAACAGGGGGAGGCGGGGGCTGACGAGGATTCCGAGGCCCCGGAGGATGCCGAGGATCCTGAGGCTTGGGCGTGCCTGGCGTGCAGTCCGAACATGCCGCTTCAGATGGAGTCGGACGTGCATTGGGAGCAGCAGCAGCAGCAAACGCAGCAGCAAGAGCGGGGCCACTTCCTGCAGGTGCAGCTGGAGCACGAACAGGAGCTGGAGGAGCCGCAGCAGCAGCAACTGCGGGGCAGCGGGGTGTGGGAGATCCGCGGCTTGGCTGGCCTCGAGCACCGTCACCCCCATGCGACAACCCCAGCCAGCTTCGGCGCCGCTGCCAGCACCGGCACCGCCGCCAGCTCGGGCACCGCCATCAGCAGCGGCGTGTACATGGACAGCGTTAGGGCCCACCCGCTGCAACAGGGCGACCATGAGGAGGAGGAACAGCGCCGTCAAGGACGAGTGCAGCAGCTGATGCGGCAGCAGCAGCAGCAGCAGGAAGAATGGCAGCGGCAGCAGCAGCAGCAGCAGGAACAGTGGCAGCGGCAGCGGCAGCAGCAGGAGTTCGCGGCTCAGCGGCCCGTGGCTCGGCGGCTGCGAACGGGTGCCCGGCACGTAGCCTTGCATCCTGTGGGCGGAGGGGACGACGTCCGAAGTGCCCACCTGGTGAGGGGCGGCTGCGGCAATGGCGACGATGGCGGCCGACCCATGTGGGGCAGGGGCAGGGGCGGTGTCGGAGGCAATGGCGGTGGGGGCGCGCCAGGCTGGCACCGCGACCAGGTGGATGCTGCACGTGGCCCTCAGATGGAGGGGTTGCAGCGGCAGCAGCTGCAAGCCCTGCAGCAGCAGCAGCAGCATCACTACCAGCAGCAGCAGCAGCGCCAGCAGCTGTTGTTTGTCGGGGACCGGTGGGACAGCCCCCCGCCTGGCCTTGTTCACCCACAGGGAGCACCGCCCGTGCAGCAGGCCCCTGTCGGCCGCCCGCCGCCCCGCGCCTTCGCTCCCGCCCGCTATCTACACCCACAGCCTCTGCAGTCCCAGCTGTTTCCTCAGCCCCTACAGGCAGGGCCGCAGCTGTGGCCTCAGGGGCCTGCGCCACACCATGCCGTTGCCTTCCCTTGCCGCGGAGGCGATGGTGGAGGCAGCGGCGGTGGCGCTGGCCTGACCGGCGGTGGGGTGCGTCACGCTGGTTGCCCAGCAGGAGGCGCGACGGCGGGTGGTCCTGGGCCCGAATGAGCCGCCGCGTGGGGTGAGATGCGTGTGTGTACGGGGACTCCAGGGGCAGGCAAGGACTGCGGGTTTGGGGAGGAGGGAAGGGGCGGGAAGAGCGATTGGAGCGGGACAAGGGGCGGAGAGCGGGCAGCAAGGGCTGAGGCCGCAGGCTGCCTGGGATCGAGGGGCTGAAGGGGCTGGCTTTGTCGGCGCTGCATGAACGTGAATACAGATGCTGTTTAAACGCAGGTGGCCGCCTGCAGGCGAGACTAGTTGTGGGCGGTTGGGCGGGTACCCTGAGGGGTATGCATCACCTGGAGATTATTGTTTGTGCATCATCTGAAGAACTCTTTTATCATATTCTTGCTCGAGTCAGTGCACCTAAAGCACGTGCTGCCATCCTGGATTGGCAAAGAATCCGCAGGAATTGAAGCCAGTGCTCAGCTTTCCCATATAAACTTCTTTCCTCGGCGCAATCAATCTGATAGGCTGGTAGTGTAAGGACGGGTGGCGGTGAGCGCGAGCGTACTTAACACGATACGGATAAGGCGTGCGTGCATACGGTATGTATTGATGTGTGGGGTTGGAGGGCAGGAGAATCTCCGTGCTTTTTGCAGCGGCTTTATGATATATCATTGCAAGGAAGGCTCCATGTGCAGCTGCTGTGCATCCTGCCGCGAACACACGTGCGATGCATTTCAGTAAGCATGCTTCAAGGTTTTGGTTGGCGCCCAGGGATCCACTACCTGTCGCGCACGTGCACTGCATCATGCATGTACTCTCAATGGATTGTTGTTGCCTGCCCGACGACCCAGTACACAGCGTGGGGTCTTACCGGTAGCAAGCGAAGTGCCTGCCACTGGCACGGTTTTTGTACATATCGTACGTAGCTGAAACGCGCATGCGCTGGAGTGAAAACCACCCTGCATACAACCTGCGGTAGATGGACGTGCTTGGCCGCTAGCATTTTGACGATTGAGCGCTTGGATGTCGAATGACCCTGGGGCTGCAGGAGCGCACGTGCCACACGCAGGGGTGTCGCCATGACCGGTGTCGCCATGACCGGTGTCGCCATGACCGGTAGCTGTGCCGCCAGCTGCCGCCGCCTTGGGCACGTTGGCTTAGCTTTCAACTGGTGGTACACGCGGCAGCGGGTATGGTGCGTTGTGCACAAGGGCAGCTAGCATGCCACAGCGATATCTCGGTATGTTTGTTAACCCTGCTGGCGCACTTCCTTTGCCCCCGCCTCCCCCGTGCGGTAGGGAGAGAGTGGATGAAGAAGTTGCGTTGTATGAATGCATAATCAGTTAATCACCATTTGTACGCCCTGGTTTCATGTATGGAGACCCTTCAACCCCAGGCTCGTACACGGGTCGTTTCTTGCTGGTCGTTGCACTTGCGGAGGGGAGAATCCTCGCCGTGTAACACTGACTGGCTGACTGGAGGGGAGAACCCTCGCCGTATGCAGAACTGACTGCCAGGTGCCAGCAAGTGTACACTCCGAAGCACACACCACGTACACCGGCACCCTGGCAAGCTTCGTTACACTCCAGGTGGTGTACTCCTTTACTACCCCAGCCACACGCCCACACCCAACTTTCAAGGAAAAAACGTGTTGGGCCCACCCCGTACACCCTACTAGTGGGAGGCAGCAGCTATCTCCAGGTGGTGTAGTCCTTACTACTCCCGACAGCGCCCACCACAAACAAACTCGTTGTGCTCACCCGCCCGTACACACACACACCCTTTCAGGGCCTCCGTGCTGTGAGCCGGCTCTGCGGAGCGGCGTAGCAGTGTAAAACCGTACGACACACACACACACACGGTAGTACTAAGGCAGCAGGCAACAGCTACAGAAACGCAGCTTCAGTACATACAATGACAGGAGACGTGAACGGCACTTGGGTACCTCGACAGTGTCGTACCTGGTGTCAGCTACCGGTATACATTAAAACGTCAAATAAGGCGGGTGCCGTGACTCACATACGGGCCTAGGGCGGGCCAAAGCGGCCCCCTGCCAGCCGCCACCACAAGGTGAATATCAACACACAACCAAACAGGTGCGAGCCTGTTACATTCTCACAAAGCCAGGCAACGGCGTTGCAAAGCAAGCGCGTGACATCTGACATGAGCAGCAGCGCAACTATATCTTCAATAGGGGCCATGGGACTCACCGTTGCCCCAGCCAAAAACCGTACATGCACCGCCACCGCCTTAGCACACAAGTCAGCCTTAGGAGCTAAAAGTCAAATGCCATTGTAGGATGCCAAACGTACGGCAAAGTGAACTGTCAACTGTACATGGGACATGTCAACCTCCTGCACAACTTGTCAACATCGCCTTTTAGGCTAATGTTCAACACAAACTCTTGGAGTCGTGTCCCTCGGTGACCGCCGCAACTTCAGCTAGCCCACCTTGGGTTCAGGTACGTGCCTAGGATACAATGTTATATGCAGTGCAGTCCAACCGCAGGAAGCCGACGCAAAACACTGGCACAGCAGCAACGTACACCACAACCGTACATATATACTGTGATTGAAGATGGAGCCTTGCTACACGCGACTAGACCGGTACCCCTATATCAACATGTCCACGCAAGCAACCAGCGGACACCAGGGACTCTGACCCAGCCGTCAAACCAGGCTAGTTCCCTACACCCATGTTGGCCATAGTCGGCCCACGACGCGAAAGTCCTTATTCATTCCGATGAAGCCCACGCCGTCCTTCCACTCATACTCCCTTGCCTCACGCCTTGGCCTTCGCCTGCTCCTCCTCCTCCCGCACCACCCCCGCGCCCTTCCCTCCCTCCTCCATCGCCGCACCCTCACCGCCCACGTCGTAGATGGTCACCTCTGGCGGCGGCGCCTCTGCAAACTGGAAGGGCAGTGCCTCCTTGCCCTTGCCCTTGCCCCCCATGCAGCTGCTCTTGCCCTGCTTCTTCTTCCACTCCTTCTCCGCTGCGTCCCTCCTGTCCGCCCAGGCATTAAGGAGGTCCAGCCGGCCGCGCGTGTCCGCTGCCTGCGCCTCCAGCCCCTCCAGCACGTCCAGGCCCACCTGCGCACACACACGTGGCATTGTACGGCACCAGCAATCAGTGTACGGCATCAGGCGGCGTGTACGGCGGCGGGCGTGCCTGCCGCTCCAGCCCCTCCACGCACGTGGTTGGTGTACGGCAGCACTTCGTGCATGGCAAGGGGGCCCCGGTGGGCCCCCCTCCCCCCCCCCCCCCCGGCCCCCCCCTCCCCCTCGCCCTCACCCTGAAACATGGCCCCCCCCTCCCCCCAGCGCCCCGAACCCCTTCCCTCCCCCCCCCCCCCCCCCCCCACCTTGAAGCAGGGGCTCTTGTAGTTCTCCGCAATGTCGGCCTTCTCCTGCTCGCTCATGACGAAGGGGTTGTCGCCCAGCGCCTCCAGCAGCAGAGCCTCGGCGGGGCCTGGGAAGGGGGTCAGTCATGTGGGTTAGTGCGTTGGGCCGTACACATACTGTACACCAGCGCCTCCATCAGCAGCGACTCGGCGGGGACTGGGGAGGGGAGCAGGTCGGCGGTGTGGATCAATGCCCCGATCAATGCCAGCCTACCACGGACGCGAGCACGCCCGCGGACCCACCCTGGGCCCTGAGCGCCATCGCCCCAGACCCAGACACAGGCACACTCCCAGTAAGCCAACTAGTGACCCACCCTGGGGCAGCAGCGGCTTCTTGGCGTTATCTGTGCCGACACTGTGCCCAAAAATTGTGTCCAATCACTGTGTCCACTAATTGCTGCACTGCGTCCACCGGTCATCACCGGGGGGCAGGTCAGCAGCGTGGGTTAATGCTTCAGGCTGAGGGCACAGGACGCACACGCCAACACGCATACACCAGCGCCTCCATCACCATCGTCCACACACCATGGTCCATATACCATGCACGCCCCGTGACCACCCACCCTGGGGCAGCAGCGGCTCCTTGGCGTCATCGCTGGCGGAGGCGGCGGCGGCCGCCTTGCGCACGCGCAGGGCGGACTTGCGCTCCTGGGGGCGTGTGAATGAAAGGGGAGGGTGTGTATTAAGGGAACCGTGGCGTGAGGGTCATGGCAGCACATGCGTGGGGCACGTTCTATCGCCGTACTCGTCAACAGCGTGGTGTACCGGAGGATGGCCCTCCTCTGTCACCCCGCCCCGGTTAACACACATACACATGTAGAATCACACGCCTGCCGGTTGCCCGCCCCCTTGCGTTTCTTGCCATGGGAGCTCCGTTAGAGCCCGGCGCCTTGCCCTGCTTGCCATGCCTGCCCAGCCT
>VFQN01005382.1_pt1 | contig 15740 bp, 14 predicted proteins | sample 3512371 | NCBI WGS metagenome assembly VFQN01 (sample SAMN10412370, study PRJNA504923) | tailings metagenome | isolation source: Replicate 2 from Balatoc abandoned mine | place: Philippines: Itogon, Benguet | collected 2017-08-28
GGGCACGCTGACCGCCCTGCGGCGGCTGGGCGTGCCGTGGGGCGCGGAGGACGTAGTAGCGCAGGCGGTGAGGCGGGGATGCAGCGTACCAGCCCTGCGGTGGCTAAAGGAGCAGGGGGCGCCGGTGGGCAGAAGCGAAGAGGAGGACTAGGCAGTACAGTTGGCGAAGGACCACTGCGTGGAGGACGCTGAGGAGAAGGCGTGCCTGGTGACTCCTGACGGGGCTCGATAGGGAGGTGCCAATCAAGATGTTCCTGTGAGAGTATGTAAGTGTTTTGGGGCGGCAAATCCAGCGGTTGGGCGGTGGGTCTGTTGTGCTGTCGGGCCCGTGCCTGAGCGGAGCTTGTCCCTGGTATAAGGTGTTTCTAGCATAAAGCTTGTTGTCAATCAGGTGTGCATGCATGGCATGGCACGGCGCAAGCTGTTGGTGCGGCAAGCGTGGACAGTGACGTTGTCATGCGGTTCGTTTGCAGTGGTGTTGAACAGCATCTACGAGGGCAGCGTGTGGATGGGCCGTTACCGCGGGTGCCGGACGCCCCTTGCATTGGGGAACGCAGATGCACAATGACACACGGTGGTGCTGCCAATGCTCTTGACGACGGGAATGCACACTATGACTGAACGAGCGGTGATGCAGGGGCCATGGCATGGTGGTGGGCGCTAAGCCCTGTTGAGACCCGCATGTCGTACCGTTACCACGCCCCGGTTGCCGGGACCACAACGACCCGTGGACCCAACCGGCCCCTGGGACGGGACGCGGCAACTGGGGCAAGGCCGCTGCATCAGGTGGGTGCCGGCTTGCAGGGAGCCGGCTTGTGACTTGCCGCGCGCTGCCTGTTGGGTGGGTGGCAGTTAGGGGCTGCATGGGGAGGGGACCGACCCACGGGCCATGTTGGCGGGTGGGCAAGCCAAGTCGCGGCGTGTCTGTCATGCTCTGGGGAAAACTGACAATGGCCTGGCGCCTGTGCCCCAACAGCAGCACTGCACCTTGCGCGCTCCAAGCTCCCAACAAACGTCATTGCCCAATCACGGCCTTCCACCACTGCGTAACGCATCCAAGCTCCAACCGTCCTCCTTCCCGGCCCCCGTCCCATGCAGGGCATACACGCAAGCCGCACGGCCGCCGCCGCCATGCACGCCTTGCTGCCCCCCTGCCACGGCCCCTGGCGCCCGGGCCGTGTGGCGCTGCCGTACGGCCCCTACGACCCACGGGGCGGGGCCTGAATGGGCGGACAGGAACCCAGCGGTGTACGACATGGTGACCGCGCACGGCGGGCGCTGGGCAGGGCAAGGAGGCCCCCTTGGCGAGAGCCATTCTGGTGGGTGTGGTGTGGGCGGGTGGGCTTGGGGTGTGTAGTACCGGTGCTGGGATAACATAACACGTACATTGGAGGTTCCGGCGGCGAGGCATGGGGGCAACGGGCGATAGCAGTGAAGCGCTTGCACTTGTGCTGCCGCTGGCTGTGGCCGTATTGACTCGTCGCGCCAGGCGAGTCATCAGGTGAGCGAGGCAGCTAGGGCTCAAGGGGGCCTCGTGCGCACGGCCGTCGGCTTTGCGGCAGGTTCACGGCAATCAACTTGCATGGAGGGTTTGGACGCAGGTGTGGGGCTTGGACCTGTCCCACACCTAGTTTTCTAGATGCATCTGCAAGGGCCGTTCTTGCAGGCACGGAGGGCTTGTGGACGTTGGCAGGTCATGTACACCGGTACTCAGGTACACTGCCCTAACAAGTGTTCACCACTTGATCCCTTGACATTGGCACCTGCTAGCTGCTACTATCACCAGTGTGCCGTACGTACCGGTTGGTGTGTTGGTGCACTAAAGGACTTTCTCTCGTTGTCCCTCCACCCCTGCCCAGGTGCGTGCGTGGCTTCGCACGTACGTTGGTTGCGTTGCTGTGGAGTAGCGACTTGCAGGGCATGCAGCAGGAACAACACAATGGTGGGTCCTCCGATAAGTCCTAGCAGACGATGCGTGCATGTGGCGTGGGCGCGAAGGGAGTCATGAGGGCCCTCGGCTTGGGACGGGGGGAGGGAGTGACACGATGCGGGTGTTGGTGTGTATGTCAGTTGTGGCCTGACCGTCGACTGGAGCAATGCAGGGGCAGCACATTCCTGGTAGGATGCATGCATGTGCTCGAAACAGCAAGGCAAGCATGTGCATGCATGGCCTTGCAGTGCGGCCGGGCTCCGGAACGCAAGACGTTCAAAGGGCAACGCAGCATCGAGGCCCTTGCGGCCTCGTATCACAGATGCAGTTACGTGTGTCTAACATCGGTACTTTTGCCGGCATCTTGGCCTTCAACAGTTCCTGCGCAGTAAGCAAGCTACGACCTGAGTGTGGAAGACCCACACGTGCGCACACAGGTGAGCTGTGGGACAGGCCGATGGGTCATCACACTCGCATTGCGACGCGTCCGGGGCCATCCAATGGCTGAAGTGTCTGGATTCAATAGGACAGTGTTTCATATGTTATGTCGCAGTGTTTCGAATGCTATGCTATCATTCTTTGTGAGTGCTGCGGCCTCGCCTGGGGTAATGCTCACCAAGTGCTTATTTTCCCTTAAACTCGTGCCTTGGACCGCAGGCCTTGTGCAGTATTGCGACGGGGTAAGCCGAAAGGACTGAATACAAGGCCCGGGTTACAACGCCTGCAGCAGCCTCAACCCAAATGACTTGTCCCACCCTGGCACCTGCCCTGGCACTCGCCACTCGCCGTTTCCGGAACCCCAAGACGCGTTCTTAAGGCCTTAGCCCACGTGTTGAAAGTTAAGGTGAGGGTGTTAGCTTGACTGTCTGCCAGGCTACTCCTGCAACAGTCGGCATATGCGTTGGCAAGGTTTGCCGTGGTAAGGATGTGGCGCTGCTCCGTGCGGGCCTTTCTTGAACTGAAGCGTACATGTTATGCATACTGTGCCCGCGTATTTCGCCTCTGCCGGTGTCGCATCCCGCTCTCTGCGCCGTCCCCGGATGACTTCGCGACCGTTACGCTGAACCACGGCCTGTGCCCCATGCTGCATCCCTTTCTCCACTCCCAGGCTCCAACCGAAGCTGTAAGCTCGCTGTGGAATCATGACGGACACGGTTCGATTTGCTGGCAGCAGCAGCAGCAGCACAGGAAGCTTGCAATCGCAACTGCCTCCCGCTCTCCAGCTGCACGTGATGTCCTTCCTGCCCCCCACCGACCGCGCCATCTGCGGCCGCCTGGTATCCCCGGACGCAGCCGCCGGCCTCAGCAAGGACCCCACCTGCACCGCCTCCCTGTCCCAGCCGCTGCCGCCCCACGCCGTGCCCTGGGCCCTGGAGGCAGAGCAGCAGCACGTGCAGCAGCTGCCCTTCCGGCACAAGCCGCAGCTGCTGTGCACAGCTGCCGTCAGCGGTAGCGAGGTGAACTTGGAGGTGGCGCTGGCGCTGCTGCAGCCCAGTATCTTCCCGGAACTGCTGCACCAGATGCGGGACTTCACTACGTATCCGAACCCGGGCGTGGCTGCAGTGGAGGCAAGCCACCCACAGCTGCTGGGCTGGCTGGTGCGCCACTGCCCGGCGTTGCTTGCTGACCGTCGTGACATCCTGAGGGCTGCCGCGCAGCACTGCGACATGGCGGGGCTGCAGGTTGCATGCGATGCTTTGCGGCAGGAGGACGCTGGGGAAGGGCGCGCTAATGGCAGCAGGGAGGACGACCAAGGCCCCGTCGTCAGTCAATGCGTACTGGATGCAGCTGCTACGTCGGCCACCCCGGACGCCGTGGCCAAGATGGAGTGGCTACTGGCGGTGGAAGGCGGGCGGTGTCTCCTTCAGGAGAGCACCGCTGTGGCCGCCGCCCGCTCGGGGGACCTGGGTGGCTGCGCGAGCGGGGCTGCTCCATGGGCGCGAGCGTGGTCGTTCGGTGCGCCCTGCAGCACGCTGACCTGGCCGTGGCGCAGTGGCTGGTGGACGAGGCGGGGAGCGAGCTGCCCGCAACAGCAGGGCAGGCAGAAAGTTGGGAGGGGCTCATGCACGCAGCAGTTAGGAGCCCGGATGGCGTGACAAAGCTGCAGTGGCTGCAGGAGCGGGGCGCGCCGGCTGTGGGTGGAGGCAGCAAGGCCCTGAAGCGACTGGTGCGCTCAGCTGCAGAGGCGGGGCAGGCGGAGCTGGTGCGGCACCTGCTGTCGGCTTTGGAGCCAGCTGCAGCGCCGGATGCGGCTCGGGCCGCCTTCTGTTTGGCGGTTGGGTCCGGCAGCATCCCAACTGCGGACGCTCTGGTCCAGGCCGGCGCTGCGGTCAGTCACCGGGCATACACCTGGATTGCTGCTTCTGCTCATAGGACGGTTAATCAGGACTGCCGTGCAGATGGTGAAGGTGTCGCAATGGTCCGGTGGCTGGTGCATGAGGCACAGGTTTCCGCGGCCAGGCTGGACCTGCCGCATTTCAGCCGTGTGCGGCCTAGCGACACGCCCGCCAGCAGCCGGGGCCTGCTGCAGGCGGTGCAGCTGCTGGTGGGCGAGGCGGGGTGCAGGAAATGGGACGCAAAGGGTGGGCTCACGGCCGCCGCAGCGCGCGGCGAGCTGGCCCTGGTGCAGTACCTGCTGCGGCAGCGGCCGAGGCACCAACCGGGCTGGGAGGTGCTGGTGGCTGCGGCCGAGGGCGGCTGCGAGGCGCTGCTGGAGTGGCTGGTGGAGCAGCACCCGGGCTGCCTGGAGGGCGCTGGCTCGGGTGTGTCGCCCTATGTGCCTGCAGCGGCACGTGGCGACCTGGGCACGCTGACCGCGCTGCGGCGGCTGGGCGTGCCGTGGGGCGCGGAGGACGTAGTAGCGCAGGCGGTGAGGCGGGGATGCAGCGTACCAGCCCTGCGGTGGCTAAAGGAGCAGGGGTCGCCGGTGGGCAGAAGCGAAGAGGAGGACTGGGCAGTACAGTTGGCGAAGGACCACTGCGTGGAGACGCTGAGGAGCCTGTTGACTGCTGTTGGGGCTTGATAGGGAGGTGTCAATCAAGATGTGCCTGTGAGAGTATGTAAGTGTTTATGGGCGGCAAATCCAGTGGTGTAGCGGTGGGTCTTTTGTGCTGTTGGGCCCGTGCCTCAGCGGAACTTGTCCTTGGTATGAGGTGTTTCTGGCACAAAGCTTTTGTCAATTTGGTGTGCATGCATGGCATGGCATGGCGAAAGCTGTTGGTGCGGCAAGCGTGGGCAGTGACGTTGTCATGCGGTTCGTTTGCGCTGGTGTTGATTAGCAAGTACGAGAGCAACGTGTGGATGGGCCGTTACCGTGGATGCCGGACGCCCCTTCCATGATCCTGCAACGACCACATGCAATATCTCGGCCATGCTCGTGGCGAACGCAGATCGATGCACAATGGCACACGGTGGTGCTGCCAATGCTCTTGACGACGGAATGCACACTATGACTGACAGTGCGGTGCTGCAGGGGCCATGGCATGGTGGTGGGCGCTAAGCCCTGTTGAGACCCGCATGTCCTTACCGTTACCACGCCCCGGCTTCCGGAACACAGCGACCCGTGGACACAACCAACCCATGGGACGGGACGCGGCAATTGGGACAAGGCCGCTGCATCAGGTGGGTGCCGGATTACGAGGAACCAGATTAGGGCGTGTTGCCTGTTGGGTGGGTGGCTGGTAGGGGCTGCATGGAGAGGGGACCGACCCACGGGCCATGTTGGCGGCATGTTGGGCGGGCGGGCCGGCGCGCATGCCGGGAGTAGCGTTCTCCTCGGGCGTGAGCCTGACACTGGCCTGATGCCTGCACCCCTACAACACACAGGCACTGCATCTTGCACTCACGTAATTCCCAACAGCGCATCACGGCCGTATTGCAGCCGACTGCTATAGCTCAACTGTGTCCACCACCCTCGCTCCCTTCACCTGGGGCACACACGCCCGTGCACCCTAGCCACGCACGCCCAGGTCTACAGCTGCCAGGGCCGTGCAGTGCTTGCCGATGAAGCCCGGCGGCGTACGGCATGGTGCAGGCGCGCGTTGGGCGGCGGCGGCGGCAGCGGCGGCAGCGGCGGCGGGGAATGGGGAGCGGCATGGCGGCAGTAAAAGGGGCGAGGAGCGACGGCGGTAAGTGAAGCGGGACAGTGCTGGGCAGGTGGGTGGGCGACGGAGTTGCTTGGGAGGGTTGCTGTTGGGGGCTGTGGTTGGTGGAAGGTGTGTTGGAGGTCCGGGGCCGGGACGGCTGGCGGTTGATAGATGGTATGGGACAGTGTGCGGTGGGTGGAAACCTAGCTCCTGAGCCTAGAGCCTAGACGCTGAGTACCGCAAGCAGAAAGGCAAGCAACTACTGAGGCCCTTGCAACTCCGCACGCCCCGCAGTGCCCGCCACGGCCTTCGTGTGCCAGAACTACACGTGCCAGGCGCCCACCACCATACGTACGGCAAGCGTGCGGCGGCGGCTGGCCCAGCCCCGGAACTGCAGCAGCCAGCTTCCGCCAGCTTCCGCCAGCTTCCGACGGTGAGAGTTTTGTGAACAGCGCAAACGTCAGAGGGGGAGCGCATGAGCACCCCCGCATGGTGTCTTGCTGGGGTGGGCCTGCGCACGGCGACAGGGCGATCTTTGGCGGTGGGGCGCCCTACCTCGCTGCAACTTGCAGCACTGCTGTGCTGTGGGTTAGTTGGTGCCACTGGTGGTTGCGTTGCGTCTGGGCGGGGTCAGGAACACCCCGTTGGCATGGGTCAGCCTTGACGGCACGAGGGTGGCGGTTGAGCACCTGGAGCATCCCTGACCTTGAGCTTCTGTCCGGTACATACCGTAGCAGGTAACCTCGCCCACGTGGCGGTGGAAGTTCTCATCTCACTCTTGGCCTCCCTCCCTTCACCCCGACCCTGGCCCACAGCCCTGGGCTGCGTCGCCCTTGGTCCCCGTTGCAAGCATGGCAAGACATTATAGCGGCAGCCAGGAATCGGAGCTGCAGCTTCCCCCCGCGCTCCAGGTGCACATCCTGTACTTCCTGCCTCCCAACGGCCGCGCCCTCAGCGGCCGCCTGGTGTCCCCGGCCTCGGCGGACCGGACCACTGCACCGCCTCCCTGTCCCAGCCGCTGCCGCCCCACGAAGCGCCCTGGGCCGTGGAGGCAGGGCAGCTGCCCTTCGGGCACAAGCTGCAGCTACTGTGCACGGCCGCCGCCAGCGGGAGCGACGTGAACCTGGAGGTGGCGCTGGCGCTGCTGCAGCCAAGCATCTTCATAGAGCTACTGCATGGCAAGCTGAGAAGGAGCAGTGCGTATTCGAACCCGGGCGTGGCTGCGGTGGAGGCGGGCCACCCGCAGCTGCTGGGCTGGCTGGGGTGGGGCTCCAGACTGCAGCACGGCGGGGCGAGCTGGCCCTGGTGCAATATCTGCTGCGGCCGCGGCCGGGGATCGGGCCTAAGTGGTAAGTGCTGGTGGCTACGAGGCGCGCCTGGAGTTGCTGGTGGCTGGTGGCTGGTGGCTGGTGGCTGGTGGCTGGTGGAGCATGCCTGGAGAGCGCTGTCTCCGGTGTGTCTCCCTACATGCCAGCAGCAGCACGTGGCGACCTGGGCACGCTGACCTCCCTGCGGCGGCTGGGCGTGCCGTGGGGCGCGGGGAACGTGGTGGCGCGGGCGGGGAGGGGTTGGGGTGCAGCGAACCGGCCCTGCGGTGGCTGGTGGATCAGCACGCTCCGGCGGGTGGTATCTATGAGGAGGCTTGAGTGATGCAGTGGGGGAAGGGCAACTGAGTGAAGGGCAATGAGGAGGCGGCAGTGAGCAGCAGCCTGGCTTCCGGGGGCATGGGCAGTAAGAACCTTGTACTGGGCTGTGTTCGACGCAGGGTGTCCAGAGGAGCTCAGCAGCGGTTCAGCGGTAGGCCTTGCACTGAAGGGCACGTGTCCGTGTGGCTGTGATGTGCTTGTGGCAACAGCGCGTTTGCCACGTCATAATACCTGCTGCAATACCTGCTGCAGCAGCGGCCGGGGCACCGACCGGACTGGGTCTTGTTGGTGGCTGCAGCCCGGGGCGGCTGCGAGGCGATGCTGGAGTGGCTGGTGGAGCAGCACCCGGGCTGCCTGGAGGGCGCTGGCTCGGGTGAGTCTCCCTACGCGCCTGCAGCCGCCAATGGCGACCTGGGCACGCTGACCGCCCTGCGGCGTCTGGGCGTGCCGTGGGGCGCAAAGAACGTTATGGAAGAGGCGGTGCGGGTGGGGTGCAGAGCACCAGCCCTGCACTGGCTGGCGGAGCAGGGGGCAGCAGGGAGGCGATGGAGGCCGCGTTGGCCTCAGCGGGTGCACACGGCATAAACGCTGAGGTGGTGGCGTGGCTGCGCAAGTTGGCGGCGGCGGAGGCAGCGGCACAGCCAGGCTATTAGGCGGGGGGGGGTAACACCGAGGAGGTGGATTAGGCGGTGCAGCGTGCGGATGGCACGTCGGTGCAGAACGGTGAGGCGGCGGTGCGCAGCCTGGGAATGAAAGAGCGTTCGGTGCCACGGCGTCAGGGGGCTGGTGCCAGGGGCTGCTCGGCAGAGGTCTGGGGCCGGGGGGTCTGTTGAGCTCGTATTGGGCTGTTGGGGCCGTATTAGGGGTGCATCGTTGAGGACGTATTGTGCTTTTTCAGAGCAGAGTGGTTGCATCGTTGCTGTGCCGGCTGACGCCTGGCATGGAGGTCTGACGTGGGCGGCAACACAATGGAGTTGCTGGCGGGCGGCGGCGGCATACAGCGGTTGAGCGGTGAGCGTTGTACTGTTGGGCCTGTGTGTCCGACGTAAGTTCTTAGATACGATGTTGCTGGCACAGGGCGTTTGCCAGGTTGAGGTGCATGCGTGGCATGGGGCAAGCTACTGGTGCGGCAAGCACGAGGCGGTGTAGGCTTGCGGTTCGGTGTGCACTGGCGATGAAAAGCATTTATCGGGTAGGCGACCGCAAAGCACTGACGGGTCCTTACCGTGAATGCGGGACGTCCATCCCTTGCATTTCCTGTATTGTCGGCATGCGTCGACACTGGCCATGCTCGTGACACGGGATGTATCAATGACAGGGCAATCCCTTGCCCTAGTGGCCACGCTTGGTAACAGCTGACTGCGACAAGGGGAGCTCCCCTGGTGGCGACGGTGATGCACCGTACCGTATGACTGGCAGGGCCGTGCTGTTGGGCCATGGGGCGGGGCCATGGCACTGTTGTTGCGGACTGCAGAGACCCGCTAAGACCTTCGAGCCTGTACCCTTACCCGGCTGCCGGGAGCTTGGGACGCACCATCTCACGGACCCGACCGACCCACGGGACGGAACGTGGAAACTGGTACCGGAGCATGGGGGCAGCGGGACTGCATCAGGTGGGTGCCGGCTTGCGAGGAACCGGCTTACGACTTGCGAGCGTCGGTGTCACAGGGCGTGGCAGTTAGGGGCTGCTTGCGGATGGGGCCGACCCACGGGGCGTATTAGGGCGGGCGGGTGGGCAAGAGTGTTGGTCGTATAATTGCGAAGGTCCTGCCACTGACCTGGTGCCTGTACCCCTACCCACTCAGACACGGTACCTTGCACTAAAGGCTTTGCTCGGCACATTAAAGCCCTGTCACAGCCTACCACTACCGCTCAACGCTCCCACCGTCCTCCCTCCCTTTCCCAGGGCATGAACGCCAGCCGCCCAGGCGCCTCCGCCACGCCCGCCCTCCTGTCCATCTGCCACGGCCCCTGGCGCCCGGGCCGTGCGGTGCTGCGTGCCGCTGGACCCCACCGACCCACTGGACGGCGCATGGTGGGCGGACAGGAACCCGGCGGCGTACGACGGGGTGCAGGCGCACCGGGAGTCAGCGGCGGCGGCGGCGGTGACTAAACAGCGGCGGCGGCGGCGGCGGAGGCGGCACGGAAGGGTGAGGTGAGGTCGCTGCGTGCAGGGATGCCTGAGCTTGTTTGGGGGGGCCTGACGGCCGTAGGACCGCGTTAGGCAAGGTGTGTGTGGGCGACAGTACTGCAGCGGGTTGCAGTCGGGCCTTCGGGTTGTTGGGACCTGGTGTGCTGGTGTGTAGTGGGTGCGGCTGTCCAAGGCAACTGATTGCTGGTAAATGGTACAGCGTGCGGTTGCTCGAGAGCCAGGCTGCAAATGACCGTAACTTAACGTCGCGTGCCGGGAACTGTGCTTCGTCCTGCCCCGGCACGCCCCCGCAGTTCCCGCCGCCGCCTTCGTGTGCCAGGCCTACACGTGCCAGGCGCCCACCACCCACCCGGCACGTGTGCGGCAGCTGCTGGACCAGCCCCGGAACCAGAGGCAGCAGCAGCAAGGCGGGCAGCAGCAGGGGTTGGATGGTTTCATGGTCCTCGTTGCATGGTCTTCACAGCATGCTCGATTGGTATGTGCCACGCGCCCGTCCAGGGAGCTTGCGGTGTTGCCCATTTGAGGTGGTAGACACTATAGGATAGGTGTAGACTCGGTGGTGGTTGCAAGGTGGAGAATGGCACATGCACCGTTTGGCTGGCATACCCTGACTTTGTAGCGGCGACGTCTCGCTGGAAGACCTGCATTCCTAACAGCCGTGGTCAGGACCAGTACATTTTGTGTGGCTGCACCAAAGGGCATAATGCGTTTTGGCGTCCACGGTATTGGTTGACTCCACCTGCAGTATCATTGGTTCTGCACTTGGTCTCAAGCATCTCTTCGGCCAGCTTCAGTAGGGGGTGGTGCTAACCGTAGATTTGGCAGTTCAGCACCTTGCGCTCTTGTACGGCACCTGGTAACTGAAGCTCGCCCAAAGCTAATACGACTTGTTGACTTGCGGTGAGCTGCTGTGCCCAATGTGTTTGGTGTGGGAAACTGCAATCACCGTGCGCAACTGGCAGTGCATGTGCAGCAGCAAGTGGGCGCAAGCGTCCTGGCGGCAAGGGCCGGCCAAGGGGCCGGCGTGCAGTTACTCAGGGGGCGTGCGCGAAGGCAGGAGCAGGAGACCACACTGGCCAGGCAGGCCGGCATAACCGAAGCGGTGCCGTTGTTTGACGGAACTTGTGCCCCTCGCAGCTGCTCGCAGCCACGTGCACGCTCAAGGCGAGGCAAGGGGTTGTGGGTGGCACGTGGTGGCATCCCCATGGGTCAGGTTGGCATGGCCCCTGCATGGCACGGCTGCACGGCATCCCGCGCAATGCCACGCATTTGGCTTGCCCCAGCGGCTTGCAGCCTTGCGCTAACACAGGGCCCCGGCCCGGGTTCCTACTAGAGTACCGGAACATAGAGACCACTCTGTGCTTTTGTCAGTAGTTGCCGGCGAAGGGGCAAGCGACCTCCTTTCCGAGAGCCAACTTTCTTTACGGTACGTTGTCTGCTGCCTATCATCCTTGTATACAAAGCGTTTGTACGTTACTGAGACGGTGCTGCGCAACATGTGGGCGTACTCGTTGCGCCTATGTGCCAGCTTGCAACTACCTGAACAAGATTCGGGCTTCGATATGATCGACATAGAAGAATGCTTTCGTGCCTATGGCCGTCTCACTCAAGGCCTCCTTCCCTTGACCCTGGCCCTTGACCCGCAGCCCTGGGTTGCATCGCGCTCGGTAGCCGTTGTAAGCATGGAAGTGAATAATGACCAAAGCCAAGACTTGGGGCTGCAGCTGCCCCCCGCACTCCAGCTGCACGTCCTGTCCATCCTGCCCCTCAACGACCGCGCCCTCAGCGGCCGCCTGGTGTTCCCGGACGCAGCCGCAGGCCTCAGCGAGCCCCAGCACTGCACCGCCTCCCTGTCCCAGCCGCTGCCGCCCCACGCCGTGCCCTGGGCCGTGGAGGCAGGGCGGCAGCACGTGCGGCAGCTGCCCTTCCGGCACAAGCTGCAGCTCCTGAGCACTGCTGCCGCCAGCGGGAGCGAGGTGAACCTGGACGTGGCGCTGGCGCTGCTGCAGCCGAGCATCTTCCCGGAGCTGCTACATGGGAAGTTGAAAAACAGCAGCGCGTATTCAAATCCCGGCGTGGCTGCAGTGGAGGCGGGCCACCCGCAGCTGCTGGGCTGGCTGCTGCGCCACTGCCCGGCGTTGCTGGCTGACAGTCGTGCTATCCTCAAGGCTGCTGCGCGGCACTGCGGCCTGCCGGGGCTGCAGGCGGTGTGGGCGGTTTTGGGCTGCAGCAACAGCACAGATCTTTCCCCGCTCATGGATCAGGACTTTTTCAACTGGGTTGCAGCGTCCCCAAGTGGCGCAATGGCCAAGATGGAGTGGGTCCTGGCTCAAGGCAGGGGCAGCTGCAGCCTGCAGGAGAGCACCGCTGCGGCCGCCGCCCGCTCGGGGGACCTGGGCCGGCTGCGATGGCTGCGGGATCGCGGCTGCCCCGTGGACATGGGGTGGGTGCTCGTGTGTGCCCTGGAGAAAGCCGACCTGGCCGTGGCACAGTGGCTTGTAGGCGAGGCGGGGTGCGTGCTACCAGCTACAGCAGCAGGAGACGATGAACGGTGGGAACGCCTGCTTGATGCAGCAGCGAAGAGCCCGAACGGCGTGCCGAAGCTGCAGTGGCTGCACGAGCGGGGTGCGCCGCCACTGAGCAGGGATACCGACAGCGACCTGATACTGCTCCTGCTGCACTCAGCTGCAGCGGCGGGGCGTGTGGAGGTGGTGCGGCACCTGATGTCGCTTGTGGCTCCCATGGCAAGGCTGCGGTTTCTGGCAGACGGAGAGCTGTTCCATTGCGCAGTGTCCTCTGGCAGCATCCCAACTGCAGAGTTCCTGCGCCAGGCTGGTTGCGCGGTCAGCTATGCGGCCTACGAGGTCGCTGCTCAGGCGGCTGCTGACAAGGATAGCCTCATCGGCGGCGACAGCATCGCAATAATCCGGTGGCTTGTGCAAGAGGCGCGGGTTCCAGCCGCTGGCTTTGACCTCGAAGAGTTGCTGCTGGGATGGCCCAGCGATACGCCCGCTGACAGCCGGGACCTGCTGGCGGTGGTGCAGCTGCTGTTGGGCGAGTGTAAGCTGGACGAAGGGGGCGAGCTGTCCTATGTGGACGCAATGTCGGCGCTGGATGCTGCAGCGGGGAGAGGCGAGCTGGCCCTGGTGCAGTACCTGCTGCAGCAGCGGCCGGGGTTCCCTCCGAACTGGGGAATTGTCATGGCTGCGGCTGAGGGCGGCTGCGAGGCGCTGCTGGAGTGGCTGGTGGAGCAGCACCCGGGCTGCTTGGAGGGCGCTGGCTCGGGTGTGTCTCCCTACGCGTCGGCGGCGGCACGTGGCGACCTGGGCACGCTGACCGCCCTGCGGCGGCTGGGCGTGCCGTGGAGCGCGGAGAACGTGGTGGCGCAGGCGGTGAGAGAAGGGGCAGCAGAGCATGCCATGCGGTGGCTGGAGGAGCAGGGGGCGCCGGGGGGTAGCGAGGAGGAGGTGGCTTAGGCGGTGCCAGTGGGCTATGGGCAGCTACGGTGGTTGGAGGACGCAGAGGAGGCGGCTTGGCAAGGTAACCGGCTAACCGCGAATGGATCTTATTGCGGGATCCGCGAAAGCGCGACGTGCACGTGGAGCGGTAGCAAGGGTTTTAGGGACGTGTTACCCAGGCATGCGTGCCCAGGCGGGGGGCTTGCAGGCATGTGGTGTGTTGGATGGTGCGCTTTCACTTGATCACTGGCAAGCTGTGCACGCCTGGTCGGTGGTCTGAGAGTTGCATGGACGCCTGGACGCTGAGCCCCGGGTGCTGGGCCTGACCTGCTGTAGCAGTGAGTTGGGGCCCTCAGTCTCATGCTGGCCGCATGGCTGCAAGCATGCTGAACGGCTGTGTGCACTAGGCTGTCATGCTAGGGGCAGCACGGTTTGATGTTTGGACGCTATGTGCATTTGAACTTGTTGTGCGGCGCTTACGGCGATGCGTCGCCTCATACTGGCTTCGGCCCGTTCAGCTTCTGACTTGTTCCAGCTGCCCTGCACCTGAGGCCAATGCCTCGTCGTTCAGCACCGCACGCTGCACCCCTTTCCTTTTGGGAGGAGAGCATACCGTAGGAGTACTGTGTGTGCACATATGGCGGCAAGGCAATAGCGGCGCGCGTTGTCTTAAGCGTTGGCTGCGGCAAGCGTGTTCTGTCCTTGGAAGTTGTATAAGGTGCTGCCCGTGCATCCGTGCCGTGCATGGTCGGGGTGTTGTGGCGGGGCAGTTTGGACGCCACGCAGCGCGGCGGGCAAAGGCAGGCTGGATTGTCGTATTGCGGACGCTGGCCTGAGCAACGGCCCTCGGCTACTGTCATCGCTTCGAGCCGTATCTGTTGCAACGTGTTTCGGTTAACCAAGCAACTGCATCTCTGCGTGAGCCACCCAGAGCAGCACCGGGCCTGTTTTTACGGTAGGCAGCGCTACAGGGGTTAGAGAAGCTGGAGTATTGGGGGAAGCGTGACTGCAAATGGTGGGCGCGGGGCCAACGGGACCAGCCCAGGGAAACGAGGGAGTTGGGACCTGATGGGCGGGTCTGTGGGGCGGGTCTGTGGGACGGGTCAGTCCTCCCCCCTACTGACCCATGGGTCCACGGTCAAGCGGGGAGCAAGCAGAGGTTGACGCAGCTCGATGCTTGTCCTTGCTTGTCCCCAGGGGAGCTCCTCTGTTTGTATCGCTTGAAGCTACGGCCGCGTGTGCTAGGGAACAAGATACATGCAGGCCCTCGGCACCGACTCCTGGTGGGCACGTGTGCAGCATGGCAATGTGCAGCGCTGGAAGCCGGTAGGGGAGCAGCAGGGGCCAGGGGGCGAGGCAGTGCACGAGTGCAGCTGCACAGGCGGCCCCGCACCCCGGGGATGTCCGGCTGCGTGCGGTAATGGACACTAGGCAGGGAGCTAGGGGTGGGGCTCTGCGTGAAGGAGGGAGCTGCAGCGCCCTTCAGCAACGCAAGGAGGGAGCCCGTGGTACCGTCGCAGCTTATCCGTGCTCCTGCACCCTGGAATCCTGGTGCCCAAGGGGATAAGGCCTGGGGGCTTAGGGCGCGGACGTGCGAACTGCGAAGGCGCTGCAGACTGAGGCGGGCGTCCCCTCCTGAAGGGCACCTGGCCGGCTGACCCTGGCTGACCCTGGCTGACCCTGGCTGATGCCGGCTGCAATGTCGAAGTACCGTATTACATGCGAGCATACAGCCCACTTTGCCTGCACTTCTACGAGACACCTCTTACCCTATCTGTCAATTGGTTGCAACAAGTTACAGTCGCAGCGAACGCCCTTGAGGGTTCGGCCTTCCCGTTTCGCGTCGGTGGCACAGATCCTGTAGAGCCCGGGCACGCCTGTGGCCGCTTGTCCAGTATCAATACCTAGACCTCGTTGGTGAGTGTAGATGTTGGGATGACGTTGGCCGTGCGGGTGTTTCGGCAGGTCTCGGGTTGAGCGTGGAACTCCTGGAACTGTTGCGCAAACACACATCACCCACATACGTACACAAGTAAAAGGATGAGTACCTAGGAAATGAAGACAAGCCCGCAGCCAGTGGCCTTACTTTCGGGTCTGCCCGGCGTCTCCCTCGTTAGGGCTGTTTAGGGCTACCGAACCCGTAGCACGACCTGCTGACATTGGAATCCTCCCGCAACTTGCCCCTTCCAACCAGGGTGTCAAGCGCTCGTGTCCTTCCGCGACCCGGTTTGTGCTCCTCGGGCGAGCATGCAGGGGGACGGCGCCAGCAGCCACACGCAGGGGCAGCAGCTGCCCCCCGTGCTGCAGCTGCACATCCTGTCCTTCCTGCCCCCCAACGACCGCGCCCTCAGCGGTCGCCTGGTGTCCCCGGACGCAGCCGCCGGCCTCAGCGAGCCCCAGCACTGCACCGCCTTCCTGTCCCAGCCGCTGCCGCCCCACGCCGTGCCCTGGGCCGTGGAGGCAGGGCAG
>VFQN01005383.1_pt1 | contig 15739 bp, 9 predicted proteins | sample 3512371 | NCBI WGS metagenome assembly VFQN01 (sample SAMN10412370, study PRJNA504923) | tailings metagenome | isolation source: Replicate 2 from Balatoc abandoned mine | place: Philippines: Itogon, Benguet | collected 2017-08-28
TTTGCAATCTTCTGATTCCATGGCAACACTTTGCCTTTATAATAGTCATTTTGGGTCGCCTCCGAGAAGTTTTTCGCCCTTGCCATGTGTCGGTATAGCTGTAATGCATCTCGAAAGCTTTCCATCCAAGGAAATGGCATCTCATTGCTTTTGAAGGAAGGAGACTCGCTGAATGCGGGAAAAGGTATTCTCCAAGGCAAATAAGACTGCTGGGTGCCAAACAAAAAGACTGAATCGGGCACATCGCTCAATCTCTCTAAAACGAAGAACAACTCATCCAACTCTCCGAATAGCTGAGTTTTGAAGCGATCTCGACCCCAAGGCCAATCGAGATACAGTTTACCACCCATGATTCGAAGCAATCGAACCCAATAATAGAAGCCTGTATAAAGATGCTCTCCTTTAGGGTAGGCCTTATCCTTCAAAAATGACTGTAGCTTCTTCGTACAATCTTCGCCAATGTTGCAATTTGACTCCAACCAAGTCATCACTGTCAAAAGTCTCTTCCTTGTTGGCGGTACTAAAGAATTTAGGGAGAGAGTACCTCGATCCCCTTCTAAATCAGGCTCACTCCTCGCACATTGTAGGGCATGAAGCATTTTGGTGTAAGGTACTTTAGGATGTGGATTGATGGGTAAAGTACGGTTCTCAGCATCGACTCCTTGGTTATTCGGAAGATCAGGCACTCCACCTATCAACTCTAATCGACCATGAACTACAGGTTTCCCTGTACCTCGAAAGTCAACTCGCACAGGAAATACTGGAACATGTGTAGGAAAGTCAAAATGGAGTCGTTTCTCCAAAGCTCGAAGAGAGGAACGGTTAGGGCGATGATGAGCATACCTTTCGTCAAAAGCAGGAGGAGTACAAGATCCCCGATGCACCAAACAGATCAGTGTCAATGCCAACCCCAACACAATCATCCAGCAAATCTTTGTGCCGACTTGGCTTATTTTGGCGTCGTGGTTGATGTTGGCCGAAGGGCGGGCGTGGGCAGGATCTTATCAGTGAAAGAGTGAAAGAACTTTCAACTTTTTCAGTCTTCGAAGGATCCAATGAATACGATGATGCTTGGAATGTTCCTCGTTGGAACTCTTATTACCTTACAATCAGTGCTTGTCGCTGCTTTACCAACTCAATTTTGTGCTTCAATCACATCGGGGGAATCTGCTGGTGCAGAAGGATATGTTGCATTACAAATTGAAAATGGGATTGCTCAGTATTCTTTTGAGATAGATCTTTCTGGGTATAACTATGAAGCTCTTTGCCCGAATATTAACCTCGGAATTAGCTATCATATCCATACTCTCTGGACAAATACTACCACTTCGGGTGCTAATGCTTATTGTGGAGCGGGTTACACTGGAGGGCATTATGATCCTAATTTTGCATGCAGTAATTCCAGTTCTGCGATTAAGACAAGTTGTGTTGAATTGCAGCGAACTTGGGCTCAAGGTTATCGATATGCCTGTAATTCTACGAGCTACAAGGCCGGACATTACTCCTTGTGCGAAGTGGGCGACACTTCATCGAAGGCAGGAAAGGTGTATTTAGAATCTAATAAAATCTCATTGAATAACTTTATTGATTACCAGCCTCCTTACGCTGTCAATTATAACCAAGCAGATAAGGACTCAACTGCTTGGTTGTCATACGTATTTCACTGTGCGCAAAACTCTGCCCGATTAATCTGTGCCAAGTTCTCCACTACTGAGTTGTCTCCATGCCAAAGCGCATTTAATTCTTTTGCTGCAACCACCGCTGATGATGACAATAGTGTTTCTCAAACTGACTTCAATAATGCCGTGATTATCAGCACCATCCTCTGCACTTTAGGAGGAATTCTTATCGGAGCTGTTGTCGCTTATGTAATCTTTGGACGTGGGAAAAGTGAAGAAACTGCAGCTTTAAACAAAGTATAATTCAGAGCTATGAATAGATTAGAGTTGACTTTCATCATGACATTCTTATCCCCTCGACTATATTGCATTCAAACATTGAAAAAGCGTAATAAATCTCATGGAGGAAGCAGAATTCCCAGACTTCTTCGTCCTCCACCTTCTGATTTTCCTGATAATTTGATTATTTTCTTCATGTTTTTTCTTTTCTTTCACTTTGATACTTGGATAATAAAAAGATTTATGTCCCAGTCCCAATATTGTTTCATCATCTCTCTTATAAACTAGCTCCTTAAAGGAGTTAGAAATAAGATCAAAGCCGCAAAGAGGGAAAAGAAAAAAAAAAGGAAAAGTTAGAAGAAATAGCTAAAGGAATAGATACACAATAAACACTGTCAAATCAAACAACCTTCATCATCAACACAAGCACAACAAAGAGAAACACAGAAAGTAATGGCAACTATGTGGTGTGAATGTATACTAAGGCTTCTTTTCAATGGCATGTGTCATTCCTATGGTTGGGGTTGGTGCTAAATTAGTTGTGCTGGATGGAGTTGTTGGTGTATTTACTGCCGCCGTCTCAGGAGCATCTCCTCCACTGACTGAAGATGTACTATTCGGGTCAGTTCCATCACCAATGACTGGCCTTTTAATCGATTTCTTCAGTTTTGCGATGGCTCGAGTCACATTAGGGTCTAACATTCTCTCGTCTTTCTTCCCTGAACTACAGAGATAAGCATAGCGATTTTTCGCTTGTTGGACAGTGCGAGATGTCTTTAATACGATACCCTTCGCGTTGTTCAGCCAATGCATTGTATGTGAAAAATTTGGATCATGAATTGCATTCTGCATACAAATTAAGATATCATCTTCGACTGCCATCCATTTCTCATCCTCTGCCGAGGACTGATGACTTTGATGATGAGGCATAGCGCTAACGAGTGCTGTGGCATCCGAGGAGGTTGTACCACTGGAAGAGGATTGGACATAGCTTGAGGAAGATGCAGAATGCTGTCTCTTTAACTCGTCTTGAGATCGGCCAACAGTTGGCGCAGGGATAGGGTTACCAGCAATCGTCATGGCAGGATGAAGAGGTTGAATATACCCCGACCCAACGGAATTGGAGGAAGAAGACTTTGAAGGGATTGATGGAAGCTTCACTGGAGCATATTTATTTCCTACTGCGCTGCTGTTCGGGTTGCTAAAATTATTATTCATGACTCCAGCTGAGCTTTGTTCATCGGAGATCGGATATCCTCCAACTGTAGAAAAAACAAAAAGCAAATATTAGTTTCGGAAAGATCAAGAGCAAAGGAGTGTAATACCTGATATTTTCGTATTTGTATTATAATAAGAAGGATTAGAATTTGTATTATTACCACCATAACTCATACTTCGATTCATAGGACCACCGTTATTAAGGTTAGGGTTATTTGGATCGTGTGAAATCATATTATTTGATCCATCATACATCATATTATTGCTGTACATATTGGCATTTGGTGTCACAGCAGTGAGGTTAGATTCACTGAGGAGAAGCTTTTGTTGAGTCAAATCAAAAGAATAGCTTGTATTGGATGGATTAGTACTTCCAGTCGAAGGAGCGCCATAACCTTGCACTGATGATGCTGGAAGAATCATGCCACCTATGGTAGTAGTGTGAGGAGGTGGATGGTGGTGATGTACACCAGACGAGTAATTCGGAAGGTAACTTGATTGATAAGAATTATCTGATGTTAATGAGCCTGGTGGATTGCCGCTAGGGACACCTCGATCGTATCCATACATTCCCCCATTATACTCCATCTTTCTTCTCTTTTCTTGATTGTAGGGATCGCCTTCATCCTTGATAGATGGCATCGCGGAGGATGCGCCGTAATAACCAGTTCCTTGTCCTCCTACAGCATCGTATCCCCGTTTCATACCAGCTTCATTTGGAGCGGAGTAATAAGATCGATTGGCGCCAGTATTGTTAATGTTCGATGGGTTGCCTACACCTCCTATAATATCTCGTTTTCCCATAGTATTATCAGAGATGCCTCCACCGTATGATAAAGAAGGTTGTAAATCAGAGTATTCCATTGGCATCCCCGAATTATTCATCGGGTTGGAAGTAAAGCCTGGAGCATTCATATTACTGGAGATAGTGGCGTTACTACTGTTTGCATTACTCTTTCTGCGACCATTTCCACCTGATTTAGTCGTGGTGGTACCGGAAGCAGATCCTCCAACACTTCCGCCATTCACGGCAGATCCATTAGCGTTGGCAGTTGCATAATTATTATAATTGCTATTATAATTAGCATGCATGTATTTAATCTTCACAGAATAATCTGGGTTAAATAAATCATGCTCGTAGGAAGGAATGGTCACATCATCATATCTACTTGCGGCTTGAAGAGGGTTATTATATAACCAGGGTTCAATGGTAAGACCAAGTCTCATTGCTTCCTGCAATGAATCATGAAAATGTTGATACACTGATGGACGATGGTGGTGATGATGGTGGTGGTGGTTGTTACCAGTAGATTGTAATGGTGTTGCAGCAGAGCTCAAGGTTGCAGGGACGATTGAACCGTTAATTGTCGTGGTCTCGGCAGCATTAACAGTGGAAGAAACAACACTCAAAGTTTCACTTTGCAGTTGATTGAGCGTAGAAACAGCACCAACAGCCGACGCTTGGGCAGGATGGTGATGGTGATTGTGATGGTGTGTCACTGGAGGTAGTGGCAGTAACAGCTTCAGTAATTTACTCTCTTTCTCTGACTTTCCGTAACCTGCATAGGATAATCTTAAACGCTCAATATTCGACATCAATCGCGCGAAGCCATCGCCTTTTGATTGTTGTATCTTCTCTTCCATCGAATCTACCGCATTACGATAGAGGCTAAGGTACCAAGAAACTTCATGAGAATAATCTCTTTCAAGGTAAATGGAAGTCGCATCCACTGTATCGGGTAAAATAGAAGAGCTCTCAGTCGGTACAGACAAAGAAACTGAGGACGAAGCCGAGGAGGAGACAACTGGTGATGATAATCGTAAATAACGCTGATAAAAGAAAAGATATACATTATGAATAATTTGTTTCTCTAAAATCATAAAATAAGGGTACTGCTTAACTACAGCTTGAATTCGTTGTTCAAAAAATGTCAGGGATTGAGAGGAAGGAGTGGTTAAATAATGCGGTTCATCACTGTTGCTTTGATTGGATTGTAAGGAGGAGGATAAAGGTTGAATAAATTCAATATAATTGTAATATAGTGCTTGTCTATAAGTGTCTAACCATTTTTGAACTGCCTGTTTATCAATTTTAACGAGTGGGGTCGATAAACGGCTTGATGTTGTTCCCGCGAGATGACTTGGGGTGATGGAGCTATAAGGAATTAAAGTATCGTCTTGGAAGCCTGTCATCAAGTTAGATCGATTTGACCATCCAGCAAGACTCGTGTTTGTATTGCTGGATGCTGACGCGACGACAGGAGTATTACCATCCTTCAGAAACGGCATTTTCCCTGGTGGATTGACGAGGATCAATCCTTTTCCACTTCCTCTCCTCGGCGGAATACTTGCACCGCCAATAGTGTTATTGCCCTCGCTTCCTGAATTATTTTGGGATTCTAGTTCACCCATGGTTGGTGAGGCACGCATATCAAAAGAAGCAGAGTGAGAATGAGTAAGGCCTAAGGGAGAGACAGGGGTTGAGTGGTGGTAAACAGTGCCTGCGCCTACAACCGATGCTCCGGGTAAAGCTGAGTTAAAATTCTTATTTGGAACATGCATCAAAGGAATTGATTTGAGGAAGGTAATATTCGTGATAAATCCACTACTGTAATCGATTTCATGGCTGACATTTGAACTGTCATGCGAGGACGAAACACCACTGAGATTACTTCCATGATGTGAATGGGAGTGATGGTTATTCTTCTGAATTAAATTCAAATCCATTAATTTCATTCCTTGAAGTTGCGGTAGTCCTGTTTTTTGCCTTAACATAACTTCTTCGATGGTGTTCTTCGAGGATACACGGATAATTGTTACAGGATCTCCTCTTGGTCCAGCTTTCAATAGTCTCAAACGAAAACAGTTCTTAATCTCACAATACTGATCCCACTCATGAGAGAGTAAGATCACCGCATCAGCTAACCATGGTGACATGGAAGGTGACTTAAAGGCAGACAAAGAAGTGAGAAGAATTGATGATAATACTGACGGATCGTTAAATAATTGAATATTATTCTCTTCTCCGAGCCAATAAAAACGATCTTGATGGTAAAAATACTCATTAAACGCCTCAGGTAATGATGGTGAATTCATAGCACTTTCATCATGCCCTGATGATGAGGCTTTATTGGCAACCGAAGTCGGCGGGAAGGTTGCTGTCATAGAAGATGAAGAAGAAACATGATGCTGCCCATTTTTCAAATAGTAATGAGGGTATAAATGGTTAATATGATGCTGTTCTAAATAATTATGGATTAAATATAATTCAAGCCAATTTCCAGCGACTAATACAACCCGTAAACCTTCAAAACGATGAAGTAATGTCTTTAGTATCTTTAATTTATTACTTCCATCATGGAGGTATGATTCTGGGAGTTGATGATGTAAAAGGGATGATGGATCATGGTGGAGTTTATAAATTAATGGGCCTGGAGAGAAATAAACATGATTAGTCGCAGTCACCTTTGCTGCAGAATTGTTCATGTTTGAGGCAGTGATGCCATTTCCATTCATGCTCCCGTGAGTATGTTGATAATGGCCCATCACACTTGTTGTATTGATCGAATTCCCAGCACTAATCCCTCCTCCAATGTAAGAAGAATGAGCCATATTTGACACATACCCTTGTGCATGGTAGGGGCCATGTACCGAATTCGCAGATGCAACAACCGACGAAGACGTTGAGGACGATGATGAAGCAGTGTTCGGGACAAAATTAGACGAGGAACCAGCAGAGGCTGATGAACTTGGACGATAACTCAAGAAGGAATACTGGGGTGCATCCCCATTTCCATTACCAGCACTGGTATTTGGAACACGTTTAATAGAGACTAATTGACTATGAAAACAGATCATTTTTAATAAAGTTGTAATACGCGCAAATTTATCCATATCAGAACCATCATAATAACCTGATTTCATTAATACTTGTGCAATTTCATCATATTTCTTTTGTTGTGTAAAAGTTAATTCTGTTGATATAACTTCTTCACGGATTTGAGCATATGCACGTGTATTTAAATCTGATGGAATTGTTGCATGAACTGAAAGATTTATTAATAATTGATTTAATGTATTCTTTATATGTGGATCTTGTGGTAATTGAATTGAAGGGCTTTGATTATCACTCTCTTTCATTGGTGATGGCAACATCGAAACTGGCGGATCACTCAGAAGGGAAGATGGTTGGAACTTTCGAATTAAATCAGTTAAAGTTGCTCCTGGTAACAAGAAAGAAAGTGTAGAAAATCGATCAATTAGTCGGAAGTTTTCATCTGTCACAATAATTCGATTTGCTTGTGTAGATGGTAACGTCTCGGCGAGGTGAAGAAGAATTTTATTCTTTTTCTCAACAACGAAATTATTGCTACCAGACACGGCATTAGAGGTAGAGAACCCTGTAAGAACAGGGGAAGCAGTTAGTAGAGCATCCGCTGCAGTATTTTGAGGACCAATAGAGGTCGGGGAAATCTTTGTTGCATATCCTCTTACATCCACAATAACACCCTGCAAGCTTTTAATCTTGTCATGAAAATGCAAGAAAAAGAAAGATTCAAAGTCTTCCCCATCTACTAAGACAATTTGAGGAATAGAGGAGAACTTGACCTGATTTTCGGACAGCGCATTCTTCAAGCTTGATGAGAGAGGTAACTCCGTCCATTCTTGTTGGTGACACAATACAAAACGACAACAATGCCCGACAATCGATTGTAGCAGGAATAACCATCGTAATAAGCACTTTTGTAATCCAAAGATAAGAATCGTAGGGCTTGAAATCTCAGTTTCGTTCGCCGCAGTCACTTGCAACCAAGATAGAATTGTATAGATCAAAGCAACAGTCTTTCCTGAGTAAGAAGCTCCATAAACAACCGTACCAAACCCTAATTTACTTAAACGACTAATATCTTTACAAATAATTTGTTGATGTTTTAAAAGATAGTTGTAATCAATCTGGTTTTGTTGTATGAAAGTTGTTACGGGAGGGAATGAGACCTGATGACTCGGATCAAGCGTTAATGAGGGAATTCCTAGTCCTTTCTCCACTAAAATCTCAAAATCATTAACAAGAGGTTGAATTTCGGATGATTTTTCTTGCTTCTTCGAAGGTGTGGAAGGAGTTTCACTCTTGGATTCCAGCGAGGAGTTCAGCGGTACGTTCATCCGAGCTTCAAACTCCGCAAATTTCATTGCTACAGCCTTTGAGAGATTGTTTGCAACAGCCTTCAGAGTATCCGTAATTTCAGAGGACTTATTATCGCCTAAGAAAGTCCTCTCGAAGCTTGTTTTCTCGATCTTTTCAGAACAAGCTTCACCTACACCTTTTGCAAATCCAACTTTCCATCTCAGTTCTTGTCTAAAATCAATTGCCATCCACGAAGCTTCCTCTAATACGTAGTCCCAAGCTGATTTACCTCGAGGCATGATCTGAGGGGTAGCTTTGCGCTGGTAAAATTGATTCTGTTCCAAAGTGCTTAAACGAGTTACTAAAGGTGGTCGGCGACGTATTAGACTTGTTGTTGGGTTTTCCTCTTTCTCAATCTTCTCTGTTAAGACTACGTTCGACGTGGAGGTTACATGACTTGATTCGTCTCCGCTTGATTTTCGATTCGGCTTGTTTGCCTTATTCGTTGCTTTTGGTTCCTTCGGCTTCTTTGCAGTTTTAATCACCGTATGACCTGTCATCGGAGTATCAATACCAGGCGGTTTATACATGTTTACATTGAAGTGAGGATCATTCATCATTATCTTTCAATGAAATGTTATATTTGTCTGATGATTTATGCAATTGCATAAAACCAACAATCTCTTCGCTCACTGAAGACAAGGAACTATAGCAGAGGACAAATGTTTTTCATTATTATTAGTTTTGCGTTGAAAAACTAAATACCTATACCACTGCAATGTTTGAATTGGAGTGGAAGACATACAAAGATTACGAGATTTCATACAAATGGTATGTCTCTGAACCTACTAAAATGAGGAAAATTCCTTAAGGAAAAAAGCTGTTTACTTGGCGGCGACGGTAACATAGGTTGGATCGCTAGTGATAGCACAGGTGTTTGAACCATAAGCTAAGCGAATGTAACCAGATTCACCCCACTTGGTACCCCAAGAGTTTCTGACCTTCCAGTAGCCACTAGAAGTAGCATCAACACCAACAGCTTGAACGCAGTGATTAACGCTCTTGCCGCAGGTCTTCACAATACCGCCAGTGTAAGAGTTCCAGGTGCTGGCATCAACACAGACGGAGAGTGGTCCGGTCTTCTGGACATAGCTGGCCATGTTGGATTCACCAGAAACAGTCTTATACCCAGTGACCTTGACAACATACTTGGAAGAGTCAGAGTGACAGCTGCCAGTGGTTCCTTGGTAGGAAGTGTATGGGTAGTTTGACTCAGTTTCAAGACCACCGGTGTTCTGGACATAGTTGTAAGCATGCTCAGTCCATCCACCATCGCAACCATAGGAAGTCTTGTCACACTGGGTGATCTGTTCAGGAGAGAGGATCCAGGACTTTCCTAAAGTGCGGATGGCATCGGATTCAATTTGCTCGGTGGCTGAGAAAGCCCAGCAAGAACCGCAATATCCTTGATCCTTGACGGCAGTGGTGTACTTGCCGCTCCAGTCAACCAAACTGGCAGTGGTATCGACAGTTCCTACTGTAGTATCAAACACACGCTCGGAGGTCTTCAACTTTGGGTCAGCAGTCAAAAAACGAGATTCGAATTCGGACTGAGACAAGTCGAAGAATCTGGTAATTCCGTGAACGGCATTTCCTCCGGCAGAAAGCTCCTCTCTGTTTCTTTGATCAGCAGCCTTTAAGTTCTGGACGAATTTCTGGAATCTGGTGGTCTCTTCGTCCATGGTCTCGTAGGAGCGGCCAAACTCAGCCTTGAAGGCTTCCCACATAGCCTTTAAGTGGGCTGGGTCTTCCTTGTATAAAGTGGCGGAAGCAGAGGCAGCAAGGGCAAGTGCAACAGTTAATTTGTAGAACATTTTGAGTGTTATAGTGTGTAAATTGATACTAAGATCTTGAGCTAGAAGAGGTATTTAGTTGTGTTTGCAAGAAAGATTTTTGAAGTCCAGAATTCTTGCTCTTAATCGTATCTTGAAGGGACTCGGCATAAAAACTCATAAATATAAACTAAAATATCGGATAAACAACTTTTCTCAATACTTCAGATTTCAGGCCCGAGTATTTAAGAAAATGCTTACAATTTCGATTAAGGAAATTCATCAAAAAAACTTAGGAGAATTGATTCATTACACTTCCAAAATAATATACTGTTACGATTTCATCCCATGTTGTCGATCCGAAGCGAATGGAACTGGCTATTGCCGATAATTGAGTCACTCTCGAAGTGGAATATGGAAGAACATATCGACGAAGTTCTTGAAACTATCTTTGGTGTAAAGTTTCATGATGCAATGGAAAAGAGAAGCATTCAACACTGGACTCAGGATCAGCTCCTCTCTTGGATTAAGTCGCTAAGTTTCATAGAAAACTCAGAAAGTTTATGTTCATTAATTCGACGAGAATTGCTTGATGGGGAAACCTTTGAGCTTCTCTTCAAAGAAGGCAGCTACCAACTCCTCCATATGTCTTACACTTCATACCTTATGATTCTTCTAATCTTACAAAACTGGTGGAGTCCTCTGAAAATAAGTGGTCCGATAAGATTTCCAAGAATTCCTTTTGGTCTGAGTTGATTTCTTCTCTCATTAACTTACCCTAACTTGGCTTCTAGGTGTTCTCTTTGGCAAGATCTGCGATTTAAGTCAAGAGTCAAAAGAAGTTGCAAAAGAGATCATTGAAGCTAATCACGCTGCTTTAAATGGAATCGGATATATCTATGGGCAATTAATAGTCATTGGATTCACAGAGTATAGGATCTCCGACAAGAAATGGGTTCCATACGGATTCTCGAACAGTAAATTCGTTCTTACGAGAAGGTGAGTAGACATTGGAATAAAATAAGTTAATTAATTTTGTTGTTTTATATCCTAGAAAAATCGCAAATGGTTTGTCCCCTGAGGCACCACCTTCGGATTATGGCGACTCAAAGAAGGTCATATTTGATTTATCTGGATTGGAGCAACAAGAAACAGGTAATCATGAAGAGACTGATCATACTCTCGAGAGACCAGAAATAATTCTCGAATTTCATCCAAGTCCCTTATCCGATGTCTATCAGTTTGGTCGTGCCATACACTCCACAAACGATTTCAATGTTCCCGGTTACCTACATATGGGCGAGGATGGAGTGTATACCGGTCCTGTCAGTCGTTGGGCTTTTCGTATTGCTTGCGAAAGACTTCCTCCATATCGATCCTTTATTTTTGCAGGTGGATTTAATGATCATAAGGTAACCGAGAACTGAAAAAGACACACATTCTTTAGCTTCTTAATTCTAATTTAGGAACTAAAAATACAAGGTTCATACTTTGATACAGAAGATGCGATTGATGGCTTCACTAAGTTTGGAATTCGAATAATGCATCCCAATACAACTCAATGGGTCGAAATCTCTGTGTTAGGCCATGTCTATGAGTCCAAGAGACAACATGGAGAACTTCCCACAGTGCCTATTTCTTCTGAATTGGCTAATCAGCTTGTTGATGGGACATTGATCGATATGGGAGGAATAATACTAATGTTTCAGGATCCGATTACTATTGCGAAAGCAATTCAGGTAGGTATTCACGCCAATAGACGCTAACGCTTTGAAACTCTCTGTCATAGAACGACTCTATGAAATACATCGAACAGTTGATGGAAGTGAAACCACAATGTCCTGTTCTATTTAGTGAGATCCAAGTTAACTATACTGATCCGAAAGAACGTTATCTGAATACATTAGCTCAAGCTGAAGCGGATGACATATTTCCTCTGTTTACTCGTGTTGGACCAATCCATATCCCTTTAACAGACTTTACTGGGATTCCAGATGACCATCGATCATACATATATCCTGCTTGTGGTCATGTGTACGGTTACCATCGATCATTGGAGGAGAATCCTTGTCCATTATGTCGGCAGAAAGGTCCTTATGTTCCTATCGCCATTGCATGTGAACCCACGCTCACTAATGGACCTCTAACTCATGTTTTCAATCCCTGTGGACATATTGCATCTTGGGAATGTTGTGCTTACTGGGGAAATCTGATTATTTTCCCAAAGCATAATGCACCACTGGAAAGAGTGGCGATATGTCCGTTCTGTGCGACTGAGCTTTCTGACGAGAAGCCGTATTGCAAGTTGATTTTCCCAACTGGTAAAGTACAAGATGAGCTTGAAGGTGAAAATGAAGAAGATAACTCCCTTATCTCAAGAGATTACTGGTATAATGAAGATTTTCAACAATGTTTGTTTGATGCACAAAAGACATGGTTTCATCATCAATTCAAAAGAAATCTTGGAAATACCTCACCAATATCTCCACATTCACGATTTCCTTTTACTAAATATCCAGTTTACGCACCACAGTTAGAGAAATAAGCCTTTAGAAGCTCATTTAAAGTAAAGTGTAAAGTGAGCAGAAATCATTTTTAAAATTTACATCGCATCAAAGAACATTCCTTCATTCTTTTCCAATCAATACTAATAACCCATAAATAGCTTGGAAATGACACGTAAAGGACTTAGAAAGGAAGGAAAATCTTCCAAGGGGCATAATGAAAATGAGGATAAAGATGATGGAGGATTTGGTGGTGATGAAAGGTTTGCAAAGGCATTGAGTAATCCTTTGTTTAAGAAAACTTCTGTTGAGAAGAATAAAGTTGTATTAGATGATCGATTTAAAGGAGTTTTAACTGATGAAAAATTTAGAATTTTACCAGGTGGTGATATTGATTCGAAAGGTCGCAAAGTTAAGAGTAAATCGAAGGAGAAACAGGCTTTAAAAGAATTAGAGAGTTTCTACACCATTGATCCATCCAGTGTCCCCGATGAGGAGAATGAGGAAGCTGAAGAACAAGAGCAAGGACCATCTACCAAAAAAGCGAAAAAGACTGAAAAGACCACCAAGCAGCCAGTAAATGATGAGGATCGCCTCGACTACCTGAATAAACTCGCCAGAGGAGAAATTGATGACGATAGTGAAGACAGCGATGAAGAAGACGAAGGCGCCGATTCTTCCATGGATGAAGATGACGAAGATCTTGATGAAGATGATGAAGAGATCGAAGGAGATTTTAAGAGTCCTTTAGATATTCCAGGTGATGAAGAGGAAGTAGAATATGGTGATGCTACAACACGATTATCAATCCTAAACTGTGATTGGGAAAACATTAAATCGGATGATCTATTAATGATTTTACAATCATTCTGTCCTCCTGGAAAGAAAGTGAAATCTGTTACTATCTATCCATCAGACTATGGTAAGGAAAGAATGGAAGAAGAGGCAAAATATGGTCCACAAGGCATTTGGAAGAAAAATAATACCACGAATAGTCGCTCCAACTCTATTACCTCGGCAGCTGATAGTTTAATGGAAGAGGAAAATGAAGAAGAGAATGATGATTTATATGAAGGTATTGAAGAACTCGACAATGATGAGGATGACGAGGAAGAAGAAGAGGAGGAAGAAGAAAAACCAAAAAGTAAAAAAGGAAAGCATGGTAAAAGGAAAGAACAAACCTCTGATCAAGAGGAAGAAGAAGGTAGAGGTGAAGAATTTCGTCGTAAGAAAGGAGCAGTAGGTATCGTATTACACGATGATCTTCTTAGACGACGAGGAAAACGCTCGTCTTCCTTCTCTGAGCAATCCATGAACTCTCAACTAAGTAAACAATCATCAACCTCTGCTCATTCTTCTAATAAGAACAAAGACCTGAAGAAGAAAAAACAACCAAAGACCGAGTCTGACTATGATGAAGTTGCATTACGTCAATATGAATTAAGTAAATTACGTTATTATTTTGCTATCGCAGAATGTGATACGATTGAAACAGCGAATATTCTATACGAGCAATTAGATGATGTTGAATTAGGTGATTCTGCTATGGCGATTGAATTAAGATTTGTACCAGATGATTTAGATCTAACCACACGTGATATCCGTGATTCATGTCATCATTTACCACATCATTATCAACCACCACAATTTGTCATCAATGCATTACAACATACAAAAGTTGAATGTAGTTGGGATAAAGGTGAAACCGAAAGAGAAAAGAAATTAACGAATATTTCATCATGGAGAACATTACGTGATAGTGAATTAATGCAATATATTGCGTCCTCTGACTCTGAAGACTATGAAGATGAAGAGGAAGAGAATAATCGTATGATGATTGCCAATGATGACGAGGATGATGAGGAGGAAGGAGGTAGTCGTATTTTAAGTCAATCAGGAAGTGTGAAATCGATGAAAAAGAAGAAAAGAGCTAAGCAATTACGTAAGTTACTCTTAGGTGATTCTGCTGGTGCTGCAGGTAGCGATGATGATGAAAAAGATCATGATGATTTCTTTGCTCAAGATCCTCGAGACGGAGCCGATGACGATATGCCACAACCCGATGAGAATGGTGAGATCACCTTCACCTACATGCCCGAAGCCGGTAAAGATCTGATCGCAAAGAAGAAAGCAAAAGAACAACAAGAACACCTAACACCTTATGAGATGGAATTACAAAAGACATCCGAAAGAAAGAAAGCGAAGAAATTAGCAAGAAAAGAACATATCCAACAGAAACAAGAAGAACAAAAAGAATTAATTCAACAAGTAAAAGATACTTATTATCAAAAGAAAAAACAAATTACATCTACATCATTAAAAGAAGAAGAAGATCAAGCAGAATATAATGATGAAGATCGTTTATCATCAACATTAAAACCATGGGAAATTGAACATAAACAATTAACAGAGAAAAAGAAAAAGAAATTAGAAAAGAAATTAAAAAAGAAATTAGAGAAAGAATTAACTGAAGATAATAATAGTAGTAGTAATGGTCATAATAATACTGGTATTGATTTAAGTGATGATCGATTTAAAAGAGTATTTGAAGGTGATTCAAAATTTGGTATTGATCGTACTTCGAATGAATTTAAATCAACACCTGGTATGGAAACAATCTTACAAGAACAAAGAAAACGACGTGAAAAGAAAAGTCAACAATTAAATAATAACAATAATAATGATGATATTAATAATAGTAATAGTCGTAATAATGATAAAGAAGAAATTCATTCTTTAGCAAATAAATTAAAACGTAAATTCTCTGCTGTAAATTAAAGAATAACTTACTTGTCATTTGAATGCTTTGATATACTTTATTATTATTGTCTTTGTTCATTGTTCTGTAATCTCTTTATTCTTAATCTAGTACTACCCTAAGATAATCTGTAGAGGTGGGAATGGTCAATAACTCTATACAATAGAGATAATGTGATAAGAGACAAGGTGATGATTCAGGTCTTAATTTATATTTAGTAATTAATTATATTTTTTTCTTAAACTTACTCTATGCATCTAGTGGTACCTTATATTATCTCTTGTGAAAAGTGTAAAGGAGAGAACATTGACAAGAAATAGAATACAAACAAAGAAAGAAAGAAGGAAAATCGTATTTTTCATATGATTTATTTACTTCTTTTCTAATAGATTGAAAATGAGAAA
>VFQN01005384.1_pt1 | contig 15739 bp, 15 predicted proteins | sample 3512371 | NCBI WGS metagenome assembly VFQN01 (sample SAMN10412370, study PRJNA504923) | tailings metagenome | isolation source: Replicate 2 from Balatoc abandoned mine | place: Philippines: Itogon, Benguet | collected 2017-08-28
CGCATGAGCGAGAATGCCTCCAGTAATGATCTCGGCTCATTCCTGCGCGACCGCCGCATGCGCCTGGATCCTGCTACGTTCGGCTTCCAGGTAGGGCGACGGCGTACGCCGTGCTTGCGCCGCGAAGAGGTCGCCCAGCGCGCCAACATAAGCCCAACCTGGTATACCTGGCTGGAGCAGGGGCGAGGTGGTGCACCGTCTGCCCATGTGCTCGATCGCATTGCTAGGGGACTGATGCTCACCGAACCTGAGCGCGATCACCTGCATATCCTCGCCTTCGGCCATCCTCCCGAACCGAGTTACCACCGACGAGAAGGCATCACGCCGCGGCTGCAGCACGTTCTGGATGCCATGCCCTTCAGTCCGGCCATCATCAGGACCGCGACATGGGATGTCTTGGCGTGGAACAAAGCCGCGACCGTAATTCTGACGGACTATGCCAAGCTGCCGAAGGAGCGGCGTAACATCCTTCGCATGATGTTCTCCGACGAGCGCGTGCGCGCTGCGCAGGACGACTGGCGCAACGTCGCCCGTTATGTCGTTGGCGCTTTCCGGGCGGATGCTGCGCGCGCCGGGGCTGGGGCGGAAATCCGGCAACTGGTCGAGGAGCTCTCCGCCAGCAGCCCGGAATTCAAAGCCATGTGGAACGACAACGAGATCACAGGCACCCGCGAGGGCATCAAGCGCCTCCACCACCCCGACCTTGGAGCGATCGAGTTGGAATTCTCGACCTTCGCGGTTGAAGGCCGGTCCGACCTCAACATGATGGTGTACAGTCCCGCAAACTCCGAGGTTACGGAGCAGTTTCGCTCACTGATCGCCAGCGCTTGTTGAGCCTGCGGCGCCTGCACCGACCCCTATCCGTCACCCCTTGCCTCTCGCCGGTGGTTGCGCCCACACCACGGCCCGCTCGTCCGCGACGCAATCCTTCTCCATCCGCCGTCGAACGGACTCGGCTCCAACACTTCTATCCTGGACTCCTCCAACTCGTGCTGGAAACTGGCGATGGTGCTGATGGAGCATGCGGGCAAACGCCTGCTCAACATCTACAATGCCGATCGCAAAGCAGATCGTCACCCACGCCAATCAATCCATCGGTGAAACAGGGCCGATCGTTGCAGCGCTTGGCACGGCGCGAGGGTGTCAGTACGGAACAGATCTACATAGACCACAGCGGGGAGTGGGCGAGGGTCTCGGAAATCCGGGACTATGGCTGCCTGCTGGTGCGGCCCGACCATCATGTCGCCTGGCGCGCAACCGCAATGACCGAGAACCCCAAGGCGGACCTTTTGCGGGTCCTGCGACACGTTCTGGTCGGTAAAACGAAGGCTGCCTAAGGTAGTGGGTTCGTCGAAGGCTGGAAGTGATGTAACGCGACGCACCTGTCACATTTTGCCGTCAACCGACAGCGGATCTGGATCAGAGTCGATCGGTCTTCAACTCGATAGTGAACACTGGCTCACCGTGCGCGGCATCAAACACGACAGAGCACATGTGGGATGGGCATCCGATGCCTCATCCAAGCTCAAGGCACGTCACGCCGAACACGAGATCGTCCCGGTAGGTTGGAGAAGCCCCACGGTACATACGCGCGGTTTCGAAGCCGGAGGTGAAACCAAGGGCGGCGAGGCCATCTATAAATCCGGACCGCGCGTCGGGAACGTCGATGTGGACCTCGCTCCCGCACGTCGTTGCGAGTGAGGCGAGCAATGCCACGGCGGTCTCCTCATCGCGGGCGAACAGGGGGCCGATCTTGTGTCCCTCGCCGCAGGCGCGGGCAACGCCGAAGCCCTGGACGATCCCGTTCGCAGCGGATGCCATCGATATTCGTGGCGGGCCCAACCAGGCGGCCAGGAAATCGTCCCGTTCGGCCGGGAAACACATGCGGTCGAATTCGTGTATCGCGGCGGATAGATCGGGCGTCAACGGGCGAATGTCGGATGCGGCGGACGCAGCAACCAGGCCGCTGAAGCGAAGCGTGCGGTAGGCTGGCTCGAACCCCATGCTCCGATAGTTCGCCTGCTGCGCCGGCACGCCGTCGAGGCCGATCGTGCGGCCCGAAAGCCGCGCCATGCCCGCGTCCCACACGGACTTGCCGTAGCCCTTTCCGCGCTGGTCGGGCCGGCAGATGTAGAGGCCGATGAAGCCGAAATCGTCGCCATAGGCGATCGCCGCGATGCCGGCGACCATCTCGCCGCCGACGAAGGCGCCGAGGAAACCCTCGGGATCGGCGATGCGGAATGCGGCTGCATCGCCAAGACCTGGGTTCCAGCCTTCGCCCGCCGCCCAGCCGACGAGCATCTCCACCTCGGCCGGCGACAGGGTCCTGATTTCGGGAGCGCTTGCCATCAGGCGGCCGGCGGAGCGAAATCGGCGAGCATGCCGGCGAAGGGTTTCGGCAGCGGCGGGGCGTAGGCGCCGCGCTTGCCGGTCGTCAGGCCGAGCGCGATTAGCGCCTCGGCCTGCTTCACCGCCGCGCCGACTCCATCGATGACCGGTAGGCCGAGTTCCCGCTGTAGGGTTGCCGCGAGGTCGGCCATGCCGGCGCAGCCGAGCACGATCGCCTCGGCGTGATCGTCGTCCAGCGCGCGGGCGATCTCCACCTTGAGCTTCGCAACCGCGCCTGAGTTCGGGTCCTCCAGCGCCAGCACCGGCACGCCCGCGACGCGCACCTTCGCGCGAGAGGCAAAGCCGTAGCGGCGGACCAGTTCCTCCACCGGCACGCGCGAACGTTCGCTGGTGGTCACCACGGTGAAGCGGGACGCGACGAAGGAGGCCAGCGTAAGTGCGGCTTCGCAGATGCCGATGACCGGGATCGAGGCCATCGAACGCGCGGCATCCAGCCCCGTGTCGTCGAAGCAGGCGATCACCGCCGCCTGCGCCCCGCCGGCCTCGCCACGCCGGATCTCTGCGAGCAGGCCCGGCATCGCAAACACCTCGTCGTAATAGCCCTCGATCGATACCGGTCCCATGCCTGATGTCGTCGCCTCGATCATGGTTCCCTTGGCAGCGGCCGATGTCGCGGCCGCCTCGATGGTCTTGGTCATCGAGGCGGTGGTGTTCGGGTTGACGACGAGAATGCGCATGCAGGATCAGCCGCGAGTCCGCCGTCGTCCAAGCCAAACGATGATGCCGAGCGTAGCCGCAATCACCAGGAAGGAGAAGAGCGTCGTCACGGTGCCGAGCGCATAGAGGACCGGCGTCGTGACGTTGGTGGTCATGCCGTAGATTTCCAGCGGCAGCGTGTTGAAGGTGCCGGCCGTCATTAGCGTGCGGGCGAATTCGTCGTAGGACAGCGTGAAACCGAACAGGCCGACGCCGATGAGGCTCGGCGCGATCATCGGCAGCAGCACGTGGGCGAAGGTCTGCCAGGAGGTCGCGCCGAGGTCGCGGGCGGCCTCCTCGTAGGAGGGGGAGAAGCGGTTGAAGACGGCGAACATGATCAGCACGCCGAAGGGCAGCGTCCAGGTAAGGTGCGCGCCGAAGGCCGAGCCATACCACGAAGGCTTGATGCCGACCTGCTGGAACAACACGCCGATACCCAGCGAGATGATGATCGAGGGCACGACCAGGCTCGCCACCGACAGGTAGAACAGCGCGGTCGCGCCGACGAACTTCCGGCGGAAGGCAAGGCCCGCCAGCAGCGACACGACGACCGTGACGATCATCACCATCAGACCGAGCGTGAAGGAGCGGCGGAAGCTGCCACCGAAATCGCCCACCGCCTGGCGCTCGAACAGGTTGGCGAACCAGTGAAACGACACGCCGTTGAGCGGGAAGGTGAGGCCGCCGTCCGGTCCCTGAAAGGACAGGATCAGGATCGCCGACAGCGGTCCGTAGAGGAACAGCACGAACAGGACAAAGAAGGCCGAAAGCACGTAGAATTCGAGTGTGCGCTTCTCGTGCGACATCGCTCAGAGCTCCTTGCGGATGTCGACGATGCGCAGGATGCCCGCGACCATCAGGAGAACGAGAACCAGCAGCACCACCGCATTGGCGGCGGCGGCCGGATACTGCAGCAGCGACATCTGGTTTTTCATCATCAGTGCGACCGAGGCGCTCTGGCCACCGGACATGACCTGCACGGTCGAGAAATCGGCCATCACCAGCGTGACGACGAAGATGGTGCCGATCGCCATGCCGGGCTTGGCGAGCGGGATGATGACATTGGTGAGGATCTGCCAGCTTGTGGCGCCGGCGTCGCGCGCGGCTTCGACCAGCGACCGGTCGATGCGCATCAGTGTGTTGAAGATCGGCGTTACCATGAACAGCGTGTAGAGATGGACCATCGCGAGCACGACGGCGAAGTCCGAATAGAGCAGCCATTCGATCGGGGCAGGGACGATGCCCGAGGAGACCAGCGCCGAGTTCACCAGGCCGTTGCGGCCGAGCACCGGGATCCACGAGATCATCCGGATGATGTTGGACGTCAGGAACGGCACCGTGCAGACGAGGAAGAGGACCATCTGCATCGTCGTCGTGCGGATGTGGAAGGCGAGGTAGTAGGCCACCCAGAAGCCGATGAAGATGGTCAGCGCCCAGACGATGGCCGCGTATTTCAGCGTGTTGAGATAGGTCTTCCATGTCACCCAGGAGCCGAGCGTCTCGGCATAATTGAGGGTGATGAAATCGGGATACATCGCAGCGAAGTCATAGTCCCAGAAGGATACGATCGCGATCATCAGGATTGGCAGAAGCAGGAACGCGCCGAGGATGAGAGCCAGCGGCGCCGCTTGCAGATAGGCGGAGAAGCGCGCGAAGACCGAGGCCCGGACGCCGCTCCGACCCGCGGCCTCAGGTTCGGCGATCATCTCGTCAATAGCTGCGGTCATCTGGAAGACCCTGCTCGCGATTAGGTTTGCGGTGGATGCCTTCCCCGGGCGATGACCAGGGGAAGGCAGATCGGTCGTCAGGCTGCGATGAACTCGTTCCAGCGGCGGACCATGTAGCGGTCCTCGTCCATGACCGAGTTCCAGCAGGCGACCTTGCCCATACGTTCCTCGAAGGAACCACCGTCGCGTACTGCGCCTGCCTTCTCCATGACCTTGCCGGTCGGGTCCTTGATGTCGCCCTGTGCCGGCTTGCCCTCGATCCAGTAGCCCCATTCATCATCGGACATGAACTTCTTCGCCGTCTCCATGGCCGCTGAATAGTAGCCCTGGCGGTTGAGATAGCCGCCGACCCAGCCGGACGTGTACCAGTTGATGTATTCGTAGGCCGCGTCGAGCTTGGCGCCTTCGAGGTGGGCGGCGAGGCCCAGGCCGCCGCCCCACGAGCGGTAGCCCTCCTTGAGCGGCTGGTATTTGCAGGCGATGCCCTTGGAGCGGACGGCGGCGACGGCCGGCGACCACATCGACTGGATGACGACCTCGCCCGACGCCATCAGGTTGACGCTCTCGTCGAACGACTTCCAGAAGGCACGGAATTGGCCGTCCTGCTTGGCCTTGATCAGGAAGTCGATCGTCTTGTCGATCTCCTCCTTGGTCATGTTGCCCTTGTCGGCATATTTGATGTTGCCCATCGCCTCCATGATCATGGCCGCGTCCATGATGCCGATGGAAGGGATGTTCAGGATTGAGGTCTTTCCCTTGAAGGCCGGGTCCATGATGTCGGCCCAGGTGGTGATTTCGCGGCCGACGAGGTCGGGGCGGATGCCCAGGGTGTCGGCATTGTAGATGGTCGGAACCATCGTGAAATACTGCGTCTCAGCGGCGGCGAAGGTCTTGTCGCCGGGTTTCTCGACGAAGCCGACCGTGTGCGGCGCAGTGCCCTGCGCAATGACCGAGTCGGGCGTCAGCTTGCCGGTCTTGAACAGCGGGACGATCTGGTCGTAGTAGGTCAGCTTCTTGGTATCCATCGGCTGGATGACGCCGGCCGGGAACACCTTCTTCAGGATCCAGTATTCGATGTCGGCGATGTCGTAGCTGTCGGGCTGCGTCACGGCGCGCTGCGCGGCGGCGTCGGAATCGGTCGCCGTCATCTCCAGCGTGATGCCGAGGTCTTCCTTGCACTTGTCGGCAATGGCGTTGAGGTTCGACACGCCGGTGCCGAACTGGCGAAGCGTGATCGGGTTCTGCGCCCAGATGGTCGGGAAGCCGGTGATCGCGCCAGAGCCGGCCGCGAGGCCGAGGGCAGCGCCGCCGGTTTTAAGCAGCGAGCGGCGGGAAATGCCGGCGGGCTTTTTCGTCGTCTGTGTCATGTCCAGTTCCCCTATGTTGTCGGTTTCTGTCGTCAGGAATCGAGCCGGCCGAGGACGATCGAGTCTTCGGGGACCCAGGCGAGGGACACCGCGTCGCCGACCTTGACCGGTGCTGCGAAGAAGGCCGCGTCGCTGACGATCGCGGTGAAGTCCTGCACGCCGGCGCCGCTGACGGTGAGCTTCACCGATGCGCCGCGGTATTCGATGTTGTCGACGATGCCGGTGAAGCCGAGGCCCGCGGCGTCCGGCTCGCCGATCCGTACCTTGTCGGTGCGCACCGCGATGTCGATGCTCTCGCCGACCTCGCGCACGCCGCCGGTCGCCGAGAATTCGCCGCCGCTCGGCACCGCGACCGTCACACCGCTCTCGCTCGCAGCGGTGACCCTGCCTGAGATCACGTTGTGGTCGCCCATGAAGCGGGCGACGAAGGCGGTAGCCGGCCGTTCAAAGACCTCGCGCGGATGTGCTGCCTGCTCGATGCGCCCGTCGTTCATCACCACGATCAGGTCGGCCAGCGCCATCGCCTCCTCCTGGCTGTGCGTGACGTGGACGAAGGTGATGCCCAGCGTCGTCTGCAGACGCTTCAGTTCGGCGCGCATCCGGATCTTGAGGAACGGGTCAAGCGCCGACAGCGGCTCGTCGAGCAGCAACGCTTCCGGGTCGGTGATCAGCGCGCGGGCCAGCGCCACGCGTTGCTGCTGGCCGCCGGAGAGCTGTGCCGGGCGCCGCGTCGCGTAGGGCTCCATCTGGACCAGCTTCAGCATGTCCAGTGCCTTGGCACGGCGCTCGTCCTTGGCGACGCCCTTCATCTTCAGGCTGAAGGCGACGTTGTCCGTGACGTCGATATGCGGAAACAGCGCATAGGACTGGAACATCATCGCTGTGCCGCGCTTGGCTGGCGGTAGGTCGGTGACGACCGAGTTACCGAGACGGATGTCGCCCGAGGAGATGCTCTCGTGGCCGGCGATCATCCTGAGTGTCGTCGACTTGCCGCATCCCGAGGGGCCCAGAAGGCAGCAATAGCTGCCGGCCGGCACCTTGAGGCTGATCGCGTGGACGGCCGTCGTCTGGCCGTACACCTTGGAAACAGAAGCGATGTCGATCGTTGCGGCCTTGCTCATGCGCGTCTCCCGTTCGGGAAGAGCGATGCAGAACGCGTGCCAACTGGCTTTCCGACGCTAAGCGGTTGATTCTGTATCGTTGAGCGCCTTTTGCGCCTGCCTCGAACTTTTGCAGTGCACAAATCATAGGCTATTGTGAGCAATCATATGCAAATATTGTATGCGATCCTGCTGTCAGATTGTAGCGGTTCCCATCTTCCCTTGGGCGCGGATTCCGCTAGAAGGGAATAGATATCTTGATGACCTCCATGTCCCTTACAGCAATCCAGGAACCTGACAGCCCACAGGCGGTCGAAGACCGCACACAGGCGATCCGCGATCACCTGCGCGACGCGATTGTCGATCGGCGGCTGGCGCCTGGAACCAAATTGACCGAGGTCGAGGTCGGCTCGCTGTTTAACGTCAGCCGCACGATGGCGCGCTCGGCGCTGCAGATGCTGTCGTTCGAGGGCCTCGTGCGGATCGAGCGCAACCGTGGTGCCTTCGTCGCCAATCCGGATCCGGAAGAAGCGCGGCAGGTCTTCGCCGCCCGGCGGCTGGTCGAGCCCGGCATCGCGTCGGAAGGCTGCGCCCGGGCAACGCCGCGCGACCTTGCCCGGCTGCGCGCGCATCTCACCGACGAGCGAAGGCACATGGATTTGCGCGGCCCGAACGCACGGCGTGCCGAAATCAAGGCGTCGGGCGAGTTCCACCTCCTGCTCGCCGCCGCGGCGGGCAACCAGATCATGCACCGCTTCATGGAGGAACTGATCGCACGCTCCTCCCTTGTGATCGCGCTCTACGGGCGATCGGGCGCTTCGAGTTGCGGCCATGACGAGCATGACGGAATCGTCGCTGCGCTGGAGCGCCGGGACGCCGCCGCCGCGCAGGCGCTCGTTCTGCGCCACATCGATCACATCGAGGCTGACTTGGACCTCCGCCAGGGCGCGACGACGTCCCTCAAGGCAGCACTGTCAGCCCTGTCTCCGTCCTGAACAGAACTTCAAGGTTCATTGGCAGCGGGCTGCTACATCAAACGGAAACGGTTGGGATCGTCGACCTTGTCGGATTTCCGCGAGCAAGGGCCTAGGATCGTATCTCCCAAAACCGGATAACGAACTCCCGCAGAAACAGCAGTATAGGGCCACGCATCGATGTGGCGGCTCTCGTACATCGCTACGCGAGGCCGCACCTTCGGTGCAAACTGGATCCCTTCTTTGCGGATAACTGGTTGGTTGCGTGGAACCCATGTCGGTGGTGCCTTTCGGGCAACGCGCATCAGACGCAACAATGGGAACCGACATCATGACAATGGGAAAAATACTCGATCGATCCGATGGCATGAGCCGCCGTGATTTTCTTCGCTCTTCGGCCATGACGATAGCGAGCGGCTCCGCCATGGCCGGCGCTTTCGTCAGCTTCGGGCCGGCGCGAGCCGCCGGCACCAAGGCCATGCTGGTGCAATATGACTGGCTGCTCGGCAACGGCCAGATCGGCGACATCGTCGCCGAGGCCAAGGGCTACTTCGCCGAGGAAGGTCTCGACGTCACTCTGGGCGGCGGAGGCCCCAACGCCCAGACAATTCCGCCGCTTCTGGCCGGCCAGGCGACCGCGGCGCAGATGACAAGTTCACAGACCATCCTCGCGCATGGCGCCGGCCGTCCGGTCATGCTGTTCGCCTGCGGATATCAGTACACCCCCTACGCCTATATCTCGAAGCCGTCCTCCCCGATCCGCACGCCTCAGGACCTCGTCGGCAAGACCGTCGCGCTCAATCCCAATGGGCGCCTGACGCTCCAGATTATCATGAGCCTGCACAACATCGACCCGGCCAGCGTCAAGACGATCACTCAGGGCGCCGACATGACCGCGCTGCTGGTTGGCCAGGCCGATGCCGTGACGGGCTTCCTCACCAACACCACAGCGCTCGCGGTGCTTGGCGAAGATCGCGTGGTCATGACTGCCGAATCTGCAGGGGCTCTCGGCTATGCCAATGCCTATCTCACCACGCCTGAGGTCTTCGCCTCGGAGCAGGATAGTCTGGTGAAGTTCATCCGCGCCTGCGGCAAGGGCTGGGGCTGGGCCTTCGAGAACCGAAAAGAAGCCGTCGACCTGATGTGCGACGTGCTGCCGAACCTCGACCGCGCGGTCGAGCATGCCACCGTCGACACTGTCATGAGCATCGCTTTCGGGCCTGATACCAAGGCCAATGGCTGGGGCTGGTTCGACAACGACAAGCTGCAGATGCAGATCGACACATTCGACAAAGCCAAGGCCTTCGAAGTGCGAAAGCCGGTCCTGAGCGAGGTCTCTTCGCACGCGATCCTCGACGCCACCGCCGACGTTCGTCCAAGGCTCGGCTGATGTCGGCAATCCGGGTATCGGGGGTGGCTGTCACGTTCACCACCGCCTCGGGGCCGATCCGGGCCCTCGACGACATTGCCATCGACATCGCGGAAGGACAGTTCTGCGTGCTGATCGGGCCTTCCGGTTGCGGCAAGTCGACGTTGCTGAGAGTCATTGCCGATCTGCAGGCACCCGATCGGGGCGAGGTTCAGGTGTTCGGCGGCAATCCCGCCGAGGCACGCCGCGCGCGGCGGATATCGTTTGTCTTTCAGGAGGCGACGCTGCTGCCTTGGCGAAGCGTCATCGATAATGTCCGCCTGCCGCTCCAGGTCGGTAACTGGACGTCGGCAGGCAGGCCGCATCGCGATCCGAACGAACTCGTGAAGCTGGTCGGGCTCGGCGGCCGGGAAGCTGCGCTGCCCCACCAGCTGTCGGGTGGCCAGCGCCAACGTGTAGCCATCGCGCGCGCCCTCGTCACGCGGCCCGACGTCCTGCTCATGGACGAACCCTTCGGGGCGCTCGACGAAATCACGCGCGAGCGCCTTAACGACGAGATGCTGAAGATTTGGCAGGAGACGGGGACCACCATCGTCTTCGTCACGCATAGCCTGTCCGAGGCTGCCTTCCTCGGCCAGTCGGTCGCGGTCATGGCCGCGCATCCTGGCCGTATGTCTAGGATCATCAATCTGGAAGGCGAGAAGCCCGCCGGCGCCATCGATCGCAGCTCGAGCAGGTTCTTCGACATTACCTCGAACCTCCGGCGGCACCTCGAGACGGCGGAAGGGATGGCCTGACATGATGACCATCCTGCGCCCGATCCTCGGACTGTCGTCGCTGGTACTCGCCTGGGCGCTCGCGGTCTGGCTCTTCGACGTGCCAAACTATATCTCGCCCGGCCCCATCGGCGTGGCCAAGGCGTTCGGCACCAATTTTGGTATCCTGTTCAAGAACCTTGTTCCGACGATGCAGGCGGCCGTGGGCGGTTTTCTGATCGGCAATTTCGCCGCCATCTGCATTGCCACCGTCTTCGTGCACTGGACCCGCGTGCGCGAGATCTACCTTCCGGTTGCAGTGTTCTTCAACACCATACCGATCATCGCGCTCGCACCGGTGCTTATCCTGATCTTTGGCCTCGGGATCACCTCCAAGATCATGGTGTCGGCCATCGTCTGCTTCTTCCCGATGCTGGTGAACATGATCCGCGGCTTCGAGTCGGTTTCTCCCTCGGAATTCGAACTTATGCGTGTGATGTCGGCCTCGCGCAGGGAAGTTTTTTTCAGGCTGAGGCTACCGCGCTCCGTGCCGTTCCTATTCGCGGCGCTGCGCATATCGGCGACTGCGAGTGTGATCGGTGCCATCGTAGCGGAATGGAGCGGCGCAGAACTGGGACTTGGCGTGCTGATCATCCAGACAACCTTCGACTACCGTACCGAGCTTCTCTACGCGGCGATCGCGACGTCCTCCCTGCTCGCGCTTTGCATGTTCACCATCGTGGTCATCGCCGAGACACTCATCGTTCGCTGGCGCACCAGTTGAACGCCGCACCAACATGCCCCTTACGGAGGACTCGATGAACACGACCCCCACCAGCTCGCCCGCTACCTTGGGCGATCAGCGCCGCATCCAGCAACTGAGCGAGATCGATCTCCCTGGCTACGTACTCCTGCCGGGCGATCCAGACCGCGTCGACATAATGGCCTCGCAATGGGAGGACGCGACCGTCGTAACGCTGCCGCGCGCCTACAAGGCGGCGACGGGCGTCTATCGCGGCGTGCGGATCGGCGCCATGTCGACGGCGATCGGGGCGCCGTCCCTGGAGAACGTCTTCACGGACCTTGCGCGGCTGGGCGTTCACACCTTCATACGCGTCGGCACCTGCGGCACGTTGCATGCCGATATCGATACAGGGTCCCTGATCATCAACGATGCTGCGGTCAGACTGGACGGGACGACCCAATTCTACGCCCGGCCGGAATTTCCGGCGACTGCCTCTCACGAGGCGACGCTCGCCCTGTCGGACTCCGCTGCGGCACTCGGCCATTCGTTTCGGATCGGTACCGGCTGCACGGCCGGTTCGTTCCTGACCGGGCAGGGCCGCCCGGCATTGAATGGTTTCATGTCAAAGCACAGCGAGACCGTGCTCGAGGAAATGGCAGGTCTGGGCGTCCTCAATTTCGAGATGGAAGCGGCGTCGTTGCTTACGTTTGCGCGCATCTTCGGCTTCCGCGCGGGCGTGGTGTGCTCCGTCATCGCCAACCGACGGACCGGCGTGTGGGCGGACAGCGGCGGAGTCGCCAAGGCCTGCATGACTGGCGCCGAGGCGCTCGTGCGGCTGTCGCAATGGGACGAACGGCGCGGCGGCTACGGCAAGGCGCCGCTCGTTGCGGCCCATCTCACGGCGTCTGCGTGACATTCCAGAGAGAACATTCCCCATGAATACCGCCGTCATACCGACAATCATCCGCGATAGCGTCCTGCGCGAACCGGGGTTGGTGCGTATCCTCGACCGCAGGGTCTTTCCTCACAGCATCGAGTTTGTCGACTGTCCCGACGTCGAATCGTGCGCCCGGGCGATCGAGGAGATGGTCACGCAGAGCGCCGGTCCGGGCAAGGTGGCCGGCGCCGCCCTCGCCCTGGCGGCTGAAAGCTCTGCTGATGCCGATGCGGATGGGCGCATGGCAGTGATGACCGCGGCGGCGGACAGGCTGCTGAGAACGCGGCCGACCAACAACAATATCCGCGACGTCGTCGCCGCGGTGAAGGCGAGCCTGCCCGAGATCGCCCGCCGCGACGATTTCGTCGAGGCCGTCGATGCGCTGGTGCGGCGACAGTGGGACATGCGCTTGCAAAACAGCAGGCGTCTGGGGACCGCGGCTGCGGGCTTGATAGAGGACGGCGACGCAATCCTCACCCATTGCTGGGCAGAAACGAGCCTGGTGGATACCCTCGCCGTATGCATCGAAAGCGACAAGAAAGTCTCCGTCATCTGTACGGAGACGCGGCCATACCTCCAAGGCGCTCGCCTTACCGCCCATTCTGTGGCCGAGATGGGACTGCCGGTGACGGTGATCACAGACGGCATGGCCGCCCATGCCATGGCGAACGGGATGGTCTCTCGGTACATGACCGCGGCGGATCGGGTCACGTTGTCGGGCCATGTGTTCAACAAGGTCGGAACATTCCAGATCGCGACTGCCGCCAAGGCGCTCGGCGTGCCGTACATCGCCATGGTGCTGAAGCCGGATCGCCTCGCGCCCCAGCCCGCGGCGGTAGAACTCGAGATGCGGGATGGTGACGAGTCGCTCTACTGCATGGGCCAGCGCACAGCGACGCCGCTGGCGAAGGGATGGTACCCGGCCTTCGATATCACGCCTCCCGATTTCGTCACGGCCTACGCGACCCAAGAGGGCGTCTTCCAGGCGCACGAGCTTGCCAGGCGGTTCGGCTGAGGTGAGCGAGACAGCGGTCGACGGAACCCTGATAACCAACGCCACGGTCTGGACCGACGGCGCGTTCCGACGCGCCGACATCCTGCTCGCCGACGGTTTGATCGAGGCGATTGTCGCCCCCGGCGAGGCGAGCGGCCGGGACGTTCCGACTGTCGACGCGAGCGGCTGCGCGGTAATAACGCCGTTCTTCAACGGCCATGTGCATTCGTCCTCAACGCTGTTCCGCGGCACCGAGAACAGCTATCCGCTGGAGCTCTGGTCGCTCTGGGCCATCTGCTACGGTCGCGGCTCCACGGCAGCCTCGATCCGTGCGGCGCTGCGGCTTACCGCCATCGAGATGATGCGGGCGGGGATCGGCGGCTACATCGACCATTTCCCTCCAGCCCAGTTCATGGACGACGCCCTGCATGTCCACCGCGAGAGTGGCTTGCGCGTCGGTTTCGCCCCGTTCTTCGCCGATCTGCGCGACGAGGACATCCTCGACATGCCGCTGGATCGCAAGATTCTTGAGGCGCAGGCGCAGGGCCCCATGTCGGACCATGACGCTCTGCGGCTCAGGACGGAGCGGCTGGCGTCGGCTCGCGACACGCGCATTACCCCGCTGCGCGGCCCAAACGCGCCCCAGCGATGCTCGCAGCCCCTGCTCGAACTGTGGGCCGAACTTGCGGCGCGCCACGACCTCGGCAGCCACACGCACCTGCTCGAAACCTATCCGCAGCATCGGCTCGCTCAGGCGCGTTGGCCTGATGGGGCGGTGTCGGAGCTCGAGCGGCTCGGACTGCTTGACGGCCGCACCTCGCTCGCGCACGCGATTTGGCTCGACGACACGGCACGCGAGACCTTGGCCGGGCGCGGCGCCACCGCGATCCACAACCCTCTCAGCAACCAGATGCTCGGCTCCGGCGCCATGCCTGTCCGCAGGATGCTCGACGCGAACATAAGGCTGGGGCTCGGCACCGATTGTTCCAACACGGCAGGCCGCCACGACATGTTCGAGACCATGCGACAGATGCTCGTGTCCGGGCGGGACCCCGGCAGCTGGCACGGAGGATGGATCCGGGCGGACGAGGCCTTGGCCGCTGCGTCGCAGGACGGCTGGGCAGCGCTCGGTCAAGGGCCGGCAAGACTGGCCGCAGGCGCGCGTGCTGATTTGCTGATCCTCGACTTCCGCTCGGTGACACTGGCCGCTTCCGCGATGACGCCGGCAAGCATAGTCAGCCACGGCGATCCGCGCGCTGTTCGCGACCTGATGGTGGACGGTCAATGGCTGCTGCGCGACCGTCAGGTGACGGTGTTCGACGAGGCCGCCGTCATTGCAGAGGCTGAACAGCATGCCATCGGTCTACGCGAGTCGTCCGAAGAGGGCAGGGCTGCTCTCAGTGGTATCATCGGCAGTTATGACGACTGGAGCAACAAAATCTTCGCAGGGCTGGCATGCCCGCTTTGCGGCGGGCTGCACCGCCGCCGCCTGAACAAGGTCCGCGTGGAAGGAGGAGACACATCATGAACAGCCTGGACCAAATACGTCGCGAGCTTTGCCAGACCTATATAGCGATGGGCAGCTCCGGCCTGATTTTCCTCGCCGCCGGCAATGTCAGCGCACGCCAAGGCGAGGGCATGCTCATATCGCCTGCAGGGGCTTCGGTCGCCTCGATAACGCCCGAGGCATTCGTCGAATGCGAGTTCGCCGGCACAGCAACCTACGGGAAACCCTCAAGCGAGTGGGCAATGCATTCTGCCATCTACGAGGCGTTCCCGCACGCTCAGGCGGTGGTTCACACGCATTCCAATTACTGTGTTGCGATGGCCGCCACCGGCGAGCCGCTCCCGGCATTCCACTACATGGTGGCTGCCTTTGGCGGCGACGACGTACGCTGCACACCCTACGTGCCCTGGGCGACGTCCGAGCTAGCGAAAGCCGCCGTGGTTGCGCTGGAAGGGCGCACCGCGTGCCTGCTCGGTAACCACGGCATGATCTCCCACGGAAAGTCGCTGCAGGCCGCATTCAACGCCGCACTTCGGCTTGAGATGCTGTGCATGCAGTATGTGCTGGCCCGCCAGGCCGGCGTGGTCAAGACGCTGTCGGCCGAGCATATGCGAGCAGCGAATATGCGTTACGCCAGCTACGGCTAGAGCCGGGACACACAATCACGGTGGGCTTCGGCAAAGCGTCGGATCCCGTCCTCTATACGCGACGCGACGATGCTCGACACCGACAGACGAACCCAATCGTCCCTGCCGTCTTCCTTGTGAAAGTATCGCCCCCCCGGTTCGACGAGCACGCCCCGCGCGGCAGCGCTCGCTGCCAGCGCTCTCGAACCCACGCCGTCCGGCACCTTCATCCAGAAGGTTGACGCCCCGTCGCAATGCCGCCAGTCGGCACCGGGGAAGTGGCGGCGCAGCGCAGCGGCCATCGCATCCTGCCGTTCCGACATGACGACCTGGGCACGTCGCAGGAAGGCGCGGTAGTAGCCCCGCTCGATGAAGATCGCGAGGGCTCTCTGGTTGTTGCCGGGCGGATGCCGATGGATCAGCCTGCGCAAAGCCCGCATCTTGGCGATGACTGAAGGGTGGGCGATCACGTAGCCCATCCGCAGGCCGGGAGCTATCAACTTCGACAGGCTGGCTATGTGGATGACCCGCTC
>VFQN01005385.1_pt1 | contig 15730 bp, 18 predicted proteins | sample 3512371 | NCBI WGS metagenome assembly VFQN01 (sample SAMN10412370, study PRJNA504923) | tailings metagenome | isolation source: Replicate 2 from Balatoc abandoned mine | place: Philippines: Itogon, Benguet | collected 2017-08-28
CTGGACTGAGCAGTCAAATGATGTCGATGAAGAGGGGAACATCATTTACGATGTGTCATTATCTGCCTTCCGAGCTCTGTTACAGTTTGCCCCGAATGAGAGGCGGTAGTAGAGATCAATGATTATTAATACAGATTTGTTCGATTGGAACTTAATACATGATAGGAAGTGACACAGTAGAATTGCCATGATATTTAGAGACTATATATACAAATACCCGAGAATGAATGTTATCGAATCGTTAATATGTGCAGCATGGAACGAATAACAATCGCCAAGGTCTATTCCCATACGGTTTCTCGATAGTTGTTGATATTCCTGATTGAAATTGAGGTGGTAGAATCTTCTCTGACGATAATCTTCGACTCACATGATTTCGTTCCTCTAATAAACAGTCAGTCAATAATTAAAACACATTACTTTATGCACCCTCACCTTGACGGCTCTGATCGAATGATACTGGTTCCAATAAAGCAAAGAGAATAGGTTGATTTTGATCGATTATTGTTGCATCATCAGTCATTTCGTCAGTCGTTGGATTATCAGGGGTTCTTGACATTTTTCTTGATTCTCTTCTTCTGAGGGCAGCGAGTTTATCTAGCTTCCCTCCTTGCTCGAACTTTAGGAATAGTGTGAATAACTTCTCATCCTTAACCTGATTAGACTTTGCAGTCATAGCTCGGTCCGCGTGATTAAAGAGGAACTATCTCGTGAGTAACGATGTCATGACTATCAGAGACGAGAAAAGGAAGATTAACTTACATCATTTTGAAGTTGTTCCAAACATTTATATCTCAATCTATATGGATAATCTTCTTTGCATAACATGAAATAGAGTAAACCTGTATCATCTACAATAAGATACCATTCCCCAGTTGTTGAAGTGATTCGATAATTTCGATTTGTTTGAATAATAATCTTTTCTTCATTAATCATCTCTCTTAAATCATTCTTTACATTACTCGCCGGTGCATATGAATAGATCACTTCCAGAGATGGATACCATCTCGCAACTCCAAAATACTGCAGGTTATAGAGTATTTTGGACATTCAAAACTAGATGACAATGGATTCGTTAAATGCGGCGTTAAATTAAGGAGGATCTCCTCTAACGAGAGACAAGAGAATATCGGCAGAGCGGGATTTTCAGAACGGACTTATTTATAGCCGGTAACATAGCATAGTCTTGAGCAATTAGCTCGAAGAACGGTAACAGAAGCAAGATTTCAATAGAGAGAGATGATTCAGATGAAAATGATATTCCCAATGACCTTTTACCTTTTACTTCGGATGGCTCTGATTGTGTTGCTCTTTCAAGTTGGAAAGAGCTCGAATAATATAGAAGAAGAAAAACCATCTCATCAGAATAACAATAATACTTATAATAAGATTAGAATTCAACAAGTTCCATGGTCATTAAATCAAACCTTAGCATCCAAAGTAACATGTCTATCATCACCACCATGTAAGATCCGCTACTACCTCGGATATGAGATAGAACGAAGTGCAATGATGCTCGTAGATAATAAGAATAAAATCCTGTTAGAGATCGTTCCTAAAGCTGATTGTTCAGGTGCAAGTGTCATGTTTTTCCAGAACATCGGATTTCATTATGGTGTTGAGTATAATGGTTGGCCACATCACTTCCGTAAGAAATACTTTTACAATCGTTGTGGTCGGGCAACACCCTGTATGATGTATGATCCCACCTATTATCGATTTAAGATTGTTCGAAACCCTTTCTCTAGAGTAGTATCAGGTTTTATACATATTATGAGATCACCTATCCTTATAAAACAATATATACCGAGAGAGAATAGAAAGAAAATCACATTTAATCATTTTATTGAAATATTAAAACAATTAAATGATACAGAATTACAACACTACGGACAAGGACATTGTTCCTATCAATCACAACCATATGAAAGAGATAATTATGGTAAGAAAGATATTATTATTTATCATTCATATGTTCATGCAGAAGATTCTGATTATCAATTACAACAGATTAATCAATTGATTGGTTCTGATTTTTCATTAACGAATATTATTAGAGAAGGTGTGAAGAAGAATACTCATTATCAGAATCAATATGTTGGGAATGTTCCATGGTGGAAGTTGAAGGATCGTGTACCAAGGGATTATGGATTATTTTATAATTCTTATTCAAAGAAATTAATAGAAAAGATCTTTCATTGGGATTTATTATTATATAATTATACTTTCCCTTATCAACTTACTCATTCTGATGATGATATTGTATAAGAGAATTGCTCTTGACAAACACGAAAGACGAAGCATCCAACGTATTGTTCGTTTCGATGTTGTATTCTCTTGTGATCGGATTGTTGTTATTCTTATTGTTCTGTACTACTACTACTTTTCTTTGGACTAAAATGAATTAATCTTTACATTGTTATTTTATTTTTTCGCTTTCATTAAAAGATAAGAATAATAGTAATAATAATAGTAAGTCTTTTGTTTGTCATTTTATTGCTCTGTTGTGTAGTTTTTGTCTCATCAAATTGCGACTTCCATTTCCATTTTATTCAAAATTTTTTTAACTTCAAAAAATAAATTAACAATCCAACGTCTCCTTAAGAAAATATATAATTTCTTCATCATTAATTAAGCACAGTTGTGGTGCGGTAGAATCACGGACGGAACATTGTTCTCTTTTACACAAACCGCGACGTCGTCGTTCCATCGGATGGTTCCTTTATTCGCATCAATGGAACATCAAATAAATTATTCCATCCTTTGGGATGTTAGTGATATTTCATACGGGGAGTCGGATCTCGAGTTATTAACACGCTTTGAGAATATACTTCCATTCATTTTGAATAACTCTGCTTTCCCTCAGTAAAAACGACATCACGGAAAGATTGTTACGTTAAGCTGAAGAAGTTAAAAAGTGTATGAGTTAATTAATATAATATAAACCCTAACCCTAACCCAATCACTCGGTTTTGATATTATATTCTACACTTATTTTCAAAGAATATTACTTTTTTTATATTTCCCTCTTTCAATCAGGGGTGGGTACATATATTCACAATATGGCTGAAAAACGAAAAAGCTTGGCCATACTTAAACCATACCAATATATTGCCGTATATGCATATAGTTCATGGTATAAAAGAGATTTTTTTAATTTGAAGGCCGCCGGCTCCGACAAAGACTTTCGGTTTTCACGTTCAAATCTTTCAAGTTTTTTCGATGACGAAAAGTGATCTTGCACCAAGATCTCCCGAAAATGAAAGTTTACTGCAATGTCTATTGGACTCTGGTATCTTTCTCGGACGTTAGATTGTGTTTGAGTCCAGAGAATCGTCCAAATCTGACTGAACGCCTGTCCTTTGAACATGTCAACCTGAAACATTACCTTCGTTCTTCCTCAAGACTGTTCGACTGGGTGGATAGAGTTAATAGAAGATCAATCATGTAGTATTAGACTTTAGAGAAACGAATAAATTAGTCTACTCAAGGGAGGCGAAAGATCTTTGGCTCGAAGACCAAATCGATACTGCCGACCCAGTTGAGGAAACTCGTCACCAAGCGAAACATGAAATTGTGCAGAGCGATGGAGGAGAGTGATTACAAGAACTTAAGGGGCTTCAAGTGACCGGGAAAAGGCTTAGTGATGAATTTGTTGTTGCTTTGTTTTTTCTCAATGTACCCGGCTTTTTGTTGCGTTGGAGGTAATGGTGAAGCATCGATTGCTGCCATCTGCTTCATGTAAACGAGGGAATTGAATAATGGTCTTCTATTAGGTTCACCATTGTCATCAAAATGAGGCAAAGAAGTAATTTGATCATCACCAGCACTTTTCAGGAAGCAATTCTAAGACCCAGGAGACCGAAGCTAAGGCGATAGAATTGCTTCCTGAAAAGTGCTGGTGATGATCAAATTACTTCTTTGCCTCATTTTGATGACAATGGTGAACCTAATAGAAGACCATTATTCAATTCCCTCGTTTACATGAAGCAGATGGCAGCAATCGATGCTTCACCATTACCTCCAACTCGTCGCAACAAAAGGCCGAAAGCTCCAGTATCTTCCTCTTCCTCTTCTGCTATTCCAATGGGAATTATTCCTAGCAATTTGAGTTTGTTTGAAACTCTGCTCACCATCCTGCTAATTCACGAATTCTGCTATTATTACACATGGCGTTGATCCACATTTTCCCACTCTCTTTGGTGTTAAACATATTGTTGGATCATCCAAGGAGAAAAGTGAACAAGGTTATGTGCTCCAACCATCTCCTGCATTTCGTGCAATGATTCAGAATGCTGTTATTAATAAAGTGTGCGATCCAAATGAAATTTCAGCAGAAATGTTGATCTTTGAGATCTGAGTCCTTTCAGTTTGCAGGAAAAGCCTCTTGGAATGATAAAGGAATCAATCTGTCAACAAGATTTGAACGTGAGATTGAAGAAGGGTCTCAAGAAGATGAAAATTCAGAAGAAGAGAATGAGCAGGAAGATACAGAGGGAGAGGACCAAGGGTACACAGGCCCTTACATTCCTAACATTCTTTATAATTCGAAGGCCTAACTAAGTTCGATTCTCTATTCTATTTTCAAGTTCAATCTCCTGTAAACAGAAAATATCTGTTTACAATCTCTCTTTTTGGTTGCTTCACCAGCTTTGTAAGTTAAACACAATTTCAAACTGTTAAAAAGTGGTTCTATTGTTCAAAGAGTGGATAACTTCGATAACATCGCCGAAATATTTGATGGCAGCACAGTTCGATTCAAGTTTCCGCGAAGACGCAACTCATGAAACACGAGAGAGAGGGAGGAAAGGTGCTGTCCAACAGATGACCCGAAAAAATAAACAAAACAAAGATACAAACATTTAAAAGAAAAAGTTAATGCTTACAATCATAATATTTAAATTAAAAACATATTTTAGGCTTCCTCTTTTAATAAATCATCATAAGATTTCTTTAATGTTTGATATTGTAATTGATAATCATTTGATTTATTTTTCACTTCTTCAATTAATTCTTTTGGTGCTTTTAAATAAAACTTCTCATTATTTAATTTACTATTTAATATAGTTAAATCTTTTGTTAATTTTTCTAATTGTTTAGACATTCTTTGAAGTTCTTTATCACGTTGAAATAATTTTCTTTGTGGTATATAAATTTCAATTTGATCTTCTATTACTGTATGAATACATTGTCCTTTCTTCTCTAATAAAGATTTTAATGATGTTTCACCAGACTCATAACCATCCATCTGTTTTGATGATCTTTCATGTACAACAAATTCTATCTCATTCTCGGCAAGCTTTGCAAGGAATGCAACTGATGCTTTCTCTTGGACTACTGCTTCTATAAAATCAGATGATGCATAAAGAATTAGAGGTATTTTATGAGTTTGTTCTACTTGATAATCAGATCGAACATTTCGAATCATTTTAATTAATGATTGAATTTGAGTAAATTGGGTTATCGCTTCTTTATCCTTTGGTAACTTTGATGAGGAGGAAGTCTCTTGTTCGAGGTAAGATTGGTCGTATGTTGGCCATGATTCCATCATAATTGACTCAGGTGGTGTCGTGGTAGTAGCTGGTAGCAGTTGGAAGAGAGTTTCTGTGACATATGGCATGTATGGATGAAGTAATTTAAGGGAATGACTCATTACATAAAGCAGGACAAACATCGCTTGATCTGCTGGATGTGAAGGAACTGATGAAACAATTGTCGAAGGAGCTGTCGCACCACGTCTCAGATGAAATTTTGATATCTCCACATACCAATCAGCGAACTCCGTCCATATAAAATCATATAATAACTTTCCACCTTCATGGAATTGATATTCTTCAATTAATGTAGTTACCTCTTCAGTTACTTGATGTAATCTTGTAATAATATATCTTTCTGGTAATTGGAAAGCTTTGATTTCTTTTTCTGATAATAATCGATGAATATTCCCGAAATCAGGTTTATTAGAGGAGGATGGTAATGCTGCTAAGTATTGATTATGGGCAAATTGAAGATATTTACCAATATTCCATAGTTTATTGACAAAATTTCTAATAAAAGGAAAGAAAGATATGTTTAGACGAGATAACAAAATAGGATAATAGACACTAAAACTGACCTATAACTTTCAATTCGTTCGATGGAGAGAGGAATATCTTGTCCTGGTGAACAAGCTGTCACTAATGCAAAACGAAGAGCATCAGAACCATATTGTTCGATTGTATCAATTGGATCAATCACATTTCCTTTTGTCTTTGACATCTTTTGGCCTTGTGCATCTCTCACTAACCCATGCATGTATATAGTATGGAATGGAACACGACCAGTCAATTCAATACCCATTGTCACCATTCTCGCTACCCAGAAGAATAAAATATCATAGCCCGTCTCAAGAACACTCGCAGGATAGAACTTATTGTAATCTGCAGTCGTTGGTGAGGATGGATTATGATCTGAGAGAGCATGAGGCCATCCAACAGTAGCAAAGGGCCAGAGACCAGAACTATGAAAAACATAAGTTAGAATAGGATACTTAATAAATAAGTATAATAAGTAAGGAATGGACGAAATGATGAAAATGCAAATGTTTCTAAGGATTTTTGTGAATAGCTAACAATAAATCTATCCACTTAAGTACTCAGAAGGATTCCTTCACCACGATAACAAATTCAAAGAACATCTTATCAAAAGTATGATACTTATCTCTGACTATCAATCCCCCTTCCTCTCTCACACTACCCATCAGACGAAGCAAACTTCTCTTCTACGATTGCCTTTTGTCTCTAAGAACTGGCTACCAACAAGCCACTGATCAACCCATTCCGAAGAATAGGATGATCGCTAGTATTTCCATTACTCAGAGAGGTTTCGTCAACCTCTAATGACGTAAGATGTCTTGTCTCAGACCAGGAGATAGCAGGTGAGAGAGGGATAAGAATAGTTTTCACTATATTTATCGAGAAGGAGGATCAAACAGTAGACTGAAAATATTCAACAGTATGACAAGGATGCTTATGAAGGAGGTTAGGAGAGGTGAGAGGAGATATTTTATTGCATGAGAGTAACTGATAGAGACAAGACAATGATTCAAACTCATTGGACTCTCATGCGTCATTCAATACACAGAAGAATATACACTTAAAGAAAGTAGAATATATTCAAACCCTTACCTAAACCATGTATCTAAAACATCTTCATCTTGTTCTATGGTAATATCATCGCCGAACTGAGCCCTTGCCTTCACTAATGCTTCTTCCGCATTTCTTGCGACAACAAACTTAGTGCTATCCAGATTATCGTTATTCTCTTTATTGCCATTCACTGATTTCACATAATAGACAGGAATACGATGACCCCACCATAACTGACGTGAAATACACCAATCATGTATATTATCCAACCAATTAAACCAAATCTTCTCAAATCGTTCAGGAATAATGGTTAATTCTTTCTTATCGACTGCTTCAATAGCTTTTCTCGCCATATTATCCATTTTAACAAACCATTGCGATGATATCATTGGTTCAATGATCTCACCACCTCGTTGACTCCGGGGCACTCGTTGCATATGTTTCTCTTCCTTAATCACGAGATTAGCCGCTTTCATATCATTCCATAACTTTTCTCGACAAATAAAGCGATCTAATCCAGTATATTGATGTCCATTTTGATTGACAGTAGCATCTTTATTAAAAATATTAATCATAGGTAAATGATGCTTTTTGCCGATCTCGTAGTCGTTCACATCATGCGCTGGGGTAATTTTTAATGCTCCTGTACCAAATTCACGATCAACATACTCATCAGCAATTACAGGAATTTCACGATTTAACATTGGAACTTTTACCATCTTTCCGATCAGATGTGTATACCTAGGATCTTCTGGATGGACACAGACAGCAGTATCTCCTAATATAGTCTCAGGACGAGTGGTGGCAACAGGAATAAACTCATCAGAATTCGCTAAATGATACTTAAAATAATACAACTTTCCTTCCTCTTCACTGTATTCAACCTCTAAATCAGAAACAGCTGTTTGTAAATTAGGACTCCAATTAACAAGGTAGGAACCACGATAAATCAATCCTTTCTCATATAATTGCAGGAAAGATTCGGTAACTGCTTCATTCATATCAACATCTAATGTAAATTTTTGTCTTTCCCAATCTGCTGATGCTCCTAATCGTTTCATTTGATTTATAATATAATCACCTTTTTCATTCTTCCATTCCCATACTTTCTCAAGAAATGCTTCTCTTCCAAGGGATTGACGTGATATTCCTTGCTTAGCAAGTGATTTTTCAACGAGGAGTTGTGTTGCAATACCTGCATGATCCCTATTGGAGGACGTTAGAAGAGTTATCTCGAAGGAAAGGATGACTTACGTGCCAGGCAACCAAAGAGTAGAAAAACCTCGCATGCGATAAAATCGAGTCATAATATCTTGTAAAGCTATGAAAATAGCATGTCCCATATGTAAATAGCCTGTAACATTTGGTGGTGGCATTGGAACCACAAATTTCTTTCGTTTGAGTTGTTTGCCATCTTTCTCTATTACATCATCGATTGGTTTGAAATATCCATTCTTTTCCCACCATTGATAAATATCTTTCTCTAATCGTTGAAATTCAAAGTATTTCGCATCACTTTCCTTCAGGAAATCAGGTTTATTTTGACTAGAAAGCTGTGAGAATCCTCTGCTTGATAACTGGAAAAACTTGTTGAACTCCAAACTTTGTCGCTGTAAGAGAGATGAGCGCTTTATATTATGATATGAGGTTATAAGACTCCTCCTTCGAAAAGAAGATGCAATATTCCTTGATCCAAGCATATCCCAAGGAGTGAGAAATAATAAACAAATCAATAAAGACGAAATGAAGTTAGAAGATAAACCTATACGAAAGTAACAATCAATCATAGCAACAAGGATTGATCAGATAGTATAAAGAACATTAAGAAAAGGTGATGAAATCAGATTGAGAATTCTCCTTACTGCGAGTTAACTATAGTAGTCTTGTAATTGGAGTTCAATCTTCTTTGTGCATCATTCGCATCATCACAATATTACAGAAAAGAAAGAAAAATCGAGTTTTCTCCTCTTTCAAAATCGATATATCTCCTATAGAAAACTAACAAAACGGAAACTCAATCTTTTTGTCACAGTCATTAAAATTACAAAAGAATTACAGAAATTGTTGTGAAGGAATTAAATTCATTCCTTATTTGGTGACTCTCTCCAGAGTACAATGTAAAGATTTGTGTGACCTTCAAATCAGGATGTGAACTAGATGCAAATGCATACTAACTGCGTAGCTTGAAAATAAAGCAACGTTCAAAGTGAAACGGATCAAAACTATGCCCGAAATACTTTCAATCGCGGAATCTTTGATAAACCACTGCAATCAAGCATTCCAAACCCATTTTCGAGAGTTAAAACCGTAACATCAGCCAAAGAAGAAATATTTGCAATTCCCATACATCTTTGAATATCTAAACAACGATTTCCACTTAAACCACTAATATCAAGAATCGTTAAATCGAGTAATCTCACCATTGGAATACTCTCTAATCCCTTAATACTTTGAAAGTAACCGTTTGCACAATCAATGGTTAATGATTGTAACGAACTTCCAAATAACATACGTCCAGCTTCAAGTTTTTTCAACCAAGCAATTGGTAGATAACGAAGTGTTAAATAAGAAGTATTCGGAAAAAATACAAAATTCTCCATTATATCATCATTAGCATTATTATGCTTACCATTAGTAGGAAAATGAACAAATAATCGATGATTTCTTAAATTTAAAATTTCCATTAAAGTTAAATTTGATTCAGTAATTGAGAGATCAAAAACATTTGACAGTTCTTCAATATTAGTAATATGATTGTTTTGATAAAGAATTATCTGTTTTGCATTCTTGATCGGGGCAACATTTGTAATCTTATCACACTGTTTTAATTCAATTGTCTTAGCATCGTGTAATACTGTAAGATCTGAAATATCACATGACATTAAGCTAATGTTAGGAATACCTCTTAAACTTTCATAACCTACGAGATGATAAGCACAATCAATTGCTAAACGATGATGACCGCCTAAAACAGAAATATTCGTGACCTTCGGACAAATGACCACTGAGAGATCATAAATCCCATATAATGCAGAGACATCTTCTAGTAAAGGAGAATTTGTGATTTCCACAATATGAATTCCTTGAAAGCTTTGAACATTCGTTAAAAGAGAACAAGAGAAGAGAGAAAGGCGCTTCTGATGCTCCCTATTAAACATTGAGAAATCAATTGATTGTGGTAAGGAAATCATGAGATCAGGGATATGTTGAAACAGGGAAAGATCAAGATTCGGATTAAAAATACGAAGTTTCGTTACATGCGAAAGATTGCCCGCGATCTCATTCTTGTCAATGCTGTCGATTATCTTCAACATTTTTGGATTTGTTGAATCAGGAAGAATCATATCAACTAAATTAAAGGTTGGAGTATACCCTGTACCATTGCTGGGAACGCTCGGATCGTACAATCGCGAAACATTAAAACAGTCCCAACGGAGATGAATTTGCTCCCACCCATCCTCTACTTTACTCAAGAGAATTGATTGAAAATTTTTATCAGTTAAATATTGATAAGTTTTTTCTTTATTTAATCGAAAATAAATTGTTTTTCTTTTCAATGTCATAAAATGTTGTTTAGATGAATTCAACAAATAATGATAATCATCATTGTTAAGATAACTTTGCAGTAAACGAAAAAAGTCTTCAGATAAATCTACAAACTTCATCTTCTGCAATAATTTCAAGGAAGAAATGATTTCTAGAAGGGGGTTTGATGCAGCAAAGTAGAAAAAGAGTCAAGAAATTGTAAAAATGAACAATCCACACCTTGCTGCGGCGCATGAGCGAACTTGTTGACCTTGTAATCTTACCATTGAAGAAGATTCTTTGAAGAGAGTGTGATGTAAAATAGAGCAAATAGAGTAAAATTGGTTTGGTGCGATGATTCAAAATTTACCTCGAGAAATTGTTAAAATCGTTGTATCGTATTGTCAACATGCTGATTGGAAGCATCTTATGGATACTTCGAAAGAATCTTTCGAAGATTTGAAATACGAAACAATTCAAGTTTACGTCTCTTTTAACAAGTTAAAAGATAGAGTATTACCTCCGTTTGTTTCTCGATTATTCGATCCTTCTCAGCAATTAAACCTTCATCTAAACTTAGATGAAATGTACGATTGTGTAAATTGTCGTTTGAAAAGGATGAATGGTTGGAGATCGGATGGTCGTCTATCAGTGAAAGATATTAAATGGTTTCTTTCTTTACCTGCTCGTTCATATCGTGGCCTTTAGGAGGTTTATTCCTTGATAACAATAGAAGATTAATTCGAGCATTGAGAAAATATGAAACAATCTTTTTAACTCTTCATGATGATTATTCTACAGCTGAAATGGATTTTTCTGATTTAAATCATTGTAAAAGAATTAAATCTTTAACGTTGAAACAATCAGAGAATTTTTCTGTTCCTATTCTCCCTTCTTTAAAGAAATTACACATTCATATGGATGATAACATTGATTTAACAAATCTGGTTTATTCTTTGTCCTTGAAGAAGGTGACGATATCTGAGGGATATAATATTACTATTCCTGAAGGATTAAAGGAGCGAGGTGTCATTTTAGAAATCGAAGAAGATGTAGATGTGGAGGAGACTTACGTTCCGTTAGAAGAGGAAGATCAGGATGAAAACGAGGAGTTTAGCTTGTATGATGAAGATGAAATTACTGTTTATGATAAAGAGGATAGAGATGAAGATTGAGACTAGATCTGCTCGCATCATAAGTCATCTTTCAGATCTATTACCAATGTGATCCGAAATTGTTGTACACAAATTCTTTTTGACTTTTCGCTCTGAACCTTATTCATAAGATACATAACTTTTAAATAAATGTTTCTCATCACATCTTGTTAATTACAAAAACAAAACAAAAACTCTTAAATGCGAGTTGCTGAAGTGACAATCAGTTGATGCGTTTAGCTGCGCCATTGCATGGAATGAAAACAGAAGAAAGAAAAAAAAAAAAAAAGATAGAGGAAACAGGAACTGAAGTACTCAAACAAATAGAGCAATGCATTTAAGTTATTGGATTCAATAAAAATTGATTTTCCATTCTCCATCATCAGCACCAGGCGCCTTAGCTTTCACTTCATATCCCGAAGTAATATGTTTTCTCAATTTAAAGGCTTCCTCAATACGTTTCTTCAGCTCTTTTCCCATAGCATCATGATAGTCACTATCATGAATAGCAACAAAGTTTGTTTTAATTTCTTGTTGGATTAACTGAGTTTGACGTTCAGGAGTATATTCATGAAAAGTTGCAGGAATACGAAAGGAAATCTCGCTCATTTTTTCAACGTAAGTAAAGTTTTCGAAAGAGTTATAAGAGGTACTCGAGGTAAGGCAAGTAAAGGGTCAGGTAGATATTGCTATTAGAAAATGCAGGAGGAAATGAGAAGATCGAAATCTAATCCTAGTTGAATAGAAAAATAGAAATGACTTCACTCTGTGCTTCAAGTTGCCCTTGGATTTTTCTCGAAAACAACCAATGAGACTAAATTCCACTTTCTTGGTTTTACTAACTCATCGAGTGATGAAAAGTCCATTCTGACCACTTTTGATACGATAAAATCGAATTCTCTTCAATCAAAAGATTAGGAAGCTGATAAAGCAAAAAACGCGATTATGCGTTATTAGGAAATTAGGAAGGAAGGGAACAGCGCTTTTTTGTAAGTCTTTTTAAGCAAATCCTTAAAATTAAGAAGACAAAGAAAAACTTCATTCAATCAAACCACAAAACGTTACCTCTTAATAATGACTGCATTCGATCAATTTCGGACTTTGTTCAACTCAATTCCAAGCTTTGTCTTTGTCATTCTACATGGACAGTTGATATCGTTATTGATTGCAGGTACTGGTGTTTTTGCATCAATATTATCAAATTTTCATCCAAGTGCTAATTTTCCATTATTTATGAATTTATTTAATTATTTATTATTATCATTCTTTTTAATTCGATATCATTATCATAAATCACATGAAGAACCACAAATTGAAGAAATATTTGAAATTGAAGGATTACCTGACCTTGAAATAACACCATCCTCCTCTCCATCCTCAATAACCAATCAGAAAAAGAAAGAAAAATTACAAATTAGTAATTGGATATATCTATTTGCTGCAATCTTAGATGTTGAAGCTAATTTTCTGGTCTTATTAGCATATAATTATACTACCATTACATCTGTCATGTTATTAGATTGTTTTACAATACCTTGTGCAATGATATTATCCTATATCTTCCTTGGTTGTCGTTATTCAACAAAACATTATATTGGAACAGTTGTTTGTTTACTTGGGTTGATATGTATTGTTGTCAATGATGTCTTCTATGGTGAAGCATCATCATCAAAGAATGCATTATTAGGTGATATCTTCTGTTTAGTTGGTGCAATGTTATATGCATGTTCCAACGTTGTACAAGAAACATTAGTAAAATTTCATAGTAGAGATCAATTTTTAGGTTCATTAGGAATATTTGGAACATTCATTGCACTTGGTCAATGTCTATTATTTGATTTAAAAGGTTTACAAGAAGCCGATTTTACAATTTATGTAATAGCATCAATGATTGGATTTATATTATGTTTATTTTTCATGTATGTAAATACAACATCTTACTTACAGAAAAGTGATGCAATATTATTTAATTTAAGTTTATTAACATCCGATGTATATGCTGTTATTTTCACTTATTTTTTCTATGGTTATTTAGTTGGATGGTTATATTTTATTGCATTTGGATTAGTAATATGTGGTTTATATATTTATCATACTGAAAAACCACCATTACAACTTGGGAAAGAGAATGGAACTTCATCAATGCATCCAATTTTTTTGTCTTATTGTTTAAAGAAGGATAGTAATGGAATTGACAATCGAAAGTTACGGATGAATAATACGTTTGAATATAATCCCATTAATGATGATAGTATTCATGCAGGACGAGATGGTTCATATGATTAAGTAAAAAACATGTTCGATGTAGACAAGGCATCGTTGGGTATTTACTTGTTGTGCTTTTTGTTTCTATTGTAAATAATAATTCTTACTCCGATCGGGAACATATCTTACACCTCAAAATAATCGAAGTCGTTAATGAACTTTTCTTTTTGTTGTGAATTCACCAAAGTTAACACTTCTCACCCATGTATACTCTCACGCAGAAAACTTTTGACTGATTTCTTCTTAAAAATTGTTAAATGAGAATTAGAATTCGGTAGTACAAAGAAAGTCCAATGGATACGATTAGAATTTGATAAAATAATAACGATGAATAAATTCACCTTAAAACAATGTTATTTCGCAACTTCGGGTTTGATGTAAGTCCAGATTCAAAACCGTTTCTCTGAAAAAACGATTTCGAACTTTAAAACGATATCCTTTTCTCTCATTAATTCATAAATCGATCAAAAGATGAGGAAGTTCTATGAACAAATAGTATTTATTTTGCTTTTAGTTTTGTATGTACGTGGCTTGAAATTTCCTTCTGTCACACCAAGATTTCTTATCCAACGTCAGAAGAATCATGTGAAAGAAATTTCTTTCGTTTCTGGCTTCATGCAGTTTCAGAAATGGGCTTTCTCAAGTGTAATTGCTGGTGGTATGCTTCTTACCCAAAGTCCAAGTGAGACAAATGCTCTTCTTACCTACCCTCTTCGATCTGAATTGAAGAATAATATCATGTTAATGAAGAGTGGTGAATCAACTGCTGAAGAGAAAAACGTCGTCGAAACAAATCCTATTAAGAAATTAAGTAAAAGAAATTCATTGACCGAAGAAGGTATTCAACAAGTATTTAATGCAGCAAATCAATTAATTCAAGAAGGTTTTTATCCAAGTTATATTTGGGCTGGTAACACTGAACGTTCTTATGAAACTGGTAGACTTCTTGCACAAGAGTTTGCCTTGGGACAAAATCGAATTGTACCAGAATATAGTTTTTTAGATGCTCGAGCACTTGGCAAATATGAAGGTAAGCCTTTAAAAGAATCATTAGATGAAGTTCATAAGCAAGATGAATTGGTTGGATTAAGTTCAAAACCTGAACGTGGTGAAGATGAAACACCATCAGAAAGTATTACACAAGTTCTTGCAAGAGATAATCAATTAATTAGTACCATTGAATCCATGTATAGTGGTGAAAATGTTTTGGTTATTTCACCTGATAGTGATGTTTTATCTATTCTGGTTGCTGCTCTTCACTCAGATGATCCTGATAATGATATTCCTCGACATGCTCAATTTCACTTTGATAATGGAGAATTTAGACCATTAAAACCATATGTAAAACCATTTCGACAAGTTTCCTTGGAGGAAGAAGATGCAGAAACAAGAAAGATGAGAGCATTCCGTATGAAAGGGATTGGAGAAATTTCCAATACTATAGATGATACATGGTTTGATCTTTGGAATGAATCAAATAATTATCAATAACTACTAACGTAGGATATTTTCATTTTCCTAAGTTTGATAAAATATTTAACGATTTGTTCCTTGAAATCTCTTATCTCCAACACCTTCTAGATGCAATGAACCACTTTACAAAAACAAAACAAAGAAATTATATTACAAATGAGTATTTATACTTTCCAAATAGCAATC
>VFQN01005386.1_pt1 | contig 15729 bp, 15 predicted proteins | sample 3512371 | NCBI WGS metagenome assembly VFQN01 (sample SAMN10412370, study PRJNA504923) | tailings metagenome | isolation source: Replicate 2 from Balatoc abandoned mine | place: Philippines: Itogon, Benguet | collected 2017-08-28
AGGCCGGCGTCGAGGTGCTGATCGCCACGCCGGGCCGGCTGCTCGACCACATCGAGGCCAAGAACTGCGTGCTCAACCAGGTCGAGTACGTGGTGCTCGACGAAGCCGACCGCATGCTCGACATCGGCTTCCTGCCGGACCTGCAGCGCATCCTCAGTTACCTGCCCAAGCAGCGGCAGACGCTGCTGTTCTCGGCCACCTTCTCGCCGGAGATCAAGCGCCTGGCCGAGAGCTACCTGCAGGATCCGGTGCTGGTCGAGGTGGCGCGGCCCAACGCCACCGCCTCCACCGTCGAGCAGCGCTTCTTCAGCGTCGCCCCCGACGACAAGCGCCGCGCCGTGCTCAAGCTGCTCAAGGAGCGCTCGATCACCCAGGCCATCGTGTTCGTCAATTCCAAGCTGGGCTGCGCGAGGCTGGCGCGCTCCTTCGAGCGCGACGGTCTGCGCACCAACGCGCTGCATGGAGACAAGAGCCAGGACGAGCGCCTGAAGGCGCTCGACGCCTTCAAGCGCGGCGAGGTCGACGTGCTGGTGGCCACCGATGTGGCGGCGCGCGGCCTCGACATCGCCGACCTGCCGGCCGTCTTCAACTTCGATGTGCCGTTCAACGCCGAGGACTACGTGCACCGCATCGGCCGCACCGGCCGCGCCGGCGCTTCGGGCCTGGCGTTCACGCTGGTCGCCCGCGACGACATGCGCATGGTCGGCGACATCGAGAAGCTCATCAAGAAGAAGATCGATCTGGAGCCGCTCGAACTCGACGAGGAGCGGCCACGGCGCGAGTCCTTCCGCGAGCGCCCGCGCCGTGAAGACGACGAAGAGCGCCCGGCACGCGCCGCCGCGCCGCGGCCGAGCGCACCGCAGGCGCGACCGTCCGACCCGTTGTTCGACCAACCCTACGTGCCGAGCAATCCCGAGTCCGAGCCCGCGTGGGACAAGAAGTCGGCCGCGCCGGCACCTCGGGGCTTGTCGCCCTACATCAAGCCCAAGAAGAAGGTGGCGGCGCTGTTCGGCGCCAAGAAGGCGCCGGACGAGGAAGTTTCCTCGTCCTGATGGCTCTCCGCCTCAGTGCGTGAGGGCCGCCGCCAGCACATCGACGATGCGTCGCGCGGACTGTCCGTCCCACAGCGCCGGGCGCCGGCCGCGCTTCCCGCGTCCTTCGATGGCCGCCGTCGCAAGTTCGATCACGCGCGAGGGGTCGGTGCCGGCGAGTACGTTGGTGCCTTCGTCGACCGTGACCGGCCGTTCGGTGTTCTCGCGCAGCGTCACGCAAGGAACGCCCAGCACGGTGGTTTCCTCCTGAAGGCCGCCGCTGTCCGTCAGCACCACCACGGCATCCTTCCACAGGTGCAGGAAGGACATGTACGCCTGGGGCGGCATGAGCTCGATGCTGGCACCGAGGTCGATGCCAAACTTCTCCAGGTTTGCGCGGGTTCGCGGATGCACGGGGAAGGCCAGCGGGAGACGGCGGGAGATGGGCACCAATGAACTCGCCAGGCGCTCCAGGCCTTCCCGGCTGTCGACGTTCGATGGCCGGTGCAGCGTCAGCACGCCGTAGCGCTCGTGACGGCGCTTGAACGCATCGGACTCGAACGCGGCCGGATCCGTCTCAGCCAGCTTGGCAGCCTGATACAGCACGTTGTCAGCCATCACATGGCCCACCTCATGTACGGATGCAGGATCCTTTCCTTCGCGAAGCAGATGCTGTCTTCCGCTGGGTTCGGTGACGAAGAACCAGTCGGATATCGCATCGGTGACGAGGCGATTGATCTCCTCGGGCATCGACATGTCGCCGCTGCGCAGGCCCGCTTCCACGTGCGCCACCGGGATGCAAAGCTTCTTGGCGACGATGGAACAGGCGAGCGTTGAGTTCACGTCACCCACGACCACGACGGCGTCCGGACGGTCGTGCTGGCAGAGCTCCTCGTACGCGGTCATGATCTTCGCGGTCTGCGCGGCATGGCTGCCCCCACCGGCGCCCAGGCGAACGTCCGGCGCGGGAATGCCCAGCTCCTCGAAGAAGATGTCGTTCATGTCGCGGTCGTAGTGCTGACCGGTGTGCACCAGGCGCCATTGCAGGCGGCCATCGGCGCGCAGCGCGCGCACGATGGGCGCGATCTTCATGAAATTGGGTCGTGCGCCGGCGACGAGGTCGATACGGGGTTGCGTCATGGTCTGTGGGGCAGTTGGCGGTCGAGATTGTGCACGTGCGCGGCATCGAACCGCCCGCGAACGAGGCGGGCGGATGCTCCGCTCGCCAGGAAGGCGAAGACGGCGGGCCGGTCACCCGGCAGCAAGTGCGGCGCGGCGCGCCAGGCCGCCACGCTGTCGCTGCGCGTGAAGGCGCCTGGCGCCGTCAGGGCGCAGCTCACCGACAGGCGCGTGCTGGGCTGAAGGTGATCGAGCAGCGCCTGCAGCATCGCGGCGTTGCGGTAGGGCGTCTCGATCAGGATCTGTGTCTGCCGCGCCTTGTGCGACAGCGACTCCAGTTCGCGCAGCCGTGCCGCGCGGGCCGCGGCCTCCACTGGCAGGTAGCCGACGAAGGCGAAGCTCTGGCCGTTGAGGCCGCTGGCGGCCAGCGCCAGCAGCAGCGAGCTCGGGCCGGGCAGGGCGACCACGCTCAGTCCTTCGGCGTGCGCCGCCTGCACCAGCGCGCTGCCCGGGTCGGCGACCGCCGGCAGGCCGGCCTCGGAGATCAGTCCGAGGTCAGCGCCGCCACGCAGCGGCGCGAGCAGCGGCCCGAGGTCGGGCGCGGCCGCGGGCTTGCCGCCCTTGGCGGGGCGCGGCAGTTCGACGATGGCGATCTGCTGAAGCGGCCGCGCCAGCGGCACGAGGCGATCCACCCGCTTGAGGAAGGCGCGCGTGCTGCGCGCGTTCTCGGCCACCCAGTGCTCCAGCCGGGCGGCGATGCGCAGCACACCCAGCGGCAGCACCTCGTCCAGCGGCACGGCCTCGTCGGCACCCTCGATGCCGAAGTCCAGCGCGTTCGGCACCAGGTACAGCGCGCCCTCTGGCTGGCTCATGTCTGCAGTGGATCGATGCCCGCTTCGCGCAGCAGCGCGCAGGTGCGGATCAGCGGCAGGCCGACCAGCGCCGTCGGGTCGTCCGACTCGATCGCTGCCAGCAGCGCGATGCCCAGCGTCTCGCACTTGGCGCTGCCAGCGCAGTCGTAGGGCTGCTCGGTGCGCAGGTAATGCTCGATCTCGGCGTCGCCCAGGTCGCGAAAGCGCACCGTCACCGGCGCCAGCGCCGCGCCGGCATAGCGGGTGGCGGCACGCTGAACCGCCACGGCAGTGTGGAAGACCACGCTGCGCCCGCGCATGGCGCGCAGCTGGGCGACGGCCCGTTCGTGGCTGCCGGGCTTGCCGATCGGTGTGCCATCGAGCTCCGCGACCTGGTCGGAGCCGATCACCACCGCCTGCGGATGCAGCGCAGCCACCGCCGCTGCCTTCGCCGCTGCCAGGCGGACGGCCAGCTCGGCGGGCGATTCGCCGGGGTGCGGCGTTTCGTCGACCTGCGGCGACACGACGTCGAAAGGCAGGCGCAGGCGCTCGAGCAGTTCGCGCCGGTAGCGGGAGGTGGAGGCCAGGATCAGCGGCGGGCGCGGGGTCATGGCGGGATTGTCCCATCGCGCCTCTTACACTGCCCGGCATGAAACCGCGCACCCACGACCCGCTGCGCCTGGACGTCGAATCGCTGGCCAAGGAAGGCGGCCGGCTCGAAGGGCGCTGGCCACTGGCCGGCTTCGGGCGGCTGGCGGAGTCGGCCCATGCCGAGGCTCGGCCCGCAGCGGGCGACGAAGTCACCTGGCAGGCCGAGGGCGAGCTGCGACCGGTTCGCGGTGGCGCGCCGGAGGTCTGGCTGCACGTTCAGGCGCAGGCGCAGATCCAGTTGGAGTGCCAGCGCTGCCTGCAACCGGTGGCAGCTCAGTTGGCCGTCCTGCGTAGCTTCCGCTTCGTGGCCGACGAAGCGACCGCAGCCGAGATCGATGCCGACTGCGAAGACGATGTGTTGGTGCTCACTCGCTCGCTGAACATGCAGGAGTTGGTGGAAGACGAACTGATCCTCGGCCTTCCCCTGGTGCCCATGCACGAGACTTGCCCGCAGCCGCTGGTCGCGCCGGCAGCCGAATTGCCGGCGAGCGAGGATCGGCCGAACCCCTTCGCGGCGCTGGCGGCGCTCAAGCGCAAGGAGCCTCACTGAGCGGCCTGCGGGCGGATGCAGGGTGCCGTGCTAGAATCGCGGGCTTTTCATCGGGCGCCTGGGCGGGGTTGCGTGTGCAGCTTTGGCGGGCGCCACACGCGGCGCCCCGTGGCGCCGCGCTGGGCCGGGGCCTTCACCGGGCCCGCCACACAGGAGAATTCCATGGCTGTTCAGCAGAACAAGAAGTCGCCGTCGAAGCGCGGCATGCACCGCTCGCACAACGCGGTGGCGGCGCCCGGCACCGCGATCGAGCCGACCACTGGCGAGACGCATCTGCGCCACCACATCAGCCCGACCGGCTTCTACCGCGGCCGCAAGGTCCTGAAGACCAAGGCCGACGCCTGAGGCGTCGTGGCTGTGGCGCGGCCCGCCCGCTCCTCGGTCTGACATGAACACCGCTGTACTGGAGCGGGTCACGCTCGCCGTCGACTGCATGGGCGGCGACCACGGGCCGTCGGTGACGCTGCCGGCCTGTCGCGCCTTCCTCGAGGCGCACCCCGAAGCCCATCTGATCCTCGTCGGCAAGCCCGACGCGCTGGCCGCGGCCGCGGCCTGGCCGCGCTGCACGGTCGTCGGCGCGAGCGAGGTCGTCGAGATGGACGACCCGGTCGAGGTGGCGCTGCGCAAGAAGAAGGATTCGTCGCTGCGCGTGGCCGTGTCGCAGGTCAAGCCGGTCGACGGCGGCCACTCGGCTGCGCAGGCCTGCGTCTCCGCCGGCAACACCGGCGCGCTGATGGCGGTGTCGCGCTACGTGCTCAAGACGCTCGAAGGCATCGATCGGCCGGCCATCGCCACCGTGATGCCCAACGAGCGCGACGGCTACACCACCGTGCTCGACCTCGGCGCCAACGTCGACTGCACGGCCGACCACCTGCTGCAGTTCGCGGTGATGGGCAGCGCGCTGGTCGCTGCCGTCGAGGGCAAGGACAACCCGAGCGTCGGCCTGCTGAACATCGGCGAAGAGGCCATCAAGGGCGGCGACACCATCAAGCAGGCCGGCGAACTTCTGCGCGCTGCCGCCGCGAGCGGGCACCTCAACTTCCACGGCAACGTGGAAGGCAACGACATCTTCAAGGGCACCACCGACATCGTCGTCTGCGACGGCTTCGTCGGCAACGTCGCGCTGAAGACGGCCGAGGGCCTGGCGTCGATGCTGTCGAACTTCATCAAGCAGGAGTTCACGCGCAACGTCTTCACCAAGCTCGCCGCCGTGGTGGCGCTGCCGGTGCTCAACCACTTCAAGGCGCGCGTCGACCATCGCCGCTATAACGGCGCGGCCCTGCTGGGCCTGCGCGGGCTGGTGTTCAAGAGCCACGGCTCGGCCGACGCCTTCGCGTTCCAGATGGCGCTGACCCGGGCGTATGATGCGGCGCGCAACCGCCTGCTCGACCGCGTGCACGACCGCATCCTCGAGACGCTGGCCGAGATGCCGGTGCCGAGCGCGCAGACCCAGACCGAACCGCCGGCACTGGCCGCTTCCCGATGAGCCATCCTGCTTCGCGCTACTCCCGCATCACCGGCACCGGCAGCTACCTGCCGCCGGACCGCGTCACCAACGAGGCGCTGGCCGCGCGCCTGGCCCGCGACGGCATCGAGACCTCCGACGAGTGGATCGTCGAGCGCACCGGCATCCGTGCACGCCACTTCGCCGCGCCTGACGTCGCCAGCAGCGACCTGGCCGTGCAGGCCGCGCGCCATGCGCTGGAGGCTGCCGGCCGCAAGCCCGAAGAGATCGACCTCATCATCGTGGCGACCTCGACGCCCGACATGGTCTTCCCGTCCACCGCCTGCATCGTGCAGCGCAAGCTCGGCGCCTTCGGCGGCGCGGCGTTCGACGTGCAAGCGGTCTGCTCCGGCTTCGTCTACGGCCTCGCGGTGGCGGATTCGATGATTCGCGGCGGCCTGGCCACGCGGGCGCTGGTGATCGGCGCCGAAGTGTTCTCGCGCATCCTCGACTTCAAGGACCGCACCACATGCGTGCTGTTCGGCGACGGTGCCGGCGCCGTGGTGCTGGAGACCAGCGACACGCCGGGCATCCTGGCCAGCGAACTGCATGCCGATGGCCGCCATGTGGAGATCCTCTGCGTGCCGGGCACCGTCTCCGGCGGCCAGGTGCTCGGCGACCCGCTGCTGAAGATGGACGGCCAGGCGGTTTTCAAGCTCGCCGTCGGCGTGCTCGAGAGCGCGGCGCGCGCGACGCTGAGCAAGGCCGGACGCACCGATGCCGACATCGACTGGCTGATCCCGCACCAGGCCAACATCCGCATCATGCAGAGCACGGCGAAGAAGCTGAAGCTGCCGGCCGACAAGCTTGTCGTCACCGTCGACGAACACGGCAACACCTCGGCCGCTTCCATTCCGCTCGCGCTCGATGTCGCGGTGCGACAGGGGCGCGTCAAGCACGGCGACACCGTGATGCTCGAGGGCGTCGGCGGCGGCTTCACCTGGGGTGCGGTGCTGCTCGATTTCTGAGGGCACGGCCCTGCGGGGCTGGCGAAACGACAAGACTAGAGTGAGACAAGCCGCGATGACCCAATTCGCATTCGTCTTTCCCGGGCAGGGATCGCAGACCGTCGGCATGCTCGACGCCTGGGGCGACCACGCCGTGGTGCGCGACACGCTGACCGAAGCCTCGCAGGCGCTCGGCGAGGATCTCGGCGCGCTGATCCACGCCGGCCCGAAGGAACAGCTCGACCTCACCACCAACACCCAGCCGGTGATGCTCGCGGCGGCGGTGGCCTGCTACCGCGCCTGGATGGCCGAGACCGGCCTCGCGCCGGCCGTGGTGGCGGGGCACTCGCTCGGCGAGTACAGCGCGCTGGTCGCTGCCGGCTCGCTGACCCTGGCCGACGCGCTGCCGCTGGTGCGCTTCCGCGCCCAGGCGATGCAGGATGCGGTGCCGGTGGGCGCCGGTGCGATGGCGGCGATCCTCGGCCTCGACGCCGAGGTGGTGCGCGCCATCTGCGCCGAGACCGAGGCCGCGGTCGGCCAGCCGGTCTCGGCAGCCAACTTCAACGACCCCAAGCAGACGGTGATCGCCGGCGCCAAGGCCGCCGTCGACCAGGCTTGTGAAGCCCTCAAGGGACGTGGCGCCAAGCGCGCACTGCCGCTGGCGGTGTCGGCGCCTTTCCACTGCGCGCTGATGAAGCCGGCCGCCGAGAAGCTGCGCGAGCGGCTGGCCTCGGTGACGATCCGCCCGCCGCAGATTCCGCTGATCAACAACATCGACGTGGCCGTGCAGACCGAGCCGGATGCGATCCGCGAGGCCCTCTACCGCCAGGCCTTCGGCCCGGTGCGCTGGGTCGAGATCGTGCAGGCCATGCGTGCGCGCGGCGTGACGCACCTGATCGAGTGCGGCCCGGGCAAGGTGCTGGCCGGCCTGGCCAAGCGCATCGACGGCGACCTCGCCGTCGGCAACGTGCTCGACCCGGCCAGCCTGGCCGAGGCGAAGGGGATGCTGGCATGAGCCACGGGATGGCAAGCGGACAGATCGCGCTGGTCACCGGCGCGTCGCGCGGGATCGGCCGCGCCATCGCAATGGCGCTGGCGGCGCAGGGCATGAAGGTGATCGGCACGGCCACGACAGATACCGGCGCCGAGGCGATCGGCCAGGCGCTGGCTGCGCAGGGCGGCAGCGGCCTGAAGCTCGATGTCACCGACGGTGCGGCGCTGGAGGCGGCGATCGAAGGGATTGTCAAGCAGCACGGCGGCCTGCACGTGCTCGTCAACAACGCCGGCATCACGCGCGACACGCTGTCGATGCGCATGAAGGACGAGGACTGGGACGCGGTGCTCGACACCAACCTCAAGGCCGTGTTCCGCGCCAGCCGTGCCGCCATCCGGCCGATGATGAAGCAGCGCTACGGCCGCATCGTCAACATCACCTCGGTGGTGGGCGCCAGCGGCAACGCCGGCCAGGCCAACTACGCGGCCGCCAAGGCCGGCGTGGCCGGCATGACACGCTCGCTGGCACGCGAACTCGGCAGCCGTGGCATCACGGTCAACTGCGTCGCGCCGGGCTTCATCGACACCGACATGACGCATTCGCTGCCGGAGGCGCAGAAGGCGGCGCTGCTGGCGCAGATCCCGCTCGGCCGGCTCGGCCAGGCCGAGGAGATCGCGCACGCCGTGGCCTTCCTCGCCTCGCCCGGTGCCGGCTACGTGACCGGCACCGAACTGCATGTCAATGGCGGCATGTACATGGCCTGAATCCGGCAGGGCGGGCCGGTTCGGTCCGCCGTCGGCCTAGCCTTAGAATCCGCCCCTGTTTTCAGCAAACAACTCCCGGAGGAGTCATGAGCGACATCGAAGCACGAGTCAAGAAGATCATCGCCGAGCAACTGGGTGTGCCCGAGGCCGATGTCACCAACGAGAAAGCATTCGTGGCCGACCTCGGCGCCGATTCGCTCGACACGGTCGAGCTGGTGATGGCCCTGGAGGACGAGTTCGGCATCGAGATCCCTGACGAAGAGGCCGAGAAGATCACCACCGTGCAGCTGGCGATCGACTACGCCGTCAAGCACCAGAAGGCCGCCTGAGGCGAGCCTGTCTCCCGTTCCTGAGCAGCCGCATCCGCGCATGAGCCGTCGTCGCGTCGTCGTCACCGGGCTGGGCCTGGTCAGCCCCGTGGGCAACACGGTGGCTGAGGGCTGGGCCAACCTCGTCGCCGGCCGCTCCGGCATCGCGAACATCACGCGCTTCGACGCGTCGGCGTTCGCCTGCAAGTTCGCCGGCGAGGTCAAGGGCTTCAACGTCGAGGATTACATCCCCGGCAAGGAAGCCCGCCACATGGACACCTTCATCCATTACGGGATGGCGGCGTCGATCCAGGCGGTGCGCGACGCAGGGCTGCCCACCAACGACGCGCTGACCGAGGAGACGGCCGAGCGCATCGGCTGCCTCGTCGGCTCGGGCATCGGCGGCCTGCCGATGATCGAGGAGACGCACGGCGAATACACCGCGCGCGGGCCGCGCCGCATTTCCCCGTTCTTCGTTCCGGCCTCGATCATCAACATGATCTCCGGGCACGTGTCGATCCACTTCGGCTTCCAGGGGCCGAACCTCGCCATCGTGACGGCCTGCACCACCGGTCTGCATTGCATCGGCGAGGCGGGCCGGTTGATCGAGTATGGCGATGCCGACGTCATGATCGCCGGCGGCGCCGAATCGACCGTGTCGCCGCTGGGCATCGGCGGCTTCGCGGCGGCGCGTGCGCTGTCCACGCGCAACGATTCGCCCGAAACCGCCTCGCGCCCGTGGGACAAGGACCGCGACGGCTTCGTGCTCGGCGAAGGCGCGGGTGTGCTGGTGCTCGAGGAGTACGAGCATGCCAGGAAGCGCGGCGCCAAGATCTATGCGGAGCTGGCCGGCTTCGGCATGGGTGCCGATGCCTTCCACATGACCGCACCGAACGTCGACGGCCCAAAGCGTTCGATGAAGGCCGCGCTGCGCAATGCCGGCATCAATGGCGACTCGGTGCAGTACCTCAACGCCCATGGCACGTCGACGCCGCTGGGCGACGTCAACGAGACCAACGCGATCAAGCTCGCCTTCGGCGACCACGCGAAGAAGCTCGTCGTCAACTCGACCAAGTCGATGACCGGCCACCTGCTCGGCGGCGCCGGCGGCATCGAGTCGGTGTTCACGGTGCTGGCGGTGCACCACCAGGTCTCGCCGCCGACGATCAACATCTTCAACCAGGATCCCGAGTGCGACCTGGACTACTGCGCCAACGAGGCGCGGCCGATGAAGATCGAGCACGCCGTCAAGAACAACTTCGGCTTCGGCGGCACCAACGGCACGCTGGTGTTCCGCCGCGCCTGAGCGCTGCACCACAGCGCGAGTGGCGGGCCTGTGTCCGGCTCCGGCGCTGCTTTCCAGATTCGCCCTTCATGGGCGTGGCGCGCGCTCTGGCGGGCCTTGGTTGCCGTGGCGACTGCCGTCGCGCTGGCATGGGTGTGGACGCTGGTCGCTCGCGGTGAGGGGGCCAAAGCCTGGCCGGCACTGGGTGCATTGCCGCTCCTGGCCTGGATCTGGACCTGGCGAAGCGAGCACGGCGGGCAACTGCTCGAAGACCACCGGCGCTGGTGTTTCGAGGATCCCGCCCGCAGCCTGCCGCCGCAGCCCGGCCGGCTTATCGTGGCCGTCGATCTCGGGCGCTGGATGCTTCTGCGGTTTCGCTCCGATGGCGGTGGATCGGCCGGCGGCCAACGCTGGTTCGCACTGTCGCGAAGCGACATGCCCGGCGACTGGCAGGCATTTCGCCGTGCGGTATATTCCGCGCGACTTTCCCCGGCCGGCCTCTCGGCGCAGGCTCCAGCCGACCCTCCCGCATGAACCCGAACGACGCCGACGCACCGCTGATCGAACGCATCAAGCAGGGTGACGTCCGGGCGTTCGAGATGCTGGTGGTGAAATACCAGCGCCGCATCGAGCGCCTGATCGGCCGCATGGTGCGGGACGTGGATCTGGTGCCCGACATCGCCCAGGAAACCTTCGTGCGCGCCTATCGCGCGATCGGCCAGTTCCGCGGCGAGAGCGCCTTCTACACCTGGCTGTACCGGATCGCCGTCAACACCGCCAAGAAGGCCCTGGTCGACCTCAAGCGCGACCCGATCGTGACGGAATCCGCACTGGCCAGCCGTGACGACGACGACGAAACTTCGCGGGTCGAAAACGAACTAAGCGACGGCGAGACCCCCGACGCCGTGCTGGCAAGCAAGGAAATCGCGGCGGCGGTGAACTCGGCGATCGAAGGCCTGTCGGAAGATCTCCGTCAGGCCATCACCCTTCGGGAAATCGAGGGGTTGAGCTATGAAGAGATCGCCGAGTTGATGAACTGCCCGATCGGAACGGTGCGTTCGCGCATTTTCCGGGCGCGCGAGGCGATCGCGTTGCGGCTGAGGCCGCTGCTCGACACGCGTGAAGGCGAGCGGTGGTGAGGGGTCGGGAGAGGTTTGGAGTCGAAGATGTCCATTGAGCAGTCCAGCATGAGCAGTCATGCCGAAACCCTGTCGGCCCTGGCCGACGGCGAAGCCGCCCCTGAGGGCGTGGCGCGTGCCTGCGTCGCCTGGCGCAGCGACGCCTCGGCGCGCCAGACCTGGCATGCCTACCAGCTGATCGGCGACGTGCTGCGTTCGGACGACCTGGCCAGCGCCCCCGCGCGGGACGAAGCGTTCCTCCAGCGCCTGCGCGCACGGTTGGCAGATGAGCCCGTGGTGCTCGCGCCCCAGCCCCTGCAGGCAGCACAGCCGGCGCCGATGGCGACGGTGCGCTCGGCGCGCCGCTGGCGCGCGGGGGCGGCGGTCGCGGCCGGATTCGTGGCCGTCGCGGGCGTGCTGGTGGCGTTGCAGGGGCCTTCGCCCGAATCGGCTCCGGCCGTGGCCCGCGCGCCTGCGCCGGTGGTGCCGGTGGCGGCCACGACGGCGGCCGCGCCTGCGGTCGCCGAACCGAACGGGGAGCACGCCGTGCTCGTCACCGACGGCAAGCTGATCCGCGACGCGCGGCTGGACCGCTACCTCGCCGCACACCAGCGCTTCGCCGGTGCCTCGGCCCTCGGGGTGCCGTCGTCCTTCCTGCGCAGCGCCACGACCGACGCCGCCCAGCGCTGAGCCGTTGCCGAGACGAACCCACTCATGCTGCTGCGTTCCCTGCTCGCGCTGACCCTGTTCGGCGCCCACGGCGGACTCGTGTCTGCCGCCGGGCCGGCCTCCGCGCCGGAAAGCCGCGAGGTCAAGGCCTGGCTGACGCGCATCCACGAGGCGGCCGGCAAGCAGAACTTCCAAGGCACCTTCGTCGTCAGCGGCGGTGGCGCGGTGTCGAGCGCGCGCATCGCCCACTATGGCGAGGGCAGCAACCAGTACGAGCGCATCGAGTCGCTCGACGGCCAGACACGCTACGTCTACCGGCACAACGACATCGTCCACACGCTGTGGCCGGGCAGTCGCATCGCGCTGGTGGAGCAGTCCCAGGCGCTCAGCGGCTTCCCGTCGCTTCTGCAGGGCAGCATCGACCGGCTCGCCGAGTTCTACGAGGTGCAGCCGCAGGGCAGCGAGCGGGTGGCCGGGCGCGAGGCGTACGTGCTGCTCGTGCAGCCGCGCGACGCGCATCGCTTCGGCTACCGGCTGTGGTCGGACAAGGCCTCCGGCCTTCTGCTGCGCTCCGACGTGCTCGGCGAGCGCAACGAGGTGCTGGAGACATCGGCGTTCTCGGAAGTCACGATCGGCGTGAAGCCGCAGTTCGAGACCGTCACCGGCCCGATGCGCAAGCTCGACGGCTACCGCGTCATCCGGCCGACGCTCAACGGCACGCGGCTCGAGGCGGAGGGCTGGGCCATGCGCCAGGTCGTGCCGGGCTTCCGCGAGGTCAATTGCGTCAAGCGCCCGATGGAGTCGCCGACCTCGAACGTGCAGGAAGCCTCGACGGAGCCGGTGCTGCAGACGATCTTCTCGGACGGCCTGACCTACGTGTCGGTCTTCATCGAGCCCTTCAGTCCTGCCCGCCACCAGCGCTCGATGCGCACCGCCGTCGGTGCCACCCAGACGTTGATGCGCCGGCAGGGCGACTGGTGGGTCACCGTGGTGGGCGACGTCCCGCCAGCCACGCTTCTCGCATTCGCCAACGGGCTCGAACGGCGCAAGTGATGCGCCGTCTCCCAAGGCTTCAGCACTGAGGCTCACGTCAACCATGCACAACATGCCAACCACCGTTTCCGCGGCGGCGCGCCGCGGCTTCCTCATGGCGCTCGCCAGCCTGCTGGTCGCAGGCGCCGCCGTGTTCGCCACGCCGGCTGCCCAGGCGCAGTCGAACCTGCCCGAGTTCGCCGACCTTGCCGAACGTGTCGGTCCGGCGGTCGTCAACATCCGCACCACCGAGCGGCGCGCCACGCGCGGCAACGGCATGCCGGAGATGGACGAAGACATGCTCGAGTTCTTCCGGCGCTTCGGCCTGCCCATCCCCAACCAGCCCGGGCCGCGCGGCCAGCGGCCGCAGCCCGACGGCGAGCCACAGCAGCGCGGCGTCGGCTCGGGGTTCATCCTCAGCGCCGACGGTTACGTGATGACCAATGCGCACGTCATCGACGGCGCCGACGAGGTCTTCGTCACGCTGGCCGACAAGCGCGAGTTCAAGGCGCGCGTGATCGGCTCGGACCGTCGCTCCGACGTGGCGCTGGTGAAGATCGACGCGGCCGGGCTGCCGACGGTTCGCACCGGCGACGTCAACCGCCTGCGTGTGGGCGAGTGGGTGATTGCCATCGGCTCACCGTTCGGCCTGGAGAACACCGTGACGGCCGGCATCGTGAGTGCCAAGGCGCGCGACACCGGTGAGTTCCTGCCGCTCATCCAGACTGACGTGGCCATCAACCCCGGCAACTCCGGCGGGCCGCTGATCAACATGCGTGGCGAGGTGGTGGGCATCAACTCGCAGATCTACAGCCGCTCGGGCGGCTACATGGGCATCTCGTTCGCGATCCCCATCGACGAGGCGACCCGCGTGGCCGAGCAGCTCAAGACCACCGGTCGCGTGAGCCGCGGGCGGATCGGCGTAAGCATCGACCAGGTGACCAAGGAAGTCGCCGAGTCCATCGGCTTGGGCAAGGCCACCGGCGCCCTCGTTCGCAGCGTGGAAGCCGGCGGGCCGGCCGAGAAGGCTGGCGTGGAGCCGGGGGACATCATCACGCGCTTCGACGGCAAGGCGGTCGAGAAGTCGGGTGACTTGCCGCGCATCGTCGGCGCGGTCAAACCCGGCAGCAAGGCGACGCTGCAGGTCTTCCGCCGCGGTGCCTACAAGGACCTGAGCGTGGTCGTCGCCGAGGTCGAGCCGGACCGTGCGCGCCGCAGCGCGGAAGCGGAGACCAAGCCGCAGGCCACGACGACGACGCTGGGCATCGGGGTTTCCGATCTGACCGAGGCGCAGAAGCGCGAGCTCAAGCTCAAGAACGGCGTACGCGTCGAGGTGGCGGAAGGCGTCGCTGCACGCGCCGGGCTGCGCGAAGGCGACGTGATCCTCTCGATCGACAACACCGAGATCACCAGTGCCAAGCAGTTCGAGTCGGTGGTGGCCAAGCTCGACAAGTCGCGCGCCGTCACGGCCCTGGTGCGCCGCGGCGACACGGTGAACTTCCTGGTCATCCGGCCGGCTCGTTGAGGACGCTACGGTCGGCCGGGCACGCGCCCGGGCGACCTACTGCCGTGTCGGGTCTTTCCGGAATCCGGGATATGACAGTGAGTGATGAGCTGCGCGAGAGGCTCCTGATGAAATGGTCTTCGCGCAGTGCGAGAGTCAGTGGTTGCTAACGTTTGTGGCCCAGGCCTGATTGCAATCGCTGGCAGCTAGAATCCACGAATCGGCGAGCTGGCTTTCCACGTTCAAGGCAACAAAATTGGGGTGGCTCAGCTATCCCCAGGTGATCCACAAGCATTTGTGGATAAGTTGTGGACGAAGATCCATGTTGGCGCTCCGCAACGAGGAGAAATCGAGCATTGGCGCGGGATTCCGTCGGGTGCTTTTGGCTACAATGAAGGCCCAACAAGCAGTTGCCATACGTTTTGTTGGAAGGCGCGTCACTCGTTCGACGTGCCTTTTTTTTGTCTCCCGCCGCGTGGCTCACGCCACGCTTAACTTCGCTGCGCGAAGTTAGCGTCCGACGCAACGGCATCGCCGTTGTCTGCCCGGTGCTCGCATCGAAGTCGCTTTGCTGTTCATGGACCACATTCGCAACTTCTCGATCATTGCCCACATCGATCACGGCAAGAGCACGCTCGCCGATCGCCTGATCCAGCGCTGCGGCGGCCTGTCCGACCGCGAGATGGAGGCGCAGGTGCTCGATTCGATGGACATCGAGCGCGAGCGCGGCATCACGATCAAGGCGCAGACCGCGGCGCTGCAATACAAGGCACGCGACGGCAAGGTCTACAACCTCAACCTGATCGACACACCCGGGCACGTCGACTTCAGCTACGAAGTCAGCCGCTCGCTGTCGGCCTGCGAGGGTGCACTGCTGGTGGTCGATGCCAGCCAGGGCGTCGAGGCGCAGACGGTGGCCAACTGCTACACCGCCATCGAGCTCGGCGTCGAGGTGGTGCCGGTGCTCAACAAGATGGACCTGCCGCAGGCCGACCCGGACCGCGCGAAGTCCGAGATCGAGGACGTGATCGGCATCGATGCCGACGATGCCATTCCGTGCAGCGCCAAGACGGGAGAGGGCATCGACGAGATTCTCGAGGCAGTGATCCAGCGCATGCCGGCGCCGCGCGGGAACCCGGATGCGCCCCTGCGCGCGATGATCATCGACTCCTGGTTCGACAACTACGTCGGTGTCGTCATGCTGGTGCGCGTGGTCGATGGCTCGCTGAGCAAGGGCGAGCGCATCCGGCTGATGGCCAGCGACGCGGTCTACGGCGCCGAGCAGCTCGGCGTGTTCACGCCCAAGTCGCTGCCGCGCGAGACGCTCAAGGCCGGCGAGGTCGGCTTCGTGATCGCCGGCATCAAGGAACTGCAGGCGGCGAAGGTGGGCGACACCATCACC
>VFQN01005387.1_pt1 | contig 15722 bp, 4 predicted proteins | sample 3512371 | NCBI WGS metagenome assembly VFQN01 (sample SAMN10412370, study PRJNA504923) | tailings metagenome | isolation source: Replicate 2 from Balatoc abandoned mine | place: Philippines: Itogon, Benguet | collected 2017-08-28
GTGCCGTGGGCAAACTCGAGGGCTGAGAGCTCGGACGACTACTCGGCTGACCGCTCGGCTGACTACTCGGTCTCGATGATGGCTGCGAGCTCGGTCGAGAACTTGGCTGACCGCTCGGCTTACCAGACGGCTGCGAAGAAGGTCGAGAGCTTGGTTGTGCCGTGGGCAAACTCGAGGGCTGAGAGCTCGGACGACTACTCGGCTGACCGCTTGGCTGAGACGATGGCCAGCAGGATGGACTGCTTGTTGGCTGTTGCGTGTCGCAATTTACTACAAAGACGTAGAGTATTAATATTATCACTTTTACTAATTCTTTTTTCATTGTCGGTTGATTTCGAATTGATTGTTTTCGCTCAAATCTTTTCTCGGTATCGGTGGATCGAAATATTGAAACGGTACCCGAATTTTGTGTTTTTGAAATTTCGTCTTCTCGAAAAACGCTTTTTGTATGGACTTGTTGTAAAACGCACTTTTTCGAAAAAATTTTCTTACAATTTGCTTACTTCACGGTTAGGCCGTTATTTTAATTAATTGTCGCTATAGGTGAGCGAAGGAACACCATACAAAACACGTGCATAGGAAAAGAGCGGTTTTTGTTTCCCACCACTATTTTTCTCGAGATTGCTCAGCGCTTGATTCAATTTTTCTTTGTTTCCAGCAAATCCTTTACATAATCCTTGGAAGAATCGGTTTTGAGCAATAAAAGGAATACTCCAAGCATTCATAATCAACGTGTTAATACCAGCGAGACTCATGATGGCAATCATCGGTAATGGACTCTCCAACTCGACTTCCGAAATCTTGCGGGTCACATCCAACGAGTTTTGTCGACGAAAGGATAATTCATTATAATTATAATCTAAATTACAGAATAATTGAATTTTTTCTAAATTCGTGATCGATATGTCTTTCGGGTTAAATAAACTCCCAAATCTTCCGAGACAAAATGTGAATAAATTTATCCATGACGAACTTCCAGTCAGTTTATTGCTTCCATCTAAATTGAGAAGGAAATCTTCCAAGGAAAGAAGACCATTTTGTTGGCGCAACTTAGTCCACTTACTTCCACCAGGAATTGTCTGTAAAACATTTTTCCACATATCCTGTACACTCTTCCTTTCTTTAAGGCTCCCAACTCCTCCAGATGTGCTCTTGGAGCCGGAATCTTCGTTGAAAGGATCAATAAGATACTTAATCGTTGAACTGGAGACATTTGCTCCAGAGGAAGCGGTATTGGATGAATTTGGACTTGAAAGAGCCCCAGATCGGTGACCAATCATGTGTAACGAGAAATCACGCACAACTTTACCAGAGAATAATTCTTCAAATAAAGGTAAAGCTTCCCACGGTAAATTCTGCAAGGAAAAGTCCACCAATAATGTTAAGTGCCAGGTCACTCCAACTACTGAAGATGTTGGCTTATTGGTTGAAATGTAATCGGAGAGAAAACGAAAGGCTGGAGAAGATTTACCGAGGAGCGGCGCAAAAATGGTTTCAATATCACTGACTAAAGCAGAAAATCTTTCGCTAAGAGCTCTCTCCGCCTTTTGATGGACTGATTTATTTTGTTGAGCTTCTGTGTTCAGTGATTGAGATGTATTATCCATAGCATCTGATGAAACAACTCCAGTGGCAAGACTGCTATTTTTGCGCGTAGTGGGAGTCGACAGCAAGTCATCATTATCAAAGAAAGTGTCACAATGCAAAGCCATAAATTTATTCATCTCCCCTTGCCATTGTTGATGTTGGTATAAAACTGTCTGCAATAAGCGACGATGATCTTCACTTAATTCCATCTAAAAGAGGCAATAACAGGCGAAGTGGCACTACAAATTTAATTTACCTTTCCAACAAAAAACGATTTCGGTTCTTCAATGCTTGGAGGAACAGTATCTTTCCCTTTGGTCTTGGGATCGACGGTGGAACTATTGATCTTCCTCCCAACACTAACGTACACAAAACGCCTTAAAGGACATAGATGAAGAGTGATGAAGATATTTTGATTGTAGAAAGGCTCAATATTAGTTAAAACTTCGAAAGGATCAGCAGCAATCGAGACTCTAAGAGAGAAATAATGAATATTAAAAATGAGAGAAACAATGCCTTGTACCTTTTCAATGCAGGGAGAGGAAGAGATTTTAGGAAGGCAGAATCAACTTCATAGGACTTGAATTCACTTGGATTTGGGTATTTAAAGCTTTCAAAGAGGCTGATTCTTCTTAAACAACTCATTAATTCGTTTTGCTGTTGTGCAGTGCTATTCATTAACGACTTTCTCCATAATTTCTTTAATGAGACCTTCGCGAGAAGACTTTGAGCATAAAAAGTCCAATAGGCACTTTTATTAGCATTTCCTTCTTGGTGGTAAGACTCGATTAACAGTTGGCACCCAATCGCAAACAAATCCATCAATGAATCATTCTCTGTATCAGCTTTATCAATTTGTTCTTTAATCAATCCTTGTAACTGATCTCGATAAGATTGAATAGAGTTCAGTGAGGATCCTTGTTGTTGGGAAAGAGAGTTTGCTACCTGACTAATGAGGAACAGAAGCTTTGCCTGAAATTGTTGTGAAGTACCGCTTAGATTCGTAAGTGCAGTACTCGTCACAAATGTGACCTGGCGAATATAATCGTTAAAAAAGGTTTCTTGTAAAGAAATTAAAGAAGTTTCCTCGGTTTCTTTCAGGTATTGGGCTATCACATTGTCCTCTTCTGTAGCAGCTACAGTCTCGTTGGGGTCTGCAAGAGGAGAAGAAGGCAAATATTGTCGGTAAAGCATCGCCAGAAAAAATAGAATCTTTGCGTACTCAAGCTGCATTTCACCTAGCTCAATGTAAAGCAAAGGCTGAATTTTACTCGAGGCAACCCCCGCTGGATGTTGGTGGAAAGAGGTTGGAGGAGCAGAGAAATCAAAGCTAACCGCCACTTCGTTAAATGAATTGTTTGAAACCGAAGGTATTGGAGGCAGAAAATTAAATAACGGCTCATACCGTTCAATTTCGAGCTTTTGGAGGTCAACAGCTGCTGACACCAAATCTATACATCTTTTAACTTTCTCAATCAACCAATTATTGTAAATAGCGTCGTGTGAACTTGTTGAAGTACTCTTTGAATAATAGAGATGGACACTTTTCAGATAACCAAAGGCATTGATCCCTCTTTGATAATTAATTTCCTTGACATATTGGTGATTTTCACCAAGATATTGATTAAACATGTCTTGAATTGACAAATGACATTTAAAGAACTCCTCAAAAGCATCATCGACCTCCCATTTTTCAGAGTTTGCAAATAAGAGCATTATGGAAGGATTTAAAGAATTTTGAATACGACTTTCATAGTATTGACGCAAAAAGGCTAAATAAAAAATGAAAGATTGGTGCAAACACTGTAAGTATTCACTCCCAATTTCCATAATAGTATATTCGTTCTTACTTTCGCTGCTAGGTCGATTTAATGTTGACGCGATTGAAGTTGATGCTGGTGGTTTATTCAGATCTAACGCTGATTGAGTTCCAATTTTTGAAGCTAAAGCATTTGTTGAGGCACCTTGGAATAAAGATGATTGTGTCATTCCAGTTTCAGGAATCGGCTTTTGCTTGACAATTTTACGAATAGAAAGATCCGATAATAATTGAAAAAGCAATTGAAATAATATTTTCATTTCATCATAATTTTGTAGTGAATTAAATACAGTTAGAAGGTTTTGAAATGATAATTGAAATAATTGTATATCACCGATCCGTTGCAAAAGAAATCGCTCGCTATACGTAAACGCGACGATATCAGTCTGTTTACCTTGTAAAGAAAGAATTTGCAAGTAATAATTCGAAGTTTCTAAAAATAATTTCCATTGCTTCTTTTCACGGCATTCAAAAAGCAGAACAAAAATTAGGTGTTCGGCAACATTATACTGTCCTAATTTTATTAAGACAGGAATCACTTTAACCCAATAGTAAACTTCTTCTAAAGTTGTAAGAGATGAAAACTGAAGATTACTTGTATCTAATTGAAATGGATTCATCTTTAAAGAGGTTAACTCATTCTCATTTCCTTCCTGCGTCGATGAAACTTTCATCACATCTTGAAAAGACATGTCAAGAAAATGTGTTGGGATAATACCTTGTTGCGAGTAAAGCTGTCGCTGTTCGTCAATATACTGCAGAATTGCAGTTCCAATATTCATCTTCAGCTCCGCTCCTTCGGAAGTAATAAAAATAATTGAAGATTCTTCCATAATACTTTGAATAGTCTCTGCTTTTCTCCCTTGATAGTAGAGTACCTGGTAAGTGAGCAATTGTGTAGCTACCAAAGCAGGCAGACGGTCATTTCTTCTCGAGGACGACATTGAGGAAGTTGAGGGAGGAAGAGGGACGGTGAGTAAAAGTAGTTTAACGTAAGCTAATCCAATTAAGGCAAAATCATAAAAATGACTACGCTTTAATTCTTCAATCGCTTGAAATAATTGATAAATCGTAGCAGAAAATGCGGGAAAAGAGTCAAATGAAGGCAAATCAAATCTTTGTTCGGCTTGTTCTTTGATTATCATAGCGCGCAAATGCGACTGTTCAACCAATTGCAACAGTTGAATAGGATCGTCCAAGAGAGTAAAGGGAGTCTGGAGGAAATCTGGATAATTCGGGGAAAACGCCTCAAACTCGATTGTTACACCGTCCTTGACAGCTTCTTGGTAGGCATTCCTTTTGAAAATGTCTTGTAAGGTCTGAAATATGTAACAAATACTTCGATGGATGTAATAAATTGATTTAAATAAATATTTTTGCTTGTCCACTGTTTTCAATTCAATTGTAAATAACAACATCGACAGGCGGAATCCTTGCTCAAATTGTTTTAATCGCATCCTATTTCGATTTTTCATTTCCTCCTCTTCGGTGTCTCGAGTACTGCCTCGATTTGAACGGGAAGGAGCACGACTTCGAGCAGCTTTTTGACTACCCGCAAATCGGGAGGCGGATTTACTTTCCAGGCCTTTTCGGCTTGCAGTCCCACTCAAACTTTTCCCGATCGCTCCTCCTTGTGAAGACGAAGTCGATCTTGGAGGAGCGCGCTTGTTATTGATACTAACAGATGATGCTTCTGGTCGTAATTCTTCATCATCCCCTTCTTCCCACTCCTTAATTTCTTCAAATTCCATTTCTTCGTACTCACTGAGCATCATAAGTGTCTCTCTTAAAATTGCCTTAATTTCTTGGCGAGGAAAGCCGTAAATATTCATTACTTCAGCTAATTCAATCAGATAATCGATCCTTTCAATGTACGCCACAAATATTTTGGGTTGATCACCGCCTGTAGTTTTAACTGTCGAAGCTATTGTGGTGTTACTAACCGCATGGCCCGAAGCACCACCAGATAAAATTTCGATAACCTGTTGATATGTCGAAATTTTACTCTTAATATCATTTGTTGAACGAGCAAAAAGCGCAAGAACTTCTGCCTGCAGCAATGGGTTGCTGTTATCTTTTAATTTCTGCAAGCCATCCAAAACATTCATCCCTTTCTTACTCATGCACACAACTTTTCCGGGCCATAATTCCTTTTGCAGCTGTGGATCTGTAACGACATCAAACGCCTTTTGGATTAACTTTAATCCATGATCGTATGACGTTTGATGAATAAGATGCACGATTAAAATAAGAAACAAATCTTTGATAACCTTTTGCACGTGAGAGAGGTGCTGTTGCCGGATCGATGACCGCCTTTGACTAAAATAAGAATTAATTACCAAATCTATAATCACATTTCCTAGACGGAAGGCTTGTAAAGAATAATCCGATAGATGAATTAATTGACGTTCGATTAGTAGAATAAGCTCCAGAGTTGAAATAATAATATCATTTTCAAATGCTTTAATAGCAAAGACTAAAGAAGGTTGAAGATGTTGCAATGCGATGAATTGTAATCTTCCTACTAGAGACGGATCTAAAGCAGCGACTGCTGTTGACGAACCCCCAGATGAAGCATTTTGGAAGAAAGAAATCACAGCGAGAGCGATATTTTGTTCACATACCGTGACATAGCGATAAATTCGTGAATTGGTGAATTGTCCCTCCGCGACATTTAAGAGATATTTTTCTTCTTTCAACTCATCCTCTCCATCATTATTTCGGCGAGTAATATGATTAATGGAGTTTCCATTGGCAAATTGATGAAAGATATGTACTCCTTTCTCGGCAATCTCTTGTGCAACAACGTAATCATTATCCAGAACAATTTTTAATCGAGAGATTCTCGCATAACACTCTAATAACATTTCTAAACGATGCTCCACATGTTCTTTAACTTTAGCTGTCACTTTTTCGTCCTCTTTGGAAATCATAGCAAAAACCTCATTCTGCAAAGTGTTCGATGCTTTCTCTAAAGCTACTGTTAACATTTCTTTTGGGACTTTATTCACATTGTTTTGATCAAAAGCCTCGAGCTCTGCAACAGCTACATTCGAATAGACACTTAAAAACGGATTATTGTTGATTGGCAAAGGTTCTGCGGTAGCAGATGCTTTGTTTCCGCCTCCCTTCCCACCACTTGATGCAGCCGCCACACCGTTAATACTATTCAAAATTGTCAATTGCGATGCGCGTTCCACTAATTGATGTTTCAGGTAGCATGCCTCAATCGTAGAATTATCTAAATTCGGAAAGTTAGTAGAGATACCTCCCTTAATTGCTATCTCCAAAGCTTCTGCTGCTTGTCCCTTCGCCTCGCACAAAAGACTGTAAACCATCATTAGATTAATAAATATTTTCGAATCAAAGCAAAAATGCGTATAAGGAAAGGAAATGACAGTTTCCAATGATTGAATAATAAACTTTGTAAACTCGCCAAACTCCGGCAGGATATTCGTCAACAATTCTTTCGATGAAGAGCTGTTCGTACAACCTTTCATAATATGGACATGCAAATTCCAGAAATAAATGAGAACATTATGAATTGAGTAAATATCTTTCCTTTGCATAGCTAACTGATAAGCTTTCCAGAGAAATTGAATGGTGAGCTTTTTCATGGTCAATATATCCTCAAAATCTTTTGCATCTTCATGGTTTTGCTCTGCATCCTTAATTTCTTCCATAATAATCCCTAAAGAGAATTGTTGCGAAGCAGTTTCCTCTTCATCCTCATCATAAAACTGATCCATGCGAGCTTTAATAGAAAGGATTCGAGAGGTAAAGCTTTCTGATAGTAAGCAACAGACATGAATTTGAGCATCCAAGAACTCTGACGCAAAAACATCAGACGCATTCCATTTCAGTTGCAATATAAACAAGGCAGCCTTTTGTAAGATAGAAATTTCTTGAATGGAATGAGCGAGTGTAGCAAGTGAATATAATAATTGAAGTCGCTCTTGTAAGAAATAAGTAAATTTACTTGACTCGACTCCAGTTTTCTCTGTTGCAAGAAACGACAACTTCTGTAGGTCAACTTGATCGAATTTAATACTTCCTTTTTGCATGACAAGCAATGACCAATCAACAGTTGCAGCTTCTTCACTCTCCCCGGGAATTTCTTGATGCTTTCCCTCCAAAGGAGATGGAATAAGGCTGCCATCCCTATCAATCTCGTCAAATAAAAGTGAAGCAGATTTATGAATCATTTCCTTGATAAACACCTTCGATGTAGATTCTTTCGCCTGTTGTAACCATAGGATTAATTGTGCGTGAAGGTCTGGCGGTGACCCATAAACGTCTACTAGAAGAGTCAAATTCTTAAGAAATGGACGAATATACTGGTCATTCAGGCGAGTGAAGTCGAGCAAGTTTTTGTCTTCTTCAGTTGGACTGGAAGTGCTACCAAAGTCCATCAGGTATGCCTTTTCCTCTTCCACAAGTGCTAAGCCAGCATAATCCGCTAATGCTTCACACAATGCGAGTTCATGATAAAGGAAACTCTTTAACACAGGGGAAAATGTCAGATCAATACTCTCTAATGCACTGGAAATTGCACGAATTGTTGCATGGACCTTCGTGCGATTAATATTCGTCGTTAGCAAAGGGTAAAGAACATTCCAAAGAATGGCCGCAATCTCCATCACTAGATATTTATCTTCCACTGATGCTACAGCCATTATCAAAGCTCTTTCAATCAACTTGATTACATCTATTCGTTGACTTACACAATATCCTTCAATTTGATTGCTCGTTAAAGGTTGCTTTTGAGTTGCCTTAGTCACATTTTCTTCAATCAAAGAAAACTTTTGGTAAGCATCACAGATATCTTGCTTAATACGCAATCTTTGAGATAATGGTAAGGTAATCTTTGTTTGAACAACTTCCATAAACTTTCGACAAACTCCGATTGTCGCAGGCAAGATCGAAGTAGAAGACGGTTTTGTCGGGCAAAAAATCTTCCATGCTATTCTTGCAATATCTAATATTGTTTCATTTCGTTTTTCACTTTCTGGCAATTTTTCTAAATTTGTTAATAATTGTTGGAAAGTCATTTCCCATTCCTTCTCTGGAATAATATTTGATAAAATACATTGAATTTGAACTAAATAATTTTGTCGAAAATCGTTTGTAACATTAGGCAATGTGCTATATCTTTTCGCATCACCTGGATTTACTGCAATCCTTTGACAATGCAATCTGATTAAATGCTCTGATCGCAATATTTTTAAATGCAAGATATCTTTCATTTTAATATCAACGTCACCACGTCGATATTGTGCCTCATCAAGCATTTCTTTAACTTTTTCATAGCCTTCGGCGGCTAAACCTTGTAATGGAGGATAGATGATAGGTTGAGTGTAATAGGGATCATCGAATGGTAAATCCGGATCTATTTTACGAGGTTTCTTCATCAATTCTTCTCGTTCTTGGATCTCACGAAAAGCGTTCATCGCTATATCAACTTCATTCTTGCAATCTGTTAAAGTTTTGAGCAATTTTTGTTCTTCTTGTGCAAGAGCTTGAATAAGAGTTTCAAGTAATCCAATTGCTTTGTCCACATAATCAGTAGCATTTTTAATATTTTTCTCATCATCTGCACATAATGATGCTGCTGAAAGCAATAAAATTCTCCACTCTAAATCATTTTCTTCTTGTTTTTCTAAAGCATTGACAACGAGATTAAATTCATTGGCAAAAGATGCCGCACGCTCTGATCGTAAGAAAGGTCGAACAATTTCCCAAAATGCAACTGATAGATTATAAACAATAAATTTGTAACGAGATTGATTATTTGGAGCAGTCGCGATTTCTAATGCTTGTAATAACTCTGAAATTGCTTTCTTCTTCTGAGCAATATTCATAGTGCCGCTTGCCTCACGACTCTCATAATTAATTAATAAGCCAAAAGTAATTTTTCCACGGCAGTAAAATTGATCTCGCTGAGGTTCATTTTGAAAGTAAAACTCTAACAACTGTCGACAAATCTTATAATTCTCTGTGTAATAGGCTCCTTCTGCAAGAGAAATAGACACCTCATTATTGTCATCGCTCACTTGAAGTGATCCATTTACAACAAATTGAGCAGCGAGAAAATCTTCGTAAGCAGCCTAAGGACACAGTAAATTCAAGTCGAAACAATATCGGTGAATGTCAATGTACCTCAAAAATTCGTCTCGCCTCTTGCTTCAATAAAACAATTTTTGCTTTCTCGGCACTCTTTTGAGCTTTATAACATTCATGAACTTGGTAAATCTTCTGTAAAAGATTATAATTGCTCGCCATCTGATCGAATCAAATTAACAAAATTTAAACTTTCGATGTTCTATCGAGAGCGGTTTCAATTCTCTTACGATGTAAAATATTGAGATTTTCTTGAATGAATTCATTGAATTGTATCTCTTTACATCAGAAAAATGATGTATCCTAAGCGACACACACCAAAGCAAAGTCGCTTTCAGTTTGCTTTGGAAGGTGTTGGAAGTTTTTCACCCCCAAAACGGTCGATTTTCAACGAAGATCTTGAGGAGGAAGAGGAAGATGAAGGAAAAGCAGACGAGATATTTAGTCCAACACGACAGAATGCAGTCAAAGAAGACAAAGATATTATAATTGGAGTACCATGCGAGGTTAATGAACTTCAGAAGCAGGAAGAGCGTGAGGAGGAAGAAAGACGGAGGAAAGAAGCGGAAAATAAAGTATTCCTAAGCCAATATGGAATAAAAGTTATTCAAGATGAGACAGAACAAAATCATACGCAAACAACCACTAAGACAAGCGGTAGAATACAATTTGCGAATATTGTTGTCCCGCCGGATGCCCCGAAAGACTTAATCTGTGAGGAATGCGAGCAGCGTTTTTCCTCCTATTACTGCTCAGCTTGTCGACAAGTATTCTGCTATCAATGCGCTAATTTATGTCATCCACGTGTCTCTGCTAATACTCTACAGCATGAACATGAAGCTGATGGATTTATTCGAGCTGTTCGCTATGGCGATGTGAGTAAAGTGAAACTTCAAAACGAATTCTACTTACCGGATCATGAAGTATACCCTGAAGAATTTGCTCGCGTCAAAGCTTTAGAGCAACCAAATACGTTACTGACGAATCCTGCAAGTGCAAAACGCTTCGTTCTGCAGCCATCCCGTCAATTAGCAGCAAATAAGCCAATGTACAAAGTGAACGATCTGGTATTATTTAAAGATCCGGTTACAGCTCAAAAGGCATACGGAAAAGTTATCTCCGAGTATGATGAGTTGAATGGAAAAGCTTCTGCACCAGCTATATTCCGAGGGGAGGACTCGAATCGTTATTATATGGTACAGATGATAGATCTTCTCGTTCATACCGATGATCTTCAAACAATTTTATTGCAGGATGAACACTACCTTGAAGAAGAAAAGAAGAAGAAAAGAAAGGAGAAGAATAAAAACAAGTTATTGAACCAAGATAAAAGAAAATATTTTCGAAAAAAGGAGAACAAACATGAACACGACCGTGAAGAAGATCGAGGCGAAACTGATGAAGGAATCAATGACGAAGAAGAGAAAAATACTCTCATTCCTGAATTGTCCTATGATCGTATGAAAGATATTACAGACAAAGTATTGACTCTTAATCAAATGATTCAAGAGTACTCGAATCGAATTCTATTAGGACCGAAGTACCACTTGAGGAATCTCAATTTCCCCAAAGGCATCCCATTCCCTATCAATGCTGGTCCTCCGGAAGGTAATAATGACGGCCACAGTATGGCTTCCTCTACATCCTCTCGTGCTTCTCAGGAGGCAAAGAGTGGGCCGTCTTTCCTTCCTTTGATCCAAATCCCCAATCAGAAGCAAAATTCTTCGAGTAAACAATACAACTCAAACAACATTAGAGCGATGATACATAAGCTGAATCAAGATGAAAACTCTGAAACGGCTTCTTCCACCTCGTCGCACATTGACGACCTTGATGTAAACAAACTTCATTTCCACCGACATTCGATTAGTCAACTGTCGTTGGATCAGCAAATTAGCTTTCAGAATATAAAGAAACAACGCGAGAAATTCATGTTAACTTCATCGTCATTACAGCAATTACAACTACAAGAGAAGCGAAAAGGGAAATTACTTGATCAAATCGCTGGAAAAACTGATGAAAGAAAATCTTTGGAGGTCTTGAGTGACATCACTGCTCATGATTATCAAAATGATTCCATCGAATTTGCAGAAAGATCCGATGGGACCTATGCAAATAACCTCTATTATCAACAACAAAGTAGGCATCATCAAAAGGACTTTCACCATTTACCGCCCATCCAGCAACACTTGAAGCGTTTCCAGCAGCAGTATCAAAAGGATATGCAGGAAGTAAGTCAAGGAAAGAGGATCGACTATGATTTGTATGCCAACATAAACAACCTTGATGATGATTCTGTTTTGTCGTATTACAATCAACATCAGTTAGCTCTACCTGCTCTCCATCGTTCTCCTGAAGATTATGTTATGCAATCAACAATCGATGCCTACAAAACTTCCCACTACTTTCCAAACCTTCCAAATGCACAAATTCCAAGTCGTATGTTTGCTGAGCAATTAACAAAAGAAATTTCTACAAAGTTATTAAACATCCTTTTATTGCCTGAAAAAGATATTGAAACAACATTTGTTCAATATCTTGAAGATTTACAACAGAAAAAGAAATCTTTATTAAATAATGTTTTTAGTAAAACTGAATTAATTTATTTAAAAGCAGAAGTTTTTCGGAAATTTCAATATTGGAAAAAAGTGATTCGATATGAAAAAAGACAAAAATATATTCTTGCTGCGAAGAAAATTCAAAGAAATGTTCGAGTCTGGTTATGTCGGGTAAGTTGATATTTCTAATTTCTTTTTGCCTCTTTTTGATCGAACTTATCGCACTCTCATCTTTTTTTATTAGAATGTGTTAGATGATCTTCGCCTGTATTATCATAACATTGAAGTTGAGAAGCATCGAGCACTTCATCGAAAATTTCGTTATTGTGGGCCTGATCATCCTTATGCAGTTTCTGTTGATGGGAAATTATTCTTTGAGACTCATGCTGATTTAAATCGTTATATTTATTTTATTCGAGTCATGATATTAAAGATTATTAAATATTTAACAATTAAAAAATTAAATTTTTATCAAACTGTTTTCAAAATTTGGAAATCTGCAATTTATGAATTTAAAGAAAGTGATATGACGAACCAACATATTTCAACAGAGTTAGTTCATTTAGATCGTGTTGCCTCTTCTACTGCGAATATTCCAATGGAAGAATTGAAAAAGCTTTATATATCTGAACAAGAGCAGCTTCTTTACCGATTATTAACAAAGAATCCAGAGGATCGTCCAAGACCTATTAGAGGCAGAAAAATCGAAGAAACAAATGGAATCGATGATAAATTGTTTGAAAATCTTCCTTTGAATCCATTTCCAACATCCCAACCAATAAAAAATACATCATCATCATCATCATCAGCATCATCATTAACTGCTTCATCTTTGATTGATTCTAACAACCAACAAGACAAAGAAAATGAATGGGGTGTACTCATTACTCCAACAATACAGTTTATTAAAAATTATTCTGAATATAAGCGAAAGGTTTTAATGAAAAATCGAAATATTATTGACGAAAAGCGGCTCTTGGAAGAAAAAATTGAAAAACCTGCAATTTATCACAACCAATCATTTTTAATCGAAAATAAAAGCAATGAGAATGAGCAATCGAATGAAAAACAAATCCTTCTTTCGCAACAACTAGGGAAGAATGAAGAAAATATAAAATCGAATTTTCCACTTCCTAGTTATAATCCTTCATTTAATTTACCTTTACCAATATTACCAATATTTACACGTGGGGCAAACTTTCAAGATCGCTTGTATTACGATGTTATTCAACAACAACAACCTTCATCAACATTTAATGCATTAGAATCTCTTTACTACAATCCAAATTTAGTAAATGCTTATCAGCGTGAGTATCGCATGTACAAGCATCAGCTTGAAGGCCCAACGTCAGAGTCTTATTGGCTCATTCCCAGCATTTTAATGATCGGTAATGTTCCTTTTGGGCCTGCGATAAAGAAGCGATTTGAGGTAATTCCTCCAAATTTTCATGATTCACTTTCCAACACGTCATTTCTGGATGGAAATAAGAGCAAACAATTCAAAGATTCCTCAAAACCTTCAACGACCAACTCCTCATCCCGATGGAAATCAAATTCTAATGAATTAACCGCGATTTCTGCTTTATTACTAGCGGGAATTGATACTTTCGTATCAATGCTTTCCGAGAAAGAAGAGAATATCCTTCAATCGTATTACCAATCAGAGCATACTATCGAAACAATGATTCATACTGCTTTAGAACATACAAAGACTTTATCAAATCGCATCATCGCTGATCATTTATTGCTAATTCAAAAGCAAGAACAACAATTATTAATGATTCCAACCTTTGGTAAATCAGATCCTCGTTATCCGCAAGCTTATCAAGAGAAATTAAGATGTCAAGGAAGAATAACATTTTATCAGAATGTAATTAATACAATTAAAAATCAAATAAAATTATTACCAAAAGAATTATATTTCTATCGTTTAATGAATAATAATATTCCTTCGAATTATAAACCTGCATCGAATACTCAACCTTCTTCTCCTCCATCACTTTCCCATGCAACCAACGAGGATGGTACAGATCTTCCTTCAAATATGCCTTGGACCACCTCACAAATTTTACCTTCAGTTTGGTTCATCGAGCAATTAATCCGTGATTCTCATACGATTTATCTTTATTCTGGTTCCTATCACTATCAGAAGGAAGATGGCCCAACGAAGGATGGGCTTTCTGGAACGATAGGAAGCATTGTGATGGGTCGATTATATCATCTTAAAGGCCTGGATGCAATATTTCAGTGGCAGAAATGTCATGACTTTATGCAAATTTTACAACTACATGAGCCAAAGCATTCAATGACCAATCCTTTTCTGCCAGAGAAGATAAAGAAGCAGTTCAAAAAGACAGCATTGAATAATGAGAAAAACGAAAGACATGATGCAGACGATGGAGAGGTAGAAAAAAGAACTGGAAAGAGATTATTTCAAGAAGAACTGGATAAATATCAAAAATCTCAACAATGGAAAGTGAAGAACTTATTGCCTTCTGAATCTCCTTACATCTCAAAAGAAGAAAGAGAAAAAGAGAAAGATGGAAAGGAGAATACAATTCCAAGACAAATCGTACCTACTTCCAAAGAGTTGGCTGAATTATCATTGCGTAGACTTCAAGATCACTTAGATGGAAAGGTCAATCCTACAATAGAAACCTTGCAGAAGCATGGTCAAAGTTACCTCTATCGCACTTCTTGTCCACCAATTGCTTGGCAGAAATCATTAATTCTTGATTGTTTGAACTTCTCTCATGAATGGATTAATTATCCAATCGTACGAAGTCAAATAACACCAGAGATTTATACAATATTAGAGAGAAATCATTATGATATTACTTTACGCAATCAAAATCTTTCTTTAGAAAGTTTACAAGATTATTATACATCACAACAATATCTTCCAACAAGTTTGAATAATACTGCAAATTATTCGAATTTTATTACTGATGAAAAATTGAAAAGAAATTTAATTCGTTCAACAACAAATAATACCATGAATCAAACGAACATGAAGAAGATTCTTTCAACTTCCTCTTCCTCTTCTACATTTTCTATCAATACTGAAAGTAGTAAGAGTCATGGAATGAGCGGGAAAGGAACCATGAAGCAGCTTCATTCAAAGGATGTCATAATACGAGGGGATGTAATTCAAGAAGAAGAAAACGAAGAGGACGATAAGATCAATTCAATTGGATCATTTACAGCGAGTTCAGCGTCAATGAATTCTTCCTCGATGAAAGGTCGAGCCGCAGTCTTAGTCCCAAAGACAGGAAAAGCGCCACGGATGACGATGCTGCAAAGAATGAAACAACAGGTCGCGGAAGAAGAGGTAGCAGTGCAACAGCGTTTAGAGAAGGAACGATTAGAGAAAGAAGCGTTTGAATCAAAAGAATTTAATGAAGCGCAGAGACAGGAAATGATCATGACAAAGCTTCCTGTGCAAAGAATTCAACAATCCGTTTACCAGCAACCTCCTCAACAGGGACTACCACGACAGCAGACAGCGTCGACCATTGTGACAGGGAGAGTTCTAAGTAGTAGATCGACAAGTAGTAAATATTCAAAATAGATTATGATCGTTTTAGTGTGAGTTTGAGAATTCAGAGAAAAAGCGAAAATAAATTAAATTCCTTGTT
>VFQN01005388.1_pt1 | contig 15720 bp, 8 predicted proteins | sample 3512371 | NCBI WGS metagenome assembly VFQN01 (sample SAMN10412370, study PRJNA504923) | tailings metagenome | isolation source: Replicate 2 from Balatoc abandoned mine | place: Philippines: Itogon, Benguet | collected 2017-08-28
CCCCGGCGACCCGCCGAAGATGATCGCCTGGAAGGCGTCGGCCCGCCGCGACCGGCTCATCACGAAGGAGTACGAGAGCGACGTGCCGGTGCGGTCGGTCCTGTTCCTCGACACGTCCGAGGGCGTGCGCCTCGGCCCGCCGGGCACCACGCCGCTCGCCCGCATGGCCGCGCTGGCGTCGGGCGTCGCGCAGGCGTCGGCCGCCAACCGCGACCTCGTCGGGCTGACGACGTTCGACGAGGAGGAAGCGGCGGCGCTCAAGCCGGCCCGGACCCGCATCCACATGCTCGGCATGATGCGCCGACTCGCCGAGGTGGCCGCCCTCCAGCCGACGCCGCGCGGCGCCGCGCCGGACCAACTCACCCGCCGCGCCTACCCGCTGGCCGAGGAGCTCTACCCCGACCTGACCGACCGCAAGCTGAACACGATGCCGCGCGGCCGGCTGTGGATCCCGCTCCTCGACCGCTGGTGGGGCTGGCTCGTCCTCCTCGTCGTGGTCTCGCCGATCCTGTTCCCCGCGTCGCGCATCGTGTTCGGCAACAACGCCGCGTTCCGCGGCTGGCTCGAAGTCGTCGCGAACCTGACGCTCACGTTCACCCGCTCGTTCGGCGTCCGCGGCGTGGACGGGCTGGGGGGCATCTTCCTGCGGCTCCTCTGTTTCCTGCTCGCGGCGCTCCTTCCCGCGGTGATCGCGGGGCTGTTCTGGTTCGTCTACGGCGCCCGCGGGTGGTTCGGCAGCAAGAAGGTCGAACTCGTCCAGCGGAAGCGGCTGTCCGCGGTCATGGCACAGCTCGACGGCACCGGGGTGGACGACATCGAACGGCTCGTCCACGACGACGCGGTGTACGCGGTGCGGGTCGGGAAGTTCCTCGCCGACCGCCAGATCCGAGTGCCCGTGCCGCTGTACGACGAGATGGGCCGCTACCGGTTTCGCTGCCCGGCGAAGGTGGACGTGCTGGCGAAGGAGTTGCTGCGGTGCGTCGGCCGGGCGCGCGACAACGAGCTGTATGTGATCCTCGCCGACCTCGCCGAGCTCGGCCCCGACTTGGAGCCGCTGGTGAAGGCGGCGCGTGTGGCGCGGGCGCGGAAGCACCACGTCATGGTGATCCTGCCGTGGCCGGTCGACCTCCCGGCGCCGGACGCGCCACCCGCGGCGAAGGCAGCGGCCGCCCTTCCCGGCCCTAAGCCTGCGACGGCGGCGACGGTCCGCGACGCGCTGGCGAAGCACTACCACGACCAGTTCCGGCAGGCGCGGCGGCTGCTCGGTCAGGCCGGCGCGACCGTGATCCGGGTGAACGAGACCGACCCCGTACAGGTGGTCCTCGACCGCCTCGACCGCCTCCGGGGGCTGCGGACGCGCCGATGACCGACACCCCCGCCACCGCCGACGCCCCGGAGCGCGAGCCCGGCGCCCTCGACGACCTGATCGAGCGGTTCGCCGACACCCGCGTCCGCAACCTGCTCTTCGCCGGGCTCGGCGGGTTAGCGATGCAGTTCGTCGTATTGTTCGAGCGCGGCGCCGACGTCGGCGGACTGCTGATCGTGCTCCTCGGCGCCGCCGGGCTCGTGCTCGGCTGGCGCGGCCCGCCGGCCCTCATCATCCTGATCCTCCTCTACTTCCTGACCTTCCCGTTCGGCCTGCCGCCGCCCGAGGAGGACATCGCGGAGTTGGCCGAGGGGTCGTTCCGCATCGCCGACGTGCTCCTCGCCGTGGCGCTGGTGGTGTACCTGTCGGCCCACTACCGGCTGTACGGGATCACCACCCGAGCGCTGCCCGATGAAGACGCCCGCGGGTCCGCGAACAAGCCGCGCCCGCGGAAGCGGCCCGCCGACCTGATCCGCAAGGGCGAACTGACCCGACTACTCTACCTCGCCGGCGCGGTGGTGCTCGTCGGGCAGATCGTGTGGGCGGTCGTGACGAACCTGGAGGTGGACGTGCTCGCGCCGTTCCCGTTCCGCATCTACGACGGCCCGGCCTACCGCCGCACCGACCCCGGCGACCTCGCCGCGTGGCGGACCCGGCTGGTCGCCGTGGCCGGGCTGCTCGTCTTCGGCACGCTCCTCGCGCGGCTCGAGTTCGGGTACTGGAAACTCCGCGCGATGACGCCGGCGCAGGGGGCGATGCTGCTGATGGACGCCGGCTGGGACGAGACGAAACGTGAGCGGGTGCGGGTGGAGGGGTGGCGGATGTGGGGCGTCAAGAAGGTGGCCCAGCGCGTGCGGGAGATGCGCCTCGGCCGGGGGGGCAAGCGATGACGTACTGGCTCCGCGAGATCGCCGGCTGGGGGCTGATCCTGGTCGGGCTCCTCACCTTCTGGCAGGCGTATGACTTCCTGCTGCGGAAGCGGGTGTTCGAGGCCGGGCCGACGGTGGTGATGGGGTTCATCATCTTCCGCGGCGGGGTCCACCTGCTGAAGGTGGCGGTGGCCGCACAGGCCGCACGGAAGCTCCCGCTGGCGGTCGCCGACACCCGCCGCCGGCCGCGGCCGGCGGCCAAGTCGCTCGCCCCGACTGCGGTTAAGTCGGTGGCGCCCGGGCCGAAGAACCCCGGCCGCCGCCGCGACCCGCTCAGCACCGCCGGCCGCGAGTGACACCGGCATGTCAGTCGTGACCGGGGCCGGCGTGCGGGCGGTGTTCTTCGACGCCGTCGGCACGCTCCTGTTCCCGGCGGCCCCCCCCGCCGAGACCTACGCCGCCGCCGCCCACCGCCAAGGGCGCCACGTCGATTCCCAAGCCGTTCTCGCCCGCTTCGTAGCCGCCTTCCGCACAGAAGAGGAGTTCGACCGCGCCAACGGGTGGGTCACGAGCGAGCGGCGCGAGTGCGAGCGCTGGCGCCGAATCGTGGCCGCGTCGCTCCCGGAGTTGCCCGACCCGGACCGCGGGTTCACCGAATTGTTCACGCACTTCGCCCGCCCCGACGCCTGGACCGTCCACCCCGATGCCTCCGCCGTACTCGCAGAACTGACCCGTCGCGGGCTCTGTGTCGGCGTGGGCTCGAACCTCGACGCGCGACTACTCGACGTAATCGCCGGCCATCCGACGCTAGCACCCGTGGTCGGTCGGGTCGTGGTCAGCGCGGCGGTCGGCTACCGCAAGCCGTCGCGACGGTTCTTCGACGCGGTAATCAGAGTGGCCGGGTGCGAGGCACGAACGATCGGATTCGTCGGCGATGACGCCGAGAACGACCACGCCGGCGCGACCGCAGCGGGACTGATCGGCGTGCATTTGTGTGCCGACGCGACGCCCGTACTTGTCCCGCACGTCAGCCGCTTACTTGATCTGCTGGGGTGACGCCACGCCACACACGGATCGGCCCGAGCGTCAGGTGCGCTCTGCGTGGAGGTCTTCCATCACTGCCTGCGCGGCGCGGAATCCACTGGTCATCGCTCCGTCGATCGAGCCGTTGTCGCGGTGATCACCGCAAACGTACAGCCCCGGGCGCAATCGCACCGGCCGCTGCCACGGGTCGAGCTTCCCCGCCGCCTGGTCGGGGAGCGAGTGCGGAATGCGGTAGATTCGCAGCAAGCACCAGCCGTCCACCACCGGTCCGTACCACTCGCGGAGTTGCGTGCGTGCCCGCCGGTCGAGCGCTACATCGTCTTCAGCGGGAATGCCGATCACCGATGCCGAGGCGAGTGACTTCCCCGGTGGGGCGTAGGCTGGCGCCACGTTCGACAGCACCACCACGCTGTTGACCGGCCCGCGCCCGTCGCCGTCGAGCATCAGGATAGGCTCGGTTGTCGGCGCCGTATCGGCAGCGTAGTAGAGCGTGGTACTGCCGTTCGAGCCGGGGTCGCACACGTCGTCACCGAGAAGGCGCGCCGCGACCGGCCCCTCCGTCGCCACCACGACCGCCCTACCACGCACCGTCTCGCCGTTAGCGAGGACGACTTCGCGGTGCCCAACCCGCTCGACAACCGCCCCGAGTCGCACCGAACCGATTGGGAGACCGGCTGCGAGCTGGTCCGGGATCGCCTGCATTCCGGTCGCGGGGATGGCACCCGGCCCCTCGCCGAACATACGGAACACGAAGCGGAAGAACCGGCTGGAGGTCGCCAGCGACTTGTCGAGGGCGACGCCCCCGAAGAACGGGCGAAAGAGCCGATCGATCATCCGCGGGCCGAACCGGCCGGTCTCACGGAGGAGGTCGAGCGTCAGCCGTTCGTCCTTCGCGAACTGCGCGTCGAGTCGGCCCTCGGCAATGGACCAGTGGAGCTTCGCCATCCGCAGCTTGTCCGCCGGTGAGCCGACTGCGTTGAACAGAGAGCCGACCGCGGCGACCGGTTCGCTCCGCGGGTCGGCGACGCGGTGGAAGCGGCCGTTCAGCCGGACGAGGGCGCCGCGGATGAACGGCTTCAGGTCGAGGGCGTCGGGGTCGAGGACGCGCCGGCCCTCGGGGTACGCGGTGAGGTAGATCTGGAAGCCGCGGTCGAGGCGGAACCCGTCCACGAGGTCGGTGCGGACGCGCCCGCCGACGCCGTCCGAACCTTCGAGGATGCGGAACGTGGCGCCGCATTCGGCGAGCCGCTTGCCGCAGCACAGGCCGGCGAGCCCGCCGCCAACGATCAACACGTCCGGGTCACCGCCCACGTCGCCACTCCGCGATGAGACACCGCCCGGTCACGTCGTCGCCGGCACGACCTCGGGCGGAAGGTTGTCGGTCGGCTTGAGGCGGTCTCGCACCTGCCGCGAGGCGACGCGGTTGATGACCTCCAGGTACGCCAGGGCGCTCGCCTCGACCACGTCCACGCTCACCGCCCGCGCCTTCGACCGGCGGCCGCGGTGCTCGATCTCGACCTGCGCCTCGCCGAGCGCGTCCATGTCCTGCGTCACCGAGCGGACCCGGTAATCGACGACCTTCACCGGCAGTCCGGTGACGCGGTCGATGGCCTTGAACAGCGCGTCGATCGGGCCGTTTCCGACCGAGGCGTCGCGGTGGACAGAGCCATCCGCGTGCCGCAGCGACACGGCGGCCGAAGTTTGTGAGCCGGTGCCGGCCGTGCTGGTGAAGCCGACCAGTGTCCAGGTGTTGCCGGCGGCGGACTGGAGTTGGTTCTCGGCCAGCGCCTCGATGTCCGCGTCGTACACCTCCTTCTTCTTGTCGGCGAGCCTCTTGAACTCGTCGAACAGGCGGTTCAGCTGCTCGTCGGTCAGGTGGTAGCCGAGGTCGGTGACGCGCTGCTTGAGCGCGTGCCGGCCGCTGTGCTTGCCGAGCACGAGTTCGGTGCGGGCGATGCCCACGTCCTCGGGCCGCATGATCTCGTAGGTGCTCCGCTCCTTCAGCATCCCGTCCTGGTGGATGCCGGCCTCGTGGGCGAAGGCGTTCTGGCCGACGATCGCCTTGTTCCGCTGCACCGCCATGCCGGTGATGTGCGACAGCTTTCGGCTGACCGGGTAGAGGTGCCGGGTGTTGATGCCGGTGTCGAGCTTGTAGAAGTCGTGCCGCGTCCGCAGTGCCATGACGACCTCCTCGAGCGCCGTGTTGCCGGCCCGCTCGCCGATGCCGTTGACCGTACACTCGACCTGCCGGGCGCCCTCCTGGAGCGCGGCCAGACTGTTCGCCACGGCGAGGCCGAGGTCGTTGTGGCAGTGAACGCTCAGGACCACGTTTTCCACACCGCGGACGTGCGTCTTCAGGTGGCGGATCACCGAGGCGTAGTGGGCGGGCGTGGCGTACCCGACGGTGTCGGGAATGTTGAGCGTGGTCGCGCCGGCCTCGATCGCCTTCTCCACGACCTCGGCGAGGAAGTCGAGCTCGGTGCGGGCCGCGTCCTCGGGCGAGAACTCGACGTCGGCGCACAGGTCGCGGGCGCGCTTCACGCCCTCGACGGCGCGGGCCACGACCTCCGCCGGCGTCATCCGCAGCTTGAACTCGCGGTGGATGGCGCTCGTCGCCAGAAAGACGTGGATGCGCCCGCGGGCGGCGTCCTTGACCGCCTCTCCGGCGCGGTCGATGTCCGCGGGGTTACACCGGGCCAGGCCGCAGATGACCGGCCCCTGCACCTCGCGGGCGATGGCCCGGACACTCTCGAAGTCGCCGGGCGAGGCGATCGGGAACCCGGCCTCGATCACGTCCACGCCGAGGTCGGCGAGGGCGCGGGCCATCTCCATCTTCTCGCCCGGGTTCATGCTGCACCCGGGGCTCTGCTCGCCGTCGCGGAGCGTGGTGTCGAAGATGACGACGCGGTTCGGGTCGGTGGTCGGTGGCATCGGCGGTCCTCGGCACGGTGGGAAGGTAAACGCGAACGGCCCCGGAACCTAGGGGTCCGGGGCCGCGGTTGGTCGGTCGGGTCGGGCGGTCAGCCGACGCGACGGGACGAACTGGCCCCGGCCTGTCGAAGCAGGCGAAGGAGGCCGTCCAGAAGTCGCGGGGCAGGGGTCATCGGAGCCCGTGGTTGGTTTCCCACCTCAAGTGTACGCCACCCGCCGCACGAGGGCAATTCCGTTTCACCGCAGCCGGCGAAAGCCGCCCGGTACGCCCGGCGAGAACGAGTCGGTCCTGTTCAAGTACGCATCGAACCACGCCACCGCCGCGTCCACGACCGGCGCGAATCCGTCCTTGCCGACCGTCTGCCGGACTTCGAGTCGCAGGTCGGTCCCGTCGCGCCGGGCCGTCACGACCATTGCCGGCAGCGCGTCGAGCGCGGCCCACACCGCGTCGAGCGCCTTCTCTTCCGTCTTCATTTGCGTCTCGTGCGGCGGGGCAGTCCCGCCCGGCTGGAACCCCGGCCGCGTCGTGAGCCGCGGTGGGTTCACCGGCACGACCGGCCCGGACGGCCGCGCCTCAGCCCGGACTCGCCGGATCATGCCGCCGCCCCGGACGAATCCGACCAGGGAGGCAGGGTTGCCCGTCGGCAATTGCACCGTGGCCGGTCCGGCGGTCACGGCCGCCGCCACGACCGCCCGGTCGAGCCCGACTGCGACGGCGGCGTCCTTCCGGGCGTAGTGAACCCCCGCCCGCCACGGGAGGTCCGTGCCCGGGAGTGACAGCACCTTGACACCGTCCACGACCTCCGAGGAGGGCTGGACCGGTTCACCCCCACCGAGGTCGGCCGCCAGCTTCGGGAGGAACTCCTCCCACGCCGCGGCGACCGCGGGGCTGTCCGCGTGCAAGACGACTGTGGGAAGTGATTGGGTGGCCTTGCCACCTGCCCCGAGCGCCGGCGTGAAGACAGTAGCTCCGCGTGTCTTGCCAATCAACTCGTCGGCGACCGACATCTTGAAGCGGGTTTCGAGCTCTTTGATCGCTTCCGACGGCGTTCGACCCAACCCGCCCGACGCCTTCGCCGCGGCGTCGAGCAACCCGACGACCGCCGAAGCCCGGTCCTTCTCGGGGAATGTGACTGCCACAGCCATCGGGGCGGACGACGACGCAGCACCGAGGTACTCGGCCTTCATACCGGGACCGGACAGCAAGGTGAGAAGCGGGCTCGCACGGTCTGGTGCGAACACCACCGACAACTCGGCGGCGAGTCCGCCGTCGCGGAGACGGATCGTCCCCGCAACGTGGCGCACGGACTTGTCGTCGGCGAGCAGTCGGAACCAGCCGAGGGCGTCGGGTTCGGGGCTGCCTTCGGACGCCCGCCGGGCCTCGTCAAGGCGGGTGACGAGTTCTGCGGCGTTCGCGTAGATGAACACCCCGGGGTGCGGGTGCGCATCGCGGGCTGCGCGGAATGTGGCAACACCGCCGAGGCCGTTCACCCCCTTCCCGCGGTAGCGCGTGAGCACCGCACCGACGGCCGCCTTGCTCGTCCCGTACACGAACAGCCCGGGGGTGTACGCGGCAGTCGCCTCGTAAGCCCCTTCCTCGGGCGGCTTGTCGTTGTCGAGCTTCTGCTGGCCGGTGTTGTTGTCGAACGAGAACCGCGGGTTGCGGAACTGGTAAACCGGCACGCCGTCGACGGCCCCGACGCGGCGGACTGAAGCCAACGACAGGAACGCGCGCGCCGCCAGGCCCGACGCCGCGCTGTCGCCGGTGAGGACCGCCACGGCCGCCTCGGGCTCGCCGGTCGCGTTGAACCCCGTGATGCCGGCCCCGACGCCGCCGAGCTTGCCGACCTCGGCCGCGAGTTCAGGTGACGCTACGAGCCCGAGCACGGCCAACAGTGGCTTGCCCGTGAGGTCGTGCGGCGTCTTGGCGGCGTCGCGGTGGGCGTCGATCAGCTTCATCACATCGGCGAGTTTGCTCCCCGCGAGTGCGGCCGTGATCTGCGGCGCGACCTTCGCCGGCTCGCGGGCCTCGGCGTAGGCGAGGGTGTCGGCCGGGAATAGGTCCGCCGGCTCCGCCGCGACGACGGGCGCAGCTCCGATGAGTAGTGTCGCGACCGTGAAACAGGCAATGCGATGCACGCGCGTGACTCCAACAGGGTGCTTCCGCGATCACGGCCGAGCCGGCAACCGCCGCACGGCGGCCGCCGCTTCGGTCGTCAGTCGGTGGTAAGCTGGCCCCCCCGCCCAGCGGGTGAGTACCTCGCGGGCGGTGGGCGTACCAACCGCCTCCAGCACTTCGACCGCCCGGATCGCCCGGAGGTCGGCCGGGTGTGCCGGCGGGGCCGCCAACCGGCCGAGAAGTTCGCCCGCCGCGCGCCGCACTTCCGCGCTGGGCGGGGCTGCGGCCGCGGCCCGCAGCGCCGGCCCGGCCTCGGTCCCGATCTCGCCCAGTTCCCTGGCCGCCGCCTGCCGCGTCGGGAACTCCGGACTCCCCAGGTCGGCCACCAGCCGGGCAATCCGGCCGGCGGGAACCGCCGTCGGGACGGTGATCCGCGCCGACAGCAGCTTTACCGCCGTGTCCGGCGTGCGCAGGAGCGAGACGATGCCCCGGTGCGCGGCCGCTGCGTCCGAGGACGCCAGGAGTGTGAACGCCTCGTCCGGGCCGGCGGGCGCGGCCGGTTCGGCCGGACGAGCGGCGGCGTCCCACACCACGGCCGTTCCGTCGAGCGCGGCCGACAGCAACCGAGTGCCGTCGGCAGAGTAGCTGATGCCGGTCACCGGCCCCTCGTGGCGGTCGAACGCGACCAGCGCCTCGCCGGTCGTCACGTCCCAGAGGGTGACCACCCCGTCGGCCCCGCCGGTGGCGATGCGCGCCCCGTCGGGCGCGAACACGAACGCGGTGAACAGCGGCTCCGTTCCCGGCGCCTGAATGCGGCGGACCGTCCCGCCGGTTCGTAGGTCGTAGACGACGAGCTCGCTCCCGTCCGCGGCCGCGAGCCGCTTCCCGTCGGGCGAGAACGTGACGCCGAGCGGGTCGACGAGCCCTGGCAGTTCGACCCGCTTGCGACCGGTCGCCACCTCCCACACCGACACCGGATTCGTGGTGACCGCGACCAGCCGTCCGTCGGGCGAGAGCGCGCCTTGCTTCGGCACCTCGGGATGGCCCACGTCGAAGGTGCGGACACGCTGGCCGGTGAGGGTGTCGTACACGCCCGCCGAATTGATACCGAACAGACCGAGACGGGTCGGATCCGTCGGCGAGTACGCCACGGCCGGGAAGCCGCCGGCCGGTAGCGGCAACTTCGCCACCACTTTCTTGCGGGCGACATCGACCACGTGCAGCTCGGCCTCGTCCCCCGCCCTGCCGATGCCGACCGCCAGACCCGCACGGGCGTTCCACGTCACCCCGCCCTCGGCGCCCATCCCGGTGTCGAAGACCTTCCCGGGCACACCCGTGGCCGGGTCAAACGCGATCACCTTTCCGTCCGCTGTGAGCGCCGATGCCTGCTTCCCGTCGGCCGAAAAGCCCGGATCCATGAGGGCGGTCAGTCGCTCGACCTCCGGACCGCTGCCGTCCTTCGGGTTCCACACGCGGATGCCGCCGGTGTCGTCGGCCGCGGCCACCCAGGTGCCGTTCCGGGCCACGGCCAGCGGGGGTTGCGCGGCCAGTCCCTCCGGTGCGGCCCATGCATCCTTCTCTTCCCCAGTCGTCACGTCCAGCTTGGAGAGCGATCCGTCTTGGCGGAGGGCGAAGATCGACTTCCCGTCGGCCGAGAAGCGCGTGGCAAAGGCCGGTGTGTCCGGCGCAGCAAACCCTTCGACGGGTTCTTCCGAATCGGTGTGGTACAGCGCCAGTGGCGCCCCCGCGACGGCGAGCCGAGTCCCGTCCGTGTTGAACGCGAAATCGATATTGTCGCCTTGTGGGACGGGGTACGTTCGCTCGCGGCGGAGGGTCTTCAGATTCCACAGCCACACGCCGGTCCGCGGACCGGCCGCGGCGACCCACCGCCCGTCCGGCGAGAACACGATGCGGACCGGCGACTGGTCTCCAGGCACCCGGAGATCGGCCTTCCGTTCCCCCGTCGCGAGCTCGACCAGTGCGATCTCACCGGGGCCGTTCACGGCCGGGATCGCGGCGGCGAAGAGGTGGCCGTTGGGGTGGACGGCGAGGGCCGAGAGCCCCACGTTCGGCAGGGTGCCCTCCGGAAGCACACGCACACGGCCGCCCGCGAACGGCTCCCACACCCGCAACTTCCCATCGACCGCGAACAGCACCGACCGGTCAGCCGCGAGGGCGGCGGTGTGGACGGGCGTCGCCAGCCGGGCGACCTCCTTACCGGTCGTCGCCTCCCACACCCGGAACCCGTCCTCGGTCGAGGACAGGCTCAAGAGGTGCTTCCCGTCAGCCATGAACCCGAGGCCCGAAAGCCCGCCGTGCCGCAACCGGACCGAGCCGAACCGGGCGACCGCGCCGGCCGGGAGCGGGTCGCCGTGGCGGTCGAGCGTCCGCGACCCGGCCGGCGGAGGGGCCGCCGTTCGCGGCACGTTGACCAGCCGGCCGGGGCCGTCCGGGGGCAGGTTCGGCAACCCGCCCGGGCCGGGCCGCCCCGGGGGCGGGTTGGGCAGCGGCACGAGCGGCGGTTGGCCGATCGCCGCAGATGCGGCGGCGAGAACCGCAACCACGACGACCGTCCGGGCACGCGGCATCACTTCCCCGGGGTGAATTCCGTGCGGGTGGCCCACGCCAGCGCGTTGACGAGCAAGCGGGCGAAGTTCGGGTCGCGGAAGTCGTCGGGGTGGCCGAGCGAGGTGTAGAACACGCGCTGGTTCCCGCGCTCGCGGACCCACGCCACCGGCTCGTCCTGCTGGGGGATGGTCCCGCGCAGTAGCACGGTCACGTCCGACGCCACCGCCGGGTTCTTGTAGAGGCTCCCGTTCGACTTGAACGCCACCACGCCTTTGAGAACCGGGTGGTTCCGCGCCGCGCGGACCGGCGTCACCTCCGCGACCACGCCCGCGCCGAAATGCCCCTTGTAGTCGCCGCCGAACACCGTGGCGTCCATCTCGAGCCAGTTCTGAAACCCGTGACTCGCCGTCCGCACCCCGACCACCGGCTTCCCGGACGCGACGTATTTCTTCACCCGGTCCAGGTCCGGCCCGTCGATCCGCAGCCGGCGCGTGAAGAACACCGCAACGTCGGCCTTGTCCAGGGCGTCCAGACCGGCGAGCGCCGTGTCCTTTTCGGCCTTCGCGGACACCCGGACGCACTCGACCGGAAGGGTCGCTTCCAGGTGCTTCTGGAACGCGACCAGCGACTCGTCCGACTTGTACTCGAACGACCCGGACATGAGTACCACCTTGAGTTTCGCCGGCGGCGAGGCCGGCGCGGCGACCTTCGGCGCGGGTGGCGGGTCGGCCTTCTTGGGTGGGGGCGGGGGCTGCGGGGCGGGTCTCGGATCTCGGCCCGGGTCGGCCGACAGATACACGAACAGATCCGCCACCTGGGCGTCGGACAACGTGTCGAGCAACTTCTCGGGCATGAGCGACACCGCCGACGGCGTCATCGTCTCGATGTCCGCCTTTGCCAGAACAGTCCGCTGGGGCTGGTCGTTGACGACATTCACGAGCGTGACCCGGTCACCCGGAGTCGGCTCGACGATGCCCGACAGCCGGCGACCGTCTTGCGTCACGACGTTCTGCACCACGAACTCCGGCCGGATGTACCCGGACGGGTCCACGACCTGGGCGAGGAGGTAGCCGCGGTTCTTGCGGTCGGCGGTGGTCAGGTCTGGGCCGACCTTCCCCCCCTCGCCGTGGAGCGTGTGGCACGCCGCGCAGTGCTTCGTGTATAGCGCTTTCCCGCGCGTCGCGTCGGCGTCCTTCTCACGGCTGATCGCCACACTCAGCCACGAAATGCGGGCCTGCTTCTCGCCCGCAGTGGCAGCTACGAGTTTGCCGAACTGCTTCTCGACGAGTGCGGTCAACGACGGCTCGTTGAACCCGACTGCGGTCTTGGCGTGCTCGATGGTGAGGTCCGACTTCGGGAACGTCCCCTTGTCGGTGCGGGCGAGTAACTCGGCCGCCCACGCCGGCCGGCTGAGAAGGAGTTGGACCGACCGCTTCTTCACCGCAGGCGATGCCTTCCCATACCCGTCGAGAACGAACGGGCCGATAGCGGGGTCATCGAATGTCTCGAGTCCGCCAAGGAGGCCGACTTTGAGCGTGTCGGACTTTGCCTTCCCGAGTTGATCGCGGAACACTGCCACCGTGCCGTCGGGTTTGAGTTGCTTGAGCAGGTCGATTGCCCTCACCCGAGCGGCGTCCCCCTGTTCCTCATCCGAGACGCGTGCGGCAAACGCGCCCACCGCATTGGCATCATTCATCCGCGCGAGGATTTCCAGAAGCGTGTCGTCATTCGGGCGCTGGACTCGCAGGTCGGCGAGCGGTCGGCGAAGGGGTACGGGCACGGTCGGAAGCGTCCGCCCCTGGAGGGCAGTTGCGACCCCTTTGAGAACGGGGTCCGGGCGTTCGTTGCCCCAAGCCGTCAGGATCGAGGCCAACGCCCGCGTTCCGTCGGGAAGGTCATCAGACACGAGCCGCCGAGCGACACGCTCCGAGGTTTGCGATTCGAGTGCACTGAGTGCGCGATAGTTACGCGGAACCCCGATCAGCGGGGCGATGGTCGGGTTCCGGCTAATGGCGGATTCGACCGCCCACCACGTGAGTAGCGGCAGGTGTGCGTCGGACGCCGCGACCGGGTTGGCGAGAAGGGCCGGCACCACCGCAGCAGCCCCCTTGGAGTTGAGTCTCCGAACAGTGCAAGCGAGTTGGGCGAGAACAATCGGGCTGGTGTCTGTCTGGGCGAGACGCCGAAATTCGGGGCTCGCGAGTTCGCGGCCGCGCTCGGAGGACTCCCCGAGTAGCCGCACAGCCCACGCGCGGACGTGCTCGTCGGCATGGCTCAACATTTCGACGCCAAACTCATCGGTGAGTCCGCCCGACACGTACAGCGCCCACAACGCCTCCAAAGCCGCCACGTCGCGACCCGCCTTCGCCCGCTCCTGCAACTGCGGATACGCGGCCGGGTCACGGCGCTCAGCAAGAATCAGTCGGGCCTCGTTCCGCCACCACTTGTTCACGTTACCGAGCTGATTCACCAGCGCTGTCGTCGTGAACGTGCGGAGATTCCGCGTCGCCTTGTGGTCCTGCGGCGGCACCTGGTAGTCGATGCGGTAGACGCGGCCGTTCGATCGGTCCCAGTTGTCCACCGGGTCGAGGTGGGCCGCCCGGCGGTCGGTGAAATCCACGACATACACGCACCCATCCGGCCCCTGGAGAAGATCGACGGGGCGGAAGTAGTTATCGGGCGTCTCGACCAGTTCGCCGCCGTGGCTCATCCTGAACGACGCACCGGTCGGCTCCGTGCGGTGCCAGTAGACGGCGTTCGAGAGGAGGTTCGCGGCGATGTACTGGTTGTGGAACCGTTCCGGGTAGCGGTCGGCCTGGTACACGATCCCGCCGCAGGTGACGTGACCGCCGCGAAAGCCCGTGTACGGGACGTGGTCGAAATAGCCGTAGGTGTGCGGGTTGTGCAGCGGGCCGTGCTTCGAGAAGCCCTTGATGTAATAGGCGTAGGGGAATTGGTGGAGACAGGCAAAGCCACCCCAATTCGTGCCGGCGATGGCCTGGCCGTGGCGGTCGAAGTCGAGGCCGTACGTGTTCCCGCCGCCCTCGCTGAACAGCTCGAACTTCTTAGTCCGCGGGTTGAACCGCCACAACCCCTGCTGGAACTCGACGGGCGGATCGTTCGGGTGGTTGGGGTTTCGGATCCGACACGTGCTGGTGCTCCCCGCAGCGCCGTACAGCCAGCCGTCCGGCCCCCACTGGAGTGAGTTCGCCAGCGAGTGCGTGTCGTCCATGCCGAAGCCGGTGAGCAGCACCTCCGGGTCGCCGTCCGGCACGTCGTCCGCATCCTTGTCCGCGTAGAAGAGGAGGTACGGCGGCTGGACGACGTATACCCCCCCGTGGCCGATGCAGAACCCGCTGGCGATGTTCAACCCGGCGACAAAGTCCTTCGACCTGCGGTAGACGCCGTTCTTGTCGGGGTCGGAGAGAATGGTGAGCCGGTCGGCCCCTTTCGGTCCCTTCGGCGGCGCGTCGGGGACCCGGTCCCAGATCGTACGAAGGTATTGGTCTTGGCGGACCGCCTTGAGGCCGGCGTAGTTCGGGTACTGGAGGTACTGAAGCACCCACATCCGGCCGCGCGAGTCGAAGCTGATGCTGACCGGCTGGCGGATCATCGGCTCGGAGGCGACGCAGACCGCCGAGAACTCGGGCGGCAGCCTCATCTGCTTGACCGCCTCGGCCGGAGTCGGCCCGTCCGCGGTCACGCGCACTGGTAGAGTGAGCGAAGTTACGACAACCAGGACCGGAAGCCAGCGGGGCATTGGGCTTCGCTCCAGACAAGCACCTGAGTTGACTCAAGCATCAGCGATCGGGGCTGGCATTTCAAGAGGCAGGCAAAGTTGCTGGGAATAAAACGAGAGAACCCCAGCAACCGAGGGTTGCTGGGGTTCTCAATATTGTGCCGGCGATGACCTACTCTCGCGCTGGACGCACTACCATCGGCCCCGGGTGCTTATCGGCCGTGTTCGGGATGGGAACGGGAGTGTCCACCCGGGCATGGTCACCGGCAGTTCGGGTGCGGACGCCTGTTGCTAGGCCCGGTTCGGGCCGGCGGCGTCCGCGGTGTACGGGGGCACGCGGTGGTGCGAGGCGATTCTGCGTGTGTGTGTCGTCCGTGTCGGTTCGCGGCCGAGGCCCGTCCCCGGCAGTCCGGGGTTGTGGGCGGTGCGGCCAAACGGTCGGCTGTTAGTACCGGTCGGCTGAGCGTGTCGCCACGCTTGCACGTCCGGCCTATCGACCCGGTCGTCTCCCGGGAGCCTTCACCTTACGGACCGAGACCTGATCTAGGGGGGAGTTTCACGCTTATATGCCTTCAGCGTTTATCCGTTCCGCACGTGGCTACCCAGCGGTGCCGCTAGCGCGACAACTGGCACACCAGCGGTGCGTCCCTCCCAGTCCTCTCGTACTAGGGAGGAAGCCCCTCAAACGTCCTCCGCCCGCAGCAGATAGGGACCGACCTGTCTCACGACGGTCTAAACCCAGCTCACGTACCACTTTCATCGGCGAACAGCCGAACCCTTGGGAGCTTCTCCACCCCCAGGATGTGATGAGCCGACATCGAGGTGCCAAACCTCCTCGCCGCTATGAACGCTCAGAGGAGATAAGCCTGTTATCCCCGGAGTACCTTTTATCTGTTGAGCGACGGCCCTTCCATTCGGGACCGCCGGATCACTAACCCCGGCTTTCGCCCCTGCTCGTCCCATCGGACTCGCAGTCAAGCCCCCTTCTGCGTTTGCGCTCGCTGCCCGATTGCCGACCGGGCTGAGGGGACCGTTGGGCTCCTCCGTTACCGTTTGGGAGGAGATCGCCCCAATCAAACTGCCC
>VFQN01005389.1_pt1 | contig 15719 bp, 15 predicted proteins | sample 3512371 | NCBI WGS metagenome assembly VFQN01 (sample SAMN10412370, study PRJNA504923) | tailings metagenome | isolation source: Replicate 2 from Balatoc abandoned mine | place: Philippines: Itogon, Benguet | collected 2017-08-28
AGGCCGGATGTCCAGCTCCTGCCAGGACACGTCCAGGGCGCTCATCAGGCGGATGGCGTTGGTCTTGGTCTCGTCCGAGGTGGCGAAGCCCGGCATGGTGTAGGCCAGGATGTTCGCGCGCGGCAGGCCGAGATGGTCGAGCGCCTTGGCGGCGACGATCAGGGCGTGGGTCGAATCCAGGCCGCCGGAAACGCCGATCACCACCTTCCGGATGCCGGTGGCGCGCAGGCGCTGGCTCAGGCCGGCCACCTGGATGTTGTAGGCCTCGTAGCAGTCCTGGGCGAGACGGGCAGGGTCCGCCGGCACGAAGGGGAAGCGCTCGATGCTACGCCGGAGGCCGACATCCGCTTCGGGCGGGGCCAGCGCGAAGGAAACCCAACGGTAGCGGTCGGTCATCCCCTGAAAGCGGCGGCGGTTGTCGTCGAACGTGCCCTGGCGCGCGCGCTCCTGGCGCAGGAGGTCGAGATCGACATCCGCCAGGGCGACCTGATCGCCGCTCGGGAAGCGGTCGCTTTCGGCCAGCACCCGGCCGTTCTCGAAGATCGAGGTCTGGCCGTCCCAGGCGAGGTCGGTGGTAGATTCGCCGGCACCCGAGGCGGAATAGACATAGGCGGCCAGGCAGCGCGCCGACTGCGACTGGGACAGCAGCTTGCGCGTCTCGGCCTTGGCGATCGTGATGTTGGAAGCCGACAGGTTGGCCAGGACCGTGGCGCCGGCCAGCGCCGCGTCGCTGCTGGGCGGGATCGGCACCCACAGGTCCTCGCAGATCTCGGCATGGACGACCAGGCCCTCCACGTCCTCCGCGGCGAACAGCAGGTCGGTGCCGAACGGGGCCAGATATCCGCCGACCTCGATTGAATCCCCGTCCGTGTCCTGGCCCGACGCGAAATGGCGGTGCTCGTAGAACTCGCGGTAGTTCGGCAGGTGAACCTTGGGCACCACGCCCAGGAGGCGGCCGCGATGGATGACGAGGGCGGTATTGTAGATGCGGTTGCCGTGGCGGACGGGGGCGCCCACCAGCAGCATCGGCATCAGGTCGCGCGAGCCTTCCACCAGCGTGCCTACCGCCGCTTCCACCGCGTCCAGCAGCGGATCCTGGAGAAGCAGGTCCTCGATCGCGTAGCCGGACAGGGCCAGCTCCGGGAACACGGCCAGGGCCGCCGACTGCTCATGGCAATGGCGCGCCACGTCCAGGATCGTGCGCGCATTGGTGGCCGGGTCGGCGATGCTGCAGGTGGTGGTGCAGGCCGCGATCCGGACGAGGCCATGGCGGTAGATGGAGCGGAAGGTCATGCGGTCCCCGAGCCGGTTGCTGTGGAAAGAATAGGACAGCCCGGCGAGGGTTTCACGCGGCTGCGTCCCGGGCTCGGGTTCGTTCGTGCAAAACGGGATGCGGGTACGCGCCGGGGTCGTCGGGCAGGGAGGATGGCCCGAAAGAAAGGCAGCGGCTGGCTCTCGGGTTCGTTCGTGCAACTTGCATGTTCGGGCTGGATATGGCGGCATCGGACATCCTGCGGGTCGAACGGGTAGGATAACAGAAACAGGCCCACAGTCCCATGACAGATGCAGCTGCGGGCGCAGGCGACTGGCCGGCCGTGGCGGCCAGCTGTCGATCAGAGGCCCGAAAGTATCGGACGGCTGGCCGGATCGGGCGGCCAGAAATGCCTGCGCGAGCCCAGGAAAAACGGCAGCATCAGCGTGCCGGCTGCCATGGCCGGCTCTATGGATGCACCATCGTATCCTCATGCTCATGCTCTCCTTGCGGCAGAAGATCATCCGTGGACTACATGGCATCCGACCGGCGTTCGGTCCCCGGGCGGGCCGATGGAAGGATGATGGACGGATGGCGCAGGTGCATGCGGTTCGGGTGAACGAGCCGGTCCGGATGGAGCCGGAGCAGGCGGCGGAGGCCATGCCGGACATGCGGGCGCGGCCGGTCCGGAACATCGTCGATGCGGTGCGGCTCGTCGCCGAGGCGTGGCCGCTGATCGTGGCGGAGTGCCGCAACGCGCTCGGCGGCGAGCTGCACTACCAGGCCATGGCCTATCACTGCCTGCGCAGGGCAGAGCTGCCCGCCACCCAGCTCGGGATGAACGTCAAGCAGTGGATCGACGCGCCGGTGACGCCGCTGTTCCGGGCGCTGGATTCGCGCAAGGAGCCCGGTTTCCAGGGGGGCTTCGAGCCGATCCCGGACATCGTGATCTTCCGGCCGGCGATCGGCGGCGACTGGCGACGGCGGAACCGGCAGGCGACGCTCAGGCACATGCTGCTCGCCATCGAGGTGAAGGCGTCCGAGCGGGCCAACGGGCGGCTGCGGGCCGGCGAGGTCATCCGCGACATCCGCAAGCTCGCGGCGCATCGGGACGAGCTGCGGCATCGCGGCGGCGACATGCATCCGATGATGATGGTGATCGACACGGCGCCGATGGCGGAGGAACGCATGTCGGCGGCGAAGCTGGAGCTGGCGCGCGCCGCCGCCCGGGCCCAGGGTGTAAGCTTCCTCTATGTCTCGCCCACGGCCGCGTGCATGGAGCTGGCCGTGGCGCTGCCGGAAGAGAAGCCTGTCCAGTTCGCCTTTGATTTCGTGATGGGTTGAGACGGTGCTCCGCCTGGCCGGCCCTGACAGGCGGAGCACCGGACCGTTCCCTGGCGGTAGACGTAGTGGCAGGTGATGCGCTGGCCGGTCCGGTTGCCCAGGTTCAGGTAGTGCCTCGGCCCGCAGGTTTCGCGTTCCCCTCTGCCTGCACGGCGGCGTCCCAGTAGCGCCGGTTGCCAGGTGCGATCCGGGTGCCGGTGGCCTCCACGCGGGCGATGATCGCTGCGTAGAAGCGACGGGCGGCCTCGGGACCGCTCAGGATGGACAGGCTCTGCAGGATCCGGCTGATCCGCAGATGGTTGTGGTCGCTCGGCACGAGCCAGTCGTCGGTCCGCTCGTAGAAGGCCAGCATCCGCTCGGTTGCACGGGCGAGGTTGGCCAGTGCCGTGGGATTCGCCCGGATTGCAGCGATCTCCGCCTCCGCCAGCACCGGGGAGTGCGGCTGGGCCTTGCTGCGGGTCGGCAGCGGGAACAGCCATTGGATATAGTCGTGGATGTATTCCAGCTGGCGGTCGGACATGGCCAGCACGCTGTCCAGACTGCGACCGGCGCCATCTTGCCCGCTACCGGACAGGTAGGCGTGGATTGGACTGACGGCCGAGCGTGACACGGAACTCTCCCTTGCATCCTGCAGGAGAAAAGGCCGGTCGCTGGCGAGAAGTTCCTCAGGCGATCAGGGAGGCCACCTTCGCCTCCAGGGCGGCGCGGACGTCGTCCGGCGCCATGCGGAGCTGCAGGCCGCGCTGACCGCCGTTGAGGAAGACATGCTCCTCGTCCATGGCGGCGGCCTCGATGGCGACCGGTACGCGCTTCTTCTGGCCGAACGGGCTGATCCCGCCGACATGGTAGCCGGTCAGGCGCTCGGCGTCGGCCGGGCGCATCATCTGGGCGGACTTGCCGGCGAAGGCGGCGGCCAGCTTCTTCATGCTGACCTCGCGGTCGGAAGGCACGATCACGCAGACCGGCCGGTCGTCGACCTCGGCCATCAGCGTCTTCAGCACGCGGTGCGGGGGGACGCCGATCGCTTCCGCCGCCTGCAGGCCTACCCGATCCGCGTCCGGGTCATAGATATAGGTCACGGTCTCGAATGCGATACTGGCCTTCTGCAGGGCCTGGGTGGCACGGGTGGCCTTCGACATGGCGGCTGATCCGAACGGGGACGCCGCGCGTATATCCTGGTGGAGCCGCCATATCCAGCGCCGCCCGCTGGCCTGCCCTCGGGTGTCGTTCACCCATCGACAAGAACATCCCGGCAACATGATGACGTTGCGCCTGCGAGGCTGATCGAATGGACGTACGCCGCAAGCTGGAGATCCTGGCCGATGCCGCGAAGTACGACGCGTCCTGCGCGTCGAGCGGCACGGACAAGCGCCATGCCGGCGACGGCAAGGGCATCGGCTCGACCGAGGGCATGGGGATCTGCCATTCCTATGCGCCGGACGGGCGCTGCATTTCCCTGCTCAAGATCTTGATGACCAATGCCTGCATGTTCGATTGCCGGTACTGCATCAACCGGGCCTCGTCGAACGTGCAGCGGGCGCGCTTCACGGTGGACGAGATCGTCGACCTCACGCTCGACTTCTACCGGCGCAACTATATCGAGGGGCTGTTTCTTTCCTCGGGCATCATCCGCAGCCCGGACTACACGATGGAGCAGCTGGTCCTGGTGGCGAAGAAGCTGCGCCTGGAGCATGGCTTCAAGGGCTACATCCATCTGAAGACCATCCCGGACGCGGACCAGGAGCTGACCAGCCAGGCCGGCCTCTACGCCGACCGCCTTTCCATCAATATCGAGCTGCCGACCGACGACAGCCTGGCAGCGTTGGCGCCGGAAAAGGACGTGCGGGCGATCCGGCGGACCATGGGCGGGCTGCGGGTCCGGCTGGAAGAGGCGGAGGCGGAGAAGAAGAGCGCCAAGGCGCCGCGCTTCGCGCCGGCCGGCCAGAGCACCCAGATGATCATCGGCGCGGACGCAGCCTCCGACCGGACGATCCTGGACACCTCCGCCAACCTGTACGGGTCCTACCGGCTCAAGCGCGTCTATTACTCGGCCTTCAGCCCGATCCCGGATGCCAGCGCCGACCTGCCGCTCGCGGCCCCGCCGCTGATGCGCGAGCACCGGCTCTACCAGGCCGACTGGCTGCTGCGCTTCTACGGGTTCTCGGTGGAGGAGATCGCCGGGGGCGCCGGCATGCTGCCGCTCGACATCGACCCCAAGCTCGCCTGGGCGCTGCGGCACCGCGAATGGTTTCCGCTGGACGTCAACCGCGCCAGCAAGGAACAGCTCCTGCGCGTGCCGGGGCTCGGCAAGAAGGCGGTGGACCGCATCCTGACGGCGCGACGCCACCGCGCCATCCGCAGCGACGACCTGCGCCGCCTGCGCGTCTCGCCCGGCAAGGTGCTGCCGTTCGTGGTGCTCGCCGACCACCGCCCGCAGGGATCGCTCCTGGACAGCGAGCGGCTGGCGGAACGGCTGCGCCCCCAGGTTCAGCAGCTGTCGCTGGCCTTGTGATGCTCCAGGCGAGGCTGGCGTCGCCGGTCGACCTGGCGGGATGGCGGGAGGCGGCCCGGGGGTTCGCCCTGGCGGGCACGCCGCCCGAAGAGATCGCCTGGGCGGTGCAGGGCCAGGACGAGGAACTGTTCCAGGCGGAGCCGGCACCCCCGCCCGTGGCGGACCCGGCCTTCTCCGTGCCCAGGCGCTTCGTGGAGGTCGCCCGCCTGGCGATCTGCCACCGCGACCCGGAGCGGTTCGCGCTGCTCTACCGGCTCCTGCTGGGCGTGCTGGATTCCCGCCGGCTCCTGGACGTGGCGGTGGACCCGCTGGTGGCCAGGGTCGAGGGGATGGTGAAGGCGGTGCGCCGCGACATCCACAAGATGCATGCCTTCGTGCGCTTCCGTGCGGTCGGGACCGAGGAGGGCGAGCACTTCATCGCCTGGTTCGAGCCGGAGCACCACATCGTGGAAGCCGCCGCGCCGTTCTTCCAGCGGCGCTTCGCCTCGATGCGCTGGTCGATCCTGACGCCGGAGCGCTCGGCCCACTGGGACGGGCAGGTGCTCCGCTTCGCCGACGGCGTGGCGCGGTCGGCGGCACCGTCCGAGGATGCGCTGGAGGAACTCTGGCGCAGCTATTATGCGGCGATCTTCAACCCGGCCCGGCTGAAGGTGCAGGCAATGCGCTCGGAGATGCCGGAGAAATACTGGAAGAACCTGCCGGAAGCGCGGCTGATCCGGCCATTGGTGGAGAACGCGGAACGGCGCGCCCGCGAGATGGTTGCTGCGGTACCAGCGCTGCCCAACCCGCAGCCACAGCGACCCGTCCCGCTTTCGATCGGAGCAAGCGCCATGGCCGATGCCCAGGCCGTCACCAGGCTGGAGGAGCTTCGCGCCGAAGCCGCCGGCTGCCGCAACTGCCCGCTCTGGGCGCCGGCGACCCAGACCGTGTTCGGCGAGGGGCCGGAACATGCCAGCGTGGTGTTCGTCGGCGAGCAGCCGGGCGACAGCGAGGACCTGAAGGGCCGGCCGTTCGTGGGTCCGGCCGGGCAGCTGTTCGACCGGGCGCTGGGCGAGGCCGGGCTAGACCGGCAGAAGGTCTATGTCACCAATGCGGTGAAGCACTTCAAGTTCGAGCCGCGCGGCAAGCGGCGCATCCACCAGAAGCCCAACACGGGCGAGATCCGCGCCTGCCGGCCCTGGCTGACTGGCGAGCTGGCGGCGATCCGGCCGAAGCTGGTGGTTGCGCTGGGGGCGACCGCAGTGCAGAGCCTGATCGGCAAGGCGACCTCGCTGCGCTCGGTGCGCGGCCAGGTGCTGAAGACCGACAACGATGCCGAGATGATGGCGACGGTCCATCCCTCCTACCTGCTGCGCGTGCCGGACGAGGCGCTCCGGGCCAGCGAGTACGCGAAGTTCATCGAGGACCTGCGTCTCGTGGGCGAGCATGATCCGAGCGTGCGGCTGGGCTGAGTGAGCGGTCAGCCGGGGGCCGGCTCCGCCGGCTGGAGCCGGTCGATCAGGGCCAGCGCGTCGACCGGCGCTGCCTGCTGCATCGTGTTGTCGAAGTAGAGATAGACGTCGCGCGGGGCGGGCGCGGGATCGCTGCCGGGCGCGATGAAGCGGCCGTCGGTCATGGGCAGGCCATGGCTCCAGGCGTGCAGGCGGGCCGCCCAGCGGTCCAGGGCGGCCGGGCCGTAGCTGCTGCGGTAGAGCCGCTCGCCGCCATGAAGCCGGCAATAGGCGAAGTCGGCGGTGAGGTCGGCCAGGGCCGGCCATCTGGGGGCGTCCGCGGCGACCAGGGCCACGCCATGGCGGCGGAGCAGGGCGACGAAATCGGGCGTGCAGAAGCTCTCGTGGCGAATCTCGACGGCGTGGCGAATGCGGCCGATCCCGTCCGCCGCGAGCCAGTTGTGCTCGCCGACATGGCCATCGTGGCGCTCGGCCAGCGCCTGGGCGGCCGGCCCATCCTGCGGCAGGAGCGCCAGGAAGGCGGCGAAGCGCCCGGGCTCGAAGCGGAAGCTCGGCGGGAACTGCCAAAGGATCGGGCCCAGCCGATCCCCCAGGCGGAGCAGGCCCGAGGCCAGGAAGTTGGCGACCGGGACCTCCGGGTCGATCAGGCCGCTGTCGTGGGTGATGAAGCGCGGCGCCTTGACCGCGAACACGAAGCCTTCCGGCGTGGCCTCGGCCCAGCGGGCGAAGGTGGCGGGCTTCTGCAGGCCGTAGAAGGTGCCGTTGATCTCGATCGAGCGGAAGACCCGCGCCGCGTGGGCCAGCTCGGCGCGCTGCGGCAGGCCCTTCGGATAGAAGCCGCCGCGCCAGGGCGGATAGGTCCAGCCGGAAATGCCGATGCGGATCTCGCCCGTGCCTGCCAAGCGTCGCCTCCCCGAGCAGCCTGCCGGGATCAACTTTCGGGTAGGCGAAGGGTTCGCGCGCCCGGCTGTGGCGGAACGTTGGAACTCCACCGGGTGCAAGCGGTTCTCCAACCAGCCAATGCTGGAGGCAACGATGCCACAGGGCGACAAGTCCAAGTACACGGACAAGCAGAAGCGCAAGGCCGAGCATATCGAGGAAGGCTACGAGAAGCGTGGCGTTTCCGAGAAGGAGGCCGAGCGGCGTGCCTGGGCCACCGTCAACAAGGACGATGGCGGCGGCAATGCGTCCGGTTCGGGACGCGGAACCCATACCGGCCACCCGGCAGCCCACAAGGGCGGCGAGAAGGGCGGCGAGGCATCGGCCGCACGGCCGGCGTCCGAGCGCTCGGCCTCCGCGAAGAAGGCGGCGGCGACGCGCAAGCGCAATGCGGAACACCACGCCCACCATTGAGGCCGACGCCGGCCCGGGTGAGGCAATGATAGGGAGACGGATCGATGGGTCTGTTCACGAGCGACATCAAGACGATGAACGATCTGTTCGTTCACCAGCTTCAGGACATCTATTATGCGGAGCAGCAGATCCTGAAGGCGCTGCCCAAGATGATCGCGAAGACGACCAGCAGCGAGCTGAAGGCCGGCTTCGAGCAGCATCTCAAGGAGACCGAGGGCCACGTGCAGCGGGTCGAGCAGGTCTTCAAGATGCACGGAGTCGCGGCCAAGGGCGTCACCTGCCCGGCGATCGACGGCATCATCAAGGAAGCCAACGAGGTGGCCGGCGAGGTCGCGGACAAGGAGGTGCTGGATGCGGCGCTGCTCGCCTCCGCGCAGGCGGTCGAGCACTACGAGATGACCCGCTACGGCACGCTCGTCGCCTGGGCCAAGCAGCTGGGCCGCAGCGACTGCGCCAGCGTGCTGGAACAGAACCTGCAGGAAGAGAAGGCGACCGACGCCAAGCTCACCAAGATCGCGGAGATGCAGGTCAACCGCCGCGCGGCCTGACCGCCAGCTTCACCGCTCACCCGGCACCCCGCGAGGGCTTCCTCGCGGGGTGCCGTGCGTTCAGCGCAGGTCCAGCTCGGCGATGCTGACCGCCATGCGCTGCCGCAGCGGCGGCAGGTGGCTGGCGATGCCCAGGGCCAATCTTCGCAGGGTGCGCGCGGGCAGGGAGGAGGCGGTGGCCGCCCGCGTCATCCGGTCGGTCAGCCGCACCACCCGGCGCGCATTGGCGCGGCGCTGCTCCGCCCAGGCGTCGAGGCCGGCCAGATCGCCCGAGCGCAGCGCTTCGGCGAGGGGTGCAGCCAGGCTGGCCGCATCCTGGATGCCGGTGTTCATGCCCTGGCCGCCGGCCGGGCTGTGCACATGGGCGGCGTCGCCGCACAGCACGATGCGGCCCTGCCGGAAGCGCGCGGCCACCCGGTGATGGATGCGGAAGCGCGAGCTCCACACGACATCCTCCACCACCGCTGGCGCCGCGATCGGGCCGCGTTGGTCCAGGATCGCCTGGACGAAGTCGCGGGACGGCTGGGCAGGCGGCTCCTCCCGCACGGTCGCGACGATCCGGTAATGGTCGCCTGGAAGCGGCGCCACCAGCACCATACCGTCCGGGGAAAGCAGCAGGCTCACCTCGTCGCGGCCGATCGGCCAGCGCAGGTGGACGTCGGCCAGCACGAAGCTTTCCGCGTAGCTGCCTCCCTCGAAGGCGATGCCTGCGGTTTCCCGGACGAAGCTCCGGCTGCCGTCGCAGCCGACCACCCAGCGCGCTTCCACGTCCTGGAATGAATCGCCGTCACTGATCCGTGCGATGACGTGGTCCTCCTGCGGGTGGAGCGCCTGGAGGACGCGCGGCCGCTCGATCGCACCGCCAAGCTCGGCGATCCGTTCACCGAGCACTTCCTCGGTGACGTTCTGCGGGCACAACAGCGCGAACCGGTACTTGCTGGGTATGTGGTCGAAGTTCATCGTCAGCAGGACGTGGTCGCGGTCGCGCAGCCGGAAGTCGGAGACCTTGAGCCCGCGGGCGACCAGCCGGTCCGTGATGCCCAGGGGTTCCAGCACTTCCAGGGTGCGGGCGTGGATGACCGCGGCTCGGGACTCGTTGGCGCCCTCGGCCTGCCGGTCGATCACCAGCACCGGCCCCGCCTTCTGCCGCAGCAGCTCTGCGCCCACGGTCATGCCGACAGGGCCAGCACCCACGACGAGCACGTCACATCGCGCTGGCAGCGCCATCGGTCTCTCCCGAAGGTTAGTACAGCGATGCTATGTTTCATTGCCCGGCCTGCCCAGTCCTGGCCCTATCGCAATTCAAGAGCAAGGGACGGAGTGCCCGCTGGAGCCGGCAGGACCATTCTGCCGGCGAACCGAAGGTGAGCCCGTGGCTCACGCCAGGAGCGGGAGATCGCTACATGAGTATCGATGCCATCCAGCCAGCGGGCATGAAGCAGCCGGCCATGGGGAACACAGGCGCGATGATCGAGCAGGCGGGTTTTGCGACGGACGAGGAACGCTGGGCAGCAGTGGTCGCCCGCGATCCGGCAGCCGATGGCAGCTTCCTCTACGCCGTGCGCACCACCGGCGTTTACTGCCATCCTTCCTGCGCGGCCCGCCCGGCCAGGCGGGAGAATGTCCGCTTCTACCGCACCCCCGCTGAGGCGGAGGCCGCGGGCTTCCGGCCATGCCTGCGCTGCCGGCCCACCGAGGAGCCGCGCGCCCGGCGGCAGGCGGCCGCCATCGCCCAGGCCTGCCGGGCCATCGAGGCGGCCGAGGAGATGCCGGAGCTGGACGATCTGGCCGCCTTGGCCGGGATGAGCCGGTTCCACTTCCACCGCGTGTTCAAGGCCATCACCGGCGTCACGCCCAATGCCTATGCCCGAGCACGGCGCGTCGAGCGCGTGCGTGCCGAGTTGCAGCGCAGCCCGACGGTGACGGCAGCAATCTACGATGCCGGCTTCAATTCCAACGGCCGGTTCTATGCCGATGCCGGCAAGGTGCTTGGCATGCGGCCGACCGACTTCCGCAAGGGCGGGGAGGGCAGGTCGATCCGCTTCGCCGTGGCGCAGTGCAGCCTGGGCGCCATCCTGGTGGCGGCGAGCGAGAACGGGATCTGCGCGATCCTGCTTGGGGACGACCCGGAGGTTCTCGTGCATGACCTGCAGGACCGCTTCCCGAACGCGGCGTTCAGCGGCGGCGATGCCGGGTTCGAGGCATGGGTCGCCCGGGTGGTGGCGTTCGTGGAGGCGCCGCGCCTTGGCCTGGATCTGCCGCTGGACGTGCGGGGAACCGCCTTCCAGCAGCGGGTGTGGCAGGCGCTGCGCGACATCCCGCCAGGCTCGACCGCCAGCTATGCCGAGATCGCCGCCAGGATCGGCGCGCCCAGGGCGGTCCGGGCGGTGGCGCAGGCCTGTGCCGCCAACCCGCTGGCGATCGCGGTGCCCTGCCACCGGGTGGTGCGGACCGACGGGGCACTTTCGGGCTATCGCTGGGGGGTGGAGCGCAAGCAGCGCCTGCTGGAGCGGGAGGCGGCGGCGTGACGGCGCTCGCGATCGAGCAAATCGAGGCGGAGCTGGATCAATATGGCTGCGCGGTGATCGACGGGCTGCTCGAGCCCGGGCAGTGCCAGGAGATTGCGAACGGCTACGATGCTTCAGGTCGCTATCGCAGCCGGGTCGTGATGAGCCGGCACGGCTTCGGGCGCGGGGAGTACAAATATTTCGACTACCCGCTGCCCGATCCGGTGGGGCGGCTGCGCGCGGCGCTCTATCCGCCACTGGCGGCCGTGGCGAACCGGTGGAACGAGGCGATGGGGACGCCGCTGCGCTATCCCGACGCGCTGCCGGCCTTCCTGGAGCGCTGCCACCAGGCCGGGCAGACCCGCGCCACGCCGCTGCTGCTCCGCTACGACCCAGGCGATTACAACTGCCTGCACCAGGACCTGTACGGCGAGCATGTCTTCCCGCTGCAGGTGGCCTGCCTCCTGTCGGCGCCGGGCCGGGACTTCACCGGCGGCGAGTTCGTGCTCACCGAGCAGCGGCCGCGCATGCAGTCGCGGGCGGAAGTGGTGCCGCTGCGCCAGGGCGATGCGGTGGTCTTCCCGGTGCATCATCGGCCGGTCCGGGGCGGGCGCGGGCTCTACCGGGTCACCATGCGCCATGGCGTCAGCCGGGTCCGCTCCGGCCGGCGCCACACGCTGGGGATCATCTTCCACGACGCGGCGTAGAGGCAGAAACGCATTTTTTCCCGCCGCCATGTCACGAAGGTGCTCGCTAGATCGTCCTGATGGTGTCGCAACGATCATCGTGAGGTTGTCGTGAAAGCCAGAATGAACCCCTATGCCGTGGCGCCGCAGACCATGCAGGCCATGATCGACATGGCCGAGCGCCTGCAGGCGGACGGACTGGAGCCGGGCCTCCTGGAGCTGGTGAAGATCCGCGCATCCCAGATCAACGGCTGCGCCTTCTGCCTGCACATGCACACCAGCGACGCGCGCAAGGCAGGCGAGAGCGAGCAGCGGATCTACCTGCTGAGCGCATGGCGGGAATCGAACATGTTCACGCCGCGCGAGCGCGCGGCGCTGGCCTGGACCGAGGCACTGACCCTGATCACCCAGGGCCACGCGCCGGACGAGGTCTATGCCGAGGTGGCAGCGCAGTTCAGCGAGCCGGAGATCGTCAAGCTGACGCTCGCGATCACCACCATCAACGCCTGGAACCGGATCGCCATCGGCTTCCGCTCGGTCTACCCGCACGACCGGGCGGCGAACAGGTAGCCGAACCGGAAGCGGCCAGCGCGGCACTGGCGAAGCGGCAGGGCAGCCGATAAGGCTTTGGGCAATGTCCGGCTTTCGAAGGAGCCCTGCCGATGACCGAGCGCAACGCTGCCGCCGTGGATCCGGGAAAGCTGGATCGCCTGGGCGAGGTGGCGGTCAGGGTCGGCCTGCAGCTGCGGGAAGGCCAGGACCTGGTGATGACAGCACCAGTGGCGGCCCTGCCGCTGGTCCGCCGGATCACCGAGCATGCCTACCGCGCCGGGGCGGGCCTGGTGACCACCTTCTTCGCCGACGAGGAAACCACGCTCGCCCGCTACCGCTTCGGAGCCGATGCCAGCTTCGACCGGTCGGCCGGCTGGCTGTACGAGGGCATGGCCAAGGCATTCGAGGGCGGGGCGGCGCGGCTTGCGATCGCCGGCGACAACCCGCTGCTGCTGTCGGGCGAGGATCCGGCCAAGGTCGCCCGCGCCAACCGGGCGAACTCCACCGCCTACAAGCCGGCGCTGGAGCGGATCGTGGGCTTCGACATCAACTGGACGATCGTGTCCTACCCGAACCCGTCCTGGGCCAAGGTGGTATTCCCCGACGATCCGGAGGACGTCGCGGTGGGCCGGCTGGCCCAGGCGATCTTCGCGGCATCCAGGGTCGACCAGGGCGATCCGGTGGCAGCCTGGCGGGAGCACAATGCCCGGCTGCATGCGCGCCGGGACTGGCTGAACGAGCACCGCTTCGCGGCGCTGCACTTCACCGGTCCGGGCACCGACCTCACCGTGGGCCTGGGCGACGGCCATCTCTGGCAGGGAGGCGCCTCCACCGCCAAGAACGGCATCGAGTGCAACCCGAACATCCCGACCGAGGAGGTGTTCACCACGCCGCACGCGCAAAGGGTGGACGGCCACGTGCGCAGCACCAAGCCGCTCTCGCACCAGGGCACGCTGATCCAGGACATCGAGGTCCGCTTCGAGGGCGGCCGGGCGGTGTCGGTGCGCGCGTCCAGGGGCGAGGAAGTGCTGGCCAAGGTGATGGACACGGACGAGGGCGCGCGGCGGCTGGGCGAGGTGGCGCTGGTGCCGAATTCCTCGCCGATCTCGCAAAGCGGGCTCCTGTTCTACAACACCCTGTTCGACGAGAACGCCGCCTGCCACATCGCGCTCGGCCAGTGCTACTCCAAGTGCTTCATCGACGGCGGCAAGCTCACGCCGGAGGAGGTGGCGGCCAGGGGCGGCAACCAGAGCCTGATCCATATCGACTGGATGATCGGCTCGGGCGAGATCGATATCGATGGGGTCCATGCCGACGGGCGGCGGGTGCCGGTGATGCGCCGGGGCGAGTGGGCCTGAGCCGCACCTGGTCCTTCGAGGCCAGACTCCTTGTCCGGGGCAGGAGGTGGAAGGGCGGGCCGCGCCCGCCACCTCTTGCCGGGACACAAAGCCAGCGAAAGGCAGGCCATGGATATCTTCGTCACCGGCGCATCCGGCTATATCGGCGGCTCCGTCGCCGAGCGGCTGAAGGCGGCGGGCCACCGCATCACCGGCCTGGTCCGCAGCGAGGCCAAGGCCGAGCAGCTGCGCGGCCGGGGCATGGACGCGGTGATCGGCACGCTGGATGACGCCCGGCTGCTGGCCGCGCAGGCGGCGCGCGCGGATGCGGTGGTGAACGCCGCCAATTCCGATCATCGCGGTGCCGTCGAAGTGCTGATCCGGGCGCTGGCCGGCTCGAACAAGCCGTTCCTGCACACCAGCGGCTCCAGCATCGCCGGCAACGATGCGCGCGGCGAGCCGGACGAGCGGGTCCACCGCACGCTGGAGGAGGTCACGCCCGAGCCCGAGAAGGCAGCCAGGGTGCGGATCGACCAGCGGGTGCGCGAGGCGGCCGCCAGCGGCGTGCGCTCGGTCGTGCTGTGCAACACGCTGATCTACGGCCATGGCCTGGGGCTGGGCCGCGACAGCGTCCAGATCCCCGCCCTGGTGCGCCAGGCGGAGAAGAGCGGAATCGCCCGCTATGTCGGCCGGGGCCTGAACCGCTGGTCGAACGTCCATATCGAGGACATGGCCGACCTTTACCTTCTCGCCCTGGAGCGGGCGGAGCCGGGTTCATTCTATTTCGTCGAGAATGGCGAGGCGTCCTTCCGGGAACTGGTCCAGGCGATCGCGGACACACTGGGCCTGGGGGAGGCGCAGTCCTGGCCGGCGGACGAGGCGATCGCCGAATGGGGCTTCGAGAAGGCGATGTTCGCGCTCGCCTCCAACAGCCGCGTGCGCGCCGACCTGGCGCGCGCCGAACTCGGCTGGCAGCCCAGGCACGCCTCGGTGCTGGACTGGGTGCGCCGGGAACTGCGCGCCGGCTGAGCTTCCTGCCCGCCCGGTGGTTGCCGGCGCTCTGCCATGCTAGTATGGCAGGTTCTGCGACGGAGATCGCCAAGCAGGGAGGTAAGTCATGGGTCGTTCCACGCGCCGCTCGCTGATGCGCGCAGGGTTGGGGCTGGTCGCCGGCACCGCACTCTCGCGCGGTGCCTTCGCCCAGATCCAGACGGCCGACGTGCCGGTGCCGGACTGGCCGGTGGAAAGCGGCGCGTCCCTGCGCGTGCTGCGGCCCGCCAAGTTCGTCCCGGGCGATGAGGCCCAGTGGCTCGCGAACACCAAGAAGTTCAGCGAGCAGTTCGGCATCGAGGTCCGCGTCGACAGCGAGAGCTGGGAGGACCTGCGCCCCAAGACCGCGGTGGCGGCCAATGTCGGCACCGGGCCGGACGTGGTCCTGGCCTGGCAGGAGGACCCGCAGCTCTTCGCCGACAAGCTCGTCCCGCTGAACGACCTCGCCGACTATCTCGGCAAGAAATATGGCGGCTGGTTCCCGGTCTGCGCCTTCTACGGCAAGCGCGGCGAGGACTGGATCGCCATTCCGGTCGGCGGCAACGGCTCAACCATGGTGTACCGCAAGTCCTGGGTGAAGGAGGCCGGGTTCGACGAGTTCCCGAAGGACTTCCCGGGCTTCCTCAAGCTCTGCCAGGAGCTGCAGAAGATCGGCCACCCGGCCGGCTTCGCCTTCGGGGCGGTGGGCGACGGCGGCTGGACCGACACGATGCTGTGGGGCTACGACAGCTCGCTGGTCGACGAGAACGACCAGGTCGTGATCGACAACCCCAAGACTATCGAATCCCTGAACTACGTCAACGAGCTGGCCAAGACCTTCATCCCGGGCACGATTTCCTGGCTCGACCCGTCGAACAACAAGGCGTTCCTGGCGGGCGAGATCGGGCTCACCTCGAACGGCATCTCGGTCTACTACGCCGCCAAGAACGCGGACGACCCGGCGATGCGGGCGATCGCCGACGATATCGGCCATGCCGATTACCCGATCGGCCCGGTGGGCAAGCCCACCCAGGGCGCCCTGGTCATCAACGGCGTGATCTTCAAGCACAGCAAGTACCCGAATGCCGCCAAGCAGTACCTGCGCTTCATGATGGAGCAGGAGCAGTACGTCCCCTGGCAGGAGGCCA
>VFQN01005390.1_pt1 | contig 15718 bp, 16 predicted proteins | sample 3512371 | NCBI WGS metagenome assembly VFQN01 (sample SAMN10412370, study PRJNA504923) | tailings metagenome | isolation source: Replicate 2 from Balatoc abandoned mine | place: Philippines: Itogon, Benguet | collected 2017-08-28
CGGAGTGCCAGTGCATTCGTATTAAGAGTGGACCGTAGTTGCCGACCTCGTCGGGCCACCAGTCCTGCGAATCGGTCATCAGCGCGGTGAGGTCCTTCTTCAGGGCCTCCAGGTCGAGTTTCTGGAATTCCTCGGCATAGTCGAAGTCCTCCCCCATCGGATCGGAGAGCGAGGAGTGCTGGTGCAGGATCTTCAGGTTGAGCTGGTTCGGCCACCAGTCGCGGTTCGATCGCATCGACGGATTCGAGGCGATCGTCGCGCCATGGGCCACCGGGCATTTCGGCTCCGGCTTGGCTTCCGTGTTTTCATTGACCTCTAGCGCGTCCATATCGTTCTCCGATCGTGTCCCGGTGCTCCCCGTGGAGCGGGTACAGCAATGTGTCGTGCGAATTCCCCCGGCTGCCGCGCTCGAAGCGGATCTTTAGGCGGCTGCCTAGTCTGGAATGGTTCCAAACTAGAAAAGCCGGACGATAAACGCAAATTGCGTTTCATGTTCGTCGTGATAATCTGAAGTTATGATCAGGCTGACGATCCGGCAGATGGAATATTTCGACGCGCTGGCGCAGACGCGCCATTTCGGCCGCGCGGCGGAACTCGCGGGCGTGACGCAGCCGGCGCTCTCGGCGCAGATCGCGGAGATGGAGCAGCGGCTGGGATGCCGGCTGTTCGAGCGTGGCGGCAAGGCGGTCGGCATGACCGAGGACGGCCGGGCGCTCCAGCCGCGCATCGAGGCGATCCTCGACGAGATCCGCAACCTGGAAAGTACCGCCCGGCGCGGCCGGCTGGCGATGGAGGGCAAGCTCAGGCTCGGCATCATCCCCACCGTCGCACCTTACATCCTGCCGAAGGTGCTGCCCGAGCTTCGCGGCCTCTTCCCCTCGCTGACGCTCGAACTGCGCGAGGCGGTGACGCGGACGCTGGTCGACGAGACGCTCGGCGGGCGCATCGACGCCGCACTCGTCGCCCTGCCGCTCGAGGAGGCGGGGCTCACCGCCGAGCCGGTCTTCGAGGACACGTTCCTGCTTGCGATCCCGGCGTCGGAACCGGGCTTTGTCAAACCCCCGGTGCCGCCGGAGAGCCCGGTGCTCGAACGGCTGATGCTGCTGGAAGAAGGACATTGCATGCGCGACCAGGCGCTGGCCGTCTGTGGCAGCGCCCGTCCGGCCGCAATGGCGAACTATGGAGCGACCAGCCTCACGACGCTGTTGCAGATGGTCGCGCATGGCTTCGGCGTGACGCTGATTCCCTCGATTGCGCTACCATCGGCCGGCGAGATGCGCGACGTGCGGATCGTTCCCTTCGCGGAGCCGGCGCCGGCCCGCACGCTCGGCCTTGTGTGGCGTCGCGGCAGCGCGCGCGGCAACGAATGCGCAGCACTCGCCGCGACGCTGAAACGCCTGTTCGGCTCAGACGAGGCCGGCGATGTGCAGCGCGAACCAGACCCACATCACCAGCAGGGCGAGGAAGCCGACGACGAAGGCGGGCTGGCGGTGGCGGATGCGGTTGGTGGTGACGTGGATCGCGGCGTGAACGTAGCGTGACAGGACGAAGATCCAGGCCAGCGCGACCGTGAGCACGTTGACGCCGTTGGTCACGTAGAGCGCCAGGCAGGCCGCGAAGAACAGCACCGGCAGCTCGAACTGGTTGGCGAGGTTGTTGCGGACGAACAGGCTTTCGGGCGGCTCGTTGCGGTTCTCGCGGAAGTCGGACGTCCTGACGCTTCCGGCCTGCACCGCGGCCTTGCGGCGCACCGAGATCAGCGCATAGATCGCGTAGATCAGCGCCACCTGCAGCAGCATCGGCCAGAAAATGGCGGTCTGGTTCAAGTCAGCCTCCCAGTATCCGCGCCGACGCTACCCGATTCGCGGTGACACGCAATCCGTGGTGGCGCCTACAGGATATCTGGCGTGCCTTTGAGTGGCATGTCGTCACTCACCGGCACGGTCTGGCGCTCGATCATCCGGTGCACGCGCGGCCGCGCCGGCCCCTTGTGCAGCTTCTGCAGTGCTTCGTTCACTTCGGCATCGGCTTGCGTGCGGCGCTGATTGTGCCGCAGATACTCGATCCAGGTCGGGACATGATAGCTCTCGGTCCAGACCTCGGGATTCTCGAGATCGCGCAGGAGCGCCCACTGCCGCGCGCCGTCACGGATGCGGATGCGCCGGCGCGCCGTCATCGCGGCCAGGAAGGCGGGCACGTTCTCCTGCGCGATCGTGTAGTCGACCATGATCATGATCGGCCCGCTGCGCGCCTTGAGGTCGAGACGCAGCTCGGGCTCCCTGAACTGATCGAGCGGATCGAGGTTGAGCGCGCCGAACTCAGGCAGGCGGTGCCATAGCCCAACGGCAACGCTGGCGATGAGGACCGCGCCTGACACCATAAGCGCCGTGGCGGGGCCGGACGCATCCGCAGCCGCGCCCCAAAGCCAGCTTCCCATTGCCATGCCGCCGAACGTGGCCGTCTGGTAGAGCGAGAGCGCGCGGGCCACCACCCAGCGCGGCGTCGACAGTTGCACCGTGACGTTGAACAGCGACAGCGCGAACACCCAGCAGGCGCCGGCAGGGAGCAGCAGCAGGTGACTGAGCCAGACGTTGCTGCTGAGGGCGACGAGGATGTTGCTCAGACCGAAACCGATGCAGGCCAGCCGCACGATCCACTCGTTGCTGAACCGTTCTCGCACGATACCGTTGACAAAGCCGCCGAGGATCGCGCCGACGCCGAAGGCGCCGAGCAGGCCGCCATAGGTCAGTGCGCCGCCACCGACGAGCTCGCGCGCCACCAGCGGCAGCAGGGCCAGAGACGAGATCGCCGCGATGCCGAACAGCCAGGCGCGGAACATCACGATCAGGAGGTTGGGCGACATCAAGACGTAGCGCAGGCCCGCTGACATTGCGCTGAGGAAACTCTCGCGTGGCAGGGCTCGCGGCGGATAGACCGGCTTCCAGCGCCACAGGGCTGCGATCAGCGTGATGTAGCTCACGGCATTGGCGAGGAACGCCGCCGCGACGCCGGCCGTGGCGACAATGAGACCGCCGACCGCCGGGCCGACGCTGCGCATCAGGTTGAAGCCCATCGAGTTGAGCGTCACGGCGGCCGGAAGGTCCTCGCGGGGCACGATGTCGCCCACCGAGGCCTGCCACGGCGGATTGTGCAGTGCCGTGCCGCAGCCGAGCAGGAAGGTGAAGGCAAGCAGCAGCCACGGCGTGATCCAGCCCTGATAAGCGATTGCCGCGAGTGCCACCGACACGACCATCATCATGATCTGCGCGAACAGCATGATCCGACGCCGGTCGAAATTGTCGGCGAGCGCGCCCGAGGCGAGCGAGAAAAGCATGATGGGCAGGGTGGTGGCGCCCTGCACCAGCGCGACCATGCTGTGAGAATCGGAGATGGTCGTCATCATCCAGCCCGCGCCGACACCTTGGATCAGCCCGCCGAGGTTGGAGACGAGCGTCGCGATCCAGAGGGCTCGGAAGGTCGGGTGCCGGAACGGGGCTAGGGTCGACGCGCGCTGCGGCACCTTGCTGGCTTCCTCCTGCCAGGGGAGATTCGCTTCCTATAGCACAGGGACGCGACGCGTGGTCGAGTGGCTCCCTGGGATGCGCCGATCTGGCCTACATCCCGCCCGGATAGTTCGGGCTCTCGCGCGTGATCGTCACGTCGTGGGCGTGGCTCTCGCGCAGGCCGGCCGAGGAGATGCGCACGAACTGCGCCTTCTCGCGGAATTCCGCCAGATCGCGCCCGCCGACATAGCCCATCGCGGCCTTGAGGCCACCGGTGAGCTGGTGCAGCACGCCGCCGACCGGGCCCTTGTAGGGCACCTGGCCCTCGATGCCTTCCGGCACGAGCTTGAGGGTGTCGCGCACCTCGGCCTGGAAGTAGCGGTCGGCCGAGCCGCGCGCCATCGCGCCGACCGAACCCATGCCGCGATAGGCTTTGAAGGAGCGGCCCTGATGCAGGTAGACTTCACCGGGGCTTTCCTCGGTGCCGGCGAGCAGCGAGCCGATCATCGCCGCGTTCGCGCCGGCGGCGAGTGCCTTGGCGAGGTCGCCGGAATATTTGATGCCGCCGTCGGCGATGACCGACACGCCGGACTTGGCGGCCTCCTCCGCGGCCGCAATGACAGCCGAGAGCTGCGGCACGCCGACGCCCGCCACGATGCGCGTGGTGCAGATCGAGCCGGGGCCGATGCCGACCTTGACCGCGTCCGCGCCCGCGTCGATCAGCGCCCGGGTGCCTTCGGCGGTGGCCACGTTGCCGGCGAGGATGCGCACCGAATTGGACAGCTTCTTGGCCCGGGTCACGGCGTCGAGCACGCGCTGCGAATGGCCGTGCGCGGTGTCGATGACGAGCAGGTCGACGCCGGCCGCGATAAGCCGCTCGGCGCGCTCGAATCCGTCGACGCCGACGCTGGTGGCGGCGGCGACCCGCAGGCGGCCTTGTGCATCTTTGGAGGCATTGGGGTTGAGCTGCGTCTTCTCGATGTCCTTAACGGTGATCAGTCCAACGCAATGGCCTTTTTGGTCGACCACCAGCAGCTTTTCGATGCGGTGGCTGTGGAGCAGCCGTTTAGCTTCCTCCTGGTCGACGCGGTTCTCGCGCACGGTGACGAGGTTTTCCCGCGTCATCAGCTCGTAGACCTTCTGCGACGGGTCGGAGGCGAAGCGGACGTCGCGGTTGGTGAGGATGCCGACGAGGCGTCCGGTGCGCTGGCCGCCTTCGCCGCCATTCTCGACGACCGGGATGCCGGAGATGCCGTGCGCCTTCATCAGCGCCAGCGCGTCGGCCAGCGTGGCGTCGGGGCCGATGGTGACCGGGTTCACCACCATGCCGGATTCGTATTTCTTGACCTGGCGGACCTGCTCCGCCTGCTCATCCGGCGAAAGGTTGCGGTGAATGACACCGATGCCGCCGGCCTGCGCCATCGAGATGGCGAGCCGCGCTTCGGTGACGGTGTCCATCGCCGCCGAGAGGATCGGGATGTTGAGGTCGATGTCGCCGGCAATGCGCGTGCGCACGTCGGTTTCGCCCGGCATGACGTCGGAATGGCCGGGCTGAAGCAGCACGTCGTCGAAGGTGAGCGCCTGGGCGCCGGTCGCGGTTTCGATGATTTTCGCCATTGGCCGATCCTTGAATACGAATATGGCGCTGACGCCCGGGGCTTGGGCCGCGCCGACTCGAAATTTCCCTTTCAGGATTGGCAGCGGCTGGTAACACGACTGCGACGGAATGCAAAGCATCGAATCCGCTTCCGTTTTCGCGCGTTTCACTTGCAAGCCTCTGCCGGGGGTTGCAAATTATCGGCCGTCGATGGGGATCGGGGACAGACATGGCGACGACACAACCCTGGGGGAGGGCGGCACAGCCGCTGTCTTCGGAGCCGCCGAAAAGCGATGGAGGAAGTGTCGAGCCTTTCGTCTTCACCGGCACGACCCGCGAATATGTCGGCATCTGGATCGTCAACATTCTGCTGACCATCGTGACGTTCGGCATCTACTCTGCCTGGGCGAAAGTAAGACGGCTGCGCTACTTCTACGGCAACACGCACCTGGCGGAGTCTAGCTTCGACTACCATGCGCGGCCGGTGCAGATCCTGATCGGGCGCATCATCGTGCTGGTCGTCCTCATGGTCTACAACATCGTCCTCAACGTGGTGCCACCGGCGGGCCTCGTCCTCGTCCCGCTCTTCGTCCTGGCGCTGCCCTGGTTCGTCATGCGCGGGCTGCGCTTCAATGCGCGGGTGACGAGCTTTCGCAATGTCCGCTTCGATTTCCACGGCGGCTACTGGGGCGCCTTCCGCGCCTATGTGCTGGGTGGTGCCGTCACCTGGCTGACGCTCGGCATCCTGGCACCCGTGGCCTCGCGCTGGATGTGGCGCTACATGCTCGCCAACACGACGTATGGTGGCAGGCCGATCACGAGCGATCCGGCGCTGCGCAAGCTCTACGGCCAGTGGCTCCTGCCGGCGGTGATCCTGCTCGCGACCATCGTCGTCCTGGGCCTGTCCGCTCTGGCGCTCGGCAGCGCACTCTATGCGCTTTACGAGGATGTCTCGACCGGCACGAACGACGCGGACGCCGCCATCGTGGCGATCCTGCAGGTGCTGACGACCTCCTTCCTGCCCTTCATTGTCATCCTCGCCATCGTGACGCTGATCTACCGCGCCGGCACGCGCAACGTGGCGCTGAACGCCACGGTGGTCGATGGACGCCACCGCTTCCGCTCCGCCATCCATCGCGGCCGCTTCACCTGGATCACGGTGACGAACCTGATCGCGACCGTCTTGTCGCTCGGCCTCGCGCGGCCATGGGCGGCGATCCGCATGGCGAAGTTCCTGGCGGCCGCCACCGCGCTCGAAGTCTCCGGCTCGCTCGACGACTATCTTGGCGACGTACAAGACACCGGTTCGGCGGTAGGTGCCGAATACATGGACGTCGAGGGCTTCGATTTTGGCTTCTAAACCCGTCCGCGGCGCCTGGTTTCCGCCGGGGTCGAGCCGCAAGGTCGAGGCAACCATCTCGAGGGCGGGCGACGGCGACCTGATCGTGGTGGCCGGCGAGGCGGTGCTGGCACTAGCGGCCCCGGCCGAAATCGAATTCTCCGCGCGCGTCGGCTCGATCCCGCGCCGGCTGTCTTTCCCGAACGGCAGCCTGTTCGAGACGGCGGACAATGACGGCGTCGACGCGCTCGCAGGTGCCGCCGTCCGCGCGGCAGGAGCCGTCCACCAGCTCGAGCGGTTCAGGCCGCGTCTCTTCGTCTTCGCCGCGCTCGTCGTCGGGCTCTGCTTTCTGATCTACCGCTTCGCGGTGCCGGTGCTGGTGGAGGTGGCGGTCGCGATCACACCACCGGTGGTGTCGCAACTGATGAGCCAAGGCGCGCTTGCCTCACTGGATGAGACGCTGCTGGCGAAGAGCGAGCTGCCGGAAGCCCGGCAGGCATCGATCCGCGAGGGTTTCTCCGCCCTTGCGGCGCTAACGCCGCGCGGGGAGGGCGGCTATGCGCTGCATTTCCGCAAGGGCGGCTCGATCGGCCCGAACGCGTTTGCACTGCCCGACGGCTCGATCATCCTTACCGACGAACTCGTGACGCTGGCGCCGGCACAGGATGCGGTCCTCGGCGTGCTGGCGCACGAGATCGGCCATGTCGAGCGCGAGCACTCGCTGCGCCAGCTCTACCGCGCGGCGGGCATCACAGCCCTCATCATGCTGATCGGCGGCGACATCGGCGCGGGCGCGGAGGATATCCTCGTGCAGGGATCGGCGCTCGCGGGCCTTTCCTATTCACGCGCACAGGAGGCAGAGGCCGACAGATCGAGCGTCGAGCTTATGCTGAAGGCAGGCAAGAACCCGGAGGCGATCGTCGGCTTCCTCGAGATCATGCGCGACAAGCTGGAAAAGGGCTCGAGGACGGATTTCTTCTCCACTCATCCTGCGACGCAACAGCGGATCGAGGCCGTAAAAGCGTATGCCGAGGAGCTTGCGAAGAAGTAGCCGTCAGGCAAAGCGGCTGGCCCTGTCGATCGGTGGCGACAAGCCCCGCGCTCCGTGTTAACCGCGCGGCGACATGCAGGATCGCGCGACTCCTTCCTCTACATCCACGGAGCCGGCCCCGCTTGGCCGAACGGCACCTCTGGTGCTGGCGGTCGCATTGTTCATGGAGCAGATGGATCGCCTAGCAAAATCAATGTGGTAGGGACCGCTTTCATAATTCAAACCATAATTGCGCGGGTGCGTCTTCCTGTGGGACTCCACATCGATTGCGCAACATTCTCCCGTTGCCTATCGTCTCGACATGACGATTGACCGCCGCATTCCCGCGCATGAGGCGCTGGCCCTGTTGGGCTGGACGCATCGAAACACGCTTTACCAAAAGGCGAAGGCGGGCCTTATCAAGGTCGTGCAGGATCAAGGTCGAAACTACGTCATGGAGTCGGAAATCAGGCGCTACCTGGGGCAGGGGGTCGATCCTGCGCCGGCAACGTCTGCGACACCCTATGAGCAACACCGCGAACGGTTGAAGCGCGACTTCGAGTCAACGCATCCGCCACATGTCGTCGCGGAGTATCAGGCGCATATGTGGGCGCCCTACGACGACTACGAGGAGTAGTCTCAGCAACACAATTTCGCCTTGCGGCACAATTGCGCGCTCGCCGAACATGCGCGCATGTCACACGCGAACAATATCCCCAGCGATCCGGCGACAGGCGATCAACCCCCTGTGCCTCCCCCGCTTCCGCCGAACGTTATAGCGGATATCGCGATGAGCAACTGCCCGCATCCGCTGACGGAGATCGTTCACGGGAACTCCTATTACAAACCGAAACACTGCTGGGCGATCATTGCGCACATGGCGCAGGGGAAATCCGCGCGGTCCTATTCGCTGTCCGTCGGCATCGACTATTTCCTGATCCAGAACGACTGGCCGAAGCGGTACCCGGAATTCGGTTACGCCTATCGCATGGGACAGGTCGCATATCTCGTCCATTACGAGGAGTTGCTTTCGGGCGTCTCGCGGCACGGTGGGGAGAATGGTCAGGTGCAGGCGATCCTGCGCACGCTCGCGACGTTCTCGCCGGAATGGCGCGAGAAGACCGAGGTCCAAAGCACTAACCTCAACGTCAACGTTGGAACCCCAGATGAGCGCATACGGTCGATTGAGCAGAAGTTCTCTCGCGTCATTGAGCACGCTCCAGAGGAAGACGTTCCTAGAGTTGTTGACGGATGACGAACTCGCATTCCTCGAACACGACTGGTCGTTCTGGGGCAGGCCCGAACAGCAGATGCCGAGGGGCGAGTGGTTCATCTGGTTGATCATGTCGGGGCGGGGGTGGGGCAAGACGCGCACAGCGGTCGAGAACATCGCAGGGATGCTTCGCGGGCCCTCGCCGCACGTCGCGCCGCCTAATGCCCCAACATGGTTGACGATCATCGCCGACAACCCGAAAGACATGCGCGAGTTCTCGATTGAGGGGCCGTCGGGCTTCTTGAACGTCGGGCCGAAGGAATTCCGGCCGCTGTATGAACCGTCGAAGTCGACCCTCACATGGAAGAACGGTGCGAAAGCGGTGCTCTATTCCGCCGAAGACCCGGAAGCACTCCGCGGTGCATCGGGCGACTTCTTTTGGTGGGACGAACTCGCGAAGTCGAAGCGCGCACAGTTGGGCTGGGACAACCTCATGTTCGGAATGCGCGAGGGGAACCCGCGCGGGATCGTGACGACAACGCCCCGGCCCATCCCGCTTCTAAAGAAACTCATCGCCGCATCCTCGACCATCGTCACGCGTGGCTCGACATGGGACAACAGAGCGAACCTCGCGCCTCGGTATTTCAAGGAAGTCATTGCGCCAGCGATGGGCACGCGTATGGGGCGGCAGGAGATCGACGGCGAGATTTTGGAAGACCTGGAGTCCGCACTCTGGATGCGCGAGTTCTTCGATACGCGGCGCGTTTCTTCCCCTCCTGAACTCGTGCGGATCGTCGTTGCAATCGATCCGTCTGGAGGTGGAGACTCGATTGGCATTGTCGTCGCGGGTCTGGGTGTGGACGGGCGCGCATACGTGCTCGCCGACTATACGTGCAACGCGTCGCCCGCCGTTTGGGGTCGCAGGGCCGTTGACGCATACCGACGCTTCAACGCCGACCGGATCATCGCAGAGCGCAACTTTGGCGGCGACATGGTCGAGCACGTCATCCGCACGACAGACGCAACCGTGCCCTATTCCGAGGTCCACGCATCGCGAGGAAAGACGGCGCGGGCGGAGCCTGTCGCGGCTCTATACGAGCAGGGCCGTGTCTCCCATGTCGGCGAGTTCAAGGAACTAGAAGACCAGTGCGTGCTCATGGGGCCGAACGGGTTCGAGGGCGCAGGCTCGCCAGATCGCGTTGACGCGCTCGTCTGGGCGATTACGGAACTCGCGCTCGAACATGACGCGGACGACTGGGAGATGGTGCAGACCGCACCGAACGTGTTCGATTGGGCGCGAAAGACACCGCTCGCTCCCCATATCGCAGATGCCGACGCGTTCAAGATGATCGAGCGTTGGCGCGCGGAAGACGCCGCAAACAATCCAACCCCTGTGGACGACGATATTGCAGAGATAATGCAGATTATCGCGAAGCAGGAAGAGCGTGAGGCACAGGGGGCATCCCGCGACCCGCGCAAGGAATACAGGATCGAGATATGAGCAAGCAGCGCACAGCATGGGACGAGCATCGGGCGATGATGCGCGAGCGGATCGTGGAGCGGGAACGCGCCCGCAAGAAGCGCGAAGAACAGCGGATTAAGGACTGGGAGGACGCGCGGAAGTGGACGCAAGTATACCCTACCGTTTCGCCCCTTCAATCTTTCTCTGATGCAGTAAAGAAAATATTCGAACGCGCTTCTTCAAATCTCCGCGTGCGCTTCTAAGATTGCGACCGTCTCGTTATTGCACAATATTGCAGATCGTGTTTCCATGCGCATCGCGCATGGAGCCGATACATTGAACTTAACCTTCACCCGTTCCTCGATTGCACAGCACGCGCCAGATACACTGATCCGTGCGCGGGATCGTGTCCGCGTTGTGCAGGCCGCGAACGTCACGCCCGCGCCTCGCAATCTCATTCACGGTGCGAACATTCCTGTGGTCTCGATGGCGGGTAAGCGGACGCTGAGGGCGGTGCGATGAGGCTTCACGTTACCCCTCCCGCACCTTCGATTGTCGGTCGCCGCGCGGACGAGCAGCACGTCGTGCCGGACATTCCAGAGAGGTTCGGTGATCCGACACAGCAGCCCTTCGATACGACATACAGGCCGCGCCTTCCCGTGCCGGAAGATGCGCTGCCGACCCTTCCGAAGGAAGGATGACCATGGCGCGCGGGAATTGGCCCTTCCTGACCAAGCCGAACGCCCAACACGCGGACGATGACGAGACCTCCGAATGGTCTCGCCGCGAGGAACGCGACCGGCTCGCCCGTCAGAACGCCAAGCGCACGCCGCGCCACAATGCGCCGGTGACCGAGGTCAACCGATCTCCGGCGCGGTCTGGCGACATGGGCGGGCATTTCTTCCGCTGTTTCGATCCGGCCGAACTCAGGAGACCATAACGATGTATTTCGAGGTCCCACCCTGTCAGCGAGGATCGGTCGCAACGCTTCCCCAGCGCCCGCCCGTGTTCGATCCCAACAATCTCTGACGTAGGAGCCCACCTGTGGCCTCATTCGTTGAAAGCGCGACTCTCCGGCTCATTGACGAGTCGTCGGGCAAAATCCGCCGGATCAACTCCGAGCTGTCGAAACTGTTCGCGACGGCACGCAAGGGAAAGCGCATCCGTATTGATATCGACGGGCTCGACAAAGCGTCGGCGCAGGCCCGCAAGCTGCACGCGGATATGTCTCGTCTGAGCAGGCCCGTTCGGCTCCGGGTCGATGCGGCGGGTCTCAACAAGGTGGTGAACGATCTCGCACGACTCCCGCGCCAGAAGACCGTGCGCATCAACGTCGTGCAGAATGGCATCGTCCCGAACGTGCCACAGGGGGTTGGACAGAACACAACGCGCGGGTTTGTCCCGCGTCGTCATCGCGGGTTCGTTGGTGCAGGGTTTGGAGGTATCGGCGTCGGTCTGTCGGGGTTCTCCCCTGTCGGCGCAGGCGTCACGGCGCTTGCATTCGGCGGTGCGCGTTCTGCCGGACGTGCGACGGTCGCGGCGGCAGCAGAGGATACGATACAGCGAAATCTTGGCTTTACAGCCAATGAACTGGAGGCACTCGCACGCTCCGCCAGAAACGCATCAGGGGCGCAGCTTCTACTAACCGAGACCGATAAGCGCGCTATCGCCCGCAACCTCTATAACGCGGGCGTGCAGGGTGACGCTCTTAACGCCCTGACGGATGCGACGACACAGACACAGGCCGCGCTCGTGACGATGTTCGGCCCAGAGGAAGGACGGCGCATACAGGAGTCGATAATCAAGGAGTTGGACCTTGCCGGCGCACTCGATGCACCCGTGAGCGAGTCCAAACAATTGCTGAATGCGCTCACAGCCGCGCAATTGACGTTTGGCGCGGACTTCAACCAGAAAACCTACCTTGCCGCGCTTCGCACGTCGCAAGCCGCAACGCGTCTGACGGCAGACGCAATGGTCAATTTCGCATCGGTTGTCGATGAGCAGGGGCAGCGCGCGGGTTCGCGCTTGCAGCGGTTCAACAAAATTCTGACATCGGCGGGAGGGGAAGGCTCGGGCGTCAACGCGACACAGATCGGCCTGCTTGAGGCGTCAGGTATTCGCGAAGCCGCACGTCGCAATGCGGAACTTCTCGAAACGGATTTCGGCGAGTTCATTCGTCAGGAAGTCGCGCCGATCCTTGAGCGACAGGGCGTCAGTCTTGACGACGCTGTGGCCGTAAAGCGCGGTCTGCAAGAACTCGGGTTCACGTCGCAGGAACTCGCACTGGTCGAGGCGGAAATCCTGAAGCGGCGCGAACGCCAGCGGGACAGGGAGCGCGCACGTCAGGTGCGTTTCGACCGTTTCCAAGAGAACGCGCGCAAGGACATCGGGCTTGCACTGAAAGCGCTCGCGGCACAGTTCGATGATGTCGCGGTCTCGGTCCTGAAACCCTTCTCCGAACTTCTCGCCCCCGCCGTTATCGATGTCGCCAAGGGGTTCGATGATCTCGCAAGAGGGGACTTCACGAAAGAGGCGATCAGGTCGCTTGCGTCCGGTGCGGCGTTGGGTCTTGGCGCGTTCGCGATCAATAACCCCGATGTCGCGGCGCTCGCGGGTGCGGGCCTACGTCTCAACGGGTCGGCATCGCGTCTGAATGCGGCGGCAGCAGCACTCACGCGTGCGGCGGGCGCAGATGCGGCGGGCGACATGCTCGACGGTCCCAACGGGCGCGGCCGGGGTCGAGGTCGCAACTCTGCCGTCAATTCGTTCGTCAACAGCGCAGGCAGGGGCGCACGTCGCGGGGTCGGTGGCGGCATCGCAGGCGCGGCCATTGCGGGCGGGGTCGAACTCGCGACGGGCGGTTCATTGCAAAATGCGGCAGGTGCCGCGGCGGGCGCTTTCGTCGGCGGTCTTACTGGAACGATATTCGGCCCGGCCGGAACCGTTATCGGCGCGACCATCGGCGCAGAGATAGGACGCAATCACGGCGATGCAGTCCTCGCAGCATTCCAGCAAGCGGGCACCTACATCACCGACGCTGTAACGTCTGCGATCGAGGCAGCGAAGAATGATCCGCTGACAAAAGACGTACTGGTCCCCGGCGCAAAGTCCGTCGTGTCAGAAACAGCAGGGTTCATCGCGGACTATCTCGACAACCGCGACAAACAGGCGGAACAGCGCGACCGCTTAATTCGCATCAATGCTGCCGACATCCGGGTCGATCAGTTGACGGATCGCCTCGACCGCAATGCACCGCACGCGTTCACGTCCAGCGAAGAGAGTATGATTAAGGCGTTCAAGTTGGACACGGCCGACCGTGTCGCTGTGCAACGGACAAGCGAGATCATCAACGCGCTTACAACCCCACCTGCTGCTCAACCCACGGGGTCCGCCCTCGACCTGATGTCGCTCTCTGACTCGGCAATCTTTGAGTCTGGCGCGCGTGCGTTCGAGCAGACCTTCATGACGGGAGCGGATAGCGTGTCGGTTGCAGGCGATCAGGCCGGTGCCGCGATTACGGCGGGTGGTGCGGCCGCAGGGCAGTCCATCGTCGCCGCAGGGCCGACGCTCGCTGCCGCGCTTCAGAACGCGCTCATCGCAGGTGGACAGGCGGCAGCATCTGCAATTCAGGCGGCGGGCGCAAACATCCGCGTCAACGTCTCGCAACCCGGCCCGAACACCGGAACAACGGCGGCACCAATCGAATGAACGCGGTCGACCAACTCAAAGCCGTGAGGGCCGCCCAGCAAGGTATTGTCGACCTGGCGCGCGTCCTCCACCTATTCACGCGCGAACAGCGCGCGGTGACATTCGATCTCTTACGGGGCGCCGTCGCTCACCTCGACCTTATCGATCCTGACAAGACGCTTGCGCCACGGGTCACGGTCGCGCCGTCAGGGGCCTTCGTGACGACCTTCGACAATGACCCAGACCGCGCACCGATCATCAGCACGCCCACCCCTGTGGCCTCTGCTGAAACTGTCGATGCTTTGCGTAAGGGTCTCAACTAATCCGAGGAGCGCACCTCGGTGGGCCGTAGCAATCCCGGCCCGCGTGATCCTCTCCCCGTGTTTTCCATGCGCGGGGAGAGGATCGCGCATCCCCTCCTACCCGCTCAGGAACGGGGGCAGGATCAATGATAGACATCCCCACCGCCCGATTTCACGGTCCCGCGTCAACGCGTCTCCTACTCGCTCCCAAACGAAAAGGCCTTCGCAAGGCGTGGGCTAATGGTCGAGATACAGGGGGCATACGCTCTGCGAAAGCATCTCTCATGACACGCAGCTAAGCGAACGCGCCCGCTAGTCGCTCAACGCACTCAAGCAGATAACTCTCCAGCAGGTCGGCGGTGTCTTCGGAGATATCATAACTGAACGGGTCGCCACCATAGAAACTCGTATAGGTACGTCCGGCTAAGTCATCGAGAACCAAGTGACCACTGCCCTGCATATCCTTCCCGGAGAGGACCACCGGTCCTTTGCTGCGGTGCCTCTTCTCATACGCGAACTCAGTCGAGTGAGTCGCTGCATCGCGTAGCTTTTTCCACCCCGGAAACTTTCCTTCGAATTTGGCGAAGACGATCTTCACGTCGGCTTCGGTGGTTGTTCCTAGCAAGGCGTCGATAGGTTCCAACTCCTGCGCGAGATACTTCAAGCTCTTGCCGAAGTTGTAGATGGTTACCGCGCCGCTTCGTGCTGCATCCTGCTGCCAATCCGTATACTCGTCCAACTGTTCCTTGAGAGGAAAAAGTTCGCCCTTTAGGGTGTCAATGTAATCGAAGCTATACTGATTCGTTTGGTCCGGAATCATTTTCATATAAATCGAGTGCATATTAGCGCTCGCCTCTCCAATAAGTGTTTGTATGTGATCAAAAAGGTGAACAGTTGAGCAAAACCGAGAAGCCGACGCTCGCAAATATTCCAATGACGGCAAATTGGCCATCTGGTCATCTAGTTTCCTATCGCGGAGTTTGCGATATAAAGCATATCTAACGTCATATTTTTTCGTATCAATCATTGGGATAGTTTAATCGTTGAAACCATAAATGAAACTCCCGCGCGAGGCGGGGGCTTTCAGGTCGATTTAGCATGCTGTGTCAGGTCTGCATCCTCATGCGCGGTGTGTTTCCCGTGCTCCATCGATGTCAAGGAACGAGGCCGCGAGCAGGAGAGGGATCATCACAGGTGCGACCCGGAAATCGCACCCTTCATAAAGGCGCCGATGCGCCTCGCGTTGTCGCGATCCGGGTCCATCTTGAGCGATACACACTGCGCAGACAGCCCCTTTGCGGTCGTCGGGTCGCCGTGTGCTTTCGCGCCTTCCGCCTTGTCGGGAAGGACTCCGAGCGCGACCGGCTGCTGGGACATCTTGGAGCGGAGCAGGTTCTTGTCGTGATCAAGCACAAAGAGTCCAGACCACAGGAAGGACACGAGCTTGTCGAGTGTCGCGGGCTGCAACGTCGCGCGGCCGTCTGCGAAGGCTTCCAAGGTCGATGCCGAAACCCCGATATCGTGGGTGTTTGTCCGTCGTCAGGGTTTTTGGGACAACAGGCGGCGTGAGCTAACGGAGGCTCTG
>VFQN01005391.1_pt1 | contig 15716 bp, 28 predicted proteins | sample 3512371 | NCBI WGS metagenome assembly VFQN01 (sample SAMN10412370, study PRJNA504923) | tailings metagenome | isolation source: Replicate 2 from Balatoc abandoned mine | place: Philippines: Itogon, Benguet | collected 2017-08-28
CTCATCCCCCCCCCCATTCCTAACCCCCGCCCCAATCCGTACCCCCCGAACCCACACCCACCTGCGCTCCTCCACGAATGCGTCTGTCATGCGTTGCCCCTCCACCGCGTTCTTCTCTGGCCGGGGCGGCACGAAATACCCACGGTACTTGTGCTGCAGGCAACACGAGAGCGGTTACCACGACGAGCATCACGTAAAAACAAAATCCAAATTAAGACACAAACCCCTGCAAACCCATTGCCAGTACACCCGCTACCGGCTATCCCGCTCGGAAGGTACTTAAGTCATTATCGCACACGGCACAGCTCCCCCCTGCCCCCACCTTGAGTAGGTCTGCCAGCGACACAAACTCCCGGAACCGCCGCCGCACAGCGTGCTCCCCGTTGGTGCCGCTGACCCCGTTCCGGGAGGCAGCTGCTGCCCCTGTCCCCGCCCCTGCCGCCGCTCCCGCCCCTGCCCCTGCCGCTGCCCCCCCTGACGACGACGGCGGGGCACCGCGCGGCCGCGAGCGCACCAGGTAGGTGACGTAACCGCCTGGGAATGGTCGTGGGGGTGCGCAATAATCGCAAAAAGGCAATAATCGCGAAGGCACCAAGGGGTGAACGAACGGCGAGTGTGTTGTTAGAGGTCGGGGTGTTGGGCAATGGGCGGCCGGGAAGTGGTGCTGGTGCGCCAGGTAGGTGACGTAGCTGTATGAAGGGCGGTGTGCACCAGAGGGTTTGGAAAGCGGTTCCACAGGGCCTCGCGGTCCGGGCGCCTGCATATGATGACGTTTGGAGGTGCGAAGGGGTTTCCGTGTGCTCGGCGCACCGGCGCCTGCCCAGGACGAGCTAAGCCCCACACCACAGAGCACACCCGGCGCGCCCCCATGCCCAAGCCCCTATCTTTGATGCCTGCGGCTGGGCGGTGCATATGCGTGTCTGCGAATTGATCCACCCACACAAAGAGCCCGTTCGGCACACCCTCACGCCCATTTCTTTACCTTTGATGCCTGCTGCTGGGAGGTGCATACGCGGGTCTGCGTACTAGCCCACCCACACGCAGCACACCCGATACAACCCCCACACTCCCTACCTTTGATGCCGAACAGCCCCCCTTGCTCCCTCTTGATGGGGTCGGTGACGGTGACCACCAGGGAGTGGGGGGAGGCGGAGGCGCAGGCGGGCAGCAGCGCGCCGCGGGGAGGGGACAGCGCCTGGGGGGAAGGGACGGACGTGTGGCCGGGGGTGCCAGGGAGCAACAAACCGCAGCCCGTTTAATTTCAGTGCGTATTTGTTGTCGAGTTTGGCCCCAAATCCTTGACGTTAATGTGCCCACCAAGTCAGGGTCCACTTCTGCGACCGCACCCCGCCGCTATCGAACCCCCCGGACTATCATGAGCTACCCTCCGCGCCAGCATGCTCAGACCGCTAACCTCCCATTGCGACCCCTCTCCCCGCCACCTTACCTACACCTCCGAGCCTCCTCTCCTCCCCACTGCCATCCAGTGGCAGCTAGCTATCACAACCTCCCTTTCCTCCCCCCGACCCCCCACCCTGCCCCCCACCCCACTCCCCTCTCCGCTCTGCGGTTCCCCTACCTGCAGGTCTTCCCCGTAGTCCGCCGACCCCGGTATGTCCAGCACTGGAGGACCGCCGCCCCAACCTCCCCCACCCAGGCTGCCTCCTTGCCCCTGCCCCTGCCCTGAACCCTGGTGCCCTGAGGCCTCTCCCCTGTCCCCTCCCCCGCCCCCGGAAGACGCAGACGCCGCCCGTGCCATCCCCCCCTGCGCCTCCCCCGTCCTGCCCCCGCCGCTCCCGCCCGTCAGCGGGTCGCCACCTCCCCCTCCGCTCGTGCCCATGGCCCCCGCTGCTGCTGCTGCCCCCGCCAGTGCCGCGGCTGCCCCCTGCGGCGCCCGCTCGCACATCACGCTGTCCTCGTACGACGGTGGCGGCGGCGGCGCGGCGGCGGTGGCGGCGGCTAGCTGGCCGTAGGTGGGGTACTGCAGGGGGGCGCCGCCGGGGGCGGGTGCAGGGGAGGGTCCCCCCAGGCCCAGCCCCAGGCCGGGCGGGCCGAAGAGGGGGTCGTCGTCGTCGTCTGGGCCGGCCAGGGAGCGGAAGCGGTCCAGGTTGCCCTGGGGAGGACAGACGTGGAGGAGGGGAAGGCACATGGCGGTGCAGACTCACGTTGGTGCATTTTGCCCAAGGAATAAGCTGGTAGGCGACGCGCCCAAGGGCGCTGTAGGGCGAACAGGGGGGCTTGAAACAGGCAAGGTGGTGTGTCTTGCAGCAACAGCAAGTCGAATGGCGCCGTCCTAAATGCCGAATCCGAACGCCACCTCAGCGTTGATAGCGCCGCCCGCCTCTCCACCCGACCTGCAAAGCTCACGGCATGACCACTACCCGCGCTGCCTCTGCGCCATCTTCATACCCGCCCCGCTTTCGATTACTCTGCCGCTCTGCGGTTACCCACCCCCGCTCCCAACCCCACTCCATGCTGCACCTGCGCCGTGTCGCCCAGGTCCAAGACCTACATGGCCCCAACGCCCTCGGGTACAGACTGCTCCGCGGCCACCCTGGGATACGGATCCTGCTTGCCTGACCTGCCCGCCTGCAGCTGCGCATTGTCCCCCACGTCCACGTTGAACACCCCCAACTGCCCCAACGCACCCCGCACTGCGCAACACCCAACCCGCGGTCCAGGCCCCCCCTCGGTGATCCCACCTGCAGCTGCGCCGTGTCCCCCAGGTCCAGGTCCCCCGCTCGCGAACACAGCTCCATGTCTCCATCACCCACTCAGTACTAGCACTTAGTTCTCCACCGCCCACCTGCAGCTACGCCGTGTCCCTGAAGTCCACGTGTATAACCCCAACTGCCCCCGCACCAACACCCCCACCCGCAATGCGCAACCCCCGATCCAGGCCCCCGTCGTTGATCCCACCTGCAGTTGAGCCGTGTCCCCCAACTGCACGTGAACAAACTCCATCCAACGTACTTCCTGGCTGCCCACCTGCAGCCGCGCCGCGTCCCCCAGGTCCAGGTCCCCCAACCACCACGAAGGTACCGGATGTCCCACACACATGCGGTACCATACACGACCGGCCCCCACCGCCCACCTGCAGCTGCGCCGTGTCACCCAGGTCCAGGTCCCCCAGGCCGCCCAGCTCCCCGTCGTGGCTGCCGCCCCGGTGCCGCCCCGCGCCCGCCCCGGCCAGGTGCGCAGTGAGGTCCTCCATGTCCTGCGGCAGGGAGAGGGGAAAGGGGGGGGGGGGCAGGGGAGGGGGGAACTGGGGCGGCCACGGAGTCGCCGGAAGGAGTAACGTGTATTGCGACACTCATTTACGTGGCACGCGTCCTGGGGGGATCGGGGGGAGAGCAGGGTGGCAGGGGCAGGGAAACAGGAGGACGAGGAGAGTGGCCAGAGGGTGACATGAAGGGCGTGACGTATGTGACGTTAATCGCTCCCGCTGCAAGAAACAGACTTGTAACGATTGGAGATTAGTTGCTAGGGGGGCGAGGGAGAGGGCCGGCACGTGAGCCGGTTGTGGTGCAGCGCGGCTGAAGACACGGTGACGGTCTGGGATAGCCCGACAGCTGGCGAGCGGGGCACACACACAGGCCTTGGGGCCTGCGGCACTTCCGCAGTGTGCATACGTGGAGTACGCTGTGGATCCATACATGCAGCCAGTGATGGGGGATTGATGTGGTACTGGCTTGCGGTAAATGAGCAGGCTGCACGCCGTCGGTTCAGGCGGGTCAGGCAGTTACAGGTGCCACTTAGGCCCAGAGTACACTGGGGGATGGCACGTGTGCGAGCAATTATATTTTGTATTTATCTGCATATAGGCAATGCTGAAGAGCAACATGAATGCCTGTACGTTGTAGCGAGGGGCAGGGCCATGCGATAATGCTTCCGCACCTCGTCCAGTTGTGTCCCATAGCGCAGTGGGTCATTTACCCCTCCGGCATCGCGTTCAGCCATGCGGTACCGGTGCTGGTGGGATGCCTGTGAGAGGAAACCCTCGAAAATGGAGGGGTTTCGGATGACTATTTTGAGTCTTGGCACCCCTTTTCGTTCGAACGCAAGCACACAACTTTTAGAGTTGATGTTCAGATATGCGCGATTGCAATCCTTTCGCTCCTGAAGGGGGGAGAGGTTGTGCTCACGGGCATCCTGGCATCCGATGCGTCGTGCAGTTAAAGTGCAGCAGGGAAGCCACAGACACTTACTTGCGACTTGTCTAGACCTATACTTTACGCTTGCATACCGTCTATCACAGTCAAATACTAAGCCGTGTCGTTCGATCTCACGTCTGCTGCATACGCCTCGTCCCTCCTTTCGCGCGGCTTTGCAGCCATGGCCGAGGCCAAGCTAGCCATGTCGCTGGACGCGCTTATAGCGCAGGCTTCGACCAAGCGCCCGGAGCGCAAACCGCGCGCGGAGAAGCCGAAGAGTGCACCGGCTCAGTCTGGGCCAAGGAAAGGCCTTCAGGCTAACAAGTCGAGGAAGAGCTCAGGAGCGGGTAATGGGAATGCCCAACAGCAGCAGCAACCGAAGCAAAAGGCACAGCCCCAGCAGCAACAGCAGCAGGCTCCTCGCAAACAGCAGCAGAGCAACCGCGGCGCTGGGTCCAACCTTAGCGTCCGCGGCGGCAATGTACAGAAGCGTGCAGTGCTGGAGGTTCCAGCTCACGTGCTGCGCAGCGGGCCAGGCGGCCCGCCTCCAGCTCGGGTGGGTCTTTTCGGTACATGGCATGTCCATTACGGAAGACCACCTGCCCGACCAGGTCGCCCCACGAACCCAAACCAGTAGCAAGGACAAGAGATTACATCATGGACTATGTTACCGGGCGCTGTTGATCGCCCGATCTACTATCTATGCCATCTATGCCATCGCGCAGAAGCTGGCGCCTTACCAGCAACGGCAGCCCGCCCCGGAGGGCCGCTGGCAGCACGATATGTACCGCGACGTGGAGCCCGCGCCCCGCCGCGCGCCTGTGAGCCAGGCGGCTCCCCTGCAACCCAAGCTGTGAGTATGCCCTGGACCGGGTCCTTGTGCCCCACACACCTCCCCCAGTCTAGTAACGCAACCCACGCCACAGCACGAGCGCATCGGACGCAACAGGCAGCGGCCCTGGGACGGAGAGCCTTTAACCTGGAGCCATGATTTACCAGTGTCAGTGCCATGCTGTGGGGCAGCCGGCGCTACCGGGCGACAGCCGCTCCGGCCGGGCAGACGGCCGACTCCTCCTGTCCTGCTGCTGCTGCTGCTTCCATGTGCCTTCGCCCGCCGCCACATCACGGCCCTCCCCGTGGCTTCGCCTGACGCCGCCTGACACAACCTCACGCCAACCTGCCGCCACCTTCACCGCAGCATCGTCAGCAACCTGCACGACAACGTGACCCCGGCGGACCTGCTGGTGGGTAGCGATGCAGTTGCAGGGACACAGTAGCATATTGTCAAGCAGATACTAGCGGAGGGCGACACAAGTGGCATGTCTGTGACCTGCTGCTGGGTGGGGCCTGTCAGGAAGGAGATTTTAATGTAGGGCTTGCTGGAACCCAACAACATTGTTTGGCCATGCCGACTACGGCTCTGTGTGCTGCCGTGCCATGCACAGTGTTACGTACACGTGAGTGCCTCCAGGGCAACTGGCGCGTGACAGCGTTGCCATGAGCGCATGGCCCACGCGTGTGTTTCCCCTTGTGCTTACCCCCAACCCATGTGGGGCCCATGGTTCTCCCTTCCAGGAGCTGTTCTCAACGATGGGCCGAGTGGTCAAGCACGGTGTCAACTTCGACCACACGTAGGGAAAGGGTTGCGGGGGAAGGGGGGGTGACGTGTGCATGGGGGCAGGGAGGGACTCGCGTGAGCGCACGGAAGCCCAGGGAACTGCGCAACCAGACCGTGCAGCGCTTAGCCCTACCGGTACACTACTACGGCCCCATGCAAACCCGCATGCACCCCCCTGGCCCCGACCCCCCGCAGCGACCGCTCCCTGGGCACCGGCTACGTGGTGTTTGAGACCCGCGCGGAGGCCGAGCGCGCCAAGGCGGAGTACGACGGCGTGGCGCTGGACGGCATGGCCATGACCATCCAGCTGGCGGAGGAGGCGGGAGGGGGCGTCATCAGGGAGCTCAAATCGGGCATCAGGTGGGGGAGGGATGTGGGGGCGGGGCTACTGGGGAACACGGGGGGGTATGGGTTTGGCGGCCGGCAATGTGGGCGCAGGCGTCGTAAAGGAGGTCAGCCCGGGCAGTGCTTGGGGGAAAGGGTTCCTGGGGAATCACGGGGATGTGCGTTTGGCGGCCGACAGTGTGGGCGCGGGGGCCATAAAGCAGCTCAGCTCGGGCAGCAGGTGGGGGAGGGATGGGGGGCTACTGATGAACGAGGGGATGTGGGTTGGGCAGCCGGCAATACGGGCGGGGGGGGTCATCAAGCAGCTCAGCTCGGGCAGCAGGTGCGGCGAGAGGAGCGATGAGAGGGTGCTGCTGTGGGCGGGGCGGGGGGCCGCTGCTGATAGGTGGGTAAGCAAAGTAGCGCTACTGGGTGTGAGCATATGTGGCGTGACTTGGCATGGCGTCACCTGTTGCTATGCGCTGGTGCACGCCTTCGGGGGCGGCGGCATGACGCAGCAGGGAGTGGTTGAACATGCGGGGTGGTGGCAGGGATGCTGACTGGCACCATGTGGGCCCGGTTCCCAGGGTGCACAAGCCGGCGGGCAACGGTACGGCGGCGGGCGGCCGCGGCGGGCCGCTGGGCGGGCGCGTGGGGCCGGGCAACGGTGCTGGCGGCGGCGGCGCGCGGCAGCGGGGCGGCCTGGCGGCGGCGGCGCTGCGGGAGACGGCCACGGCCTCGCGGTGGGTGGCACGAGTAAAGGAGTCCTGGGGTGAACGGGGGGGGGGGAGGGAAGAGCGTTGCCACGCGGTGATATCCGTGGGGGTTTGGGGAGGGTGCCTTGGTAGCTGGGGTGTGCTTGGGCGCGTGGGGGCCGCACTGGGAAGAGGCCTGCCGGCGTGAAGCGGCGGAGGGCAGTGCAGTTGCACGTGCTGCGGCAACAGGGTGCGGAGGCACGGCCACACCTGCGGCCACCCAACGGTAATGCAGGGGCGCAGTGCACACAGACTCTGTGCCCCTGCGCTTGAGTGTTTTGCTACCTCCACGCTGACCCGTTGCGCCGGTGGACACTGCAGGCCGGCGCGGACAGGCGGCATGGGGGCGCGCGGCGGGCGCGGAGGGCGCCTTCGCAGCGCTGTGGTGAGAGGGGGGTGGTGCAAGTGGGAGTGGGGCAGGGGAGACCGCGAGCTCGCAGGGTGCTGCGGGGCTGCGGCTTCGCCGGAAGTTCACGTACCTCAGTGCTGCGGGCTACCGGACAAACCTCATGTCACCTTACAGGGAGTACATTGGTCAGGCTAAACACGAAGCCAGGGAGTATGTATGCTACCGCGACACCCAAATCGCCTCTATGTCGTAGTGGGCCCATGTCTGCCTGACGCTGAGTGACAAAGCTCCACAGTCGGCGTTGGGGAACAATGTAAGATGGAAGGCCGAGCAGCTCCCCTTCTCCTCATCCGTGGTGCAGGTCCCCCAGTCCCAGTTGGACAGGGAGCTGGACGACTACATGCAGGTGGGGCTGGTAGTGGCTGGTAGGGGTGATAGCCGTGTGTATAAACCATATCGACTGCATTTGCGGCAGGGCTTCACCACTGTGGCTATGTGCGCCTAGGGGTCCCTGACGGGCCCGCAACACACCTGGGGCTGCCTGTCGTCCAAAGGGATGACTGGAGGCGTTTGCATATAGGGCTGCCTTGCAAGGGACACACATGGCGGCGTACCTGGGCCTTGCGCCTGGCCTGGGTAGGCCGCATGATTGAACCCGCATGCGCAAGAATACGTTACTGGTATGCCGCCTCTTGTCATAGGAACGGTTAGCCCGCAAGGTTCTGACGAAATCAGATTACTAACGGGGCCTCGGGTTCCCGTTCTGTCCTCAAGTTAACGGGTTACGTGTTTCTGCACCAATCTCTTCCTCCTGCAGGAGTAAACGGATGGGAACATGCTCTGTGGCAATGGAGGCATAGCATGAGGCGAGTGGCCGTTGGTTAGCCCAGCGCTTATTGGTCGTCGTAGCCAGGGCGGTGGCTGGACTGGTCCCCGCAAACTCGGCAAGGCGATAGCCCACGAGCCGAGGACCATGTTGCTTGGGCGCGTGCGCAAGTGTGGAGGAGCAGCAGTGAGTAGGACAAGTCTGAAGCGTCATGTTCATCCCGTGGATAATTCACACCGTTTCTGCCGTACATGCGCTCAAGGTTGTGTCGGTAACATGACTGGCTTCCCCGTTCTGTCTTTACACGTGCTGTCACAAACTGTCGCTGTTTGGGACTGGGGCATGGGATGGGGCTCGGTAACATGGCCCCAGTCAGGAGTACGGTATGAACATCCCTGGCCCCTGCCAATGGCATACCGGTATGTGTTGTGTGGCTGTGGCGCGGTACACGTGGTTGTACCTGCGGTTTGTTGGCACTGCCCCGCTTCTTTGTGATGCAGCAGGTGCCTTAACCATGAGCTAGCCTGCGTGTTAGGCCGTTGCCGCCGCCCGATGGATGCGGGTCAACCGGGAGCTGCCGAGTGCTGGTCCGGCTTGTTGTACGACACGAACGGTTAGCGACACGCCTCATGGGAGGGCTGAAACGGCTGGAGCATGTTATACCTGCCCTAGCATTGCAGCTGGGACTTGGTGAGGGTGGGCAGCGGCCGGCTCCTGTGGGGCCGCGGCGCAGTGTTGGGTCTTGCAACGATGTTTAGTGGTGGCGAGGGCTGTGCGGGACACCGTTGTGCTTGTCGAGGTTTGGTGTGCTGGGTAGAGTAATGTACCAGGCGGGCGCGCCTCTTGTACGACACTGCAGACATGTAGCATGCCGTGGTACACGTATTCCATCGTCTGAAACCCAACACGGTTGGCAGCTGGCGGCAACGGCCTCTTTGCCTTCTAGATTCTTGCCTGGATGTTTGCAGCCAGGGAACATCCCCCTATGCGCAGCCACGAGAACCCCCAGCTTCTGTCATGTACAAGTGAAAGTCCACGTTGAGCCTAGTTGAGCAGGCTGTGGCGGATTTGTGCAGACAGCTCCCTCCGTTCTGGCCGAGAGCCTGCATGTGCCCACAACCCCTGTCCTGCCCAGGTCAAACCGCAAAGTGAAGGAAGCGTAAGGACTGCATACCGCACTCCATCATTACAATACCGAGTGTATGTATCATGCAGTAGCAGGGCGCCTTGGATTCATGCGTAAGCCACGAATGCCTTTCCTGACACGGGAAGTGCCCAGTGTGATTCGTACGGTAACAGCCACGTACTGTGCAAGCAGATGCAAGACGATGGGATGCTGGCACGACGTGCCAAACAAACATCGCAGGGCCGTCTTCGCCTTGGTTGACCACGAGCAGTACCGGTATTGAATTCCCGTTGCGAGCAAGCAGCCTACTGCTACGAGTGCGCTCTATCATCTCAAGTTCCAGGACCTGTGCCACCACCTTCAAGGCGCCCTCACTCTCCATAACTGCTTCAAAACCCGCTGCCCACAAATGCGAACACGCCCCATCCTTGAGACGCCCCCATTGCCGCCGCACCTCACCCGTACTGCTCATGCCTGGTACAGTGCCCCCGCTACACGTCAACATCAACAAGGACCTCCTTGTGCACGTCCCCGCCTGTACTACGAATTCTCGCGCCAACGATGGCGCTCGTAACTAGGCCAGCCGTAGCTAACCCTTGAACTTGAGGTCACGCTGCTGCCTGCTTGTGGGCTTTGACGCCGGCGCCCCCGGCTCGTCCAGCCGTCCGGTCCACCACTCCCCCTGCGCGCTGACCACGCACGTCACGGCCAGGTGGTGGTCTGTCAGCAGCTTGCGGCAGCACACGCACGGCACTGAGCAGCCCAGTGAGCCGTCCGTGAGGTGCCGCCACACGCACACGGTGCCGCCCGCCTTGCGCCGGATCCAGGACTTGACCTGGTGCGGCCGCTGGCCGTGCTTGCGCGCCTCGTGGATCCACGAGGACAGCAGACGGCGCTCTGGGAGGTAAGTCACGGAGGGGGAGCGCAGAGTACGAGGGTTGGCAGGCGCAATACACCATGCTGTGGTTGAATCACAATAAGCTTGGTGTTGCAGTGCCACCTGGAAAACTCGTACTCTGGGGCTACCATTGCGGGTTTCCGTGCCCCTAGCCGAGGAACGGCTGCCAATTGCAGCAGATGTATGGGCCTGTGTTGGCGTGGGCATGCGCCGCTGCGTATTGGGGGGAGGCGGCCTACTGCGCTTACCTGCGCAGCCGCGATGATCGCTTAAGCTTTGGAAAAGGTCATAGTCGACGCTCGTGTAGGTCAGATAGCGATTTGTTGTTGTCTAGCGGGCGCTCTAGGGTGGTCGCGGGGCGGGAGGACGACATGACATCGGTGTAAAAGTTAGAATACATTTTGAAAGAAGCGTGAACGACCTTGGACTCCAGGTTTCGCCAGTGGTGAGCGGCCATAGGGTTGGAAAGCAGCGCGCGAAAGGACAGACTGAAAGAGGCAAGGTTGAAGAGCCGGCAAGCAGAGTAACTGTGATCCTTGCTGCAGAAACAGCACTAGCTTGTACCTTAAGTGTTTGGCGGTACGGAGCGACTTTTCGATGCTGGCGGCAGAGAGGCCATGCTGGTCAAGGGAGCTCCCCTGGGCTGATTTATGTAGGAGGCCCATGCGTTGGGCCCACGTGTGCCCGTCGCAGCCCCCAGTGCAATAGTGGCCGATTGCCTGCTTCTACTTGTGACAATCAAGATTGCACTACACGGACGTGTACCACAACACGAGTGCACCAGGCCAGACGGACAACACCCCCTTACCCAGGGCAGGTGCTCAGTTGTGCGCTTATGCCTGCGAATGGCACGGCTAGGCACGACTGGCCATGCCGCTCACACGCCTGGGCCGGCCAGGTGCAAGTGTCCTCAGTTCGGCGACAAGAGCGAAAATCGGCTTTAAGTGCCCAACACAAGCCACGCTTGCGGACCAACCAATCGGCACCATCAGCGGCTGCTGGTCTCCATATCCAGAGCGCCAGGTAGCGCCACTTCAGGTACCAAACCACCTACGGCAACTCAACCGGGTGACAATCTTGCCTGCCGTGCAACACCGAACCAACGCAATCGGATTAAAGCTTGCACGTCATCCCCCTTGTAGGCCGGCATGTCAACCCTCTGACAGACTTGCCCTTGGTCCCGGCCGGCGGTCAACGGTCAACGGCCCAGGTCGTCCACGCTGGCCTGCTTGGACCACAGCTCGGCGTATCTTCCGCCAGCTGCCAGCAGCTCCGAGTGTGAGCCTGCGGGGTGTGCATGGGATCTTGTCAGCGGTTGAGTTGACTTGAGAGCTGCACTTCACAAGGAGGCTAACTCGCTGCCAGATTGGGTAGCGACATACCCGTAGCCTCCGGGCCAGCAATGCCAAGCTATCGTAGAGAGGGTGCAGCATGTGCCTGGGGTTCCTGCTGCTCTGGCCTTTTGGCCAGTACTGTTTGCTGCAGTCAATCCGATTGTACACTCTTATCCCACTAATGGCCGGCAGCCGCTTGTCAGTGGACAATGCATGGGTGTCTAAACTGTGCACTTGGCTGGCACTGGCAGACCCCATGCGCTGCCTGGCCCCACCTGCCTCCACCACCCACCTGCCTCCACCACCCGCCCTTCGTCCAGCACCACGATCTGGTCGCACTGCGCCGCCGTGGACAGCCGGTGGGCCACGAAGATGGAGGTGCGGCCCTGGAGGTGCAACGCGGCGGGAGAATGGGTTGCGGGGGCACTGTGTCGCGTGTGTGGACAGGCACAGCCAACGTGCAGGGCGAAAGCAAAGGGCCAAATACAGCAATTCGCGTCGAAGCGTCCAAGCCCTAGCAGCCAGCGGTCTCAAAAAGCCAGCAGCGAATGCCTCCGACTTGGGGCCGCTCGTGTGATGCCGCGTGTGGGCACAGGCAAGGACTGCAGATGCACACGAAAAGTGTGTGGACTTCCTCAGCTTAGAAGGACTCCGTTAACAGTGAAACCGCACCCGGCCTTCGCAGTGCTGTCTGGTGGTGTGCGTCATTTCGCCCCACCTCTTCCATGGACTGAGTCGCTTCGGGTTAGCAAAAAGAGCACCCCTTCCCCTCCCCACGCCCACCTGCGCCAGGGCCCTGAGCGCCTCCAGGATCTCCGTCTCCGTCTTGGAGTCCAGCGCGCTGGTGGCCTCGTCGAACAGCAGGATCTTGGGCGCCTTGAGGAACGCACTGCAGCGTGACGCGGGTTACCACAAGCATGACAGGACATGGTCATTGCAAGCTGCATGCCGGCATTTTATATGTGCCAGTCATGCGTTGTATGTGCGACAGTAGCTCCGTGCACGTAAAGAGCGCGTGTGAAGCGTAGATGGGAGTCAGCAGTCCTGGCACTTAGGGTGTATGCAGGCAGTGCCTGAGCGTCAGCACTTGAGGCACGTGCCGAAGGTAAGGCAGCCACGGAAAGCCGGCAAACACTTGCATTGCCATAGGCAAGTGGGAAGCCGGGAACAAAAGTGAACCTTAAGGCCCTCAACGGTGTCGGAGCGCTGGGCCTCCGGCACGGCGCTCCAGAGGGGCACACTTCCACAAGACGCAGCCGGGCCCAGCGGTACGTTCTACCGCTGCTTTTGGACTACGCAACGGCGATCAGGGCAGGTGGTGGTGGCGTCCCGCCGTCCCCCCACCGCGTGGACCACTGAAACGTCTGCACGGCTCATCACAAGGTCGGCTTCCATAGCCACCCTGTGAAGGGCATCACGTTCGATTCGCGCTCGTGGCAGGAGTATTCCGAGACGGCGGCCATTGTGCTGATACAGAAATACCGCCGTGGAGAAGGTGCGAGCCATGCACTCCGGCGTGCTGGAGGCCGCTGTGTGTGGTAGCGTGATGGAGATGGCGGAGACCAGCCACGGCGGCATGTACAAGTGCTGCCTGGAGATGCCCGACCATTAAGTAAGCGCTGGTACCGTGGTACATTCCCTTTCCCACCCCAGCGTACACTTAGGGGTCGGGCACCTGCAGGCAGCACTTGTACATGCCGCCGTGGCCGGCGTCCGCCAGCTCCACGACGCTAACACACACAGCGGCTTCCAGCACGCCGGGGTGCATGGCGCGCACCTTCTCCACGGCGGTATTTCCGTATCAGCACAACGGCCGTCGTCCCGGCACTTGTACAGGCTGCCGCGGCCGACATCCGCCACTTCCACCACCTGTCACAAGGTACGGGTCTTCGCCCAGAAGAGCGCTTTGAAGAACTAGACACATGGGCACGTCTCTGGTGCCCCACCGTGCGATGGCGACGCGCTGCTTCTCCCCTCCGCTGAGCTTGAGCCCCCGCTCGCCCACCACGGTGCCGTAGCCGTCGGGCATGTCGGATATGGCCTGGTGGATGCGGGCCGTCTTGGCAGCCTCGTGCACGTCCGCCTGCAGCGAGCACGCAACGGACTGTGAAGCCGTGTACGCACGCGTCGCAATGGTTCAATCGATGGCAGGGGAGACCGCTTGGTACAATGTACCGATACGATGTACATACAGGCCATGAAAGGCCACCAGTCGCCTTGCAAGCACTGTTGAGGACCCCACGTGAACAACTTTCATACCACGCGTGGCCAGCGACCATATGGGAACGCAAGGCGGGCACGTGGGCTGCCGCATGCCAGGTAAGCAGCCATGGCTGAGCCAGGGTGAGGCGCGGGTATAGTTTTGCCTAATGGGAACGCACCCCTGCGTGCGGTGCGAGTCTGTGCTGCGCCGTCGCACCCACGTGCACGCACCTTGGTGGCGCCCTGCTTGCCGTACGCGATGTTGTACATGATGGTGTCGTTGAACAGCACCATGTCCTGCGGCACCTTGGCGATGGCCCGCCGCACGCTGTCCAGCTGCAGCTGCCGTACGTCGTACCCGCCGATGCGCACGGAGCCCGACTGTGCGTCGTAGAACCTGGCAGGAACACATACCGGTACATAACAACGACCACGGCACGGTTTTGTGTTTAGACTGACGAAGATACGTAACAACGAGTGAGAACGACACGGCTCTCCACGTTAGGCTGGCTGCAAATACATAACATGGAGGGGCCGCATGCAGCGCGCTCAGCGCTATACTGTTGAGTAACACCGATTACCGGGTTGGGCATATGTGGGTTAACCTTGCGGTGACACCTAAGCGTCATGCCTCAGCTAGCGCGACTCTGTGCACGGTGCTACAGGTGGTACCACCCACCTGAACAGCAGGCGCAGGATGGTGCTCTTGCCGCTGCCCGACGCGCCCACAATGGCGCAGCTGGTGCCGGCCGGCACACGCAGCGACACGCCCTGCCGCACACAACAGAAGGAGGTGCAAACCATGGGACAGGTGGAGGTCCTGATGCAACCAGTACCCGAAGCGCGTGTGAAGTTTGCCATGTGTCAGGACAAGGGGCAGGACGCAGGAGGCAAGCCATCGGGCGACATTGCATTCGGGCACTAGACGGCATGGCACGCACGCGCCGTACGCTGCTGCCGTGAACGCGTGCCTTGCCGTACCTGCAGGATGGGGTCGTCGCTGCGGTAGCCGAAGTGCACGTCCTGCAGCTCGATGTCGTACCCGCCGGGCAGCGCGGGCAGCGGCACGGCGTCGGGGGCGTCCTGGGGGGACAAGGAGGAAAAGGGAGGGAGGAGTCGGCAAGCGGTACAGTACGGTACCAGAAACGGCATGCTCTTGTACTCCGAGAACCAGGAATGGTCCCCTACAAGTAGGCAAGATGCGCAGGCCATAAGTGAAGGAAGAGAGGGCCAAGTACGGCTGTGGGCAAGGCGCGCGTCATGTTTGGCGCGTACCCCGTGTAGCGCGTAGGGAGTGGAGCGTTTGGGCAGCGGCGGAATTAGCGTTGTGTGCCGGGTTGTGTGCAGCTAGTCGGCATGTGCGCAAGGAGTGCTAGTCGCCAAGCGCGGCAAGCGGTACTCCTTCTGTGAGTTCGGAAGTCAGTTACACAGAATGGCGGTGCGGCGGCCTTCCATACTACAAGTGCCATACGCATGCGCCGTTGAGGCACAGTACGGCCAAGGTGCTGGCCAGGGGCCACACCTTGCATGCCAGCGTGCGTGTGCGTGTGTGTGCGTAGCCCGCCTCTAGTGCGCCGTCCATCACCCCCGTATGTGCACACCTTGATGGCTGACTGCTGTGACAGGAGGCCGAACATAGCGCCCATGTCCTGGGGTGGGAGCAGGAGGAGGAGGGCGGTGAACCGTACGGCAAGTTGGGGGTTGGCGTTGTACGACAGACATGTTGCGCACAGGCAGTCTGTGTGGAGGGCGCGAAACGCCTGGCAGCTCGCCGCAGGCTGCAGTTCAGCGCGGCATGCTCTCCTCGCCACGTGGCCCTTTGCAGGGTGCATGCAGGTGTGTCAGCAGCGATGGGGCTGCTAGTTCACGCAGCTGCACCAGCGCGCGGCATGCGAAAGCATGCAGCGATTCGGGCGTTTCGCTGTACGCGTGCGCGAGACACATACACACACAACGGCATGGTTCCGCATGTGACACACTAGCACCCCGCTTCCGCACACACCGGTTGTGGGCTGCCCCCCCCCCCCCCCCCCCCCCCCCCCCCCCCCCCATATTGTGTTTCTCGGGACACCGGGGCTAGGAGGGTGGGGGGGAGGGGGCGACCCGGGGGGGGGGGGGGGGGCGAAAAAG
>VFQN01005392.1_pt1 | contig 15713 bp, 22 predicted proteins | sample 3512371 | NCBI WGS metagenome assembly VFQN01 (sample SAMN10412370, study PRJNA504923) | tailings metagenome | isolation source: Replicate 2 from Balatoc abandoned mine | place: Philippines: Itogon, Benguet | collected 2017-08-28
GGGGGGTACGTACGGATCGGGCGAAGGGGGGGGGGGGGGAACCGCAGAGCGGCAAAGTAACTGAATCGGAAACGGTCAGCCTGCGGAGAGCGAGGTCAGTGGCTGAAGCGAAGCGGGGGGTGGGTGGATGGGCACCAACAGTCATTGAAAGGAGGCAGCTAGCCCGGCCCACACGGACCCACACACAAGCGACTTCCCGCGGACATGCTCAGTACATGTTGTGGGCGCCGGTGCTGCACTGTTTAGCATCCTTTTACCACTTTAGTGCGCAGCAAGCACTGGTCATCCGTTCCGTGCCTGGGAGCTGTCTTGCACAAGACCGGCACTCCCTTTATTTATTTCCTGTTCGGGCCGAGGTGCGCGTATGCCACGCCTTGGCCATGCCACGTGGTGAGACGCATGGTCCATCCCACTTCGCCGAGTACTTATTACGTGCCGCCATCCAACCCACACACGGTTCTTGACATGTCCTGCTGTCAATGGAACGACAACTTAGGAATTCAATCAGTATTGTCCCGCCCTGCCAATGCACCGCGCAGGCATGGATCCGGGCTGCCCTGGCGCAGATTGGCGACAGGGAGGTATGTGGCGCGGTCTGCGTGTGCAGCATACGCGTCGTCGCCATGCCGTTGATCACCGTGACGCAGCTTATCATTGTTGTTCCGGAACCTCTCGGCTGCCTACAGTGCTGCCGGCGGGAGGCATGCATGGTGGCATGGTGGTTTTGTACCGTTCCTTCACTTATGTTAGTGTGACATTAAAAGGTGCAACCTGAGCGGGTGCTGTTGTGCTCGAGCACGGCAAACCCCTGCACATCTGTGTTTCGCAGTTCACTATTTCTGAGGTTCGGGCTATGCTGGAGGCAAACCCAGACATCAGCCCCCTGCTGGACAGGAGGTGCGTGCGTACCACCTTCACGCAGTTCACATGCAGGCCTCCGCACGCCGTGGAGCCGCGTGTATGTGTGCAGGAGGCTCTCAGTGCGTTAATACACCATATAATGTCTGTGCAATTATTGCGTGCAGCAGTGCATTACGACACTCCGATTTCATCTGCCGAGATCCTGCACCTGCTGCACTCTCCCGAACAGGCCGGACTCGTACCGCAAGACAAGACTCCGCTGGCAAACAATCCTAACTACTCGCGTCCAGATGTGAGTCACCTGGCGCTTTGCCGCTAGCCCTGCCTGCGCAGCACGCTGCCCTGCCTACGTCACAGCTGCCTCTTGACCGTTGCTTCGTGCAGGCACCCCGGCGTGGTGCGAACGGGCGTCAAGCGAGGCAGGAGCATGCTATACCGCTACGACCCAACGGACCCGGTGAGTGTCTCTCTTTTCAACGTGCGCACGTACGCACCAACTCAAGGACTCGTGTGCATGCAAGCAAGGGCAATTCACACTATGCGACGTAGGGTGGCAGCTCCTATGGTGCTCCTGCGGTGCGCCGCTCGGATCTTACTGACTTGCACATAGGCAGCATGTTTGCCTTTGCATTGCCCACATGCCCAGATGTTGACTCTTGGTGTAAAGCAGCTCCAGAACCCCTTTGTGAAATTCGGCATGTGCGCTCCCCCTCGGTGCCAACATGCGTGCAGGGCGCCGTTCCCACCAAGCGCCGGCGCCAGCCCAAGAAGGGCGTCCCGGGCCTGCCCCACCTGGGCCGGCACGAGGGGAGCAAGGGGGACGCGGCGGCTGTGACTGCGGAGCAGCAGCAGCACATATGACGCGTAAGCTGACGTAATCCACACCCACCACCTTGCAGTCGGTGCGCTATGCCCAATGTGTGTCGGTTTGGTGGCGTGAGGCGTGGTCCATGGTTGTGGGCGCATACCAAGTGGGCACAGCGGCTGTCGGAGTCCGTTGTCCTTGTCGTAACTGTGACTTGAGCCTGGGGCAGCTGGGACAGGTCAGGAACTGCTGGGCCGTGGATCCGTAACGGAACTGCATGTGACAGGACAGGACTGGGGCCAGGTCAGCGTCAAACAGCCAGCAACAAGGAGCGATTGGCGACTGCTTTGGTGCAGGTGCAAAGTAGGGAGCGGCTAGCTATGCCGGGTGCTACAGGGGCTGGCGGGGCGAGGCGGCAGCAGCGGCGAGGGCTGAGTAAGTAGCTACGCGGGCCATCATCGTCCGTCGCCCCGTGCTCTAGGGGAAGCGGCCAGGACGACAGCGCAGCCTCGGTGCACTGGTGGTAACCAGTCCACAGTGGGGGTGCGGCCCCCAGAGCCTTGGTCACACGGGGTGCCTCCCATGACTCGCCTGCCAGCCTAAGCCGGAACTGTCGAGCTGTTGCAACGCATACTGTAGCGCAGGAGGCAGCAGCTTGCGTGTGGGTTGTGTGGCTCGCATGCTGGTCAGGCGCTGATGGTGTTTTTCTTGGGCAAGGTGCCGGGTGCGCGACCACGTGCTTGCCGTACACATGGGACGTGTTTAACCTGGTGCTGTGCCGTACTACCGATACCATTTATGGGCGTTGTGGCTTGTTGGGGCTGCACTTGACACTGCATAATGCGTGGCTGTGCTCTGGATAGCATCGCATTTGGATGTTCGGTGTTCTACCGGTATGGCGAATACCTGGCTGCTGAGCAGGTCGGCAGGAGGGAGGAGGCCCTTGAACCTCGCATGTATCAAATGACTGCTGTACCAGGCAGGGGACCAGGTGGTTACTAATGTAGGTCGCTGGAGTTCATGTGTGCCCCTTCCTCACGTGCCGTAGACGGAGTGTAGGGGCATGTGGCCACGCCGGCGGAAGCACATGGTCGCCAGGAGGCCTCCTTGCTCAGTGGGTATGGCCTAACCACCGCCCACCAGGCAGGGGCAGGGGCAGGGGATGGAGAGCCCCCTGCCGCCCATGGCCATGCGGACGCAATTGTATTGCGTGAGACCAAACGCTGCCCAAACTGCGCCCATTACCCATTGCACAGCCGCGCGTGGCTGCGAACCACGGAGGATTCACCTGCGTATGCTCCGACTTAGCCGCAGGGGAGATCGGGTGCACCAGGGGAGCTCCCCTTGGGTGCACGCTGAAAAGCTGCCCGGTGGGTGCAGGTGGGTGTCACATGTCGCGCTAAGGTGTGAGAGCACGCGGCAAGTCAATCCACAATGTAAGGTGTGAGAGCACGCGGCAAGTCAATCCACAATGTAAAAGTACAGTTGTATCTTTGAGATTTCATGGTTTGCTCCACACGTTCCTACGTTACTGCCATAAATGTTGCACAAGGTGTAATCGCACAACGCCACTTCCAGCCCAGATGGCGCCTAGCACGATAGTTAGGGTCAAAGCGCTCTGCTCTTGGTTGCAGGCTGGGGGCATCGTCTCGTCAGAAAGCGAGCTCAACTCATGGCGGAAGGAGTGCAAGGCCCTGGCGTCACTGCTATACCTAGAGGATAAGTTGCTGGAGGATATGTGCACCAGTATCCATCAGGTTACATCTCCCGGCCGGCTTCTGGCGATGCTGTCCCTGCTGACAGGCTCCATCCTCTCACCGGACGCTGCCGCCAAGCTACCCTACGACGCCATGTCAAACATACACTCAAAAGCCGTCGTGTGGATATGCTCTTTCCTCGACATCGATCCTGAACATGGTGGTCCCAGCAGTTCACAGTTGGCGGTCGCCGAGGTGCTACTGCGCGCCAAGGTTCTGCAGGGCTGCAGCCGGCTGCTCGCCAGCGCAACAGCTCCAGTCGCAGCTTCTGGCGAGGGGACACAGTGTGTTTGGCGTCAGTCGCTGGCAAGGAAGGGTGACGAGGAAGCCCGAGCGTTGGATTTCGCGCTGAGCACTGCCAATTGCCTGCTGCCGCCCCTGGCCACCGTGTGCGGGATGTTGCAGTCCACTTCGACCGCGCCGAGCACAGGCCAGCGGGCCTCCTCTTCCACAACGCCTGGCCGCGACGGCAGTGAGAGGCAGGCACGTGCGATTGAGCTGGGGGATGAGGTGCAGAGGGGGGAGAAGGGGCAGGAGGACGGGCTGCAGGGCCAAGGGGCTCATCCTGGCGGAGTAGCGCATGTGGCGCAGCCCGCTGGCCTTTTGCAGCAGCTCGTGGCTGCGCTGGACGACAGCTGCGTGCTGGAGCACTTTGCCCGGGGCGTGCTGGTGCAGGCGGGCTACCTGCAGCGCACGCAGCAGGCGGGGCGGCATCACAGTCAGGCGCACGCCCAGCTGTACAACGGGCTTTCAAGTTTCTGCGCATCATTTGCCATGCTGTATTCCGACCTGCTCAACCTGCAAGCTGGCGCTGGCCTCCCCGGTGCCGGCAGCTCCAGGTCCGCGGCGAGGCCACAGCAGGGCGGCGAGGGAGCGCCAGCACGAGCCCTCGGAGATGCAGCAGCACCGCCCACATCCCAGCACGGCGCTAGCCGCACGCCAGCGCTAGAGGCTTCAGGAGATGACCTGGACGCAGCGCACGTACCGCTGCTTGGACGCGTGCTGTCCGGCCCCTGCGCCCGCCACCTGGTGCTGTGCCAGGGGCTGCGCGCCCTGTGCGCCTTGGACGGGGGAGGGGACTATGGCCTGCCGGTGGAAGCCGGCCTGCACAGCCTGCCTCTGTGCAAAGGAGGACACGAGGATGAGGACCAGGAGGAGCTGTCTCAGCGCGTGCGGTTGGCTGTGGGTCCTTTTCAAAACCTGGTCGCCATGCTATCCATGCACCGCGGTGACCAGGGGGGTGAGGAGGAGGCGCAGCTGCCGGGCAGGGGCACAAGGCTGCAGCTGACCCTGCGGGTGGTGCACTCGGCGGCAGGGGCCAAGGCTGGGGGCAGCGGCGGCGGTAGCGGGGGCAGCCCGCGTCACGTGCTGGACCAGGCGGAGGCAGGCTTTGTTGCTGTCTACTCGCTACACAAGGCTTGGCGGCACATGCCTCCGCCGTGTGCACCCGCGCGGGCGAACCACCGGCGGGCGGCTCTGAGGCGGTGGGCGGCGGCGGCTGAGCAGGTGGCGCGCAGCGGGGCGGCGACCGGGGCGAGGTCCTACCCGCTGTGTGGGCGCAACCTGGCGTGCATGCTGAGGCTGCACCCGAGCTACGTGGGGGCTGTGGAGCGGCAAGGTGGGTTGTAGGGCTGACGTGTGGGCTGTTCGGGTGCCAGTGGTGGGGATGTTGCCGCGTGGCATCCGTGCACCTGATTTTGTTGCCCGGCCATGAGACACAGCCTACCTGCATTTGGAGCGTGCTTGTGCTGTTCTGTTGCTTGGCGAGCCTGTGCTCTGGTGCAGCAACTGACCTGGGCTCTGCAGGTAGCCTGACTATTGACCAGCTCCCTCAACAGCAACGTAGTGTTTGGGCATTCCCTCCCTTCCCCAACAACGCACGGAACGCATCAGACCTGCCGGCTCTGGCATCGGGCGGCCACCTGCTGCGGGCGTTGGAGGGGCTGGTGGGCCAGGCGGCGAGGGATGTGGGGGACCAGGCGGGGCCCCCCTGCAGGTGCACGCCCGCAGCAGGCGCCGGGCGGAGGACCCCAATCGGCTGGGCGCTGCGCTCCTTCGTTCAGGAACTGAGCTGCGGCGTGTGGCCCTGCCCGCTGCGGGACCTGCTGCTGCAGCCGGGGGAGGACGAGCAGCCTGGGGCGGGGCAGGGGCAGTGCGGGGCCACGGGGCAGGTGGGATGGAGCGGCGGCGGCCTGCGTGCAGCTGCGTCCCTAGCGGTGGCGCTGGGCAAGCTGCTGCGACGGTGCGAGGGGGCGGTGGCGGAGTCCCTGGCCAAGTGCGGCGATAGCATGGCAGACAAGGACTTCGGGGAAACTGGGAGGGACACCGCCCTGGAGATCATGTGGGCGGTGTGCGGCGTGCTGCTGGCGAGCCCGGAGTGCACCGCCGCTGCGCAGTTGGGCGCACGGACTGGGGCTGAGGCCAGGGAGGAGGGTGCCGCTCCGGTCCCCGAGGGCGGTGGGCAGCTGGGCTGGGGCTGGGTGGCGCGGAGGCGCGTGCGGGTGTGCGCCTACGGCGCGTGGCGGTGGCTGCCGCCGCTAGCGAGCATGGCACGAAGGGCGGCGGCGGCGGGGCACATCAACAGTGCGAGCCTTCAAGCGTGGCTGGCGTGTCTGGTCTGGGTGGGGCGCCTGTGCCTGGCCTGCTGCACAGAGTCGCGGGTAGCAGGGCTGGGGCTGGAGGCGCGTGACGGCGAGGGGGAGAGCGTGGGAAGCGGAACAGCCGGGATGAGCGGGGGCGGCGGGGCCCAGACCGCCCTCGCCGCTGCTGCTGGTGGCGGCGGCAGCTGCTGCAGCTGCGCCGACTGCGCGGGCTGTGGGGCGCATAGCGGGGGCTGGCGGGAGTTCCTGCTGCGGGACGTGGGGGTGGTGGGGCTACTGGGTGCGGCGCTGAACGGGCTGGTTCCGGCGCTGCTGGCAGGGGACGGAGACGAGGAGTCGCAAAGCTTGCTGAAAGCGACTGCTGAGGCGTGCGTGCTTGCGGCGGCGGCATTCCCCACCGAGGTGGCGCAGTACGCCTGGGGGGCGCATGACGGGGGGGCAGACGGCGCGAGTGGTGGCAGCGGCGCGATGTGGAGCACCAAGGTGCTGGCCGAGCTGACTATGAGAGTGGGCGGGGCGCAGGGTGGCCAGCCCTTGGCGGGGGCCCTGCGTGCGCTGGAGGAGTGGGGCGGGGAGTGCGAGGTTGCTGGCCGGCCGGTGGGGCCCAGCGCGCAGCAGGAGCAGCTGCTGGATCAGGCGGGGGCAGCCATGCTCCACGACTCAGAATGGTTGGAGCAGAATGCGGTTTTCCTGCTGCCGCCGCTGTGCGAGGTGCGGGCCATGCTGCGGGTGTGCAGCAACCCGCGCTGCGTGGCGCTGCCGCCGCCGGGGCAGACCGAGGCGGAGGCAAAGGCGGAGGCTGGGGCCGGGCGGGGGGCGTGCGTTGGGGCGAGCTCCGCGGCGTGGTACTGCTGCGCCGAGTGCCGTGAGCAGCACAGCAAGGCCGGGGCAGGGGCAGGAGCAGGCGCGACAGGGGTGAAGCAGCGCCCGTGTGACGGGCAGGAGTCCCTGGAACAGGCCCTGATGAAAAGCTGAGTCGTTTTCCAATGCTTCCACGTCGCTCCCATGACAATTAGTTAAAGGAAGATCGCCAGGTGGTCAAATTCAGGCTGCATCGGGGTCGTTGTTTGGAGGCTGAGCTTAGGCTATCCAGCTCAATTCGCGGGTTTATGCCTGGTAGCTGGGGTGCGGGGTGGGGAGCGCCAGGCGGCGTGGAGGCCGGGCCAGGTGAGCAGTAGGGGACTTTGTGGGGCTGGGCATTTCGGGAGCTCCGCGATAGTATGGTGTTTACGAGAAGCTTTGAGGTGGTGAGCTGTCACCCATGCTTGTGGCGTTGATGGTACGGTAGCGAAGGAGATGCCAGGGTGTTCAGGGGGTTCTGGTCTCTCTTGTTGAACAGTATTTGGAGCAGCAGCAAACAAGCGCCCTGCACTTTTCCTGCGGCGGAGATTGACGCTGTGTCGTGCGAGCTTACGCCTGACACACAACGCTGTGATGGCGACGTGATACCGTACACGATGGCTGTCCGTATGGTAATGGCTTGTGGTACAGACGCCGCGTCTAATGCGTGTTACTGTGCGCAGCAGACCCGTGTACGACTATTCGAGTACGGCGTGTAACAGGCCTTGAGCCGGGAGGGATGCGTGCGAAGTGCCGATTTGCCGTGCCCCGGCACATCGTGGGGGTGCAGCACGTGGCAGGCAGGGGCAGGAGCGATCTGCTGTGCGGGTTTCCGTACCCCTCCTGCCACTGCCAAGGCACTAGCCGCCACGGCGTGTTGGTACTGGTACATATGGGCAGGGGCATATGGGCGCGCGGAAGGGCACACAGACCGTACCGGTACGGTATGCATTGCTGCAGGAAAGTGACGTGGAACTGAAAACGCCTGGCCTGGGTTAATGGCGGTCACCAGGCCTGCGTCAACGCCTGCTTTCAAACATGTGGCATAGCAGTCGAAGCACACAGGTACAGAAGGGCTGGCAGAGAAGAGTAACATCTGAGCAAAAGTTACCTGCAAACTGCACAGGGTACGTAGCACTACCGGCGGTGATGGGCCCTAAGTCAGGCAGCTACGGTACGGGTACGCAGCTGCCGTGTCTTGCATTCCCAATAGCCGGTATGCACGGGTCATGCTCCTCCTCGGAATGCAATCACGTTGCACAGTACCCGCACATGCTCCAAGCTCCACAGGCGTGCCCTGAGCACAGCTGTTACGTGTTACCCCTCAGCGTTGCTTGCCCACAATGGCCACCGAGGGTTGGCCGTACATCGCTGAATCGATATACATCAACGAAGCCAGCGGCCCGCTAGCATATAGAATAAAGTCTTCGCGCCCTCAATAGTAGCGCCTCATACAGCTATGTGTGCCTCGCCGTCGCTTGAAGGCCTTCTTCGCGCAGCCGCGACGAGTGTCCTGCACAACACCAAATGCCAATCGAACACGATCGTAAAACTTTGCTGCATTAGAACTTCAGCAACGGAACATGAGCCTCTGGCTCGGCTGTCGCATGTTGCCGACGCACAGCTGCCCGGCGGGACAGGTGCTCCCACGGCACTGGCGGTTCTGGCGCAACCCGCGCCCCTGCCCACTGCGACGTGGCGCAGGAGCGCGGCATACAACTGGAAGCCTCATGAATTGGAGGTGTGTGCGGGCAATACGCCATGGATTAAGGTGCAGGGCTTGATTGCCACTGATTGGGTGGATTGATGCGGCAGCCTACGGTAGTGTGAGTGACATGGCGACACGGATGAGAGCTCTAAGCACACGCCGCGTACCATGCGCCCACGTCTAAAAGCCATAAAATGGTTGGTGACAGGCACTCGTGGCTATCCTACGCTCTGCGGACCTGACCCGGAGGCTGCCTATCCGCAAGGGCTTGGAGGCCGTAGGTGAGGGAAGCTGTTGGGGGCACGGACATTGGTTTGGTCCCAGCACGGACGCACCGACAGTACAACAACCAACTGTTGTATGCACGCAGGCTGGGCCTCCCTGCCGGACCCTGACGGCATCCTGTACAGGCGCGTGAAAAAGAAGCTCAACATCATGCTTACCCGCATGCGGCACGGAGAGGAGCCGGTGCCGGGTGGGTGGCGGGTAGGCGGATGAGGGATGACGTTGTGCAGAAGCTGTTCCTGCTTTGTGTAGCTCGCGCTGCGAGGATCCGGGATGCAGCATTGTGCGCGTAGTACTGACTGCGAGGCATTAGTCATTACAGCGCCGCCGCGCCGGGCGTGAAGCAAGCCGCCGCTTACTCTTTTTCGTTCCATGGATCTCTCGCTGACCCGTTGTTGGAATTGTTCTGTGTTGCTTGACGATGCCGCTGTCCTTGCAGAGCCAACTGGGAAGCAGCAGCAGAACAAAGCCGCGACGTGGACGGTGGGTGTGTGTGACGAAAGCAACAGGTTCTGCGTGGCGCCCTCCATGACCGGCAGTGCCTTCCAGCCCACTGATGGTCTCAGCTTGCGTACGTCCCACAACACGTACGTCCCGTCGCACGCCGTTCTTCGCACCACGTGGCCCGCAGGCGTGGATAAGGGCTGCGCTGGCGCACGTGGGCGACGGGGAGGTGCGTGTTGTGGGCCGCACGCCGCAGTGCACGCTGCGGTCCCGCAGGGATTACATGGAGCAATGAGCTGTGCTGCCTGCCCGCTGCCTGGTCTCATGAGTACGTGCAGGTGCATGTTGCTGCCTGCTTATTTCTGACTCTCGGGGTGGTGTCAATAACCCTGCCCACATCATGCTTCGCAGTTTACCAGCCTCGATGTTATGGCCATGCTCGAGGCCAACCCAGACATCAGCCCCATGCTTGACAGGAGGTGCGTGTTGTACAGTGTTGGATGTCACCCGCAGTCCTCAATCCTGTGTAAGCGTGCAGGGGTTACGGTACGGTGAGCATGCTTTCTCCCGGACAGCAGCCACCGTTCAAGTCGCCTGCTCCTCAACTTCCGAAACACGCAGTCCGGACCCGTACTTCAAGACAAGGCTCCGTTGGCAGTCCAGTTTCAGCTATGGCTGGAAAAAGTAAGGGGGTTGGTATGGGCTATGGGTACGGTGCATGTCGTCATGGGACCAAGGGGACACGGCACTATTTGGAGACATTTGAAGCAACTGCGGTGGTGCCGCCCTGGGCGTCGGACGCCTGATGCTGTTGTCACGCACTGTGCGCTTGCAGGGTACCGGGTCTGGTGTGGACGGGGCGAAAGCGGGGCAGGTGCCTGGTGTACCGCTACGACCCAACGGACCCGGTAAGCGGAAGTCCAGGCTGTGGTCGGTGTGACAACGCATACACGCACAGGCACTGGTGCGGTGGACGGCATCGCTACACCGGCACGCCTGCCCCTACTAGGCCTGCGCACCTGCACAGCCATAGGGGCTTGTCCGTGACCACCAGATCACTCATCCCTCACGATGCATATGCACTAGCTGTAGCAATATATGCAAACGTCGACAACCAGGCACTGAGCAATGCCGGGTCACTGCCGCATGGAGTCTTGACCCCGGTAGACGGGTTGCTGTTGTCCTGACTATACCAACTGGCTGGTTACGCAATACGCTGGCTAGTCCATGCATGTTACAAGCTTCAGGATTCCCTTTATGCACCTACCTGCAGACCGCCGTCCCCGCCAAGCCCCTCCGCCAGCGCAAAAAGGGCGTCCCGGGGCTGCCCCACCTGGGCCGGCACGAGGGGAGCAAGGGGGACGCGGCGACGGCGGGGCAGTAAGGGGGGATAATCACCAGCGCGTAAGGCCGGGCACGCTGGTTGGAGCGTTGGCTCGAGGATTGACCGTTTGCCACCACGTGAGGCCACGGCGGCCAGGTGGCAGGTGGCAGGTGTCGTGCCAGGCGGCTGCGTGCTGCCCAGTGCGTGCAGTGGCACAGCGGGTGCCAGGTTGCCGTGCGTGGTGGCAGGTGGCTGCAGCTACCTGACTGGGAATTGAGAAGAGGGGCCATGGGCAGGGCTGCATGCCGGAGTGCTGGGCGCTTGCTGGCGTGGCGCGGGTATAGTAGGATGCACTGCAGGGGCACCCGTAGGCCATGGCGAGGGAGCAGGCGTGAAGCGCGGGGAGCCGGGGGGCGGGAAGGCTGTAGGCGCAAGGGGAAGGGGGGGGGGGGCTGTCGCACCTGCAACTGAGCGCCGGTGAGGGGGGTGGCGAAGGCAGCTGCCACGGGGGCATGTGCGGGTGGTGGGCGGCAGCGCTTGGCCAGGCGGTGACGCGCGGGCTCAGCCGGCAGCGACTTCCCCCGGTCGAGGGAGGGCTTCGTGGCGCCCGTAGGCGTGGCGCTGGCGGACTGGCGGACTGGCGGCTGCACGTGCGTCACCCTGCAGAACCCCAACGCGGGCTGCTGTGGCTCAAGGGCGCTGGTGGTCGAGGGCCAGCGGAGAGGTGGAGGAGGATGGCGAGCTCACGCGGCAGACTGTTGGCTGCGTCTACCGGTGGGACGCAAGTTGTGGGTGGGAAGCGGGAGGGACGGCGGTGGCTTGCTGGCATTGTGGTGACGAAGTGTCGGAAGTGGTCGCTGCGGGTTAGGAAGATAGATGCTGGGCGGACACTTTCACTACCACAGGTTGGCCGAGGTTTTCGAAGCATCCAGATATGGACATGGCGACACTGAAGTTGTGTGTCTGCTGAGCACGGGAGTTGCACGGGGCGACAAGGGGCAGTAGAACGGCGGGGGCCGGGAGGAACCTGATGTTGGGTGTGAGAAGCGATGTGAGTGATCCATTGCAAACAGGTGGTGGCGCCGTGGCGGTAACGTGACCGGCATATGGCCCGTTATAAAGACAAGTGGATTGGACGGTTTCCAGACCGGGTGTTGCCACTTCACGTGTGCGGTTGTGGCATGCATGGTATTGCTGTGAATATCATCCTGTTGTAGTGCCGAGACAATAATGAGGTTAGGAGGAAAGCGTCCTGACCTGGAATTCTGTTGAGTTGGAGGGGGCAAGGCAGCTGTGTGCATTGATACCGGTATGATCAATGCGCATTACTTGGCCTAGCGCCATGCTCAGGTGGTGTAAGGTGGTGTCTTGGCGTTGGGCTGGCTGGGCCGGGACACTTATCACACTGCCACGGGCCCACGGCCAAGGGCAGCTCCGGTGGGGCCGCGTGCGTACGCGCCTGCCCAACTGCAAGATTCGTCTTGGCAGTCACGGCCAGGGGTCACAGCAGTCGGTTGGCGCCCGGCGCAACCCTTCCAACCAAAGCACTGTATACACAGGCTTTCGCCACGTATCACCGTCCCCGAGTGACGCAGCAGGACCGTCCGAAAAGGCAGTCCGACGCTGGTGCCGTGCCGTGCGCTTCAAAACCCCAATGCCCCACCGTTAAACCAAGCCGGCACAGCCGCGCTACGCTGATTTTACTACACTACGTAATCCATACGAAGAATCTGGCTTTTGGGATGGACGCCACTCTCGCATTTCTCTCTTCAGCCGCAGCATGTGTTTGCCAGAACGCCACAGCCCATGCGCGAACTATAGTTAAAGTTGTCCATGAGATTCTTGCGGAATGTCCACAAAAGAAAGCCGGTCCTGCAACGATTTCTGGGCCCGGCTCTGGCCAGCAGCAGGGCGCAGTGTCCTCAGCAGTAGCCGCAACTGGCGACCCTGCTCACCAGTCTTCGCCGCTGCCCCAGGGGAAAGGGCGCGGCGCGGGGTACCACTGGAAGGCTCACGAGGTCGAGGTAGGATAGCTCACATGGTAGTGGTGGGCGGACAGGGCGCCGGGCGCCCAGACGAGTTACGGTGCGCCCCTGGTACTGCGCACATCCCCCTCCGCTGCGCTCAAGGCAACACCTGTACTACCAACGAACATGCAGATACTGTGGGCTGTGTTAAGGTCTGCCGATCTGACGCAAAAGCTCCCAGTTTCCAGAGCTGTGGATGCATTGGGTAAGTACAGTTACCTGGTGCATGGTAAGCAAGGGGTTGCATTCAGGGGGCGAGCTCCATGGGGCTCCATGGGGGCGAGCTTCATGGGGCTCCCCTAATTGGACTGGGATTCGTGCAAAGGCAGAACCCCTGCATTGTGGTTCGCGGTTGTACGTAGGCATATTGTGGTGCACTAACACGTGGCTTCAAGCTGCATGCAAGTTGCTAAGACGGCAGTCACTGCTACACCGCACGTGTGGGGCGTTGGGACGGGGTTTTGATCCCCCGCCGCCCAGCATCGCCTTGGCGGCAGCTGATGGCATGTACCTGCATGTACAGCTCCCAGCGCAAGCAAGGCATCAAAATCCAGTGGCTTACCCCACACGGCATGATCCCCAGGATGGTCGTCGCTACCTGACCCCGACCGCGTGCTGCACAAGCGCGTGAACACCAAGCTGATCAGGATGCGATACCGCATGTTGCACGGCGGAGAGACCTCTGTTGCCAGTGCGTGGGTGGCCTGCGGTTGAGCCAAGCAGGGCATACGGTACAGCAGGGTATTGTTTATGCATCACAGCAGGGAGGGTAAGGACGGACGGCATAAGCAATTGGCCCACAGGTTTTGCCTACCTGACCTCTGCCAGCCCGCGTGTAATTGACACCTCATCAGGCTTGGTCGCAATACTGTGCCGGTCCTTACACCCTGTCCGCTACTCTGCCCTCCCCCTCCTCCCCATTCGTACAGAAACGCAAGTCAAGCGCCTTCAGAACAAAGCGATGACGTGGAGGGTGGGTCAGGAAGCGTGCTATGCCGGGAGGACATCACTGCACTCCCTCCCGTGCGTGCCTGGACTTGCCCGTTTGGTGCTGAGGGTGCGCCGATGTGTGTGTGCCAATGTTGCGTGGAAGGCACTACCTGCATGCTGCACGCCGTACCGACACAGGCGCATTTAGTCAGGCGCATACAGGCGCATTGCGCAAGTGACCGCATGAGGTTGTTCGCTGTACTGCGAGGATGTACGTCAAGGATACCGTGTTGCCTGGTCGCAAGACCCTACCCGCCCCGGAAATCCGTACACACACATGCCGTACTGCACGGGGATGTACGTCAAGGCAGGGCGTGCCCAGTGGTGCACGCGCAAAGTGGCACGGCTTGCAAGTGCCCCTAACCCACCCCGCTTCGCCATGTGCAGGCGTGGATTCGGGCGGCGATGGCTAAGATGGGCGGCCAGGAGGTGCGCGGGCAGTTGGAAAGTGCTCCTGCAGCCATGTACTCTCGTGCGGGACAAGGACGCACGTTGCCATGCCCTTACACTACACTGATGCCGATGGCCGGCGTGGGCAAGGTAGCGTACATAGCAAGCTTCCATGTAGCTCGCTTGCAACACAGGCTATATATGGCAAGGACAACTGAGCTCACCTACGGATTTGGCCTTGCTTGGCATGCCTGCCCCCCGTCGCCTGACATGGTTGTGCTACAGTTTACCACCTCGGATCTAGGGGCGGTCCTGGAAGCTGATCCGGACATCAGCCCGCTGCTGGACAGGAGGTGGGTACAGAACACCTCGGGGAGGTTCGGGGCGTGTATGCCTGCCACAGTCGACCTTGATGTTGCGACGTGGTATGAATTCTTTAAAACCGTTACTATGACAGTCACTGGTCATTGGGGCACAGCTGCGGACCAAGTTGCACGGGCAGCCGTGACGTTGTTCTGCGGTATGCTAGCTAACTGCTTGTTTGTTTAGCGACCGCACTGTGCTTATTACACCCTCCACATGCAAAGCAACTTTGCAGCGGCCGCTCATGTACGCAGGCCTTATCCTGCCTTTAAGAAGTGGCTGCGCTGGCAGAGTGTGTTGAGCGTCAGGCTACAGACGTGAGTGGATGGCCTATTTAGGAGCCGCATGCTTGGTACCGGTATGCACGTGTGCTAGAGCAGACGATTGGTGTACAGGGGCTGGCTGCTTACCAGGGCCCCATGACACTGCGGCCTTGTGCCTGCGCATGCAGGCTGCCAGGCGTGGCGTGGACGGGGCGGAAGCGGGGCAAATATCACCTGTACCGCTACGACCCCAGGGACCCGGTGAGTACGTAGCTCGTTCTGCAATGTGCGAGCCTGTGCGCCGCCTTCGGCACTCCCGCTTGTACCTGCATGCCAGGAACAACAGCAGTGTCCCGTACATCGCCTAACCCGGCTCCTACCAAGCTCCTTCCGTGCGCCGCGCCGACCCTATTGACTGCCACGGAGTAGCTCGAGTAGTCATCAAGTACCTGGTGCATCTTGGCGCTGGTGTACAGCAGGCGTAAAGCTCCTAGTGTGAGGCTTCGGGCTGCTTAATGACTGCCGTGACACCAACCCCCGCCCGATGCCAACATGCCGCAGACCGCCGTCCCCGCCACCCGCCGCCGCCAGCCCAAGAAGGGCGTCCCGGGGCTGCCCCACCTGGGCCGGCACGAGGGGAGCAAGGGGGACGCGGGGCAGCAGCCGCAGCAAGAGGGATAGACGCAATACACCCGGCGATAGTTGGCAGCGTGCAAGGTTGAGATCAAGCGCGCTGGTTGGGGTACTGGCTCGAGGCATGATCACTTGTGGCTGCGTGGCGCACATGGTGGCGGCCAGGTGACACGTGTTGTGCCAAGCGGCTGCATGTTTGGCAGTGCACGCAATGGCAAAGCGGACGCCAGGTTGCCGTGGTGGCGGGTTGCCGCGGACCCTGCCTGTGTGTCAAGGGTAGGGGCCAAGGGCAGGGCCGGCTGGCGGTGCCGGGTGCTGGCGAGGGCGTGGCGATGGTGAAGCGCGGGGAAGGCGGGGGGGGGGGCGGGAAGGCTGCAGGCGCAGGTGGGAGCTGTCGCACCTACAGCTGAGTGCTGGTGAGGG
>VFQN01005393.1_pt1 | contig 15706 bp, 19 predicted proteins | sample 3512371 | NCBI WGS metagenome assembly VFQN01 (sample SAMN10412370, study PRJNA504923) | tailings metagenome | isolation source: Replicate 2 from Balatoc abandoned mine | place: Philippines: Itogon, Benguet | collected 2017-08-28
GGGGCACAGGCACAGAGGCAGCCGCGCGGGCCGCACCCCACGGCCCGGAGTCGCACGAGCCGGCCTCCCCGTCAGAGCCAGCTGCTGCACCTCCCTCGGCGGCCGGACGGCAAAGGGCTCCACCCGACACCGAAGCCCGGCTCGAGCTGTCAGAGGCGCCGTGCGCACCGGCCGCAGCCCGGCTCGTGCCCGCTGCGGGTGGTCCCGCTGCAACTGCTGTGCCGTCGGCCGTACTGTCACCCGCACCAGCCCGAGTATCGTCACCCACGACGGCCGCAGCGCCACTCGCCCCCGCCGCTGCAGCAGCAGCAGCACCACGACCACCACCAGGTGGGGCGTCGCCCGTGCCCCCTGCCGCAGCCACAGCGCCCGCTCCAGAGGCAAGGTTGCTCACGGCCGCCGCGGCGTCGCCCCTGTTAGCTTTAGCTACTGCTGCTGCTGCGTGGCCCATCCCCGCCGTCGCTGCGTGGCCCGCCCCAGTCTCCACCGAAGGATTGGCCACACCATCCGCTGCTTCCGCGCCGTCCGCGCCGGCCGCACCACCCGCGCCGCCCGCACCGACACTGCCTGTGCTTTTTGCAGACCTGGCGCCTTCCGCAGCCGCAGCGGCGCCCGTGCCCGCGGCCATGCCGTCTCCGGCAGCAGTCTCAGTTGCACCCGCCGCGGGTGTGGCATTGCCCGTACCCTCTGCGCCAGCCCCACCACAGCCACCCACGGCGGCACTGCATGTGCCTGCCGCCGCCGCACGCGCCCCCACTGGCTCCTGGGACAAGACCACCCCGCTTCTGGGTGCTGGGTGGCTGCTGGGTGCGTCAGCGCCGAAAAGAGCAGCACCGTCGCCGCCAGCGCGCTCGGGGGCGCGCACCGGCTTCCTGCGGCGCTTGAGCACCTCGCCGTCAAGCGACGCGTCGGTGTACGACACGTGCCCCACCCGCAGGTGCAGCTCCCCCATCCGCAGCCGCGGCCCCTTCCACTCCTCCCCATTCCTCGGCCCCTCGTCCTGCCGCACCTCCACGTGCATCCCCCGGCGCCTGCGGAACGCCGCCAGCACCTCCACACAGCCCAGCAAGGCGGCCTCCCCCTGGGGCGTCAGGAGGCCGTCGTCCTCAGACAGCTCCCAGGAGCTCAGGCACAGCTCCAGCGCGCCTGTGAGGCCGTGCCACGCGCGCTGCGAGCCCGGAGGGGCGTGCAGGTAGACGCTGACCGCCTCGCCAATGTGCAGGTGCGCCAGCTTGTGCGGCAGCTGCAGCTGTGCCAGGATCGCAGGGCACTGCAGCTTGGGCCGGCGTATGCCCAGGTGTCTTAGCTCCGACGGCAGACGCACCAGCTCGGCGCTCTCTGACGGACCCGCTGCTGCCGCTGCTGCCGCCGCTGCTGCAGCTGCCGCTACCCTGGGCGCACCAGAGCCCACCGTCCCAACGGATGTCGAGGCCCCACCCGTGGCCTCCGCGCCGTTTCCACTGCTCCCGGCTCCGCCTTCGCCTTCCGCCCCTGCTGATGCGCCGCCTTCTCCCTTCCTTGCCTCTGCCCCTGCCAGTACCCCTTCACGACCCCTGTCCATTCCACTGCTCGGTCCTCCCTCTACAGCCATCATCTCCTCAACCCTGCCCTGCTGCACTCCCCGCCCTCCCCCTAAGCCCCCGCCCTGCTGCTGCCCCGCACCCCAGCCCCCGCTCCCTCCAGCGCCCCCATTAACACACGCCGCAACCCACTCCTTTCTGGTGCCCAGCGCGGCAACCGTCAACACGGCCAGAGCGCTGAGCGCGCTCGACTGCAGCCCCGAAACCGACAGCCGGGCGGCGGGGATGAGCAGCGTCCGCAGCTGCACCAGCCCGTTGAACACACCCGGCTCCAGGTCGCCGCGCACGAGCGGTAGGTCCAGGTACCGCAGGTTGTGCAGCGCGCTCGCCAGGGACCTCACAAATGGGGGCCCTGTGCAACGCAGTGTCGCGTTGGGGGGCGCGTCGAGCCGCTGCCTCTCGTCCGGCTCGCCCAGCAGCATGACCTCCTGCCGGTCAGCGTCGCTCCTCCGGCGGTACCCGTCCTCGCCCATGCGCGTAAGCAGCCGCAACTGGCGGATGTGCGGCAGGGAGGTAAGCTGTCGGACCAGGTGGTTCGGGGCGTCCCCGCTCCGGAAGTGGGTGGCGTCCCGCTGTACGGCGGGCTCGTACATGCCGTCCAGGCCGAGTGCGAACACGTGGGTTGCAGCGAGCAGCGCGGTGTGGAGCATGGGGGGGAGGCCGCGGCGGGTGTCCAGGATCACGTAGCAGAGCTTGGGGAGGAGCGGGCGGGTGGGAGGTGGTGGGTCTGCTGTATTTGTAGTTGCTGTGTTCTTGGGTCTGGCAGCAGGAGGAGCGGCTGCAGGTGGGCCCGGAGGTGCTGTTGTAGCTGCTTCTGGTGGGGTTACGGGCGGGCGGGCGGCGAGTAGGTGCATGAGGCACTCAGCGGCGGGTGGAACGTCCGTTCGGTCTGATGCTAGGATGACGGTAGCGCGGATATGGACGGTTTGCAGGTTGGGGAAGGCCGCAGCAATGGCGTGGGCCATGGCCGGGCCAGCGGTGAGCAGGGAGGAGTGGATCTCGAGGTAGGTGGTGGGCAGCGGGGGGCTGCCGGGGATGGACTGGACCAGCTGCAGCATGCGCTCGGCGTGTGTGGGCCTGGGCAGGGGCAGGTGGGGGCAGGGTCGCAGCGTCGGTCCAGGTTGCGCTCCGAAAGGATCGCCATGGCGCGTGTGTTGGGATGAGAGGAGTAGTATGCTAAAAGCCATGTGTGCCGAAAGCTACTGTCGTTGTACCGTAAGCGGGCCACCCACCGCTGGCGGTTGAGGCCGAGCCTGTCCTCGTAGCCGGATGTATAGAAACCCCTGAGATATATCCAGGCAGGTCGGCAGCCGCGTGATATGGCCCCGAGAAAATATGCACTTGTGATGGCCTCCCGCGCGTCGGCTTCTGGGCGTTGGGTTGCCCAGCTTACATCGCGGCCACAGCAAAGCGACGTGCGCGCAGCGTCCCACGTTTGACGAGCGCTGCGGCACCATAGCCTCACACTGTAATCACCTTTGGGCCAATGTTTGACAATCAGCGGCAAAAGGTCGCCCGCCAGTAAACGGGTGATGTGCGAGGGAAAATCGGCGGTGTCCTTGCTCCGCTTGCTCATTCCTCACAACTAGGGTACAGTGTAGGTTGATAAGCCGATAAAATGTTTTGACGCCAGACGCTGAGCACATGCCCGCAAGCCACGCAATCGCGACACGCGGAGCGGGGTTGACACGGCGGAGGACGCGAATCTTGGCGTGGACCATGAAGTAGAAGGCACGCAACAAAAGGATACAGACCCAATGCGACAAGATGTCAACAGTACACGTACATGTACTGTACTCGTCCTTTACGTGAACGAGGTAGTGGTTGTTGACGTCATCGCCTGCGTAAGCTCTGCCCGTCAGGGCTGCCCGCCGTCGCGCACTAGTCCCTGCCCCCGGTGGATGGAGCAGCACAGCCGTGCAACGTATTGCCACTCGGACTTTGACCTGCACCTGCGAACCCTGCTCGTAATCGGCCCCCCCCACCCGACCCCACGGCGGCAGGGCGGGGCCCCTTTCCTCCACACGGTGGCGCCGCTCTTGCTTGTGGGTGCTGCTGGCGCCGCCGCCCTGCAACGCCAGCTTCTCCCACGCCTCCATCTCCTGGCGCTTGCGCCCCTCGTTGGTGCTCGAGATCCTCACAGTTTATGCAGAACCAGGGGTCTGCAATGCGAAGAACTTGCATGCTGATGAGGCAAAGCAGGGCAAAGTTACAGCTACACCCACAGACCCTATGCAAGGGGGGCACGCCCAGAAGGGGTACGTCCGTCCTGAGAGCAGCTGAGGGCTATCCTCCGCACAGAAGCAAGCGCAAGGGGGTGCGCACATGTGTGCGCATTAGGAAGTCTTTGACAGCAGAAGGAAGCGGTACCGGTGCGGTAACCCAGCCTTGCTGAACCTTGTGTGCTAGCCCCTAAGGCCCTGTGTGTGTACTCTGTACCTCAGTGGTGCAGTCACTGGCAGGTTTTACCGAGCCCGCGGCCCGACGTACGTAGCTCAGGCATGCGGTTCCTTCTGACACGTGGTAATTACACATGGTTCTGGCACGCGTCCTTCTTCCCTCGTCCTTAGGTGTGCCCTCTGGCCGCTGGGCTGCAGTGGCCCTGGGTGAGTGCCGGTGCTTGCCAGTGCTGGTTGGGCGTCATGCTCCCTCGCCTGTCCCTTCCCGCCCTGGCCAGGGCCTGGGGAGCTCCCCTGCTCGTACCTGTAACTGTGTATAAGCCTTTCCAACCTGGTGCCGCTTCGCTGCTGTCCTTCTACCGCATGGCAGCGTCCTCGCTGCGGGTGCTGGTCCCCTGGTCGGACATGCAATGTTCTTGCATAGCGGTCCATTGCCTCCCTTGGCCGGGTGCCACCCTGGCCAGTGTTCCGATACTGTCGCAGCGAAGCGTGTCCGGGTTGCTTCCCTGCTGCATCTGGCTGCATGTGGCTGCATCCATCAATGGGACTATGCAAAGCTTTTTATAAGAGCTTGCTCAGCCGCACTACCGGCCATTGGTGTTGTGTCACATCTCCCATGTTACGACTTACGAGGCAGCGTCTGAAATACGAAGCGTCGCTCCAACTGTTCCCCAACTACGGTCACATCTGGTCACATCAGTCGGGTTGCCGACAACCGTTGCATCAGTATTTGCACATTTATTTAAGTTAGCAGTGCCCTGACAGTGTTAAACGGCGGTCCCCACGGAACAGCTCGCGGAATCGCTTGCGAGGAACGAGACTCCTCGCCTCCCGCAGTCGACCACCCAGCAACAACCACTGCAATATGCTTTTACAAGCTTGCAAGTCGTCCCTGCAAAGGGCTCCAGCAGCGCGGGCTGGCCCCGCGTCCAGCGCTGCCCGTTGTGCCCCAACCGGCGCAAGGCCTGCTGTTGGGCGGCCCAAGTGCAACCCCAGTCTTTCAAGCGCAATCGCTGGCTCATGTCATGTATTTGGACGCACCAGTTTACGCGCACAGGTGACATGCGCCTAGAGAGCACAGAGTATTATTTGCTGCCCCTTAGTCCATGCCAGCAGTGCCGACCAGCGGAACCCGGGTTCCCTACACGCTTCGTGCACGTGTACGGCGGGCCTGATTGCAGACACGCAGAGGGTTTGACTTGATACTAGTGTTTCTCTGCCACGCCATCGCCATGCATTTCATCCTCAGGCCTCAGGTTCGAGCAGTGGCCAGCCCAGCGGCACCCAGGAGTTCCCCAGCCGCTCCTCCCTCTTCCGCACCTCCTCCGGGGCGCTCATGATGCGCATCGGTGTGAATAGACGGTTGGTCCACTGCGGTCGGGCAGCTGCCGGCGACTTCCCCGACAGCCCGCAGGACAACTGGGCCGTGGCTGTGGCGTACAGGCTGCTCATCCAGCGTGTCAGTTATATCCTGAAGAAGGACCCCAATGCGGTCATTCCGGAGGCGCGTGTGAACGACGCGGGGAACCGCGTGTCGCCGTGGCAGCCGGGGGATGAGACGCTGCGACCCGAGGTCATCCAGCGTCTGCGGGCCGCCCTGACCCCAGGCGGCGCGGCGCCAGGAGGTACGTGCGACTCTGCGTGTGCGGTGCTGTACGGCACTGTACGGCGCGCTGTCGGAGTGAGCCTGGGATGAGCACGGGTGAGGGGACGGGTGCACCAGTTTGCACGGGCGTTCTGGTGGAGGGTGCTGCCTGCCTGACAGCATTGCAGGGAGTGCGTGTTTCCTGCACTACGCAAGTCAAGAGCCCCCAGAACCACTTTATCAGTGCTGATGTACAGCACTGTACTGGGTGTAGCCAAACCAAGTTACAGTGACATGCATGGCGCCAACGCGCTCCTATCCTACCTTCCATCCCCATCCCGACGATCCCCCGTTTTACGCGTACCCCCATCCGTCCCCTATCTGCCCGCAGCCACATCGGGCGGCCCCCGCACCACCAACCCGGACCTGCCCCGCGGCTCCGGCCTCAGCCGCCGGACCGCCAAGCCCACGGGCGCACCCGCCGACCCCAACGCCAAGCCGCGCCCGGGGTCCCTGTACATGAGCCTCAGCGTCAACGGCAAGATGGTGCACTGCGGCAAGGCATCCATGGGCGACTTCCCGGACTGCCCGGAGGACGGCTGGGCTGTGGCGCTGCAGTACAAGGAGTTCATCCGGGGCGTGATTGAGCGGCTCAAGGCGGACCCGGGGGCCGAGGTGGAGGTGGCCAAGGTGAACGTGCTGGCGGATGGACGGCGGCTCGAGGACTGGCAGCCGGGGGACCAGAGCGTGCGGCCGGTGGTGCTGCGGGCCATCCGGGACGTGCTGGGGCAGTCGTGACGTGGGGGTGAGAGGCACGTGCGACCTGTGGGCTTGCTTGGCCGCTGCAGGTTGCCGGGGTGCATACGTGTGTGGGAGCAGGTGGGAAGCGGTCAAGAGAGCTGGCGGGTAGGCACCGGTCGTAGAGCCAGAGTCGATGTGCAACATGGTGTGCGCAAGGCAACGGATGGATGGGCTGGTGCCCGTAAACGGATGTTGATTAATGCTGGCACGTCATGAGTCCCTGGTCGCACTAAGGCTCAGTTGCGGGACTGAAGGCTACATGAGGACGCGACGAATGTGGTATGGCTGGGTCACCACTGTGGGGCCAAACGGGGTCATCCCAGGGTCCCCTGGGTCAGCCCTCGTTTCGTCACGGCACTAGGCGTCCCTTGCACAAATGCGGCCTGGCTGCTGCTGTGGACGTCAGACGCAGCAACCCTTGAGGCGATGAAGGTAGTAACGTTGAAAACCTCTAGCTTTATTGTTACAAGCAGATCCTGATGCGCCCGAAAGAGGGCACACCGACGCAGCAGTGTGCCTTGGAGAACTGCAGGTGGCGGCTAGCGTAACGAACTATGCATGCGACCTACTGAAGCAAATCACAATCACACTCAGGACCACACGATCAGCTTGGGCACCCAGGTGCATGTGGCACAGCGCATCAGACAACGGACATCCCACACCACTACCGGCGTCCACTTGAACGCTTCCGATTCCTAGCTATGTTGGATTCTTCTGGGATCACTACTGGGATCACTAAAACCTCGCTCTTCTCTCTACGACTGCCAAAAAACCCCACACGGGCAGATCTAGGACAGACCATGCACTGTGGAAAACTGCCAGGGTCCTGCACCTTAGTCGGCTAGCAAAAAATCACACGGGCAAAACTCTTCGCACACGAAATATCACAGACCCATCAAGTGGCATACGCTCACTCAAGCGCTCAGACGACCAGGTGGATCACATGGCGGCGGCTTGCTGAGGCGGCGGCGCTTGCAACCACACAGCCACAGCCGCAACGCGCATGCCCTCACTACTAAGCACTGCGTACGCGCTCATATGTATATGTAGCATTATATTGCATCAAGCTGTTTAGGCCAGCGCGGCCTTGATCACGCGGTTGTTGATGGGCTGCACCAGGCGGTAGTTGAAGCCGTAGGCGGCCACGGTGCAGTTGACTGCAGGATAAGGGCATGGGGACGGAGGAGGAGGGGTCAGGAGGACAGGATTAAGAGCACATGTTGGTTAAGCTGCACAGGTGTCAGTTGCCAGTGTGTCAGTCCGTCAGTCCGTCAGGTGTCGTGGAGGGCCTCTCAAGCTTGTGCTCCTCCCCTGCCGCAAGTGCCTGGCCCTACTCACAGTCGTTGGGGTTGGTGCCCGCCGGTGCGGCCAGCATGCGGCGGCCCAGGCCGATGCCGATGCCGATGTTGATGCCGGACGGCGGCGGCGGGGGGCGGGGCGAGGGGCTGGGGGCAGCCTGGCGCTGGGTGCAGGACTGCGGACATCACAGGGACAGGGAGCGTGGGCATTTGGGGTAAGGGCTCAGCGAGGCTTGTGTCACCGGTGTAAGATGCCTGGTCACTGCTGCACGGACAGTACGCTGCATCGCTGTCTACCTACTGCGCTGCATGACCTCGAACCATGCTCCAGAGCCATGGTAGCGCATGCCTCCCCAGAGAACGCCCCGCACCGTTGCCACGGCATTGCGTCCCGGCCCAACGCCCACGTCCCCGGCCCCACCTTGTCGCCGAAGGCGGTCAGGAACTGCTGCCACTGCTGCACGCTGATGGTCTGCGGCTTGGTGAGCACGTGCCACAGCAGGCCCTCGCTGCAGGGCGGCGTGGTGAGGGAGCCCGCGTAGGTGACGTAGTCGCGCTCGCTCAGCGGCGGCAGCATGTCGCCCAGCGGGATGACGGAGCCGGCGGGCAGGCGGCGGATCTCCTGCGGGTCAGTAACACGAGGGGAGGGAATGGAGATTCAGGCCAACACCGGGCGAAGCACCCGGGGTGAGCATGGGGCCGGCGGGCGGATCGGGCGAGCAACTGGCTGGTGTGAAGGCGGAACCCGCATAAACCGGGTGAGTGCATGTTCACTGTCCCACGGCGTCGCAGTCGGAGCAGACCCTGTGATAAGCAGCATCCTAGTCACCATCCTTCCGCCACACACGAGGCCCGGCCAGGCACCACCCACGAACCCACCCCCTCGCGCAGCGGCAGGTTGGCCAGGATGGCGAACAGGTTGGGGTTGTCGGGGCCGTTGGTCAGCTCGAACAGGATGCCCAGCACGCTGAAGCAGCCGCCAGCGCAGGCGGGCAGCGCGGGGTCGGTGATGCGGTGCACGATGTGCAGCTCAAGAGGGAACTGGCGGCCTGGGGTGCGGGTTAGGGAGCGGGTGGCATGTGTGTTAGCTATAGTAGAGGGCAGCGTGGGGTCGGTGATCCGAAGCGCCGCGTGCGGTTTCAACGGCGGCTGGTAGCCTGGCGTGCGTTGTGGGTGCCGGGTGCCGGACACCCCAGACCAGGCATAGCGCGGTTTTGCGCTGCGGTGCATCATGAAACACTAGGTAACTACAACTCAGGTCGGTAGGCCTGCCAGTATTCAAACCCTCGTCCAACCCAACCCTCGTCCCCTGCCCCTGCCCCGCCCTCACCGTTAATGGTGTGCTCCGAGTGGGCGTGGAAGTGGAACTGCAGCGGCACGGCAGTCACGTTCTGCGCCGGAGTGCCGGGCTCCATGTTGAGTACCTCGGTGATGGGGGTGTTGGGGCCGGCGTTGGCTGCGGCGGGGGATGCAAGGCGGCGCGGGCGGGAAGCAGTGTGAGGTCCTTGTCAGCTGGCTGGCTGAGGAGTATGCAGAGCCGCTATGGCAGCTGCCAGCTCTGCACGGCGCGTTCACACTGCACCCAGGCCGCGAGGCCGGAGCAGATTGCACGTGTCGCACTAGGAGCAGCATGTGTGTCCGTCAGTTGCTTTGGCGCAGCCCTGACTGCACGTGTGTGTTAACACTCCCTTCCCGTCCCCAACCCACCTGGCGCAGCGATCTTGACGTCCGCAGGGTAGTTGTACAGCCACTCCACCTGGATCACGTGGCCGTTGTTGATCACCTGCGCAAGGGAGCAGACATACAGTTGTGTGCTTTGCGCTGGCCGCATGCTGGTAAAAGCTTACAGTTGCCTCACTCTCTGCTGAGTACGCAGGAGCATTAATGTCAAGCTAGCCAGCTCCATCCCATGCGTGTGGCTGGCGACGGTACGCATGCAAGAGGCTACGCCTTGTTGCCGCCAGCGAAACCCGTGGCTTGACCCCCTTGCCCACCTCGACGTTGTTGCCGTTGGAGAACAGGGTGGGGAAGGTCCACTGGGTCCGGAAGTTGCTGGGCAGCTGGGAGTTGGCTGGGTATGGGAGCGTGTTGGGGGGAAACGCATGTTCAGAGGCGAACGCGTGCCCTAGCACAATTTCCTTTACAGCATGCAGGCAAAGCGCATTGTCTAGATCCATAACCCCGTATAGCCATAGGCTGCCGCCCTGGTGGCCATGCGCTCGGTTTGGGACACGCTGGTACGCTGCACGGTCTATCTATAGCCAACGCACACCGCGGCGTGTGGCTTACCCAGGTCGCCCAGGGTGGGCAGGTTGATGGGCGACTGGCGGGTGCCGGTGAGGCACGTCCACGGGTTGCCGTCGCCGTCCACGCCGTTCCAGTCAGCGCCCAGGAAGGCTGAGGCAGCCAGGACGGGGTGGGGAAGGTGAGACGGAGCAGGCAGGGTCTGTTGGCCTATGCACAACCTGCAACTGCCGTTGCACTGACAAGCACGCAGTCGTCCTCCCTGTTCCAGGGACGCCCGGCCAACCGCCGACTCAAACTGGAAGTTCAGACCCCCACCACCCTACCATGGTTCCAGGAGGATCCCGTCTTGGGAGGCGCCTGCAAGCGAAGAGAGAGACTTTCCAGCGTCAGAGCCCTGGTGAAGGCTGAAATGCCGAAAAGTACCGGTAGCACGGATTATATATCGGATTCACACGCAAACGATTCACACGCATCTTGGCCAGATCATGCAACATCATCATGAAGTTATACGCTTTGGATCATACATACAAGCTCTTGTGGCAGTCGCTGGCAGGGGCTGGCGCCAGTGGCGCGCGACAGGCCGTCGCGTAACCCGTTCGCCCCCCCCCCCGTCAAGGCCACCCACCAGCGAATCTGGCGAACTGCCGAATTTGTAGATGCAAGCATGGCTTAGGCTTGCAGCGGCAATGACGCACGCTGCCAAGAGCAGCGCACTCCACTTCGACATGGCTGCCGGTCTGTCGCCACGTATGAGTCGTTGCCCAGACTTGTTGGAACCAGCCACGCCTACGCCGCAGAGCGACTGTAAGTGTGCACGCCTCTCAAAGACCTTATATACAGCAGGCTGAGGCTCCGACGGTGGGGTGTGTGAGGAAGGAGCAATGACTGGCAGTGGCTAACGCCTTGAACTGTGAACCTACGACAGCGAAGAAGGGACGGGGCGCGTTTTTCGTAATCGGAGTTGAGGCAAATCGTGCAAGCAACGCAGTGTTAAATGAAAGATTATTTATCTTTGCTGCAGTTTTTTACCATCCCAAACTTTCCACACGTCGGTTTCGGGACCAACCGCCAGAGTGCCGCTATGGTTCCAGTGGGAAAGCGGCCCTCGGGTAACCCCGCAAACGACTTTAGAGTGAGCGTAGGATGTTGTTGAGGCCGTTCCTCAGCATATGCGCGCCTTTCAGGACGGCAAGCAGCGTAAGAAGAGCTGCATGTGTTATGCGTGGCCTGCTTACACGCGCTATCTCCAGGCCTACCACCCAAAGCTCCCCGACAAAGCACGCATCGCCTTGTGTGAGGTTCCATGTTAGGTCCTACGCCTACAACTGTAAGTCGATGTGAATGTTTGCATGCGTGTGCAGAGTGGGGAGTGCTTGTGCGCTCGGTTGCCTTGGCCCAGGGGTGGCCCTGGGTTCGATGAGTCGAGCGCCACAGGTGTGGAAAAAAACCAAGAGGACGACAGCAAGAGGCGCTCATGAACTACACCTTGTTTCTATCTCATTTACTCAGTATACGTTACAAGACTGGTTATCGATTTCATGAGCAGCATTGGCAGCCTGCCCTTGCGTATTTTCCCACAACGGTTATTACGAGCCAAGGAACTCAGCCATTCCCGACAACCCTCACCTGCATGTTGTCACGTATGCTCCTGCATGTTATCACGTATGCTCCTTGCTTGCGCGGCCTGGGCTGGTGTCATGGCCTTAACGGAGGCTAGCGCGCCACGGAGTTCTGGATCTCGCTTCAACCTGTGTAGGGGCATGCGGATGGCTTGCGGCGGCGGTGATACGAGGGAGCTGCTCCATCCCGCATATGGCGCGAACGCCGTTGCAGGGCCATGTACGTGTACATGTATGTGCCACCACAGCAACGAGTGCCAGCAGCAGAAGAGATAGGCTGGCTAAGGGCTAGCACCGTCCCAAAGGCTGGCTGAGGCTTTGGCCGGCAACCGGGGACGAAGGCACACGTGAGGTCCCTTAGCACTACGGAGTACCACCGCTCCTATCCTGGGACGCTGGTCCCACGAGGGAAGCAAGTGCAGGGCATGCAAGGAGATGAGCGTAACAGGCAGGGCAAAAATCTTTGTTTGCGTGTTGTGCTGGTGGCCGCCGCTCACCTGCACAGCTGCGTGGGCTGGCCTGGTGCTGCCAGGGCGCGCCAGGCAGCAGACCATGGGCGCCATTAAAGACCGCAACGCCAGCAGCCCCAAGGCCGCAGCTCGCTCGCCAGCCCTAGGCTGCAGGGGCGGCTTCCCCTGCCTGGGGCCACGCGAAGGGACGTGATGCCCTGCCCGCTGCAGGCAGATGTCCGGGCGGGGTGGGTGGACAGCGGCCCAGAGCGGCACGTGGCCATGGGTGACGCCTTGGATGCTTTTCGGCTGGGAAGTCCACGTATGACGTTGGTGCGCATTACCTGATGACGGGGTGAGCTTGCGAAGGGCGCCTTGCTGTCAATTTCGTGAACGCCTAGTGACTGAGTGCCAAGTCCACTGCCCTTGCGCCCCCAAGGCTGCGCGAGGCGAGCGCGGCCGCCAACATAAGCGAAACAGTGTGACTCTGGCAATGGCTGTGCCCTGAAATAAGCGATAGTCAGCTTGCAGGCTTGGTTGCAAAGCGGCTTCCAACGCGACAGCCAAAGCGATGCAGTCAAACAAGGTTCTTGGCTACTTCAGCCAATCCACACCGTTTTGCAGTTTAATTGTGGCATGTTTCTATAGCAAAGGATGTCTATGACCAGTGCGTGGTGGACTACTGGCGCCAAGCGCCATCCTCCGAAACCTCAGGCCACCTGGGTGCACTGCGCTCTCCCTAGCTGCCCAGCAGCCCAGCTTTACCGGGGATACCATACCTTTCTTGTGCGCTGAAGGTACCCAAACCTCACCTTGTTTGCATTAGCCTCTGCGTCACTGTCAAAGCCCACACGTTGGGGAAGCGACACGTGCTGCAATGCACCGCAAGGGCCCTGCCTGCGCTCCGAAACGTGCTACCCTAAGCTGCCCAATCACATATGCAGTACATGGTTGCTTGTATGCAACGATTCATGTGCATGGCCTGCAAAAGAGCTTTAGCCGACCTGCTGTCTCTTGTTTCAAAGCCCTGTCTTGTCCTGCCTGCTGCCCATACGCCACGGGTTACACCTAGAAACTTATTATGTCGAAGCGACATGACATTAAGGAAATGGATCCTCCTTAACCTAGACCCGCGCGACACGCGGGTCGTTTTTGGCCGCACCTTGCCATGGCCACCGCGAAGCAGGAGCTCGCTCCCGATGACCTCACTCAACGGACTGAGGGATATGTTCGGGACATCTTTGAGCGCGGGTTGCGGGCAGCGGTGGCGGACCGTGGCGACAGCGCTTCGCCCTGCGCTCGGCCCCACCAGGTACCGGCCCGACCTCGGGGCCCTAATTGCATTCAAGGCTCGCCCTCCCATGACGGACTGCACCAGTCCCACATACATCCTGCACCGTGCAGCCGTCTCTACACCCACATATGCTCGCCGTGTTCATCGTGACCCGCCACGCTGCAAGAAATGCATGCCCTTCACACAACCGGCTGGGCCACCAGCTCCGTTCCTGACCCGATGGACCGACGCCGCGGACCCGCCGCCCCTTTGGTTGTTGCATTAATCTGTGGTCCATCTAAGCCTTCGGGCTGTGGCCTCTGGCCCGGGGACCTACAGGTGCATGGGATACCTGTAATTAACTCAACTCTTAACCCACACCTTCACTACATACCCAGGTGCACGCAGTGACCAGCCTGCTGCTCGGGGTGCACGGGGACCACGGCGCCGCGGACCCCGTCAACTACCTCATGCAGGTAGTGGGGCGGGTGGATACGTAGTGGATACCGGTAGGCCACGGCTGCAGGCAGAAAGGTGGTCTAGCCCATCCATCGCCGCTTCAACGATGAGGCTGGCATGGCCCTTTGCAACACTTGGCATGGAGTCAGGTTCGCTGATTCGCACGTGAAAACTGAGTTTAGCCGTTTTGTACGGTGGTCACGTGTGCACCTCCGCATCACTGGAAGCGGCAACCCACGCCCCAAACCCACGCCTGCCCCCATACGTGCCCATTCGCGCCACCCACACACACAGCGTGCCTGCCGCTGCCCCATGTGCCCGCAGCACTCCACCGGCAGCGGCAAGAGCTTCACCATCGCCGCGCTGGCGGTGGCGCTGGCGGGCTGGGCTGACGGCGGCGGCGGCTGCGTGCACACCGTGCTGGTTGTCAACGACCGGCTGCAGCTGGACAAGCAGCTGGGCGCCTGCGTGGAAGCCTTTTGGAGGGGTGAGCACGACGGGCGGGGACGCCGGGCCAAGGGCGGTGGTCGGTGGGCACTGTGAGCCTATGTGAGCTGGGTGAGCGGGAGTGGCGGCATGCTACGGCGCAGGTGACGCGCTTCCACGCACACAACGCTGTGCGTGGAAGGGGACTCGAGTCCATCCTCTGCGGGTGGGCAATAACCAATGCCCACCTTCTGGGTGTGCATGGAGATCTTCTGGTGGGTTGGGGAGACGTGGGACGGGGACGGCAGGGCTGAGGCAGGGACGGCAGGGCTGAGGCAGCAAGGCCCCGAAGGCGCGCCTGCAGCTTTGGGGGCTACGAAGGTTGTGTTCAGATCGCCTCGCGCTTTTGTCACCTGGGTCGGCCGCCTCGCACGTTCTCTCATGCACCCCGCACGTACCTGCATTTGCCATGCAGAACACACACGTGCGCGCGCGCTCCGTCCTCGTATGGTGCATGGAGCACCCATGTACCGCTGCGTTGACCCGTGCAATGCTGCCTGTGCCGTTACCTCCGCCCACCAGGCAACGGCCGGCCCGAGGGGGGCATCCGCCGCGCCGCCACCACCAGCGAGCTGTCCACCTTCCTCGGCCGACCGCCGGGCACCGCCGGCCGGCCAACCGTCATCCTAACCACCGTACAGAAGCTGGCGGCACTGTGGCGCAGCGGCCGCGGCGCGGGCCGGGGAACGGCGGGCGGCAGGGGCGCCAAGGGCGGTGATGTTAACGGTAGCGGAGGTCCCGGCCGCATTGCCATCATCGCTGACGAGGCGCATCGACACCACGGGCACGGTACGACAGATCAGATCCACCAGATCCTGGCCAGCGCCGTACAGCCGTACATGGGGTTCGGCGGCGGCGATGGCGCCGGGGCGGCATCCGCCGCAGCGGGCGGCGACGCAAGGCAGCAACAGCAGACAGGCACGGGCACGGCGAACGGCTCACGTGCGGGCGGCACTGCCAAGAGCCGGCCGCAGCAGCGGAGGCAGCCTCGGGGCGTAACGTATTTTGGGTTCACAGCCACGCCGAGCCACAATGCGCTGCAGCTGTTTGGTGTGTCGCGGCCGGTGCTGGTGGACCCCGAGACGGGCCGTCTGGTGGAGGAGGGGCAGGAGCAGGAGGGGGACGGGGAGGGGCAGGGCGGGCGGCGGAGGGCGGCGCCACGTGCCGGTCAGGAGCCGCAGGACCCCCTCACTGCGCTGCTGGCAGAGGCGGAGAAGCCGGAGGAAGGCGCCGGCGGCGGCGGGCCGGAGCGCGCGGTGCTGTACTCGCCGTACCACTCGTACACCATGCGACATGCCGTACAGGACGGGTTCGTACTGGACGTGCTGCGGAACTTTACGGCGGTGACGCCTCGGCTGCAGATCGCGGGGGTGCGGGAGCGGGCTGCGGCTGCAGCTGCGGGTTGCAGTGATGGTGGTGCTGATGGAGGGGGGGACCAGGGGCAGGGGGGGGGGGGCGGTGGGGGTGGTGCAGTAGATCAAGAGCAGCAGCAGCAGGTGGAGGTGCAGGA
>VFQN01005394.1_pt1 | contig 15705 bp, 17 predicted proteins | sample 3512371 | NCBI WGS metagenome assembly VFQN01 (sample SAMN10412370, study PRJNA504923) | tailings metagenome | isolation source: Replicate 2 from Balatoc abandoned mine | place: Philippines: Itogon, Benguet | collected 2017-08-28
GAGGGGGGGGTGACGGGGACGGGGGCGGCGGAAGGTCGGGCGGGGGCGGTGGTGCGGAGCGAACCGGGATGAAGGGGGGCGCAGAGGGGCTCAGAGCGACACGCGGCAGCGTCGCAGAGGAGGCAGGGGGCGACCCGAATGCCGGGGAAGGCATCGGGGGCAGGTCGGGCGAGAGTAGCGCAGCGAGTCGTTCTGGGGGAGGCGGGGAGGAGGTGGTGGTGGGATGGGACTGCTTGGTTGGGTGGGATGGAGGGAGGCCGGGGGGCGGCTGAGGGTGCTTTGAAGGGCGGGCGGGGCGCTGTTGGGTTCGGGACGGCTTGGATGGGCGCGGGGGCTTGGCGGCACGGGGCGGAAGTGGCGGGGGCGGGGGCAGGTTGTTGGGGCCAGGGGCCAAGGTGCCGTGAGAGCCCTTTTGTGGCTCCTCCGGTGCGTTGTCGTCAGAGGGCGGGGAGTCGGCTGTGGCTGCGGTGAGCGACCGCCGGCTCAGGCGGCGGCGGAGGGTGTGGGTAAGCGGTAGGGTAAGTGTGGTGGTGTTGGTGGTATCGGGAGGTTGCAGGACGGGGTTCGCCGGCTTGAGCCCCGTACTGGTTTCGTAGGACGCAGCCGGCATGGCAGGCAGGGCACTAGAGGTGTGGGAAAGCGAATGCTTTCCATGAGTAGGGTCTATGCTAATTAGGGTACGGGCGGTCCCGAAGAGGGATGAAACATCCAGGAAAGGGGCTGGGGGCGGAGGCGGTGACGGGAACAGGGGTGGGGCAGGCGGGGGGGAAGGAGGAGGTGAGGGAGGCGGACGTGGGGGAAGAGAAGGCGGAGGTGATGGTGGCGGCGAGGGAGGAGGGAAGGGAGGTGGACTAGGTGGCGGCGAGGGTGGAGGGGATGGGAACGGAGATGGAGGCGGGGAGGGAGGAGGGAAGGGTGGAGGGGAGGGTGGAGGCGAGGGTGGAGGCGAGGGTGGAGGGAAGGGTGGAGGCGAGGGAGGAGGGAAGGGAGGAGGGGAGGGAGGAGGGGAGGGAGGCGGGAAAGGAGGCGGCGGGGGTGGAGGCCAGGGGGGAGGTAAAGGAGGAGGCAAGGGAGGAGGCAAGGGAGGCGGCGAGGGGGGAGTCGAGGGAGGTGGGGAAGATGGAGGCGAGGGGGGAGGCGAAGCGGGAGGGAAAGGCGAAGGCAATGGTGGGGGCGAGGGGGCAGGCGAGGGAGGAGGCGAGGGGGACGCTGAGGGCGAGAGGCCTATAAGTGGCAACGGGGGAGCCGTAACAGGTCCGGAGGGAGTGGAATATGTTGGAGGAGGAGAGGAGGGCGGATAGCCAGGTGGTGCTGAGGGATGGGGTAAGGATGGCGATGGCTGCGGCGGCAGAGGATGGGGTGAGGAGTGCATGGGGAAGGGCTGAAGCAACCAGTGAGGGTACGGCGGCGGTGAAGGGGGAGGGGTTGACCGCTGCGGCGGCAGCAGTGGACTGGCGCCCGGGGGCACCGCGGGGTGGTATGAGGGTGGGTACATAGGGGGGACTGCAGTGGGTTGGCTGGGCGGCGGCTGGAATGGAGCGGGCGCTGAGACAGGGGGGCCAAGCTGGTGGCCCGGGTAGGGGTGGGAGAAGGCCGGGTAGGGCCCCCGCGGAAACGGCGGCGGCGCTTGGGCGGTAGCGTACGCCGGGGATGGAGGGAGGCTGGGGTCTGGAGGTGGCGTGGGACGGGGAGAGGGTGGTGGCGCTTGCGGCGGCGAGGGCGGCGGGGCCAGGGGCCGGGGTTCGGTCACGAAGGCCGCCAGGCAGGTGGTGGCGTCGCCGTCCGCCTCGCCCTCATGCCGGCATAGCCGCTGCACGGGCACGCGGCCACAGCGGCGCAGCAGGAACGTCCCACGGGTCAGCGCCAGCGTGGGGGCGGGGGGCGAGCGGGGGGCGGCCTCAGCCTGCTCCCCGACGCCACCGCCGCCAGCCCCACCCCCGCCCACCCCGAGGTCCGCGAAACCCCAGTCGATACCGTCATCCCCACCGGATCCGGCTTTAGCATCCTCATCATTTTGTAGCAGTCCACGTGCTCCTAGTGGCTGCTGCTTCCACCACGCCTCCCCCCGGTGCAGGACCTGCTGGGCTCGCAACTGGCGGCGACTCCCCCCGGCGTCGCCACCACCGCTGGCGTACGTGGGTGGGGCGGCAGGGGAGGAGGATGGCGGCGGTGGCGGCGTAGCGGCGGCGGCGGCTGTGGCCAGGTCGGCGCGCAGGGCCCTGAGGTCGACGGTCAGCTCCATGGCGGGGCTGAAGGCGCTGGGGCCTGGGGAGGGGGAGGGAGCGAACGTGAGGTCTGTACGGCATACCACGTGGGTGGTGTTGGCGGCGGGTTGTGGGAACAGGAGATGGGGCGAGCCCGGGTCACGTCCTGCCGGACCCCAGGCGGCACACCGACACATGCATGAACCAGTACTCAGCAACAGCCCCACATGGGCAGGTGCACGCAGTGCTTAACCCTCCCTACTACTATAGCTCCCCGCACGCCATCGTGCAAGGAACATGCTGCGGTGCTCCGGGGCAACCCTCCACCCCGCCCCCAGGCTGCAAAGCTAGCTACTGTGCCCGGCCCTTCCTCTTTTCTGCCTCCCTACCCTACTACCCACCCAGGTAGGCCGTCACGTCAAGGCCCGCCTCAGGGTACGCCCCCGGGTCGTACGGCCGTGCGTCGGGGTCCGGCAGGAAGTAGAAGCCGTGCGGGAAGGCCGTACCCAGCCGCCCCGGCTGCACGGTCCTGGTGGGGTCCACGCTGTAGCACACAGAGGCGCGGGCGGGGTCCAGCTGGATGACCAATGCGCGGAGCTCGTACGGGTCGTACGGCGGTGGCTGCCACGTGCTGTCTGGCACGGATGGGGCATCACGGAGCTGCAGCCGGAAGGTGTACCAGTATCTGCGGGGCAGGAACACACGGGAAAGCATGCACGTTGAAAGGGGTACGGCAATGCATGCGGTCAACACTCAGGTAAGAGCAAGTAGTATGGAAGCGGTTGCTCGCTGCAAGTATCCGTCCAGTAGCAGTGTCCACGTACGCACTGCACGCTGTGCTCTCAGAGCTTGCACGGTGGCCAGGGTTACTCCCTGCGGGCGCTATGAACCCTACGTCCACTACCGATCCACACCGCCCAACCAGAGCGGCATGACACGTTGACCCACATTGCACACTCCCGCGGGCTGCCACATCTAACCCCAACCCACCCTCCGACCTGCACCCAGCTGAAACACACTCACTGGCCGTCCAGTAACGCCTCCGCGCCCCACACCAGGCTGTACGGCGACTGCTCGCAGCCACAGCTGTTGACGGGCGTGCGGGGCGACGGAAAGCTGCGGGAAGCGGCAGCAGCAGGAGACGTACCAGCAGCATTGGCAGAGTTCCAGGTGGGCATGGCCAGGGGAAGGAGGACATGTCACGGTCAGAAGCAAGCAAAGCTTTGTATTGAGGTGCTGTAGATAGACTTACAGAAGCACTAGCGGCAGCCCTGCAGTTTCACACTGGCAGCTCAGGTGGTGCACGGCGCCGAAGCCACGCCGAGCGGCTCATGGTGGCATGTGCCCACCTGAAGCCGCTGGGGAAGATGCCCCGCTGCGTGTTGGGCAGGCCGCCGGGCAGCGGCAGCCGGCACGTGACCGCCGACCAGTCCGCGGGTGGGCCTGCGCAGGTGCAGGGGGCGTTGTGGGGACACATAGTGCCACTGGCGTGAGATGCGTGTGGATACTAAGGCGAGCGGGAGCGGCATACAATACCATCATCAACCATGCCGTACCGCTGTTTATTCGTGCTGCTGCAGGACGAACACAACAGGCATACATTGCCAGATTATGATGCCCGCCTAGCTCCACTCACTCGGAGGTGGGGAAGGAGGCGGAGGGCCGGGTGGGGGCGTCGGCTGTCGCCCAGGCCGCCTCCGTGCGGGTACCAGCACTGCCTGCGCGGAGGCGGCGGCCCCGCGTGCCTGCTCGTCCGACACGGGGGCGATGTGGGTCGGGGGCGAGCCCGGGGGGCTGTCGGGCGGCAGGCGCTGGCGCTGCTTGGGCAGCCACAGCAGCTGGAAGGTGGGCGCCGAGGGCACCAGCGGGGGCGCGGTGGCGGCCGGCAGGGACTGCGGTGGCAGCCCGCGGGAGGAGGCCACGGCGGGAGCGGGAGCGGGCTGTGGTGGCCAGGCGGACTGGGTGGTGGTGGTGCTGGAAGCGGTGAGAGCTGCGGTGATGAGTGGGGGTCGGGGGCCGTGTGGGCGTGCCCGCTGGCCCTGTTGCTGCTGGAGGGGGTCGTGGTGGTGTCGCGCACGCACTTGGGCGGGGGCGAGGGCGCAGGCGAGGAGGAGCAGCGCCTGGAGGGCAAGGAGGCGCCTGGGAGATGGCTGGGAGCGGCGGCAAAGCCGCAGTGGTTGCTGGCCTTTTCTGGCCGGATGCGGCCGAAAGCGGGGTCGGTGACGGGCGCGGTCATGTCGCTCACAGGAAGGACGTGCCCTGGCGCGTCTGCTGCAGGGTGCGCTTGCACCAGTACCACCGGACGTGCCGGTACTCCCTATGAATGCTGCAGTGCTGCTTGCCCTTGGCTCCGTGGGATGACAGGACAGTCGGCAGAAAGAATATGCAGCTGGGCTGGCTGCAGTGGCAGCTGCAGGGTCGGGGCTGCCTTGGGGCCTGCACCGAAGCAGCTGCGCGCAGCTGTCGCGGCTGTGGCCGGGCTTGGGGCATGCGTCACCCGCTGAAGAATTGGATAATTTACGTTGCATGATATCGAGTAAAAGGAAAACTGCTTGTCCACCAGACCGAAGAGGCTGTAGCTCCAGCAGGGATTGCCGAAAAGCCCTCGAGCACAGGGTCAAGACTGAACTGTGAACCCAAACGCTATGTGCTTTCGCTCCATGATAAATTGCACGGCTATGACAATACTGATGCGGTCGTAGCAAGCAGAGAGCTCAGCACTCCGGATGTTGGCTGTTGGACCGCAAGGACTTGCTTTCACAGCTGCTTATACCTAAGAGAGCGACCAGTAAAGTGAGCAACTATTGTAAGTCGCCTTCATTCTCGCGTGGCGGGCCGACCCTCCTCAGCCAGCCTCAGTGAGCCAGCCTGCCTGTACTAGCATATGCATGCCTTCCCCAGGAATCCTTGTGATACAGTTTTGTACAACTTTATACCGTTGCAATATATTGTTGATGTGTCGCAACTGGCCTCGGGCGTCGGGTAAGCTTTCGTAGTACCTGGTAGAGTAGTCCTGTTTGCGTGGGGCGGGGACTAGACCTCGCTCGATTAGCTAAAGTACAACTAAATATGTAATGTAGCTGCTGCTAACGGGGGTAGCCCTTCAGATGGCGTACAGCATGCATCAGTACAGCATACACTGGTGGGCTCCACGCAGTGGCGGTGGAGCAGGGTGGTGGACATGGTGCCAAGCAGGATCCGCACAGCCAAGCCACCATGGAAGCCCTCTTGGAAGGCGTAGCCGAACCACGCAACGATGCAACGTGCAGGGGGCACACAAGCATTACGGTAGCAGGCAGGCAGCAGGTGCCCCGTTTCTTGTACACTGAAATCTGGGGTTTCCGCTCGGTGCTTCTGGTGCTTCGCTTGCCGCTGCTCATGGGAATTACCTTCCGGTTTCATATCTGCCCGCGCTCCTGCTGGTACCAGTTGAGGACACACGGTGGCAGCTGGGGGGCTGGCCGACCGGCTTGACCGGACCCCGGCAGGGCTGTGCTGCACGCTGCACGCTTAGACCCCCCGCCAGGCGCAGAAGGCCTTCTGGCCAGGCGTTGCACAACGCCGACAAGATCTCATGCCTCACGGAGTATCATGCAAAGCCCTCCTAGCCCAAGATAGTGTCACGCTCTACTGAGGAGCACATGCAGCCCAGGCCCTGTGGTGGCGCAAGGTGGCGTTAGGGACTACCGGTACCCTGGACTACCAAGGGAGGTCCCCATCACCTCCCTACCCCACGCAGGCCAAGCTGAACCGTCTGGAGCAGCTCTTGACACCACCACCCGCAGGCCAAACACTCCTGCTTCGGCCCATTTTGTACGGGATGTGATAACCACCGTACCACTGATGGGTGGTGGCAAATATGTCCCCTGTTTATCATTGCTTATGTACCGGAATGCGGTTTCTTGTTTCTTCGTGAGAAGGTTACAGGGGCTAGGAATTCGGTGCTTGGCAAGCACTTGTGGGCGGATATGAACGCTCCACTGACCACCACGACCTACTCTACTCTACTGTGACACAACGGTCTCCATATACTCGAAGTACGGCACAAGCAAATACGAACGACGCTACATGCGCTTGCCTGATGGCCCCACGATGCAGCGGTGCTCCTCGCCTCGTCGCCTTACTTGTTGCAGGTGCAGGAAAGCTGGCACCATGCTGGCACCCGTGTTGGGTTCTCCAAGCCTACCAATCCGCAGGTCGGAAAGAGTGTGGCTTCAGCCGTACAGCAGAAGAGCAACAAGTGCAACTACCACTCATGCAGCCAACGTATCCATGCTGTCGTGAGCTGCGAGGGGCCTAGTGGTTTGCGGCAGTGTTGCATGCTGTTGTACTGTGACATGACGCAAAGCATGGATGCTTGCGATGGATCGCCCAGGACCCGCCAGGAAGTGTGGCTTAGATGGCAAGGCTGGTCGTGCGCCTGGCTGGCCCATATGTACAGCGCAGCCCGCCACAGCCATATATGCAAGCTGTCGGTGTCAGCGTTCCTATCTTCATCGGTTGGTTCGAAGCAGGCACATTTTGGGCTGATTTTCTCCGAAAGTCATTGGGGCCCCTATCCGGAGCCCCCCCAAAAGCAAAATCTTGGACCCCCATCCGAAAGTTGGGTCCCCTGGAGGCACCTGTTTCGACGCGCCATCCGAAAGCCCCCACGGAAGATCGGAACACTGGTCGGTGTACAGCAGTGGATGCAGGGCAGCTAGGCGTCTATGCACCACGTGCCATGGACAGCAGGCTGTTCCTCGTCCGGCGGCTCCACCTGGTGCTGCCTTGCTTGTCAAGCGGCGCTGCACGTAGGCAGTCTGTCCAGACTGGTCCAGAGCGCCACTGCTGCCCCGCCCACTGTACGGCATCTGTCATGCGGCTAGACCGTGGCAAAAGGGGCTGGGTGCCATCGTGCCAACATGTCGTGTCCGCTGTACCGTAGTGGTAAACCCCCAGTGCAGCGCCACACCCCTGGCATCGTTACATGTACAGTACACGCAACAAATGAACTGTGCGCACACTCGACCGTAGTAGCAAGCAAGTCAAATCTGGTCCAATCACACAGGCCACGGGGCGCATAACACCCTCGATCCGCTCGAATCACGGGGCAACAACGGAACCCTACCAGCACATGTCAACCACACACACACTCGCTACCGTATCACTAGGCAACGCAGCAAAGCAAAGCTCTATCTTACGATAATAGGTGCAGCTAGCCTGCATATAATCACACGGTAGCAGACGGTGCAGACGTGCTCGTTAGTGGGCACCCAGTGCGCCAGTGGGCCCCGGCCGCCCCAACCCGGCCCCAACCTCTCCAAGAATGTGCCACGTGCCACATACGCAGCTTAACATGTCAGTGCGCGGCGCACACCCTATACGTCCCGACCGCGACCGCGAACGCTCCGACTGCACCTACCTGCACCTACCACGATCGCACGCAGTCCCTACCAGGGGAGCTGGCTACCACCACCGCGCAGCACACAGGAACAGCGTACGTAGTGCATGACGGCACGACGCCCCACAGACCAGCAGCAGTAACTTACTTGCCCCCAGCGCCCGCGCGCGAAAGCAGGCGCCGCTATGGCGAGTAGATTGGTTGCGCGCTGCGTTGGCCCAGCAACGTTTTGTTCCTCGTAACGAACGAACCCCAAGCAACCTCCACCACGCTCCTCCATCTGCACACACAAGCCCTCGAGCGGTCCCCTCACAGGCCGTGCTGGGCCATGTAATAAGAATTCTATGTAGCCATGCATGCCTCACAAGCAAGCGGCCTGGTGTTTCGCCACGCAGTTCAATGAGTTCGGGTGCCCACTCGCAGCGACGCACGTGCTACAGGCCCCCAATTGCGGACCCTGCGCCCACCCCCCTAACCCCTCGCCCCACCACCATCCCTACCAACGGGCCAACATCTGCTCACAACACTGAGCTGCGCCCGCCCATCCGTGGATGGTGTGTGCATGCATGCAACGCCAACATGGCAAGGGCCTACATGGCAAGGGCCTACATGGCAAGGCATCACAGCTCGCTCTCACACATACACCGGGCGTTGTCAAGCAAACGATTGAGGAACACACGCACGCATGAGCATCAAACGCACATCGGAGCAAACAGGCGCACAGGAGGGTCCGCAATAGGGAGATAGGATCAATGGTCAGATTGAGCTCCTTGGCCACAACGGCGTGCGCGCATGTGGTGGGACAGGCAGCACCAACACGTATGTGGGTGCCATTGTCCTGTTGCGTAACCGCCGCCCCCCTGTCCAACCGCATGCAATAGCGCACACAGCGATACGCACAACGCAACAGCCAACCTGGCAGCCACACGTTTCTACACGCGTCCGTTTAACGGCTTAGTTGCGCGCATATGGGATCACTTTATTATCTGCAGCAGCCACACAAGTTCAGAGACATGAGCAACCATGATCAACAGAAAGCACAGCCGCAGCCTCTCTAGGGGCTGGCCGCACGTACGCACGCACGCAGACGCACCCTCTTATAGCAACCCATAGCACCACACCGGGGCAGCACTGCCCTGTGTACTCACACCCAGACACGCCCAGGCAGCAGACACAATCATTATCATCACTTGCCGTAGCTGCATGCGACAAGCACTTCAACACGCACAGGCCATGGACAACCCCGCGCGTCCTGGACCATCCCCACGCCTTGGAAGTCGGCACACAAAGCCGCACTTGTTATCATTTAGCCATATGGACCTGCGCATAAAACAACATAAGGAAAGCCTCTGTGGCCAAAGCTCCAGCAGCCTCAACTCTCCTGCAGTTAAGAACAAGCTCCGGATCACACACGGCACGATTGCCGCGCCGCACCCTCCACACCAGAACCTATCATTGAAACCCTGCCCTCCCTCCCTTCCCTGCTCCTGCTACTATCTAGTATGAACGTTCATGAAAGATAATGACAAATTGGCTGGCCTGTTTGTTAGGCTCTGGCGTTCCGTTGTCAAAGTGTGCTAAATGCCTATTCTCGTGCATGTGCACGGCAGCGCACGCACGTACAGTTACCCATTACCGTTCCCCGACAACCCCTTCCCACATGCCTGGGGCCACGCACGTGCAAATTCGACACCACCGCAGCCAAGCCGGCCCCCAGCTTTACACACGTGTTCCCGCTGGCAGCCAGGCGCCACACGCAGCTGCCCTCCCCAGCAGCTAACCCACACTGCGCACGAAGCCCCTGCACCAGCTTGCAAACACGCCTGTTACCAACCATGCAAGGAGTCGTAACCCGCCTATACGTGCCGCACCGGATGCCGCGCCACTCGCGTCAAGCAGAAGATGTTCGAGTTCAGAGTTGTCCAGGTGGGGTTCTGGGAGTGGGGTGCGCCCTGGGGCCCTGCAGGGCCTAACCCTCAGGCCCTGTCCACCGCCTGAAGGCGGCCGTATCTACTGTCCATTCAGTGCGCCTCAACAGCAGTGCGCATGAAGCACTGATTGGATGGAACCCAGCGGGTCCCGGCGCCTCAGCAGGGGTGCTGCGGGGCACGGGAGTTAGTTTATTTTCGGTTAGTAAACGGCAGGTTTCAGCATGCCAGCAACACATACAGAGATGCATAAGGCCCCGGCCTTCTGGACCTGACGCTTGCTGACTCAGCACTGTACGACAGCAAGCACTCCCAAGGTCCCCACACGCACAGGGCCAGGGCCATGCGCCCATGCCTGTTGCCATCCACGCACGCCACGCCGCGGCCAGCAGCCAATTGCTGTTGGGCCTGAGAAAGACAGCTGCATGCATGCTTGTACCACGCACGCGCAAGGAAAGAGCCCGACAAAAGGGCCTTCTCACCTGCACGGTGACGGCGCCGTGCGCGGGGGCCTGCTGCTGCTGCTGCACGCGCTGCCGCACGGCCGCCAGCCACGGGTGGCGCAGCAGCTGCACCGCCGTGGGCCGGTCGCTGGGGTGCTCCGCCAGCGCGGATAGTATAAAGTCGCGCGCCGGCCCCGAAACCGACACCGGAAAGCGCAGCGTATCGCGGGTAAAGACGGGCGGGCCGCGGCGGCGCCGCCTCTCGCCGCCTACGCCTAGGGCAGCGAAGGCCATGTCCAGGGGAGTCTCCGGCAGGTCGTGGTGGTGGTGGTGGTGGGGCTGCTGCGTGACGATGGGCGTGAAGCCCACGAGCAGCTCGTAGGTGAGCACGCCCACGGACCACACGTCCGCGGCGGTGGTGTAGGCCAGGGCGCGGTCGTGCTTGTTGTCCTCGGGGCGGTGCTTGAGCGGGCAGCGCTCCACCTCGGGGGCCATGTAGTCGGCTGGGGGTGGCGGGTAGTGGGAGGTGGCCGTGGGTTGGTCAGTGAAGACTGTACAGGTTATGCAAGTACCTGCTACACGGGGCAGGTGCAGCCCTTCACCCTTCACCTCGGGGGTATGTACGGTAAGTGGGTGCGGAGGGTGGGCGGGGTGGCAGCAGGGCGGGGGGCAACATGCAAGCGAACGGTGTTCTTAGGGCTGTCAAGGCCCCAAGGAGTTTCCCGAGGCGCAGCCCGCCCCACGCACGCAAAGAGCAACTGGACAAAATGCCTTGCCGCCACGCCTTTTACTTGTGCGGACCACCGCTGCGCCACACCTGTCTACCTGCCCCTGCCCATGCCGTACGCCTGTGCTGCCTTGTGCTGGTTTCCCGGCCGCGCACCCGACGCCGACCCACCCGTTCCCGCGCGCGTGACGGCCCGCTCCTCCACCGTGTTGATGGACACGCCGTAGTCCGCCACCTTGAGCTCCCAGTTGGCGCTGAGCAGCAAGTTCTCGGGCTTGATGTCGCGGTGGCAGACGCCCTGCGAGCGCGTGTACGACAGCGGTACGGCGTCAAAGCACCGTCACGGCGTGGCGACCTGTTGTCACACACACACCGTGCAAGCCCCATGCGATGCCCGAGACACTGCGTAGCTGGCCACGAGCCCGGCGCCGGTATCTACAACCATGGCGCATAGCATTCCGGCACTACGGCGCAAATACGTGCAGATCACCACACACGCACAGACGCCAATAACCTGGCGAGTGATTTCCTACTTGCTCTGTAACATGCAACTTACTCTGTATTCGGGTAATGTACTGGTATCCCGAATGCCGGGAAAGCACCTCAACACGCGCACATGCTTGCACACGCACCTTGGCGTGCAGGTGCGCCAGCGCCTCGCACAGCGGGCCCACCACCAGCTCGGCCAGCTGGTCCTCCGCCAGGGGGCGCTCCAGCGCGCAGCGCAGCAGCTGCAGGTCACCGCGGGGCGCCCACTCCATGGCCAGCACCAGGCGCTTGGGGTCCTGCGTGTGCGTGCAAGTGCAAGCAGGGACGTGAAGTTACTCAGTTGCAAAGTCGTGTGCAGCTCGTTGGGGGCCAGGTAGGTTGGGTTGCAGACGTGCAGGAGCTGCCATGGTGTGTAGGAGGGTGCTGTGCAGCAGTAACGAAGCGTATGCGTACCGGGACTAGGTGAGGGAGGCCAGCACAGCCGTTGAAGTGTAAGGGTAGCTGGTGCCGGGAATCGGGGTGTCTGAGGGAAAGAAACGAAGGACCTCCTACTTGTTGCGCTCCTAAGCGTGCGTGAAAAGGCGAGTGCACTTGGGTGGAAGTGAGCACGACGGGGCGGCGAGCTAGGGCACACGTTACACAGATGCATGCGCACCTGGAACGCTCCGTAAAGCGCCAGGCAGTTGGGGTGATTGAGGGCGGCCTGTATGCGGATCTCGCGCACCACCATGTGCAGCGTGTTGGGTGGCACCCTGTCGAGGAAGTACACCTTGAGCGCCACGGGCAGGCCGGAGCGCAGGCACGTGGCCTGGGGCGGGGACGCGTCGGCGAACATGGCACGTGGCAGCATGGCAGCGTATGTGAGTGTTGGTGCAAGCGTCAGATGCTTACAGATGCATGCCGCATCCGTACCACACTCCAAGGAGGGCTAGTCTCAAAGTGGGCCTCACAGATGGGCACTAGGGTGACAGAGCAAGCATCAAACATAAGCGCCTTTCCCGAACACCCTTTGCTATTTGCCAGACACGACGCACAAATACAGTGCACGAATTGCAACCCTCACCTTGTATATGGCCGACGTGGCCCCCTTGTACACCCGGCGGCTGATGGCGTAGTCGTCTAGGCTCCACACGGGGCGCGCCATGGCAGGCGGAAGGCCGCGACCCAGCGCCAATAGCGTCATGGGGCCCAAAGACCCCGCCGGGGTAGCTGCAGCCGCTTGGGCAGGTGCGGGTGGGGCCGAGGGCATGTGTGCAGCGGCCGGGGACCTCACTGAGGAGGTTATGAGCGTAGGCGCAGCGGCAGGGGTCGGTGCTGCTGCCAGGAAGCGTTTGTCGTCCGCAGGCACGGCACGGCCTGTGCCACTGGTACCGGCTGGAACGGGTGCGGGTGCGTACGGCTGGGCGGGCTGCGCCTTGGTGCGCGGCGCATCGGTGTGAGGGCCGGAGGGTGCTGGTGCTGGGGGTGTAGCGGGTTTGGCGTCCACGGGGGGCAGCGAGGGGACAGACTCCCACAGGAACAGCTGCCTGTCGCGCAGCTGTTGCTCTGTCAGCTGCTCGTGGCGCTGGTGGGTTGGGTGCTGCGGCTTGAGCGCGCTTTCGGGGGGCGCGGTCTCGCGGTTTGTGTTCCCGACCGGCTTGGGAGCAGCTGTGACGTTGCAAGCGCGAGCGGCCTCGGGCGCAGCGACTTTGGGGAACCTGTCGCTGCTGTTATTTGCTTTGCCGGCTGTGCAGACGATGCATTCCGGGGCGGAAAGCGCGATGTCCAGGTCTGAAGCGGCTGAGAGGGGGCTGGAGCGCGGCTGCGGTGATGGCGAGCATACGGGCATCGGCGCTTTGGCGATGGGACTGTTGCAGCTGGGCGTCAGCACGCTGCGGCAGTGGCGAAGCGGCTGGAGCTGTCGGTTGTTCTTGGCTGCTGGCGGAGTGATTGATCCCTCTGAGTCAAGCAGGGATCCCACGGTGCAGCGTCCATGGAGAGAAGTCGGCGGGACCATGGGCGATTCGCCGCTAGTCGGTGCCCAGGACCCACTCGCTGCTGCCAGCTGCTTCTCGATAAGAAGTAGACGCTTGCCATTCCTAACAGAGTCATCGCAGCGCACTGATACATCTCCACGGTTGGATTCCCCGCCCGAGCTTGAATATCGCAGGCGGGCGTGGGGCTTTACCTCGAAGGACAATCGCGCAGACTGGTGTACCGACCGCGAGTCTGCAGAAGGAAAACAATGTATGACAAGGACGATTGAAAACGTTGCTCTGGAGCGTCACGCCGCACTCACAGGGGGGCCGTTCACTCAACCGCACAAACAAGGTAGGAACCTACCTTGCTGGGGCTGGTCCAGGAGCCGCTTGGTCTTCGACCCCAGCAACTTGCTTCCAAAGCGCTTAAGGGATGCGATCAGCGCTGCGCTTTTCCTCTGAGGCTCCGCCGGCGAAGGCACGGACGGCAGCGTGCAGGACAGCGCTGCACCGCTCTTAGGGCTCACTGTGATCGAAATGTCCCCAATGTTCCAGTTGGCTTGCGAAGCAGCGAAGGGTGAGACATGGCTCCGCGGCGTGTCGTTGCGTGAGGGCGACAAAACTCCGCGGACAGCTACCGCGCAGCGCTCAAGACCCCCACGTCCATCACCGGCTCTTATTTGGTCACTGAGTTGCGGTACGGGGTCTTGGAAGACCCCCATTGGTGTAGCTTCCGAACTGGGGCTTTAGGCAACCCTACGGACTTGCCGCTGTCAATTCCTCACTATATTAGTTCAGCACGCGCTATCGAGATTTTTCAGGGTGCCTCGCGTAGTATGCGACGCGAAGCTAAGCGAGTCCCATGGAGTCACGTGGTCGTTTTCGGTTGTTTCCTGCACAGTACGATCTCCTACTTGTCCTTGACTTACTCTGTGAAATGCATAAAACTAAAACTTCACTAGCCTTTTTGGTGGGGAGCGGAGCTCGTCGCTGAGACCCGCCAGCCAGCTTATCGCGGCGCAAGAGTACACCCGCTGTGGAAAACTTTCCCCAAGCCTCTGCATGTATATACTGGTTCGGCAGCAGGAAGTCCTAGGTCTACAGTGTACTGGCACAGCGTATACACACTTCTTCATTGGATAGGAATGTCGTCTGAAGTTGCCACGACAAGAGGTAACCATTCCCTTCCAAGTCGAATTCGCCCTCTCTTGCTACTGGGGGACTGAACCCGGACTGGTTCGCGCCCGGGTGGTGAGCAGGGGACTCCCCTGGTTGTGAGTTGTGGGCCAGCACACCAGTGCCTTGCACCTGAGGACAGCACGCTGCCAACCTGGCTGCTGTTGTTGCTTTGCAAGCCTGCCCTATCTCCTAATGCGTAGTTGTAACAACGCCAGGTACCTTGCCGGACGGACACGGTGCGGCACCACCGCAGCGGTGTGGCTCCATGCGCAGGTGTGCGAGTAAGCAGCATGTGCAACTCCCGCCCGGTCAGGTCTCCCCTGCTCCCGGTACTACCTCCTCTCCCCGTGCTCCACCGCTACAAATAAAGCGCTGGCGGTCTCAACCAACCTGGTTGCGCGCAGCATCCAGCAAAGTCTTTGGCCTTCTTGGTTACATACAGACGGTATGTAACGCCGTTGTTGAGGGGCCAGACCACGCCTAACAACGGTCAGAATGCCAGGTTGCAATACGTGCGTTTGCTCGCAGCACCGTACACCTGAATTAAGATCGGAGCCCACCACCAGCTTCCTTCCCCGCTCTTGTCCGTACCACGTGCCCCGCGCGGCTTCCCCCATGCACTCCAAAGCATGGATACAGGGATGCTCCCCCGAGCCAGTTCCCCAAGCCAATCCCTTCCCATATCCCTTCCGCGCGGTACGGTGCAGCATGCATGGCACGTTGGCATCGCCCCAGGCACCTCATCAGCGTCCATACAGCTTCCCTAGAGCATCCCCAATAGTGGCTGTCATCCACACGCCGTAGCAACAATCCAAAAAAGTGCACAATGCACTCATCCGTGCTTAAGCTGCTGTACCGCTTGCCCGATAAGGCCTGCACACAGCGACTGAGGCAGCGGGCATTACCTTTGTCCCATACATACCGGTACCTTCCGTCCTTGCAACTCTCTCCGTTCCTCCCATCCTCACACACCAATGCATGTATGCATCTGGCTTGCATCACCGCCGACCTCTCACTCACTCCGCCACCAATCGGACATTCATGAATCAGCAATCATAAGTGAGTGCGCTTTAAGGGCCCAGCCCGAGCGGACGGAAGGGATCAAGGCAGGACTGACGAGGTCCACCGGTATGTACCCAGTGCCTAGACCACCCTGGATCGGCGTCCGCACGCCGTGCATGCATGCTCTTCTATGTATGGATTTACAGTTTTGGTCCCCTTCCAGAGCCCAGCCCATTCCCGATCGGGAAACAGAGCTGGTCCCGCCCCTCTCGCTGTACGAAAAGGAGCAACCAGCTCCGTCAAAGAATAGGCCACGACGAGCGGGCCTTCAGTTTTCCCTACCACAGCCTGGTCCCACCCCTACATAGCTTTTCGCCAAAGACACACCCACA
>VFQN01005396.1_pt1 | contig 15699 bp, 10 predicted proteins | sample 3512371 | NCBI WGS metagenome assembly VFQN01 (sample SAMN10412370, study PRJNA504923) | tailings metagenome | isolation source: Replicate 2 from Balatoc abandoned mine | place: Philippines: Itogon, Benguet | collected 2017-08-28
TTTGATATCTTTCAGCCACAAGCCATTAATTCTTACCATGTAAAAAGCAATAAACTGACTGACCATTTTCACAAAATCGCTAATTCCTAAAGTATTCCCTACCATCAAATTTTTGCCAAAATCCAACAAACTATTATCAAAAATCTTCTTTCTTTTTCTTCTACACATTAAGATAAACTAAACACTACGACTGCGACGATAGATCATGTCTTCAAGGACTTTCCTTTCAAAGATGAAGCAAAAAGAAAAGAAAGAAGAAGAAGAAGAAGAAGAAACAAAATAAAAGAAGAGGGAGAAGAAGTAGGAGGAGTAGATGAGAAGACAAACAAAGTGAGTGAAATTTCAATATAAAGCACAAATAACAAAGAAACACGAGGAGCATACTCATCACATGAAGAATGAGAAGGAGAGAAGAAGGGAAAGGAGAGGACAAGAGAGATATAGAGAAATAAAAGAAGATTTCATTTAAAAAACAAAAAATTTGGAAAACTGGTCAAAGCTTCTCTATATATAGCAATCAATCAATCTATCTATCATTGCTCTTACTTATAGTACCTCTCTCATTAGTAGACATTAGAAACAGTATCCCGCTGCGACGATAACGATAGTAGCGAGATGGACTCTGAGGAGTGACAGCTCATTGTTGTGCCTTCTTCTGAATCGTATTGATGCTCTTGTTTAATTCGAACCTTCATATCTTTCTTACTTTTCTTACGTTGTATTGAAGACATTTCCTCCTCTTTGCCATGTGAATCATTAGCGGGAGCTGTAACGATAATCTCATTTTCACAATCGTTGTCATTGTCCGTGGAGGAAATAGAGAAACTGATTGCAGGGACTGTGATATCGCGATTGGGGTTGAGGTACTGGCTTGTTGTCAAAACTTTAGGGAATGAAGGATTGCTAATATTACTGACACTGGATATCCCATCTGGTGGCACTGTCACTGATAAATCGCGACTGAGTTCACCTCTAACAACTCCTTCTAGTTTTTCACTTTGACTCTTCATGTCCACACCACCTGACGAGTTGTTACTGTCTTTACTCTCTTCAGGACAACTGTTGCTTGTGGTATTATCTTGAAGTGATGTTCCAGGCTGATTGGACAACGATGAAGAAGAACAAGCAGAAGAAGGCAAAAGAGGCGCGGTATTCGTGTTTTCCGTCGAGGTATTGGCTTGATTGCTAAGACTACTACTATTACTACTGTTAGTACTATTATTAACTTGTTGTTGAGAACTATTACTACAGCTAATCTGACTACTAAGACTATTGTTACTACCACTAATAATATGAGAGGTTGTTACTGTTGTTGTTGCAGCAGCTGCACCAATAATAATGGGTGCTTTCTTAAGAAATTTACCATTTTTATCACGTCCTTGTACATATTTGACAATAATAGGTACATTATTATTACTGTTACCAGAGGTTGAGAAATGACTTGAAGCCATTACTCCTAATGAAGCATCATCTAATCCATGAATATTCTTCTTATCACTCACTGATGAAGTGCCTGATGTTGGGAAAATACGACGTGGTCTCCCTCGTTTTCTTGGCATTGTTGTAATATTCCCACCATCAACACTTAAACCTCCTTCACTCACAAAGCTTAAACTTCGATTCATTCGATGTAAGGAAGAAGAGGAAGCAAGGGTGTTATTAATAGCATCTAAACTTGCAGAAGTTAATCCTTGTGGTAATGTAATATCATTCATCATCATTAACGTTGTAAGATTTGGATGATTATTTATTGGTGGTAATTGTAAAACATTTTGTAATAAATGATCATTACAACATCTTAATAATTCTTTTTTCATTTTCTCACGTCGTCGTACACGATCAATAATTAATCTTGCACGATTTAAATCATTACGTATAACTTGTAATTGTTTATAGGAATAAAGAAAAGATTCTTTAGAATAATCACGATAATAGGGTATTGTATTACCTTCATGACATCTTTGCCATAATGGCATAATAAATGTATGATAACCACGTAATAATGATTGTTTATCATTACATCGGATCTGAATATAATAATTAACAATTTCTAAACAAAATAATTCAATGGTATGATAATATTTAGGATCTAATAAATTCCAATCAATTTCTATTTCACCGCCAATTAATTGTTTATACGGTGTTTTACTCATCATCATACTTGACATGCCATTGTTATTACTACCACTATTTGTGCCGTTATTGTTGGTGTTGTAATATTTGAAAGGGTTCTTATCAATAATATAACGATGTATAATGGGTAATAATAATTTAATATAACGACGATCTTTATGAAAATAATTTTCCAAATCTTTTTGATTAAATTTTGGACGTTTTATTTGATTTTCATTAGATGATGATTTATCAAGGTGTTTACCTGAACTTGGTGTTGGTAATGCACTTGTGCTACCGGTATTCAAATGAGTTGGAAGGACAATGTTTGATGGCAAACCATTGATCGAGCCAGTAGATTGTAACAGTTCAGGTAAACTCACAGTCGAGTCCGTTCTTCCCCGATAAAAGGCATTACTGTTATTGGAGGAAATGTCAAACACTTCATTTCCCTTCAACCAAGTCATTAATCGTTCTGTAATCTCTTCTGCAGAGTTTCCATCCGAATCGTCTTCATCATTGTCAACCTCGTCTTCTTTACGGTCAATGGAGGGAGTATTTACCTCTAATTGTGCAGTCTTTGCAGCACTCTCACCGTCATCACCACTGTTCTTCTTTTTTTGTAAAACATCATGAAAGAATTTGTCATTAAACAATTGTTCAATGGTATGTAATGATGTTTTCAAATTTTTATAATAATTTGAACAATCTTTATTATAATCATATTGTGAAATCATTAATTCTAATTCTTTCTCTAAACGTTGAAACATTAATTCAACTAGACGATAATTCATTATTTCATTCATGGATGTTAAAAATTCTTTTTGTAAATGATAATTTTCAAATGTATTCGTCGATAATAAACGTTGTTTCATTGTATCAAGAAAATTCATATCATCTTCATTACAATCATAATCAAAATAACCGTCATAATACTGGGAGTAAGGAGCATACTGATATAATTGATCGAAAGGGTTCTCATGTAATGAAGGAATCATTGAATAATTGTCATGATTAATCCTTGCTCCAGAAGATGAAGACGATGAAGTTGGGCCTCTTTTATCCTTTTTCAGATCAAAGTCAAAGTGTGAAGTGACCTGAGTGTTCATCGGGATACCGCTGTTTGTCGCCCTTACAGAGGGAGTGATCACCTCCATTTTTAAAGAATTTACCGAAGGAACTAAGGCAGATGGCTCATGGTGACCTCCTACGGATCCCTCGTCACCATCAGACCAATCACCGGAATTATCTTCATCCATAGCAGCGAGAAACTGTTCGAACTCAAAATCGCTTCTGATGTCGAGTTTGTCGCGTATATCAGTATCCGGCATCACCAACAACATTGGTCGACTAACATCGATATTTTTCCCTCTTTGAGACCTGCGAGTGGAAGGGGTTCGATCTGGAGTGGGTTGTACCCCTTGCCTCGAGGAAGTACGAGGTGTAGAGAGATGAGCTGTCCCGACACTAATGTCGCTGTTCCTACGTGGACGCTTCTTTTGAACACTTTTGGTGGGTTCCAGTTCAAGATCATCAGCATCAAACTCCATATCGAGTGATTCCATGGTTTGAACGGAGAGGCTTTTACGAGTCTGAGACTTTGGTGTCGAATTCTTAGGTGGTCTTCCTCGCTTTCGTTTCAGAGGGATATCAATAGGAATATCATCAAGTATATCTCCAAGTAAAGGGTTGTCCTAACAGAAATGATCATCAACTGAAACGCTGTTTCTTGAAAAGATTTTCACTTACCATACTCAATGTTGGAAGGGTTCCATCATCCACTTCGTTCTCATCCTCACCAAAAAAGATGTTGAAAACCTATTTTAAAATCTTTATAAATATAGACTATGACTCGTCAAAAGGTTTACCTCCGAGAACATCCTCTATGGTCAAATGACAGTTACAAACAATCTCAATCTACCTCTCCAACACTTACAACAAATATAGTGTCTTTTCCACAGCAAACTACAACACTCAATAGTAAAAATTCTCAAAATCTAGAAGCTATCAATCAATTCAATCCTCTCTAACCCTATGCTTCTAATTATGAGAGGAAAGATGCATTCTTTGCCTCTCTATTAATTGATTCAAAAAAGATCCAATCCAATCCGCTCAACCGAACACCAAATTCCAAAAATCCCAAAACCCAAAAACTCTCTTACTAGTAGCGTCAAATTGAGAGAAGCCCAGTTTTCCTTCCTCCTTCCTTCCATTGAACAGAGTTTCTACGAAAGAAAGAAGTTGAATTTTTAGAGTCAAATTTCATAGGAAAATGGAAGACTGTTCTTGTAATTCTTCTGTAGTATATGTTGGTTATGCTTTAAATCCAAAGAAATTAAGAAAATCAGAGGTGAAAACGACTGGGAAAACAGCGGAATGGGCTGGTGGAGGTTTAGCAGATATTGTTGAGCCATCCTCGATTGACCCGGCCAGTAGTAATGATGGTAATGATCATATTGTCTTTTCCCCTTGGGATAGTACGATTCCTCCTGCGTCTCAAACGAAATTTCATGTGATAATACATAAATTAACCGAAGACATTGAAAAAGAAGAAAGCAAAGAGAAATTACTTGCTCTTGAGAGATATTTGCAAACTTACCCAGATACAAAGATTATTGATCCAATAGAATCAGTTAGGAAAGTTACAAGTCGTATTCGCACAATAGAAAACCTGAAATACGCTCAAACAACACTGGGCAAGAAATCACCTTTCTCTCAACCGAACTTTCTTCATGTAACAAAAGAAATGTCCAATCCATTAATCGAGGAACTTTTACAAGAGAAAAAAATTTCCTATCCTATTATTTGTAAGCCGATTGAAGCATGTGGAACTCCTAATTCTCATTCCATGGTAAGTTCGTCCTTCATCCTCTAATGAGCCGCCTCACTTCCTTTCCCTTTTTACCTCATCTATAGGTTATTGTCATTCGAAAGGAGGATATTTATATGATCCCAAAACCATGTATTATTCAACAATACTACAATCATAATGAAATTCTCTATAAAGCATATGTTATTGATGAAGATGTGATGATCTATCGTCGTCCATCTCTTCCAAATTTATTTATTCAAGAATCATTTCTTAAATTACCAATTTCATCTATTAGTCCTTTACAAAAACCTGAAAATGTATTAAATCTTCATAGTTTAGCATTTGATAGTCGTTATTGTTATCCAAAATTAGAAAATTTTATTAATCATGGACATTATGAATACTCGACAAAAGTTTGTGATAGTCCTAAGATCTGGGGGAATAGTGTATCTTCTGATCAAGGTATGATTATAAGTATGCAAGAACAATCTCGAGCTGTAGAGAATGCTACATCACCATTCTTTCCACGTCAAAAGAAAGCAAAATCTGATGAAACTATTCAAAACACTGTGATTAGTTCACCAAATGAACTTGATACAATGAAAACGTTATTAACGTTTAAAGAAGTTGAGAAACATGAAGAATTATATGGTAAGCGTTATGAAATGATTAATAATGATTTGCTTTCTAATATTTTATTTCATTGAATAGAATTGTTTGTAATTACTGCCAATGAATTGAAAAAGACATTTGGATTAACTTTATTTGGATTTGATGTTATTGTCCCAACGACAAGTGCGACAACATCAATATTATCATCATCATCATCATCATGTTCTTCATCATCACAAGATCTTTCAGAAGAATTCCACCATGAATCAATGGAAGGGAATGAAACAGAAGAAAATCATTCATCGAATTTAAACCATCATCATCATCAACAACAAAGACAACCACAACCAAAATTAATGATTATTGATGTGAATTATTTCCCAAGTTATAAAGAAGTAAAAGACTTTCCAACAAAATTAAAGAATTATTTACGAAAGAAAGCATCTTGTTAATATTGTTGATATTATGCAGTTGATGAAGAGGATGATGCTATAGAATAGTAGTTGTTTGCTATTGAAATCCCCATTAGACCTTCACTTAGATTTTGTTCTTTTGATTGTGATTTTAATTCCTGTTAAAGTAAAATTGAATTTATACATGTAGAGTGACTCTTTTTTTGAAGGACTGATGGAAATTCATGAACAACACTAAAACTGATTAACCGTCCCTTCTTGTTGTTCCAATATCGCGATTGGACAACAATCAATTGGAGCAATCCCACAACATGTAAGTGAAGCAATGAGAGCATGAGGGAAAGAACCAATGATTGTTGAAAAGTAGAGAATTGGATTAGATATGACGAAGAATTCGATGAGTAGGTATCTTTCTGTGCTTATCATAGATGATACATTCCCTGCACCTACTAGCTCCTTCTCTCGATCCTTCTTGAGTTTGCTTTTATAACCTTACTACTGCTCTCTAGATATACAAGAAGAGAGCAGCAATGAGTTAATTGAGTGGTTCATAGTGTTCGTTTATTGTTAGCAATAACTTGGAATTGGGGGAAAATAGATTAGAATTACATATAGTATATTCATGAACTTTTAAGAAAGAGAAAAAGTTCAATCTTTTCTCTTCCTTTTATTTTTTCTTCTTACTTGCTGATGATTGTACATTAAGCATAGCTGAAGAATTACGTTTCTTATTCGTTGTTGTCGTCGAAGTTTGTGAAGGTTGTGAAGTTGTTTCACCAAACATTGAATTTTCTTCACCACCAAATTCACTTTCAAGACTTTCTTCTTGTTGTTTCCCTTTTCCTTTACTACCTTTCTTTGGTGTTTTCTTCCCCGAATTCTTTCCAGCCCCTTTCACGATAGTTTTTTCGATTGGATGTTCATGAACTCCATTTACTTCATGTTCGACATCCATTAAACTATCATAGATTTCTTCACCTTCCGCTTCTTCTTCCTCCTCCTCCTCCTTTTCATCTTCAGTAAAAGGTTCACCTTTCACTAATTTATCCGTTAAATATTGTAATGTATTTAATTCTTTGATAATTTTAGCTTTACGTTTCTCGACATCACGATCTTCACGATAGAATATAGGATGATTAAAATCAATTATACGTGAATATATAATTCCTTTACCATTATAATAACGACTACAACCAGATTCTAATAAAGTTTCATGATATTCAGAAAAGAAAGCATTTGTTGGTAAATGATGTAATTCTTTGGTTGTTGGTGCAATTGGATGTTGATAGGCTCGTATTGAAACATTTTTCTTCTTCCCTGTCGATGGAACATTGTTATAATGATCATCTTGTTGCTTGTATGGGGTAATAGGAGCAGGTAATGATGGTGCAGGTAATGGAATATCAGTAATGGATAAAGGTTTTACTTTATTTAACCAATAAGTTAAACCACGTGTATTCACAATAGCATTTCTACGAACATTAATACCTTTCTTTGTTTGAAAACCAGGTAAAGGTGTCAAAAGATTTGATGTAACAATAAAGGAAGGATTTGGACATTTTGATACATAATATCTTTGATTAATAATTGCTTTCTCAAATACTGTAATCTTAAAATCAACTGGTCGTAGTTTACTTGGTGTTGCTACATGAGTTAATACATTCCCACGATTATCAAGAATCTCATGAGAGATTGGTTTACCTTTCACTGAACGGGGATGTGAACGGGTTGATAAAGAGGATGCTTGATGATCATTATCTTCATCTTCATCATTATCCTCTTCTTCATCACCATCTTCTTCTTCACCGTTTTCATTATTGCCATCATCACCTGGAAGATAATAAGCGTTTTCATCATCATAGCCGTTAGTTTCTTCTTGTTCTTGATTTTTCTTTTTATTTAATTGTTTTGCTTTTCCTTTCGCAGGGGTAAGAGAAGAAGAACCATTTCCCTCGTCTTCTTCCTCATCCTCTATTTCTGTAGGCGTTGGAGCGGCTCTTGACGATCTTCTAGAAGAGGAAGAAGACTCTCTTCGACTTCTCGTCGAAGCTTCTGATAAATTTGCTTTAGCTGCTGCTGCAGCGAATGCAGCAGCTTCTTTCCTTTGCTGCTCTGCTTCTTTCTTTTGTTGTTTTAGAATCATTTGTTTCTCAAAATCTTCTTTAATCTTAATTAATTCTGGTGTTGGTTGAATACTTTTCATTAACTCTTCAAGAGAAGGAATTGTTGAAAGATCTTGTGGTGGAGGAGGTAGTACTATTGGTTCTGATGACTTTGGTGTTGATAAAACGATAGGAGTCGCTGTTGTAATACAAATTCCTTGTGATTGATGATATTTTGTTAATGCTTTTCGTCCTTCTTCCGCTTCTCGAAAGACATCATTTGCACAAAGTTTCGGGAATTTTGGCAACTCACCGTTCTCATTCATTGGTTGTGTTGATTCAACCTTTGCCCAACCTATATCATGAGCACCGAAATATTCAACAACCAAATATCCCTCTGGGCACGCCACCGATGTTAGTGTTGACGAGAGAGCCTTGCCTCCATTCGTGCCATTCGCTTTCCCATTGGCTGAAGTATTAGCAATACCGCCAATTTCACCATCTTTTCCTTCATCAGCATCAGAAGATGTTGAAGGGGGCACCGGTAATGATGAAGTGGAAGTGGAAGACGAAGCTGCAGTCGGAGAAATTTTTGGTTTAAATTTCGTTAAATCTTTAATATAATTCTTTGGTAAACGATCAATATTTTTCTCCATCACCTCTAATGACATTGGATAAACTGGACTGTTACTTACTAATATCATACTTGGCCACCATTGATATTTATGTCGAGAATCATCAATAATTTGTGACCAAATACAGGTAGGATGAGGAATATTCCAACAGTTAGAGAAAGCAACACCACGATAAACACGTTCTTCCACATAGACTAATAATAAGCCTAACATTTCATCTAATGTTTCTAAAAATGGTAAAAAAGAACTTGAAATCATTGGTATTTTATCATAATACAATACTTTTAGCAGTGGAATATTCTCTGGTTGTATTGGGTTTTTAGATTGAAGAGGCTTTAAAGAAGAGGTTGATGGACTGTCGCTCATCTTAATAAAAGCAATAACAATTGGTTCTAAAATTTGCTTGAGTGGAAGATCATATTTCGAGTAATCCTTCAGAGGATCGCGTCCGCTGTCTTCTGATTTATTTTCTTCTTCGTGAAGTATCTGTTTATCCTCCTCTTTTCGTCGCGTGAGAAGGCTGGTTCGCTCTTCTAGTTTTATTTTCGCCTCTGAGATCAGTGATAATGATTCTGAAAATAATGAGGAGGGTAAATTATCTGTCTTCTTCTTCTTTGCAGGAGATTGCATCGGAAAGAATTCATCAATAGGGAAATTCTCAATCACTGTTAATAATATTCCCAATTCATTCTCATTTAAACTTGTTTTCTCAATTAATTCGTAACGCTTTAATCGCTTTGAAAGAATGGTTTGTTTGACTTTCTCCTTCGAAGCGGAATTATATATGGCCTGATAAAGTTCGGAAAACATTTCCTCGAATAATCCCATGGCCATTAAATCTAAATGCTTCGTTACTGCGATAATGTATGGACTATAATCTTTGTTGAAGGAAAGTGCATTTGAGACAACTAGTTGTAAACCATCTCTTAATTCACTGACAGTTAGTCGATGCTGGAGAGCGTGACAGAGGAGTGTGCCGAGATCCATTGGATCAGATATTTTCACTGCATAACTGTCAAAAAGTGCTGGATATTGAACCAACACAGGAGATCGGAACTCCGCGAAGATGTGGTGTCGATATAGGATGGAAAGAAGGTGAATTATTTGGGTATGTTCCTCCGTTGTGGTCGCAGGAGATTGCATGGGCTTCGAAGGAGGCTGCTGCTCAATGTCTGAATCTACTTCCATTCTTCCACAAGCTTTAGAGAAGGGCACTTTCAACACTCTTCAGACTTCAAGCAGGAGGAGAAAAAAAAGTTGTATAATCGGCAATAAAAAATAATTTCTTCTTCCTCCTTATCTCTGTGTTAATTGTTTCGTGTTGTTGGTTGGTATTGCAAAGAGGTGGTGACTCGTTGAAAAGGAAGCAACTTCTATTAATTACAGGTCTTAAGAGCAGTGGATGAGTCCGGGACCTCTCACTGCTCGCTCCTTTGAGGACACAGACTCGCCCTCACACAAACGCATCCTGCACCGACACTCGGTAAACTCGGTAAATTGTATTCGGTAATGAAACAACGAACTATCGGTGGGAAAGCACTCTCAAATACGAAACCTCAAAATTTCGGAAATTCGATGATGCAAATTGGGGTGGATTTTCTTTGTGCGAATAGCACAGAACAGCTTTTCCACTCAATTTTTGTTGATTTCTAACTGATATTTGACTAATATTTGACGATTTCATTTGAATTGAACGAAAGGAGAAATGAACTATACTCTTGTTACTCCAGGTCAAGTTATTACAACAGACGCGGGGTTTCTTCGTGGCCACGGGACGTACGTGCTGGATAATGAAAATGCAACCTCTGAAGATAATCGCTCCATCTTGATTGCGAGCGTCGCTGGTCAAATCGAAAGAGTAAATAAGTTAGTGATCGTAAAGCCGATAAAATCGAGATACCTCGGTGAGGTTGGTGATCTTATTGTTGGTCGTATCTCATCCGTTGAATCAAAACGATGGAAAGTTGATATCGCGAGTCATCGTGATGCAGTATTACAACTATCATCAATTACATTACCTGGTGGTGTTCAACGTATGAGAACATATGAAGATCAATTACAAATGAGAACATTATTTGAAGAAAGTGATTTGTTATGTGCAGAAATACAAAATATTAACTCAGAGAATTCCATCTCATTGCATACAAGATCATTAAAATATGGGAAATTAGAAAATGGTCAATTAGTCATTGTCCCATCTTATTTAATCAAACGTTTGCCACAACATTATGTATCATTACCATGTTTTATGGATATAATCTTTGGTAAAAATGGTTTTATATGGATTACACGTTCTATACCAGACTCGTGGAAACATGAAGCTGGAAATGTTGATGATATTACACCATTAGCTGAAACTTTACAAAATTTAAAGGTAAGACATAGTAAAACACCTTTCACGATTGAAGAAAGATTAAATGCGGCAAGATTAAGTAATGGTATACAGTTATTAGCATCAGAGAATATTCAAATTTCACCTGAATCCGTTTATGGATTATATCAAAAGAGTATTGAATTAAAGATGGAACCTAAGGTAAGGAAGTTTGTATGAATGACATACTTTTTATTATAGTTTTTCCTTGCTTATAGGCGATGCTAGAACCAGGAAATAAAGAGATTCTCCTTGAAGATCTGTAGAGTCAATAGAAATAGATCATACGGTTTTTCAAGGAACGTTTCTTTGTAAATAATAGAGCTGAAATCATAAAATTACATTCACACGGATACCACTCATAAATAAATTGATAGCGGCGGAATCCTACTTCTTCTTTTGAACTTGAGAAAATTGAAGGTTTCGATTCTACTTTTGACCTGTAGATTGTGGTTGGCGCCGGTGAAATATCATTCGATCGTTTTCGTTCGATCGTTCGAGACAACTGCATCGTATAATAAAGAAACACTTGGTTGAAATTCTTTTTGAGTTTTGAGTGTATTAGGAGAAAACATTGACATTCCTTGATAGGATTGAAATCGAATAATCTTAGAACACTGTTTTTAGTATCTAGTGATTTAGAAGGTTTGATTTCTTTCCTTGGAAAGTATAGGTGTCGTTCTTTCTGAAAGGTTCAACATATCATGGATCTCTATACATTAGATACATTAACAACAATATTCGCACCACTATCATTAAAATTAATCATTTACGAACAAAGACCAGTACGATGTGTTTATTTAGATCGTTTTGTGCAGGTAACGATCGAAGGAATTGATGCAGCAGTGCTCCATCTTGTCAATGCTAGTGATAGCGCTCACCCAGAAGTTACCTATATATTAGATTTATTAACAGATATACGTAAAATTAAAGAAGAGATTGATGAAACTACAGGGAAACTTTTTTCTATGCAGTATATTTATCAACGATTTGATGTTTACTTACATTTTGATATTATACCAGTTGAAGTAAATGGATTACAAAATATTCAAGCTTTTGATTTCCTTCTTGGACAATATACAATACGACCAGAGTATATGTCATTCCATTATTTAAATGATGAAGATGATGAAGAGAATTTGAAAAATCTATCATTAAGTCAACATCGATCATCGAATGTTGTTGCAAGAGGATTAGAGAATTCAGGCTTTGCTCTACGGAAAATCTTACATTCCTCAGGAAAGATTACCGGATATGCAATAAGGTTTCTTGGGAAACAGTATACTCATGTGGTAAGTACGTCTTCTTCATCTTCTACCTCGAAGAAAGAAGGAACGATTGCTTCGCCTCCCTTGAACCAGAACACAGTCGAGAAAGCGAAACGACACAAAGAATGGGCTTCAGGATTCCATAGTGGTGCTCGCACTGCGACAGGTGCTATTCTTTATCCAGTACGATGGACAGGAATGCAAGCATCAAAACTCGCTCGACCCTCCAACCACGGTGAAGATAATCGACTTCTCAATGGCGCCGATCAACAACGCCGCGACCAACAGCAGCAACTTAGGAATGAAGATGGATCCGTGAAATCGTTTCTCTATGATACGGTTGCTGGTATGGGGAATGGTTTAGCTTCTGTCTGTAAAGGCGTGACAGAGGCGTTCACAGAGATTGGTAACGCCATCTCAGATACTGCGATGCATCATGCAAAGGAGACACGAGGTGAAGAATACGCTGAAAATATTACAAAACATTATGTGGAGGCATCTGAAGAGATAGGTTGGGCAAGTTATAAGCTCTTAAATGTGCTAACGTTTGGTTGGCAAGGTTTAATGATTGATGCAATGGTTGAAGGAACCGTTCTCTCCGTTGCTCTTTACGATTTTCTTATTGGCCCTGTTATACTTCAGCAATATATGAATGTTTTACAAGTTCCTCATACTCGTCCAACTCTCCTGTATGTTGTTCTTCGGCCGTGGTCGATTTCCTTTTATAAGAGTGCCAATGACTTTGTTCGCAAACCTTATAAGATCGTTGCCACCGCAATGTTGGATACTCGCCCAAAGCTTCGACGGTTAGATGACTATGCTCCTGACGTTGCATTGATGATTACTAGTGCGAGTTCTGCGACAGTGATTGAGAATAATGTTGCCACAACCTCTTCACAGCCACGAGATTATCGACATCTCACTGCAATTGAGCTATCTGAAGCAGATGTTGAAGAGATACCGTACTTAGAGGCTGATCCGATTGATACTCCACAAACTGTGGAGCAAAGAAAACTTTCTACTCTCATGAAAGATTATGAAGCGACGAGAAAGATCGAAGGAAGAACAGAGGCAAAGGTTAGCGGAGAAGAAGAAGAGGGTGGGGAGGAAGAACAAGAGTATCAAATGATGGAATCTGAAGGAATTAATTACTTTGTTAAATCTCATTCCAACCCAACGTCAAACTCTCACACTCCTCAACCTCTTAGAGTAGAAGATCATAATAGTGAGGGATTAGATAATTTCCCTGTAGCCACTGCAATAACTGCTAACGACGAACCCAGATCCCCCGTCGTAGCTCCTTCTTCTCCTTTACCATCCTCTAACTTTTCTTATTTTGAGCAAGAAGACGAAGATGATAACTCCCGACCTAACGCTGATAATGGAGGAGGTGTGTTATCAGCTGCCTCGGCTCAATACAAGCGAACTAAAGAAAGCATTCAATCGATCTTATATGGATGGAACGGTGGACATCAATCTCATATTGAGATATGCACTGTCGATTGTTCCACGTATTTGATCTATCCTCCTAAAGCAACGATTGATCAATGGTATGAAGAACTTCAGTCATCCTGTCTGCGAGTAGAAACAATCGCAAAGAGAAAGTCAGGTGCTGAAGAATTTGCTATGAAAAGACGATTAATGAAACTTCCAAAGAAAGGAGTGATTTCTATTCGATTAAAAAGATTCGTTCAATATATTCCTAATCATCGGAAGCTATTACCAGACGAGATTAAAGAGATTGAAAAGAATGAAAAAGAAGAAGAAGCGTTTGCTAGAGAAAGATTAAAACTTCTTAATGGTAATAATGATAAAGAAGAAGAGGAGGAGGAAGAAGAAGGAAAAGGATATCGAATGAGATCTGTTGATAGTCAAGGTGATGATGAGAATGAAGGGATCAAGATTCCATTAGAGCAAGTCCATCATTCTTATTTCACTATTGATGATGATAACGACAATGAAGTATCATCTGCATCAGTCCCGACTACCTTAAACCCACCTCATGAAGAGCACAAAGTTACCACAGGTTTGAAAAATGCTTCAATGAAGACAAGTACAAAGGCTGATGAGTATGAATCCTTTGGAAATGTCAATGATGAGGAAGAGTCAGGGATGAAGGAAGAGATGCAATCCAATCCAGAAGACTACTTCCCCTCGGCTCTTGACCCTGATTCGTTAGATTATCACCATCAAAAGGAAAAGAAGAAAGATAAGAAGTCGAGATTCTCTTTATCAAAGACAGCAGAAAAGCTTTTTTCTTCAACAATGAGAAGTTCCATTGATGTTAAAATAACTCCAGTGACATATAATGGTAAATTTCTTCTCATCTTTTCATGAGTTACTTGCATAAGTCTTATTTGATTTGTCTACTATAGGTGTTTATATTTCCAATGAAGAATATCAAAGTTCTTCTTCCTCTCTTTATACCATTCAAGATCATTTATATCAACTACAAGGAAGATTATTAGAACTTCGAAATTCTTTGAATGCCGTAGAATTACATCATCCAAGAACAAAACAATTAATGCAAAAGATATCCGAACATATTGAATTATTTACTCAATTAGATCAAGAGAAAGAAATTGCTGAATGGGAATTTAGATCATGGCTTGGTAAGGAAGAGGAAGAAGAGGATGAAAGTGATAAGAAAAAGAAGAAGAGAAGGTCTCGGAAAGATTCAATTGAGAAAACATTAGATACAATTGCAGAGAAAGTTGATGGAAAAGTGAATAATGATGATAATGACTATGAAGAGGATAATGAAAGTGAAAGAGAAGAAAATCAAAGAAATTTGAAGAAAAAGAAGAATACTGAACAAAGTAACTTTCAATTCTACATTGATTCATTTGATGATCAACAAGAAGAACATCTGGTAATTCTTTGATTTTTGCTGTTTTTTTTCATTTACTTCTTCTGACTGTTTCTTTTTCTTTCTTTTCTTTCCTTTAGTTTGGTGAGAGATCAAGCCTTCTAGCAACAAAGGATTGTCAAAGAATTGAATTTATGATTCATTCATCAATGCTCTTATCATCAAAAAGATATGGTAAAGGAAGAATGATGATGGATGATCTTCGTTCTTTACAGGAAGGAGTTGAACATGAGGTATGGATTCCTATTCTTCATCATCGAACGAATCAACAGATTGGGAATCTTCTCATTGGAGCGAAAATTCAAGCAACTGATAAAGACTTGTCTAAGTTGCTATTGTCAGAGAAAGAAGGTTTAATAGGTGTTGGTGGAGGGAAAGAGATATTAAAAAAGAGTGCAAAGGAATTGTAGTGATACGATTGTAGAATATATGCATAATCTCAATCTCAGTGTAATTTAGTTATTCTGCAAATGATTGTTTGAGATAGATGATGCATGCTTTACCA
>VFQN01005397.1_pt1 | contig 15697 bp, 23 predicted proteins | sample 3512371 | NCBI WGS metagenome assembly VFQN01 (sample SAMN10412370, study PRJNA504923) | tailings metagenome | isolation source: Replicate 2 from Balatoc abandoned mine | place: Philippines: Itogon, Benguet | collected 2017-08-28
GCAACCCCCCATCTCAGCTGGCGCTACGCCCCCATCCTGTGACAAGTTCTTTTTGACGGAATTTGCCATCGATCACCCTCTGTGACGGCATCCCAACGCCAGTCAGGTGCAACAGACAGCGACCTCCGTGAGACAGACCGTTCTAACATGGTCACGCGTCACTGAGCACACGCCCCGCTCGACCAAGGAGCCAGCGTGTCCTCCCTCAAACCGGCAAAAGAGTGCTGCACCTTGGGTGCTCGGCCCCAACGCCAACCCTGTGCAACCCCCATGCAAGCGGCCCAGTACGCCCCGCCACGCGTGCAATCGCAACACTTCCCCCCACCTCCCAAATAACTTCACACCCACAACGCGCCGCAAGCCGCCCTCCCCACACTCTTTGACCTTCCCCCCCTACTTTCCTGCACCTTCCCCTCACAGCTGCAGCAGGTTATGCCCCTGGTCCGGCACGTCCTTCTGCGGCGGCCGCGCCAGGAACAGCACCTGCGCCAGCAGCGACCCGCGCGCCGCCACCTGCGCGGCGCGCGTCCCATCCACCATGGCCACGCCGCCACGTGCCGCGCCGGGGCCCTCCGGCACCGCCAGGTACCACGCGTCAGGCTGCAACTGTGGACATAAACGCCGCGCCGGGGCCGGACGGATGGAGGGAACAGCCAAGGTTAGGGACACAGAAGAAGGACGCCGAGCAGTGGAGAGAGCCTGCTTGGCCCCCACCTCCCTGTTGCCGGGACCGTGGTTTCGTCGCTGCAGTAATGGTGTGCGCTTCGCTCAGTTGCTGATTACCACCATTCCTACACACCGTAACACCCGCAAACCCCCCCTCCCCACCCCCTGGGGTTGTCCTGCGTCGTCCGTGGGCCTACAGCGTCGTCGTAAAAATCACATCTTTGCAAACCCCTCCCCACCCGCACCTGATCGCAACTATTTTGCCGCTCAGAGCGGCGAACCCCTTTCCTTGCGCAGCTGGTCGTGTTAATATGTCCATCTTAATATGATTCTGTGTCCCCGCAACTGCATCGCTACGCACCTGGTCGGGCTGCAGCAGCTCCGGCGCCTTGTCGCACACCAGGATGCCCACGCCCTGCAGCCGCCGCTTGTCGTCGTCCGTCTGGGTTGGAGAGGACGCAGAAGTGACAAAGGGGAGTTTCACAAAAGAGGTCTGCCCCTGGTGCAGATCCAGCGCACAAGGCGAGGGCCGGTGTGCAAAGCTGTCGCTGATCCGTCCGAACCCCGGTAGAGGCCAAGGGCTTGGGGCTTTCCACTGGACGCCACCCAGCCCTCCACCCCAGTATCCCGAACCACCAAGCCCAGCCCATAAACAACGCCAGCAGCCAACTGCAAGCACGGCCCAAACAGCGTACAGCCGCACTGGACCCCAAGCTGAAACGGCCCCTGGCCAACCCGTGGGCCAACCCCAACACATGCACGCTCGCGCAACCCTCCGCGCATCGCTTCCCGGCGAACATTACCTGCCCTACGACCTACCAGTCCTACTCTATTGCACTACCACTAGTACTTTGTTGCCCCTCCGCGCCACCTTTGCCTGGCTACCCGTCAGTCTTCTTGGGTCTTCAGGATTTCCGTTTCCCGACTGCAGTACATGGCTACTTGTACACTTCACTAGTACTTTTTAACCAGTCTAAATCCAAGCCATGTCGTTGCCGTCGTCCTTTACTAGCACTTGGTTTCCCCACCTTCGCCTTGCTGCCCGTCACCACGGCCGGCACCGTCGCGCAGTCGCGGATGGTGAGCGCCACGGGGTGCCGCGCCATGGCCAGCGCGCGCCACGCGGGCAGCGCCACCCAGGCCCAGGAGGCAGGGGCGCGCGCGGCGGCGGGGGAGGAGGCGGAGGGCGCCTCCAGCGTGAAGATGCCGAACGCGCCCGACTGCGAGGTGCGGGGGGCGGCCTCCAGCTGCTCCGGCTGCGGGGTGTGGAAAGAGGAGGAGGGTGTGGGGGGTAACCGCGGAGCGGCAATGAGCAAACGGAAACAGTCGGCCTGCGGAGAGCGAGGTTAGCGGCGGCAACAGAAAGAAGGAAATGACTGGGGGCTGCGGGGCCTCCGTGGAAGGGGAGGAGGTACGCGTACAACGCCCGAAGGGGAGGAGGGTGTGGGAGGAGGGACGCGCGTGTGTGTGTGTGTGTGTGTGTGTGTGTGTGTGTGTGGCAGCGATGAGCGCGGGCTGGCGGCACTGCCGTCCAAAGCTTACCCTGGCGCATCCGCCCAGTCCATATCGGGAGGTGGTGGCAGAAATGAGTGCGAAGGTCGGTGGTGCGTATTTAACCGCTCCGCCCCCCGTTACCTAGACTCACACATGCGAGTTCTACTGCTCCCTCACCTGCAGCATCATCAACTCCCACCACTACGCACAGCCAGGAGCCACCTGCACGCGCACCGCCCACAGCCACCCCCGCCAACCCCCCTCGTGCAGCCACCTGCACCATCCTCAGCTTTGCCGTGCAACGCATCAGTGATACAATGCACGCACGTGCCACTCGCCCGAGACGACCTGCGACGCCTATCTTCCCAGCCATGCACGCAGGCCACAGCCGCTTTTCACGTGCCCTACTCACAACGACCCACCCCTCGTTGCCCTGCTCTTGCGCGTTCTACCCCACACCCCTCACAGCTCCCCCGGCCCTTGTAAACCCCCACCCACCTGCACCGCCCCCAGCTCGCCCACCACGCACACGGGCCGCGTGCCCAGCTCGTCGGGGCTCAGCCGCAGCGTGACCAGGCTGGCGGACACGCCGGAGGAGGCGGGGGCGGGCGCCTCCTCCTCCTCAAGCAGCTCAAGCTGGGGGCAGGGAGGGAGGCGGGGCAGAAGACTCAGAAAATGAGCATGTGCTGGAAGTGCAAGAGCTCAGTACGAGCATTCCAATGGTGTTTTCAAATCTGGAAACGGTGTGCGACACAAGAAGTTATGGGTGTCAAAGTTGGTTGTACGGCAGGGGGGGGGGGCTCCTCCTCCTCCAGCAGCTCCAGCTGGGGATAAGGGCAGCATGTGGGAAAGGCATACACAGGTGGTGGGGTCACTGCAGGGCGAGGGTCGGTTGCAGCTGCTCCAGGCAGGCGGCAGGGGCGGGGTACCAAGGCGCGCGGCTTAGGAAAATTATGCCGTATGCAGCTAGCCGCCCAAACTGCTGAATGTTGCCGGGGGGCTGTGTATGCCATAGCCCGAATCGCCGGCCCTTCTGCTGAAATCCGCCCTCGCGCAGCCCCGCTGCGCACCCGTAAATCAAGCTCCCTGCGGCCATGCGGCCATCACTGCGCCCGGGCGCCACACACTCGCCCCGTTGCCGTACGCTTCTCCAGGCCCATCCCTGCAAGCCACACACTCGCCCCAGCCAACAGGACCAGCCTGGCACGCACGCATGAGTTGCAACCCACCAGCCGCAACCGCGCCCCGTCGCTGAGCGCCACCTGCAGGCCCTGCTCGATCTTCTGCACCGCCTCCTCACGCCGCCGGCACTCCAAGGCCTGCAGGCACGGAAGTGGGCAGGGATGTTCAGCGGAGAAACAGCACAGCCGTGCCGGCAAGCACGTCTATCGTTCCTTTGCAAGCTCGGCGTGCAAGGCTGAACGGCGGGTGGGGCATTGGTGGCAAAAGCGTCGCTGTCTGGTGGCTTGGCAGTCGAAGCGGGGGCGTGCAGTGCATGTCCGTGCTGCGCCGTTGCCGTGGCGGGGTACATAAGAGGTGAGGGTTGTAGGTCCGAATCAACACCTACTGAACAGCAGACATCAGCAAGTTGCCCGCATCCCAGTCCGAGCCAGGGACGCTGCTCCTCGGCTGGCCCCCGCGCCTCCCCACGCCCTGTTCCCTGCCGATGACCTGGCCCAGCGCAGCCGTACCCTCACCTGGCCGTGCCCTGCATGCACCGCCCAGCCCAGCAAGCTATTGTGCTGGACTGCTTCATCGAGACACCTCCACCCCGATATCATCCCCGAGCGCCCCCCGTCCCGGGGTTCTTGGTTCCCAAAGAACGTTGCTCTGGGTGCGCACGGTCAGTAGTAGAGTGTTTGGTCCTTCCCAACCACCTTCACACCCTCCCATGGGTGTATGAGGCGATTCTATTAGCACACAAGCTTAACCCCGTCGCGACACCGGACCCGCCGGTGCGCGATGCTGGACAGGAGGGAGCTGGCCCCAGCCCAACACCCCAAGCCATGCACAACTGCCGCGCGCCTGCGCATGCAGACGCGGGTTAACAAACAGGATCCCTCGCACCCACCACACCAGGCAGCTGCACGCGCCCCGGGCACCTCTGACCGCATGGACCAGTACACACGCGTGCAGGCTACCTCACATGCACTAGCCCGGCCCCCGCCCCGCCCGGCCCCGCCACTCACGTCGCGCAGGTACTTGAAGGCCAGCACATGTGATAAAGACGTGTAGCTACACGTATCCGCACAGTCATCACCCCAGTTTGCTGCACGCGCCCCGGGTACCTCCCACCACATAGACCCTTAAAAACACGTGCAGGGTACCACACAGGCACGTCCCGCCCAGGAGATCTGCCTGTGTGGTCCCGGCCCCCCGCCCCCAGCCCCGCCCCGCCCCGCCACTCACGTCGCGCAGGTACTTGAAGGCAAGGCAGTCCGCGGGGTGCTCCGTGAAGCCGGTCCGCTCCGTGGGGCGGCGCTCGTACTCCTTCATGGAGCGGGCCAGGATCTCGCACATCTGCAGGCAGGCAGGGACAGAGAGGGGTGGGCACGCAGAGCGTGTTGTAGCGGCGGGGGCGTAAGGAGGAGGATTCGGCTACACGTCAGGCGTTGCCATGGCCTGCGCATCGCACGTGATCAGGGGAGGGGAGGTGGACCAAAGGAGCAAGGACGCAGGCGTGGGCGTCCAGAACGCAGAGCCGCGGGTACAAGAGTGAGGGGTGCACGGCGCATGGCAGCGGCTGGCACATTGCCTGCTGGTGGTGAGGCAAGAGCAGGGGCCCAGCGTTGCAGTTGCCGCTGCATGGCGTCTGGCGGCTGTCGTCTACCCAACCCGCACTGCTCATGTGCTGTACGGCGCCCTGCGCACAGCTGCTGCTGCCGCTGCACCACGGCGTCTGCACCGCGGCGGCGTGCGTGGCAGCGCCACGTGGCAACACGCCTGGCACGTGGCACCCCAGCCTGGCCCCGCAGCTTCCGTGTGCTCCTATCACAGGCGGCATCGACAGACACCACCGCTGGGGTTGCGGCCCATAAAAGTGCAACGATAGGATCATTGAGTCTAACTCCCCCCACGCCGTGACCCTGGGACCTTGACCTCCCCTTTACGTCCGGTGCCAACGCCTGCGCAGCCAGGCGCGGTGGCAGCTGCCTGTTGAGCGCTACATGCGTGCCCGTGCCCGACACATGGCGCCGGGCGAGCGGAACATTGCTGCGCAACTGCCTGTGCACGCATGCGCCCGCGGTGCAGCTTCTCAGCTTGCCAGGAGAGCAGCTACCATGCGGCGCGCCATGAGCCAGCACATCAATGCCCCTACTCAGCTTGCTGCACCCCACTAGGACGTGTGCCCGCCGCTGCTCTCAAACCCTCTGCTCCTACCCCTGGGTACGACATGAGGGAGCCAGCCGTGTTGGAATGGCCCCTCCCTGCTTTCCACACTTGCTATACTTTAATGCACCAGCTCACCGGTGCGTCCAGGCCCTGCTCCACAATGTATTGGGCCGCTATTGCGCGGCGCTCCGCCGAGAGGAAGCGGAAGGGGTACAGCAGGTCGTAGCCCTCCCCGTTGAACCGAGCAAGCGTCTCGCGCGGCACCGCTGCCGACGCCTGAACCGACTCGTAAACCGTAGCTGCGACCATCCACTTGTTCTGCTCGGCCGGGGTGATCCCGGTCATCTCGTCGATGGTCGCGGAGTCGAACCCCTTGGAATTGAGGGCTGGAAAGAGCTTCGCGAGCTCGTGCCAGTGACCCGCGCGCGACCGCAGGCGGTTCAGCATGTCCTGAGGCTCCATGTTTGCGGTGCTGTCCTCAGGCAGCGTGTCGTTCATAAAGCCAGCCGGCGGTCTGTACTTGTTAAGCGTCGGGGGACCGCCGACGAGGTTCTGCGTCTCCCCGACAAGACCAAGAGTGCTGTCATCAGGCAAAAAGTTCTCTCCACCTGGCCTGCCGCCCGGACGCTGCTGCTCCGGCTGAATAAGCCTCTGAGGGCCACGCGACGGCGTCTGGCGCTGCTGTCCTGGCAAAATCAGCCTGGCCTCCTTTGCTTTCTGGTTCTGATCACCATAATTGTTGCCACCCGGGCCCAGAATAAGACCAGAGTCGCGGCCACCGAAGCGAGCATGGACGGAAAGCGAAGCGCGCGAGCGGCTACTGTGCTTGCAGAGCCCTGTACCTAGCTGCTGCATATGAGCAGCAGAGAAAGCCATGGTCACGGCAGCGGTCCAGGCAACCGAGCAAGGCCGACGGAAGTTTGCCAAGCTGCTCCGGTGCAGGGAAGGTGTAGCGCCCAAACAACAACAAATATTGGTATGTACTACTTGTTCGCACACTCCAATATTGTTGAGGCAGTGTGCAACGGCAAGGCGCTTTTCAACGTCCAACCGCCCGTTACCTCCAGCACGTGCCGACGGTGCCACGCTGTAGTCGTCAAGCAAACACGGCTTGGCTTGCCAGGACATTCGACACACGATGCAAGCCTGTACGCGACATAACGGAGGGCTGATTGCACGTCCCGCACATGCGCACAGCCGGTGCACGCGGGGCACGGGGGCAGGGACACGGCAGAGCATGTCAGGACCCTGGTCAGGACAGCTGGCCCAAGTTGGAATAGCAGCCAACGCAGATAGTGTACACTGTAACAACGCTCATTTACCTTTCCTTTCCCATCCTAAAACAAGGATGCACCGAATTTGACCCCCTGATCTGTACCTGTAGCTCATATACTCACACCGCCTGAGCGTGCGTGTAACGTTGGTGGCCTGCATGCGGTCCTTGACAGATCTTTGAGCCGTAAGCCCAAGACCTCTTGAATAGTTTGCAAATAATAGACGATAAGGAGCCATTTCCGCAAGGGGCGGACTCCGGGCAGCGTGCCATGCTAGAAGTCGTGGCTGTCCAGGGGCTGTCATGCCAGGTTATACGCAGGGCCAGCCAGGAACCAGGCCAGGAGCCTTGCTGCCAACGTCTAAGCTAGCTAGGCAACAATGTAGTCAACCTTGATGTACCGTCGTCCAGAAGAAACCTTTCATGGGTCTGTCCGCAACCAGAGTGTGCCAGGCTGCCAGCACCCGTCCTGGTACGGGGCCCTGGTGCAGGGTACGGGCATCAGTCAGGTGACGTGAACGGGGAACGGTGAACCCGCTGTCCCCATCGCATTTGCCGGGAAGCATTCGTATGGCATACCGGAAGCGTCCAACGTTTGCACAATCCATACTACACCGAGAAGTTTGAACGCGGGCGTGTCTGCGACGCTGCCAGGACCCAAGCCGCTTTACGTTTGCATTTCCATAATATTGGCATATTTTCGCAGCATTAGCTAACCACATAATATCTAGGTTCCGTGCTTGGCGGCCCTGCCAAAACTACCTCACGCAGCTCTTGGCCTGGTGCAACGGCGATGAACGCAAACCTTGACAGATGGATTGAGAAAGTGCGGAAGTGCGAACACCTGGCAGAGGAGGAGCTAAAAAGCCTGTGCGACTACGTGAAGGAGATCCTCGTTGAGGAGTCCAATGTCCAGCCAGTAAACGCCCCTGTTACCGTCTGCGGAGACATCCATGGGCAATTCCATGACCTCCTCCGTCTCTTTGAGACGGGGGGAGAGGTGCCGGGCACAAACTACGTCTTCATGGGCGACTTTGTCGACCGGGGATACAATAGCCTGGAGGTGTTCACCATGCTGATGCTCCTAAAGGTGGGGTAGTCCCTGGATGGTTTTATTGGTATGCAGACTGTTTGCAAGCAGGGAAACCGGCTTACGCGGCGGCGTTCCAACCTACAGGCGCGCTTCCCGGCCAACATCACCCTCCTCCGAGGGAACCACGAGAGCAGACAGATTACTCAGGTTTACGGCTTCTACGACGAATGCCAGCGCAAATACGGGAACGCAAATGCGTGGCGGTATTGCACGGAGGTCTTTGACTTCCTCACGCTCTCGGCGCTCATCGACGGCAAAGTGCTGTGCGTGCACGGCGGTCTCTCCCCCGACATCCGCACGCTCGACCAGATCCGGACAATAGACCGCGTGTGCGAGATCCCGCACGAGGGGCCGTTCTGCGACCTGATGTGGTCGGACCCGGAGGACATCGAGACCTGGGCCATCAGCCCCCGCGGTGCAGGGTGGCTGTTCGGCAGCAAGGTTACGGCGGAGTTCAACCAGATCAATGGCCTCGAGCTGATCTGCCGTGCACACCAGCTGGTGCAGGAGGGGCTCAAGGTGGGTGGGGGCGGGACGGGCGCCCGCTGTGCAGGTGCACCAGCACCACTGGGGTGGGGGTACGCAGCACTGGTTCAGCCACCTGCACACAGCGCATCAATGCTCCATAGTCATGCAAGGCAACAGCCAGCTAGCTCTGTAGCACATGCCGTTCCAAATCCCTGCTTTCTGCGCAGGTAACAAGAGTGTTGCTGGACTTTGCACACTGCCACTTCCTCGTTGCCAGCTCCTGTGCTACAATTGATTCCCATATCCCGCTTGCTCGTCCCCACCTGCAGTACATGTTCCCCGACCGCTCCCTGGTCACGGTGTGGTCCGCGCCCAACTACTGCTACCGCTGCGGCAACGTGGCCTCCATCCTTATCTTTGACGACAAGCTCAACCGGGACGTCAGGTGGGCGCGCATGGGGAAGGGAGCGGGCAGAAACCCTGGGGCTGGCCAACCATCTGGTACGGAGGAAACGGCCGGAAAGCGTATCCACAGTCGCCAAGGTTTTGCGGTGCTGGAATGGTGTTGCACACAGACGCCCGCACACGGTTTGCGCTGCGGCATTTTGCAAAAAGCTGCGGTGCACTGGGGAGGTCCGTGTGGCAGGGGGCATTGCCGGACTAGTGAACCTTACTGGCAAGGAAGCGGAACACGAGCACATCGCTCCTGTTGTACCGCCGCCGATTAGGATGTGGGCCAGGGGGCAGTGTTGCAAGTCGCGGTAACCCGATTGGCCGTACGGAACTTGCGGACGGTGTTCGGCACGCGTGTCCTCTCGCCTCTGTGCTTTCAACTGCTGGGGGTACCGTCGGTCCCCTGTCCAGTCCGCCCACCTTGCTTACCTGTATCAACGGGTTGCCGTGTCCCGCGTCCCTTACTCTACCCTGCTGCGCCTAGCGCCGCATTCCAGTTGTGACCTCCGGCCCCTGGCCCGCGCAGCTTTCTGTACCGTCCCTAGTTTAATCCCTCTCTCTGTTGCCCCACCTGCCCTTTAGGTACTTCACGGAAACGCAGGAGAACAGCAACATGATGGCCCCCCGGGCCACCGCGCGCTACTTCTGGTAGTGGGGCCGCTGGGCTTTGGCTGGACACGTGGCGTGCCGGGGCGTGCACTGGCGCCCTCCATCTGCGGGATGCGCATTGCTGCAACGCCTTGGAGCAGGAGAGCCAGCGCCGGGGTAGCTGGGCCACGCTGAGGGGCTGGGGGCATGGCCTCCGCTATATGCAGCTACGACCGGGAGCGAGGAGTGCCTTGACGAGCTCCGGGCAGGGCTAGTGGTGCTCGTAGCTCTGCAACGCCTGCCGGAAAGCCCGGATTGGTGGTACGGGACGTGCAAGGGATTGGGTTAGGGTGAGGGGAACTTCCTGGTTGTTGCCAGTGTGTAAGGCGGTCTGTGGTCTAACCAGCTGCTTGCATGGATGCTGGGCGCGGGGGTGGATGGCTGCTACGGCTTGTTGGCGCGCTGGTCTTGAGGCGGGGGCGGTCAAGGGAACACCGCCATGCGAGGGGCTCCCAGGTTGGGCAATCTCGCACGGGTTGCATACGCATGTGTGCAGTCTGAAGGCGCCCTGGTAATGAGACGGATGTGCAGACGTGCATGGGTTTGTGGCAACGGGCAAGACAATGTTCTGTGTAGGAGAGGTGAACTGCAAGGCGTGAACTCGTGTGGAGCGATCGGGCTGGGGTGGGGTAGCGTTGTGGCAGAGAAGAGTGGGTGGCGTGACTAGTTTCCGCAGTACGGTTGCGAAAGGCTCAGTTTGCGGTGCTTGCATCTTGGTCCACCGGAGGGTTTGTCCTACGTGTTGGCGTACTCGTGTGTCTGGGCTTGCACCTTGCGCACTGACTGAGCGTCCGTGTGGCTCCCCACAGACTGGGCGGGGCCAGAGGCCGACGTACTTGATGAGCCTACGAGGGACGGTTTCTTGGGTGGATGTGGTTCGTTACGACGTTTAATACGACCTCTTGACGTAGGCAGGTGGTGCATGTGTGAGCTAGGGAAATGTATACTTGCGGGCGTGGAGGATCGTGCAAACCGCCTTGTAGGGGACTCCCCTGCCACTTGCATTCATGCTCCGTACTATCGTGTCCTGCCAGATATGCTTTCGTGAAGCTTGAAAGGAAGTGTTTCGAGCAGCGACAAAGTTGCTGGTGAAGCTTGCTGACAGACACAAACTCCACGCCGACCGATGCGCAACCCGCCGAGGGAGGACTACGCCTCTGCCTCTACTGACTCGAGATAGCTGGTTGCCGTTCCTGGCATGACCATCACCTAGCATAGTAACAGCAGTTGGTGCTCTGCTCCCAGAGCAGTTTTGTCGCGAAAGAATCCCGCTTTGACAGGCGATCGCCCTTTGGCCCGCCAACGAATGAGCTCTTGATGACAACAATAGCTCGTCGTGAGTAAATTTTTCATGTTCAGGACCAACGCTTCGTTTGGCGCCAGTACATGGATAAATGGCATGCACACGTGTTGACTCCTATGACAGTCCGTTCAGCAGTAGAGAATACGTACGGGTGTTCATGTCATATAAGCGGGGACGCCGTTTGGCGCCTTGCACCTGTCTTCCAGAGGCCCCACGGCACGTCGCCGCCTCGAGTTGGGCCTGGTCGCCTCTCCTCTTCACGCCCACTGACCAAATCCTGACCTCAGCCTCGTATACGCTCGCACATGTGCCTGGTCCCTGGTACCCCGCGCCCCATAGGCCTCGTGTCCACCAACAAGAAGCGCTACCAGGATGGGGGCTACGACCTGGACCTGTCGTACATCACCCCCCGCATCATCGCCATGGGCTTTCCGTGCGAAGGGCTGTCGAGTGAGTAGTTGTCGACGTCTTTGCCTTTCATGCACCCTTCAAAGCACGTCAATCCTTCGGCCACATTAACGTCCTCGCCAGGGAAGCTCCCCTGGTTCTCGCCAAATTCCCACACATCACAGGTGGTGACACGAATCAGGTGCTCGTGTGCACCTCGTGGTCAGAGCACTGGTGCACAATCGCAACGCGGCGCCCGTAACGCAGACTGTGCAACCTCTCGCCTGTTTCCTGCCCTTTAACTAGGCCTGTACCGCAATCCGGCCGGCGAGGTGGTGCGGTTTCTGGACGAGCGCCACCCCGGGCGGTACAAGGTGTACAACCTGTGCATAGAGCGCGGGTACGACAGCGGCATGTTCGGCGGGCGCGTGATGCGGCTGCCGCTGTACGACGGGCAGGTGGGTAGCGCGTGCGGTGCGGGATGCAGGCGTAATAGGCCTGAGACAGTTGCAGGCAAGCAGAGTTCGGAAACAGGGTGTAGCGAAGCGAAATCAGTCAGGTGGCAGGTGGGTATACGTGCACGTGCGACGGCTGCGTGTCGTTGCTGTTATGCTGACGCTGCAGGCGAAACCGGTACACCTCCGGGTCGAATCGTTGCACATACGTCATGCACCGCTTACATGTTGCATGTTACCCACGCGTCACCCCACGCTCCCCCCCAGGCCCCCCCGCTGCACCTGGTCACGAGCTTCCTGCGCGACGCTGTCACGTGGCTGGCCGAGCGCCCCGACCACGTGGTCGCCGTACACTGCAAGGCGGGCAAAGGCCGCACGGGGGCGCTGGTGTGCGCGCTGCTGCTGGCGCTGGTGAGGAGGGGCGGGCCGGCGTTGGGGTGGCAAGGAGGGCAGGGCAGCAGGACGGGAGCAAGGGCGCACGGTCGCGTTCAGGGTGTTTGCTTAGGGCCGCGCTGCTGCTGGCGCTGATTGGCAGGGGGCGGGGCTGGGTGGGGGTTCCGGGTGGAGTGGGGTGGAGTGGGTTGGACGGCGGTTTGCCAGCTGTGTGTGCGCAGGGTCCTGGAAGCAAAGCACGAAAGCCGCACGGCTGCTGGCCCCAAGTGGCCAGTGCCATTCGGGAGGGGGCGCATGTTGGGCGCGGAGCATGCTACATGTCTTGGGTGCTGGCGCGGCTGATGGGCAGCTGGGCGTTGCAGCTACCGGTATGGCATAGGCGCCGCCGGTTGCCAATGTGCCGGTTGCTTCCTTGCACTGACGGCCGCGCTCTGTTACCAACGTCAGGGGCGCGAAGTCCTGTGCCCGTGCTGCATGCACGTGTCACGCGCGGGCTGGCGCCGTGCACCTCCTGAGTCACTGTCTCACGCATGGCCATAGGCGCCATCGTGTACCCTTCGCTAGGGCTTAACTTCCATCGTGTGCCTGTCTGCCCCACCCTTTGCACCGTGGGCGGTCACCAGGAGCTCGACCAGCCCATGCTGGGTGTGCCGTACGGTGAAGCGTACGACGCCGCTGTGTCGTACTACGGGCGCCAGCGCACACGGGACGGGCGCGGCCTCACTATCGCCAGCCAGCGGCGGTGCGTAAAAAGGGACGGTTGGGACCGGGAGACGGGGCGGGGGCCGGCGTGCCTCTGGTGGCGCTGCAGCTTGGGGATGCCACACATGACGGGAGGCCTGGATTGGGGCACAGTACGCAGACGGGTGCTGCTCGGACTGCGCAGATGTAGGACATGCTGGGGGGCCGGGGCACAACGTTCAGAAAGTGATCTTGCCGGTCAGGCGTGGGCTGGCGGGTGCTGGTTGGGGGCGACGCGGCATGACAAACGGGGTGCAACGCTCAAGGTGCGCAACGGACAGTTAAATGCCCTGTGGTCCCTTCCTGTCCACACATGCTGTTTATAGGTTCGTCCAGTATTACCACGAGCTGTTGGTCCAAGCTTCCCTAAGGTGTCAGCTGCGCGCCGTACAGCTGCCACCCAACGCGCTGGCCACCCCCTCCGGTGGGGCAGCCCCGCAACCTGCAGCAGGGGCAGCACCGGTCCTCGGACTCCCACCAGCTGCGGAACCACACACGCTACCTCCCAATGCAGTACCGTCGCCGCCAGCACCAGCGGGACCACTACCCCCTGCACCCTCACCTGCAGCAACCACGTCTCCGGCAGGTGCTGCCGGCAGCACCGCCTTACGCGTCCTGAGCCACGTAACCCACGTCCCACACCCGCGCACTCGCGCTCCAGCGCATGCCCCCAGCCCTGCCTCCCCCGCACCGTCACCCACCGCCTCGCCGCCGCAATGGCCGTGCGTGGTGCTCACCCGGCTGCGGCTGTGCGGCCTGCCGCCGTGGGCCGTACGGCAGTGCACGGTGTGCTGCTGGCTGCGACCCCCGGGCCACCACGACGCCGTACACGTGTTCGAGGTGCATGCGGGAATGGCGGCGGCAGGTGCGTTCCCGCCCATCACGCTTTGCACGGGAATGCATGGGGATCGGCAGATGCTATCGTTGCGCACGTGGTGCTGCAAGTACAGAACTGGGGTGGCCTGGGTGCTGTGCACGTTCCAGCGAAGGGGTCGGCTTATATTGAATGCAGCAACTGGGATGGCCTGGGTGCTAGTGCCAGGGGCCAACGGGCCGGGTTACATGAACACACCTTGCAACACGACGCTAAAACCCCCGCACGGTGCAAAACCGGCGCTGCCCCGTAGGTTGCCTGTCCCTTCCCGCCTCGGAGGACGTACCAGCGGCCACCGGCGCCGCCAACGCAACAAGAACGTCTGTAGCGGCCGGCACCAGCCAAGCCACCAGCAGTCAAAACACAACTACCACCAACGGCAGCGGTGGAGGCTGCACACGCGGAGCGGTCGCGTGGGTCATATGGCGCGAGCCATCCGAGGACCCCTCCACGCCGCCCAGCTACCAGCTTGAAGCTGACCTGTCCACCCTGGAGCCCCTCCTGCCGTACGGCCCACCCGCGCCTCTGCCGTACGTACACACGTCGTCGGAGTCCGCACGGACCGTGCCACCCAACGCGGGTCGCTCTCCCGAATGCGACCGGTGCGGAGAGCACGGGCCGGCACGTGGCGATAGCAGCGCCGGGGACACACACGTGCGGCGGTGTGTGCTGGCAGGGGACATCAAGGTCCAGCTGCTGCGGGGCCACTGCCACCCGGGGCCGGAGCTGTACAGCGCACGCGCCATCCAGTTCAGCGCGTGGATGGGTACAGCGTTCATGGCGGCTGAGGTACTGGGCCAACAAGGAGGCACAGCGCATGCCCAGATCCTAGCACCTAGGGTGCAGCAGGCAGCTGGCGGGTGTGCCGCGGGTGGGTGTGGCGCGGGTTCGTTTGGAGGTAGCGGTGCACGCACGCCGGCTGATCACCAGGGGCATCAAGGGCGGGCTGAGGATGCTGGGCTGCCGTACGGCAAGGTGGAGCTGAGCCGTACGGAGCTTGACAAGGTCAGCAAGCGGCTGAGGAGGTGGCCTGGGCCCTTGGCGTTGAAGCTGGAGTTCAAGGCGGGGTGGGGTTAGGGTGCAGCAAGGCAAGCACGGTACGGCGTGGTGGTGGTGTGCCGCTTATTGGCAATCGCTTTCTCCTTTTTCAGGAGAAGGGTTGTAAGGGTGTACTCGTAGCGGGTAGGTCCTCAAGGTTGATCCTCACAGCACACCGTACCGGCTCTCCGGCTGCCTTGTGTGTTGTACACTCCCGCATCCCCTCAGCCTCATCTCCCTCAGCCTCATCTCCATCTCCGCAGCTACCCGGAGGTGCACAGAGGGCACGCTCCTGTCTGAGGTGGCCCACTCGGCGGCGTGGTGGGGTGCGCAGGCGGGGGGGGGGGGCGGGCGTCAGGGCTGAGGCGGCTGCGTGATGCGAGGTGTGGGGCGGCGGCAAGTAGCAGCGGCTGGCGCCCGGCAGCGATGGCGGGTGGCATACCGGTGTGTGGATCATGCGCTTCGCCAGCCGCGCGTTTTTGGAAGGCAGGTACTTTGTAGTACGGTGTGCGCTGATGTGTGGTTGTGGAGGACATTAGGAAACCGAACTTGTGTAAGCGAAAGGCGGTCCTGGCGGGGAAAAAAACGATACATACGTCCCCGGCGCTGATGTGTGCACATAGGTGTTGGTGTTGCATTGGGGTTCTGTGGGGCGAAAAATATCAGGATGTGGCCATGTGGGTTCCGGCATGCTGGTGTGAGATGAGCGCAGCTCAGCGCCTAAGCAAGCGGGGTTTGCTCGGGGCAGTGCGCGACGGGGCGGCGCTTTGCTGCTGCCTTGTGCCGTTGGGTGGAGAGGAGGCCCCTGCCCTGCGACCCGGAGGCACGAGGCTGAGCAACAGGCACCCCAGGTCCCTCGGGCGGTTGATCGGAAACGGTTGCAGATTCTGGGTGCTGTTTCAAAAATGCCAGTGCTGCCTGGTGTGGGCAAGTTCAGGCTCTGGGCTGTCAGCTGTAACCCCTGTAACCTTCTCACGCACAAAAAATGGACATTCGTCGTCACCCCCGTCTGGTCACGACCGCCCTTTTTTTTTTTTTTTTTTCAGGAGAAGGGTTATGGGATTATCGGAGACCTATT
>VFQN01005398.1_pt1 | contig 15694 bp, 13 predicted proteins | sample 3512371 | NCBI WGS metagenome assembly VFQN01 (sample SAMN10412370, study PRJNA504923) | tailings metagenome | isolation source: Replicate 2 from Balatoc abandoned mine | place: Philippines: Itogon, Benguet | collected 2017-08-28
GCCGCCTCCTCAAGTGGAGGCTACCAGGCCGCGCACCCGTGCGAACAGACTTCTGCCGACCTGCTAAGCTCGACTTGTGCAGTTCCTTCGGCCGTCCCGGCAGTAGCATGGTGACTCTCTCGCCCGTCGTCGCAGGTCACGGACGGCTGCCATGCTCCTGCCCGCCGAAGCCCGGCCGCTGGCCCTCGCCCTCCTCCCCGTCTTCACCAACCCGACGTACCATCGGTTCCTCACCCTGACCGCGGCCGCCATCCTGACCGCCGGCCGGCGGACCGTGGCGAACGTCCTGCGGACGGTCGGCGATCTGGCCCCCGGGCATGACGCCGGCTACCGCCGGGTGCTGTCGGCAGCCCGATGGTCGGGCCTCGAACTCGGGTGCGCCCTCACCCGCTTCCTGCTCGCGCACGTCGTCCCGGACGGGCCGGTCGACCTGGTCGGCGACGACACGGTGGACGGGCACCCGGGGCCGACGGTCTACGGGAAGGGGCGGCACCGCGACGCCGTCCGGTCGAGCCACGCGTACACGGCCTGGCGGTACGGGCACAAGTGGGTCGTCCTCGCGGTCCTGGTCAAGTTCCCGTTCGCCGCCCGCCGGTGGGCGTTGCCCGTGCTGGTCGACCTCTACCGGACACACGAGGTCAGTGCGGCGGAGGGCGTCCGGCATCGCACCCCGGCCCAGTTGATGTGCCGCCTCCTGCGACTGGTGCGGATCCGCTTCCCGGGCCGGGCGTTCGCGTTCGCCGGGGATGCCGGGTACGGGACGCACGAGGTCGCCCGGTTCTGCCACCGGCACCGCCGGCGGCTGACGCTGGTGAGCAAGCTGCACCCGGACGCCAACCTGTTCGCCCCGCCCCCGCCGTACGCCGGGAACGGCCGGCCGCGGGTGAAGGGAGAGCGGGTGCCGAAGCCCCGACAGGCGGCCGCCGCCGCCCGACGCGACCGGCTGACCGTGGCGTGGTACGGGGGTGGGACGCGGGCCGTCGAGGCGGCGACCAGCACGGGGCACTGGTACAAGGGCGGGCACGGCCTCGTGCCGATCCGGTGGGTGTACGTCAAGGACGCGACCGGCACGCACCGGGACGAGTACCTGTTCACCACCGACGTCGGGCGGACGGCCGACGCGGTGGTGGGGACATACTGCGGCCGGTGGTCGATCGAGACGACGTTCCAGGAGTGCCGGTCGTGCGTCGGGCTGGAGACGACCCGCGGGCGGTGCCGGCGGACGGTGACCCGGGCGGCCCCGTGCCTGTTCGGGTTGTACTCGGTGGTCGCCGTCCTGTACCACCTGCTCCCGGAGGGGAAGCGGGCGGGCGGGGTGACGTGGGCGGGGAAGGACGTGGTCACGTTCTCGGACGCCCTGACCGCGGTCCGCCGGCGGGTATGGCTCGATGGGGTTTTCCCACAGGCCGGAGCGGACCGGGCCATCGCGGAACTCCCAGCGAACGTGCAACAGCTTCTGCTATCCGGCTTGGCCCCGGCACCATGAAGTGCACAAGCCGAGCTTAGGCGAAGAGGAAGGACAGCATGAACCAGCCCGACATGGCGCAGCGGGAGGTGAACTCACCTCGACTTGTGCAGTGTCGTATTCGCACCGCGGGTAGCATGACGGGGTGGTCGCCCTCGCTTCGCGGCCCGCGGACGGCATGCTCCTCCCCGCCGAGGCCCAACCGCTCCTCGCGGCCTTTCTCCCGCACATCACGACCCCGACGTACACGCGGTTCGTCACCCCGGCCGCGGCGGCCATCCTGGCGACCGGCCGGCGGACCGTGGCCAACCTCCTCCGCACCGCCGGCGATGCGGCCCCGAGACACTACCCGGGCGGAACACCCGGGAAAACCCGGCCCGCTTGAGTTGACAGGATCGCGGCTTCATAGCTGAACCAACTCACTCTGGGAACGCCGGTTCACCCACCTTCTCGCCGCGGGCCGCCCGCGCCACCGCGGCCGGCGCCGCCAGCGCGCCGAGCCACTTGGCGTCCGTGAGCGGCCGGGTGCCCGCGCGCCACGTCGCCCGCGCCGCCAGCCCGTCGGCCGCCGACACGTGCCCCTCCGGGGTGAACGCCACCCACCCGTCGGCGCCGCTCCAGAGGGTGACGAGATGCCGCCCGTCGGCCGCGTCCCAGAGTTTCACGACCCCGTCGGCGGCGCCGCTGGCCACGCGCCTGCCGGCGGGGTCGAGCGCCACCGCGAACACCGGCGCGCCGGTCGGGATCGCCTTCAGCGCGGCCGCCGCCTCCGGGTTGTAGAGGCGCACGGTGCCGTCGGCGCCCGCCGCCGCGGCGAGCTTGCCGGCGCCGTCGACGGCGAGCTCGTGCGTGCCGCCGCCCGGCCCGCCGACCTGCTTCGTCTTCTCGGCGGTCTTCGCGTCCCAGAACCGCAGCTGCGGTTCGAGCCCGGCCGTGACCACCTGCCCCCCGTCCGGCCGCACCGCCACCGCCAGTACCTCGTCGTTGTTGCCGCTGAGCGTGAACAGGCTCTTGCCGGTGGCGGCGTCGACGAGGCGGCCGGTGCGGTCCTTGCTCGCGGTCGCGTACCAGTCGCCCTTCGGGCCGAAGGACACGGCGTACACGAAATCCGAGTGCCCGGCGAACGTGTGCAGCACCTTCGGGGTCTTCGCGTCGGCCACGTCCCACAGGCGCACGGTCTTGTCGAAACTCGCCGAGACGAGCTTCTTGCCGTCCGGCGCCCAGGCCACACCGCTCACGGTGTCGAGGTGCCCGCCGAGCGAGCCGACGAGCGCCCAGTCGGCCGTGGCGAAGAGGCGCAGGTCGCCGCGCGCCGATGGCTGCCCGCCGGCGACGGCGAGGAGCTTCCCGTCCGGCGAGAAGCGCAGGTCGTTGACGGCGCCGAGTACGTTCGTAAGCACCTTGGCCGGCGCCGCCTTCGCCAGCTCCCAGACGGTGACGCGGCCGTAACTGCCCGTCGCCAGCAGCTTGCCGTCGGGCGAGAACGCGACCGCCGCGACCGGCGGTAGCGGGCCGACGGGGAGCGTGAAGTCGATCGGCCCCGGCTGCTTGGCGTCCTTCGGCAGCACCGCCTTGGTGGCGAACGTGACCGGCAGTTTCCGCACCTTGGCGACGGTCACCGGGTTCGCGGCGGCGACCGTGTCGAGGTCTTTCGGGCGCACACCTTCCGGCGCCCCGAGCTCGACCCAGCGGCGGAGCGTGGCGACGTCGGCGGCCGGGAGTGGATCGGCGTCGAGCGGCATCGCCCGCTTCTTGTCCTTCGTCGTCAGCAGCGTGACGAGCGGCGACTTCTCCGGCTGCCCGGGCACGACGACGGGGACGGCGCCCTTCTTCCCGCCGGCGCGGATGTGTTCGAGTTTGTCAAGCGCGAGCCCCGCCGACACCTCGGCCTCGCCGAGCTTGCGCTCCGCGTGGCAGACGGTGCAGTGCTTGCGGAGGATGGGGCGCACGTCGGCCCAGTACGTCGGGTCGGCACGCCCCGCGGGCGCGAGCACGGCGACAGTGACGGCGGCGAGGAGGTGGGGCATGTGCGAATCCGGGAGGCGGGTTCTCGTAGGTCGGGCCGAGGCTTGGCGAGGCCCGACGCGGGGTGTGGGTACATGAACAGTGTTGGGGGGCAAAAGCCCACGTGGGTTTGGGTACCCGGCACCGGCTGGTCGCACCTGCCATCCCGCGTCGGGCCTCGCCAAGCCTCGACCCGACCTACGGAAGACGGCTCAATCCCACTCGGCCCCAGGAACGTCGGCCGGCACGGCGCCAGTGCCCCAGGTCGGTTCGTACCAGCCCCGGTCAACGAACTTCTGGAACGACGACCACGGGTACTCGCCCGGCGCGTCCGCCAGCCCGTGCTTGACCGGGTTGTAGTGGACGTAGGTGAGGCAGCGGTCGAAGTCGTCCTCGTCGCGGACCGTGTGCTCCCAGAACCGCGGCTGCCACACCCCGCGCTCCCGGCGCTGGCTTCGTGCCCCGGTGATCTCTGCTTCCGTTCCGCCGCCCACCAAATAGCGCCGCGTGAATCCTTCCTTGATCCGCTGCCAACGGAGGGTGAAGTTCGCGTCTCCGTCGGGCAGCGTCCAGACCGCGTGCAGGTGGTCCGGGAGTAGCGCGATCGCCACCAGCTCGAACGGCGCCCGCTCGCGCTCCGCGGTCAGCGCGCCGCGCAGGCACCGGCGGGCGAGCGGGGTCGTGAGGATCGGCCGGCGGCGGTGCATCACGAGGGTGAAGAAGTACGTACCGCCGGGGACGTAGTTACGGCGGAACCTCGGCACGGCGCCCTCCGCAGTTTCGTAGGTCGGGTCGAGGCTTGGCGAGGCCCGACGCGGGATGGCAGGTGCGACCGACCGGTGCCGGGTACCCAAACCCACGTGGGCTTTTGCCCCCCAACACTGTTCATGTACCCACACCCCGCGTCGGGCCTCGCAGAGCCTCGACCCGACCTACAAGCCCCGAGCCAAGACCTCAGTCGCCGAACCCCATTGTCGCCTCCCCTTCGGGGTGAAGACCCACACCGGCCGTCTTCAGGCCAACGGCCTGGGATTCCATAGCCCGGGGCAACCAACGAATTGCAAACGTTCTTTGGCCGCGCTCGGTAGTCCTGACCGGGAATCGAGTTCCGGCATCCTCTGACCGACGGACTCGGGATACCCGACCAAAGTAGTCAGGAAACGGTCGTGGGTCCGATCGGATCAGGACTTACAGCAATGGCCTCCGGACGTTTGCAATTCGTTGAACGCCCCGGGCGGCGTCGGCGGTGTCCGTTCGTCGCGTGCTATTCGCGGAGTTCCCACCGGTACCACGGGCCGTACAGGTGCTTCAGGTCCACTCGGTCGCGCGCCCAGTAGGCGGGCATCTCGCCCGGCACGTACAAGGTGCCACCCGAATCGAAGAAGGCGTGTGCCGTGGTGAACACCGTCGTCCCGTTCTCGTCGGCCTGCGTGCTCTCCACCGAGAACAACCCGATCCACTTCGGTTCGGGCTTCACGCCGGTGACGTGCTGGAATGGGTCGATGTGTCGTCCGTCCGTGTGCTCGCGCAGCGCTGATTCGCTCAACCACACCCGGACGGTCATCGGCCACGCTGTCCGAGCGCCGTGCACCGCGACGACCGGCAAGGTCGGGACCGTCAACCAGAGCAACAGCCCGCGCCACGTCCACAGATTGCCGAGCCACAGTAGCGATGTCCACACCCACGCGATTCCGATACCGAGACCGGTCGCGGGCAGCGCGCAGAAGCCGAGCAACCCGCCCAGTAGCGCGTCCGACGAGAACCACGTCGCGGCGACCAGCCACGCCCAGCCCGCGGCGACGACCCGCGTGCGGCCGCGGGTCCACGTTTGGAGTGCGTTCGTCATTGGTTGAACAGGAACTCCCGGCTGTTCACCAGCACCCAGAGCAAATCCTGAAGCCCCTCGCGCGGCGTCGGCGCGGCGGCGACCCAGCCCTCGGCGCGGGCCTGCTCCGCCGGGGTCGGCGGGCGGGACCACGTCGCCAGGAACAGCTCCTCGACGGCGCGCGGCACCGGCGTCTTTGCGGCGACCAGCTTCTCCACGCGGCCCGCCTTGTCGGCGATCTTCTTGTTCAGGAAGTCGCCGTTGAGCAGGTGCATCGCCTGCGCGATGTTCGGCCGCGTCGTCCGCTCGCACTCGCACAGTACCTGCCGCGCCGGGCGGCCGAACGTGTCCATCAGGTAACTCTTCACCTCGCTGTCCGGCAGCTGGATCGCCCGCGTCCCCAGCGGCAGGCCCGGGTACTTCTCGCGCGTGCCGGTGGCGAAGTCGATGGCGTCGGCCAGCTGTTCCGCCGTCAGGCGGCGCACCGTGTAGCGCGTGAAGTGGACGTTCGCCGCATCCGCCCGGTTGCCGTCGGTCGGGCCGGCATCGAGCTGGTAGGCCCGGCCGTTGAAGATCGTGCGCAGCAGGTGCTTCATGTCGAACTTCGCCCGCACGAAGTCGGCGGCGAGCGCGTCGAGGAGTTCGGGGTTACTCGCCGGGTTCGTCGCACGCATGTCGTCGAGCGGCTCGACCAGCCCGCGGCCCATTGCGTAGCCCCAGAAGCGGTTCACCAGGTTCTGCGCGAACATCCGGTTGTCCGGCGCCGTCAGCCACGTCGCCAGTTGCTTGCGGCGGTCGAACGGGTCGTCCCAGCTCTTGGTGCGGTCGGCGTCGAGCGGCGTTGGGCGGACCACGACCCGCGTGCGCGGGTGGCTCGTTTCGCCGGCCGGGCGGAGGAAGATCACAGTTTCCCTGCCGAAAATGCCGTACTCCTGGCTGTTCTTTGTGCCGAGGCGGGCGAAGAACGCGGCGAGGCTGTAGTAGTCGTCCTGGCCCCAGCGCTCGAACGGGTGGTGGTGGCAGCGGGCGCAGCCGATGCGGATGCCCAGGAACACTTGCGCGGTCGTCTCCGCCCAGTCCTCGGGGGTGCGGCCGATCTGGTAGTAGTTCGCCGGGCCGTCGAGGAACGTACTCCCCTCGGCCGTCACGATCTCGCGGGCGAACACGTCGAGCGGCGTGCCGTCGCGCATCATCGCCCGCACCCAGTTGTGGAAGCTCCACATCCCCTTGTCTTGCAGGGCGGTGCGGTTGATGCGGAGCAGGTCGCCCCACTTCAGCGCCCACCAGTCGATGAACTCGGCGCGCTCCAGCACGCGGTCGATGGCCTTGGCGCGCTTGTGCGGGTCGGGGTCGGCGAGGAAAGCGCGGATCTCGTCGGGTGTCGGCAGCGTGCCGATCGCATCCAGATAGAGGCGGCGGAGGAACTCGTCGTCCGAACAGAGCGGCGACGGCGTCAGGCCGAGCTCGCGCCACTTCGCCACCAGCTTCTCGTCGATGAAGTTGTTGGTCGGCACCGCCGGGTAGTTCGCAATCGTGGCGAACGGCATGGTCACCTGCATGACGCCGACCTGCCCGCCGAAGCGGACCATGACGTGCGTCTCGCCCTTCGCCTTCGCCGTCACCAGCCCCGTCGGCGTGACGGCGGCGACGCTTTCGTTGAGGTGGTCGAACTGCGCCGCCGCCGTCACGTCCTCACGGCGGCCGTCGGACCACACCGCCGTGATGGCGAGCTGCTGCTCCTCGCCCGCGACCATGACGCGCGCCGCCGGGAAGATCTCCAGCTTTGCCACCGTCGCCTCGTTCGCCGCCGGGCCGGGGGCGCCGTCTTCGAGCCACTGCTTCACACGCTGGTAGTCGCGGCCGCCGAGCTTCAGCTTCTCGCCGCCGCCGTGCTCCATCACGAGTGCCGGCTTCGCCAGCAGGATGCTGCGCTCGGGGTCGTTGAGGACGAGGCGCCGCCCCTCGTTGCTCTGCACGATCTGCGCGAAGTCGAACGCCGGGTCGAAGCCGGCGAGCGACAGCCGAAAGCCGCCGCGACCGTGCTGGGCCCCGTGGCACCCGCCGCCGTTGCAGTTCGCGCGCGTCAGGATCGGCGCGACCTCGCGCACGAAACTCACCGGCACGTCCGCCGCCGCCTTCTCGGCGGAAACGGGAATGGTGATCGTGGCGCCGCCGGCGCTCACGCGGATGATCGTGGCGCCGTCGCCGACGGGCCGCACAACGCCGGCCTCGACGCTCACGGTCTTCGCGTCGGCCGAAGTGAAGGCGGCGCGGCGCGTCAGGTCGAACTTCCGCCCGTCGGCCCAGACGCCGACCACCACCAGCTGCTGCCGGTCGCGTGGGCCGGTGAGCTTCACCTGGGCCGGGTACACGTCGAGCCCCTGCGGCGCGCCGGCCGGCGGGTCGGCGGCGCGGGCGGTACTGGCGAGCACGAGCGCCGCGACGGCGGCGAGGGAGCGGGTGGTCATGCGAGAACCCCGGGGGCGGGTCGGGAGGCGAGGACCGGCGGAATTATTATCGTCCGCGAACGCGGGGGCGGCGTCAAGCAGACACCGCGAACGCCGTCCGGGACGTTGTACGGGCGGCGTCTCTCACCACCCCCTCACGGGATTCGCCGTCCCCGCCGTGTGAGGATTCCGTTTAGGTCGTGTGAACACACTCGGGGGGCGATCCATGACGCGGCGGTGGTGGGCGGTGTCGGCGGCGGCAGTCGGGTTTGGGCTAGTCCTGGCCGGGCCGACGGCCCTCTCGCAGCCGCCGTTCGGCGACAAGAAGGGCGGGTTCGGCCCGCCCGGTGGACAGGAGCGGAAACTCGTCGCCCGGTTTGATAAGGACGGCAACGGCCGTCTCGACAAGGAGGAACGCCAAGCCGCCCGCGACGCGATCAAGACTGAGGGCGGCGGCAAGGGCGGGTTCGGGATGAAAGGCGGCTTCCCCGGCATGAAGGTCGGGTTCGGGAAGGGCGGCGGCGAGGCGGCCAAGCCCGGCCGCAAACTCGCGCCCGCCGACGTGCAATCGTTCCCCGGCCGCCCGCTCTACGACCCGACGGTCCTGCGCACCGTCTTCCTCCAGTTCGAGAACCCGGACTGGGAAACGGAGCTGGAAGCGTTCCACAACTCGGACGTGGAAGTGCCCTGCACCGCCGTCGTGGACGGGAAGGAGTACAAGGAGGTGGGCGTCCACTTCCGCGGCATGTCGTCCTACGGCGGGGTGCCGGCCGGGTTCAAGCGGTCGCTCAACGTCAGCTTCGACTTCGCCGACAAGAAGCAGAATCTGCTCGGGTACAAGACGCTCAACCTGCTCAACAGCCACGACGACCCGTCGCTGATGAGCACGGTGCTGTACGCGCACGTCGCCGGGAAGTACACGCCGACGCCGAAGGCGAACCACGTCCGCGTCGTCATCAACGGCGAGTGCTGGGGCGTCTACGCCAGCGCCCAGCAGTTCGACAAGGTGTTCCTCGACGAGAACTACGGCAGCTCGAAGGGGACGCGCTGGAAGGTGAAGGGGAGCCCGGGCGGCGGCGGGGGGCTCGACTACCTCGGCGACAACACCGAGGCGTACAAGGGCCGCTACCAGATCAAGGGCGGCGACGACGCGAAGGCGTGGCAGGCGCTCGTCAACCTGTGCAAGGTGCTGGCGCAGACCCCGCCCGACCGGCTCGAAGCCGCGCTGCGGCCGATCGCGGACGTGGACAGCCTGCTGTGGTTCCTGGCGCTCGACGTGGCGCTCATCAACAACGACGGCTACTGGGTGCGGGCCAGCGACTACACGATCTTCCTCGACGCCAAGGGGAAGTTCCACTTCATCCCGCACGACATGAACGAGGCGTTCCGCGGCGGCATGGGCGGCCCCGGCGGCGGGCCGGGCGGGTTCGCGTTCCGTATCCCGCGCCCCGGCGAAGTGCTCCCGCCGCCGCTGGTCGCCGGCCTCGGCCTCACCGACGCGCAGCAGAAGGAACTCGCCGCGCTCCAGAAGGACGTGGACGCGAAGCTCGACGCGCTGCTGACGCCCGAGCAGCGGAAGCAGCTCAAGGAGATGAAGGACGGGCTGCCGGGCGGGTTCGCGTTCCCGCCGGGCGGGCCGGGCGGGTTCGGCCCGCCGATGGGCCCGCCCGGCGGCTTCCCGGGTGGCCCGCCGGGCGGGCCGGGCGGGTTCCCCGGTGGCCCCGGCGGCATGACGGGCGGGAAGGGCGGCGGGGTCGAGCTCGACCCGCTGGTGGCGCTCGACGACCCGCGGAAGCCGCTGCGGAGCAAGGTGCTGGCGGTGCCGGCGCTGAAGGCGCAGTACCTCGGCTGCGTGAAGGCGATCGCCGCCGATTCGCTCGACTGGGCGAAGCTCGGGTCGGTGGTGTCCCGGACGCGGGCGCTGGTCGCCGACGACGTGAAGCAGGAGACGCGGAAGCTCGACTCGTTCGAGGCGTTCGAGCGGGCAACCGCCGACGGCCCGTCGGCGGGCGGCGGGCGCGGGATGAGCGTGCGGGCGTTCGCCGACGCGCGGCGGGCGTTTCTGCTGAACCACCCGCAGGTGAAGGACGCCGTTCCTCCTCCGCCGACGCCGGGGGTGGGAGCGGCGAAGAAGTGACACCGCTGACGCCGCCCGGGGCGTTGCCCCGGGCTATCGAATCTCAGGCCGTTGGCCTGAAGACCAATCACGCAACCGGTCCGGTGGGACCGGCGTCCCGCCGGTCATTGCCCAGACCGGCGGGACGCCGGTCCCACCGGACGAATCACTCTTCTTCACCCCAACGGGGTGAGATTCCATAGCCCGGGGCAACGCCCCGGGTGGTGTCTCGTGTAGCTTTTGCCGTCCGTCGCCCGTCGCGGTTGTAATTCCTACACGTCGCCTACCCAACTCTTCCAATCGTGCCCCATTTTTCCCCGCAGATTCGCCATTTTCGCATCCGGCACGAGCGTTGCTTTACCCTCTCGTGTTCTCAGTCGGACCCAACGACCGAGCGGAAGTGGGGCCGGGAGAGAAGAGGCACGGCGGGGACCGGAACCCCCGCCGAACCACGCCGGGCGGCGGACGCGGACACGACTCCGGGGAGGACATCCCCGGCGGTTCGGACCGCGACCGCCGCCCGGTCGCATTTCGCTTGCAGTGCTGCGCCGCTCGGCGCATGATAATCCTGTCCTCTCCCGCCACCGGCCGCCTGTCCGCCGCGAGTCCGTCCCATGCTCCGCGTCCTCGGGAACCCGAAGCGACTGTGCGACGGCTCCACGCGCCGCGACTTCCTCGTCGCCGGCGGCCTCGCCCCGCTCGGACTCACGCTCCCGAACTTTCTGGCGGCCCAGGCTCGTACCCCCGGCCCCGCCGGCCGCGAGCCCGGGTTCGGCCGCGCGAAGGCGTGCATCCTGCTGTTCCTCTACGGCTCGCCGAGCCAGCTCGAGCTCGCCGACCAGAAGCCCGACGCGCCGGTCGAGGTCCGCGGCGAGCTCGGGTCGATCCGCTCGTCGCTGCCGGGCTGCGACGTGTGCGAACTCCTGCCGCACACGTCGCGCGTCATGCACCACGTCACCGTGCTCCGGTCGCTGACGCACAAGCACCCGATCCACGGCGTCGCCTACGCCACCACCGCGGTGCCGGACATCACCGTGGCGATGGAGCTCAGCCCGCACGACGCCGGCCACTGGCCGTTCATCGGGTCGGTAGTGTCGTATCTGGAGCGCCAGAAGCACGGCCTCGCGGCGCTGCGAAAGCCGGTGCCGGACAACATCGCCCTGCCGTGGCCGTTCAGCAGCCGGCGCAGCGGCGAGGTGGCCCGCGCCGGCCCCTACGCCGCGTTCCTGGGCAACGCCTTCAACCCCCACTACGCCACGTTCCGGGGCACCGCGAACCGCAAGATCACCAAGACGCTGACGACGACCACGCAGGAGTTCGACGAGCCCTACGTCGGCATCGACGCGGACGCGCACTTCACGCTCGGCGACGCGGGCGCCGCCGACCTGACGCTCGACCGCGTGAACACCCGCCGGTCGCTGCTGGAGCAGTTCGAGGACGCCCGCCGCGCGGCCGACCGCACGCCCCCCGCGGACCCGTACCGCGAGATGGCGTACTCGCTGATCGGCTCGGAGAAGTTGCGGCAGGCGCTCGACGTGCGCCGGGAGCCGGGCCGGGTGCGCGACAGCTACGGCCACACCGTCTTCGGCCAAGGCTGCCTCGCGGCGCGGCGCCTCGTCGAGGCCGGCAGCCGGTTCGTGACCGTGTTCTGGGACGAGTTCGGCCTCGCCGGCTCCGGCTGGGACACGCACTGGGAGCACTACCCGCGGATGCGGGACGAACTCATGCCCGGGTTCGACCGCGGCTTCAGCGGCCTGGTCGCCGACCTGCACCAGCGCGGGATGCTGGACGACACGCTGGTGCTGGTGCTGAGCGAGCACGGCCGCACGCCGAAGCTGAACAACGCGAAGGGCGCCGGCCGCGACCACTGGTCGCAGGCGTACACGGCGCTCCTGGCCGGCGGCGGCACGGCGCGGGGCAAGGTGGTGGGGAAGACGGACAAGATCGGCGCCACGGTCGCCGACCGCCCGGTGTCGCCGAAGGACCTGCTCGCGACGGCGTACCACCTCCTCGGCTACGACCTGGAGACGATGCTGACCGACCGCGCGAACCGCCCCGTCCCGCTGGTGCCGGACAGCCAGGTCATCCGTGACGTGATGGCGTGACTCTCGTGCCCGGGTCTTCACCCCGAAGGGGTGAGATTCGATAGCCCGGGGCAACGCCCCGGGGAGCCACCCGGCCGGTGTCCGTGGGAGTCACGGCGGTGCGACGGGGCGCCGCACCCGTGACCCTGCCCGGGTGGTTCCCCGGGGCGTTGCCCCGGGCTATCGAATCTCAGGTCGTTGGCCTGAAAACCCCGGCGGTCGGAGAAGCACCCGTGCCCCAATCGCTGGCGCGGACGGCGCTCCACCTTGTGTTCAGCACCAAGAACCGTGAGCCGTTCCTGACGTCCGCGGTGCGGGAGGAGACGTTCGCGTATCTGGTCGGAGCGTTCGACGCGATCGGGTGCCCGACGATCCGCGTGGGCGGGGTTGCGGATCACGTCCACGTCCTGTTCCTTCTCGCCCGCACGGTTGCGCTCAGCAGGGCAGTCGAGGACGTGAAGAAGGAGTCGTCGAAGTGGGCGAAGGCCCACGTCCACCCCGACTTCTACTGGCAGGCGGGGTACGGGGCGTTCGCGGTGAGCCGGTCGAACGAAGACCGGGTGGCGGCGTACATCACCGACCAGGAGCGCCGCCACGCCACCAAGTCGTACCAGGACGAATTCCGCGGCCTGCTCCGGGCGCACGGCGTCGAGTGGGACGAGGAGTACGTGTGGGACTGACCCCGCGCGGGTCTTCAGGCCAACGGCCTGAGATTCGATCGCCCGGGGCAACGCCCCGGGGAACCACCCGGCCGGTGTCACGGTTGCGTCACCCCGTCGCACCGCCCTAACAGCCACAGACACCGCAGGCGGGGTTCCCGGGAGCCACTCGGGCGGTGTTACTACAACTTCCTCCACCGCCCCCGGAGCCCGCCGATGTCCGACCCGCTCGACCGCCGCTCGTTCACCGCGCTGTCCGCCGGGTTCGTCCTCGGGGCGGCGGCGGACCTGACCGCCGCGCCGGAGGTCGCGCCGCGGCCGCGCGCTGTCCCGACCGAGGCGCCGTTCGACATGGACTACCCGGCGCCCAACTTCACCCCGAGCTGGCGCCGGCCGCAGATCAACCGCCGGCTCGTGCAGGACTTCGTCGTCTACGCCCACATGGACCCGGTGATGACGGGCCGGCTCCTCGACAAGGAGCCGGGGCTCGTGAACGCCTACATGAACTGGGGCGGCGACGACTGGGAGAGCGGGCTCGGCGCGGCCAGCCACATGGGGCGGCGCGACATCGTGAGCGTGATGCTCGACCGCGGCGCCCGGCCGGACCTGTTCTGCGCCGCCATGCTCGGCATGACCGACGTGGTGCGGACGTTCCTGACGCTCCAGCCCAAGCTGATCGACGCGAAGGGGCCGCACGGGTTCACGCTCCACTTCCACGCCCAGGTCGGCGGGCGCGAGGCGGAGGCGGCGTTGGAGTATTTGCAGAGTGTGAAGCGGATCGAACTGCGGCCGAACCCGTTCCTCAAAAAGTGATAGTGCGGGTGCGGGTGCGGGTGTGAGTGAAGACCCGAAACGATCGTCACTCACACCCGCACCCGCAGTGCTACCGGAAGTCCACCTTCACGTCGTTCGCGCCGGCCTTCACGACCACCGTCGCCCCGCTCGTGGACGGGTCCTGGAACTTCGGCGGCACCTCGAACTTCTTCGGCGCCGTCACCTTCGTCCCCGGCGGCTGCGGCTCCGGGACCGGCGGCGACACGTAGGCCTTGTACTCGCCCGCCTCCAGCGGCGCGTCGATCTTGAACCCCCCGTCGTCGGCGATCTTCGCCATCGACGCGGCCCCGGTCTTCGAGATCAGGTTGAGGGTGCCGGCGTGGACCGGGGCGCCGTTGTGCGCCACGGTGCCGGTCACCGTGCCGGTCTGCTTCTCGCCGGGCCCGCACCCGCCGGCCAGCGCCGCGGCGACCAGCCAGCCGGCCGCGGCGGTTCGATACCTCGTCATGCCCCGTCGGTCCTCCGAGATGTGGTGTGTGGTTCGGTCCGTCGGAGCCCGGAGCGTGAGCGACGGGGTGGGCGAACCCGTCGGTGTCGTTCGCCCCAGATCGGGACAGCCACCCCGTCGCTCACGCTCCGGGCTCCGGCGGACGTGCGCGATCGCCGCGTCACTGCTCGGTGACGACCAGCCCGTCGGCCTTCGTGCACATCCGCTGGAGCATGGCGAAGTCGAAGCTGTTGGTGACGAACCGCACCGACCCGTCGCCGAACAGCACGTTCACGCCGCCGGTGTGGAACGAGTTGAGGATGGTGTTGCCGACGTAGCTCGTGTTCGCGCCGGCGCCGCACGTCTGCGAGTTGATCTGGTAGGCCACGCAGGTGAGCCCGAGCCCCCAGCTGTCGGCGCCGGCCGCCTGGGTGCCGATCGGGTTGGCGAACGTCACCCCGCCCCACGGGCTGTAGTACCCGTTCCGGGCGTCGCCGTCGGCGTAGGAGCAGTTCTTCACCCGCCCCGACTGCTCGGCGACGACGATCGTGTTCGACAGCCCGTCGGTCGCGTCGCCCATCCGGGTGTGGGCGTTCGGCACCAGCATCCCGTTGTTCGACCACCACCCGCCGTAGTTCGAGGCGTAGATCGGGGCCGTGCTGCCGGCCGGGTCCGGGTACGCGCCCATGACCCCGATGTAGCCCGGCACCTGGTGGTTGTAATTCGTCCACCACGTCACCCACCCGGTCGGCTGGGTCTCGTTCAGCGAGCTCGACGGGCACTTCCAGACCGGCAGGACCAGGTTCTGCAGCGGGGTGGTGACGTACACGTTCTTCCGCTGCACCGCCTTGCCGTTGACCGTAACGCTGACGGCGGGGAGTTGGTCGTAGAGGGCGCCGAGCTCCATGTACGGGAAACTCTCGACCCGCCAGTTGCCGATGTTGACCGCCGCCTCCTGGCCGGCCGGGAAGCGGGTGTTGGCGCTCTCGTAGTTGTGCAGGGCGAGGCCGATCTGCTTGAGGTTGTTCTGGCATTTGCTGCGGGCGGCGGCCTCGCGGACCTTCTGCACGGCCGGCAGGAGGAGCCCGATGAGGATGGCGATGATGGCGATGACGACCAGCAACTCGATCAGCGTGAACGCACGACGGACGTGTCGCGGCGCGGCCGGGCCGCGGCTGAAGAAGACCGGGACCATGTGGACCGACTCCGACGAATGATCGCAGGGCGTGGCGCCCGCAAGCCGGGAGGGTTAGGGTGGGAGGGGGTAGAGAGGGGAGTGTTTAGATGCTACGCGGGCCGCGCCGCGGGTGCAAGCGAAAAACGAAATGAGAGCGTGCCCCGCTGCGCGCCGCTGATTGGGGTGGGTTCGCCCGCCCGATCTGTTATCCTCAACAACTCGCCCAACGCACGAGGACCAGGCCATCGAGAAGCCGAAGAAGACCAACCAGGCCAAGAAGATGTCGGCCGGCGTCAGCCAAGCCGCCCCGGGGAGCGGCGGCGTGTCGCGCCCCGGGGTGATGAAGGGGCCGGCGGGCAGCCAGTCCCAGGGTGGTAAGAAGGTCGGTCGCGTGGTCAGCAAGTCATTCGGTGTGCCGTCCACCAAGGCCAAGCGGCCCGGCGGGAAATGACCCCCGTCACGTCGGGGCTCCTGCGCACCTGGGTGGTCCGCCACGGCGGGTTTGACCGGTGGGGCCGGCGTCCCGCCGGCCGCGACTCAGGAGGCCGGCGGAACGCCGGCCCCACCAGACGACATGCCATCCGAGTTGTGGCGGAGTACCAGTGTCCTGAGTTGAGAGTTCGTTTACAAACGTCCTCGACGCGGCGGAGGATGAG